>Ga0172379_10000722_pt1 | contig 78290 bp, 64 predicted proteins | sample GrowelOW334metaG_FD_119756 | JGI IMG/M metagenome (GOLD analysis project Ga0172379, IMG submission 119756) | Groundwater microbial communities from an aquifer near a municipal landfill in Southern Ontario, Canada - Groundwater well OW334 metaG | ecosystem: Environmental > Aquatic > Deep... | reverse complement strand
CTTTTTCCCCGTATTCGCGTAGTAGTCTTGAAGACATAGAGAAGACTTCTTCTTTTTTAGTCCCGACCCCTAAGACTACTGCTAAAAGTTCAGCAGAACTAAGCGACCCCGGACCGCTTTCTATCATTTTCTCGCGCGGTTTTTCTTCGTCTGGTAAATCTTTAACGCGCGTTATTTTATACATCCGACCATGGTTTAAAATTGTGTTTCTATCGTTTATTTTGTAACTCATATAGCTAATTTTTAGTTAAGATTAATCTTCTCTATCGTCTTTAAATTATATCAGATGTATGCTAAATTTAAAATACGATTTATGAATAATAACTTATATAATATGAATAAATATAAAAAAGTAATATTGTCAAATAAAGCGCCAATTATTACAATTCCTGTCCCCGAGGCAAAAACAGCGACCGCTTTGTTAATTTTTAAGACGGGTTCAAGATATGAAAATAAGAAAAACAACGGTATTTCTCATTTTTTGGAGCACCTATTTTTTAAAGGAACTTTAAAGCATCCAACTACTCTAGCTTTAGCGAGTGAGCTCGATTCACTTGGTTGTGAATTTAATGCCTTTACTTCTAAAGAATATACCGGTTATTGGATAAAAACAGCCGCAAGTAAATTGGGCCAAGCTTTGGAAATTTTAGGCGATATGATTTTAAATTCTAAAATGGCGGCCGATGAAATTGAGCGGGAAAAAGGAGTAATAATTGAAGAATTGAATATGTATCAAGAAAATCCCATGATGCACATTGATGATGTTTTAGAGACTTGCTTGTATGGCGATACCCCAGCCGGCTGGGAAACAGTCGGAACTAAAAAAAATATTCAAAATTTTAAGCGCCAAGATTTTATCGCTTATTTAAATTCCCAGTATGGTGCTAATAGCGCTTGTTTGATTATAGCCGGAGGAATAAAAGATAAAGATTTCAAAAAGGCGACTGAAATTGTGAAAGCTTTAAAAGATAATAAGTGGAAAAAACAAGTAAAATTTGTTTCTCATCAAACTGTTCCGACCGTTAAAACTTTATTTAAAAATATTGATCAAGCAAATCTTTCTTTAGCGGTAAGAACTTTTCCGCTTAATCATCCAGAAGAGTTTAATGTAAAAATATTATCAATTATACTTGGCGGAGCGATGAGTTCTCGTTTGTTTATCAATTTAAGAGAACGAAATGGTTTGGCCTATTATGTTAAGACTGATACCGAGTTTTATTCTGATTCCGGTTATTTAACGACTCAAGCTGGGGTTCCGACCGAAAAAACTAAACAAGCGGTTGAAATAATTTTATCAGAATATGGTCGTTTGAAGACGGAATTAGTTTCTAAGTCAGAACTTAAGAGAGCAAAAGACTTATTACAGGGACGGCTATTGCTACAAATGGAAGCGACTGATAATTTAGCAAATTGGTATGCTCGGCAAGCAATTTTACGCGATAAGATTATGACTCCGGAGGAGTTTATGAAAAAAATAAAGGCGATTACTCCGCTTGATTTGCAGAAGACGGCTAAAAAAATATTTATCGATAAGGGTTTGAATTTTGCCGCCATTGGAAGGTTTAAGGAGGCTGAATTTAAAAAAGTTTTGAAATTCTAACGTTATTTGTATGAACAAAAAAATTCTTTGGGGATTAATTGGGTTGTTTGTTGCTTCTAATATTGCAACAGCAACTTATTTTTTGAATAGACAAAAAAATATCAGCGAACAGCAACAAATGATAACAGTTAATGAGCCGGTAACTACTAATACTGATTATTCTCAAAGTGAGACTGAAAATAAAGCTGTAAATATTATCCCCGATTCCGAGGGCGGAACTCTATCTGTTGAATGGTTAAACAAATTGGAAACAACCACTATTAATAATTCTGGTTATCAGTATGTTGGTATCGTGCCACTCAATTTTTATAAAACAGGAAAAGTGTCTTCAGGAATTTATAAAGGTGGTGATGTAATAATTGCCGTTTTAAGCGAAATGGGTGATTCAATTATCCGAGGAATTTTGTTTGAAAATAAATTTATTATTTTAACTCAGCAGTCGGATGGTATTTGGCTTGATTTGGCTAATGAAATGGCATTTGGAAGTGAAGTAATAATTGGCGATAAATATTTAATTGAAAATCTATATCCAGTTAAAGAAATAGATGTTCCCGGGACTTCAGGTAAAGTTGTTTTGAGCGGTCAGTCCTTCAATGCTATCAGTGAGGATGAAGAAACTTGGAATGCAGACCACAAAGAGGCATTTATAGGCAAGAATGGCGAAGTTGTCTATTTTGGTTCAGGCGGAATGAATTTTTTAGTTAAGGGGGTCGATGGAACTTTATTTGATTATCTTCTTTATCTAAGCTTTTTACCAAACGGAGGGATTGAAAAAAATAGTTATGTTTCTCAATTTAATTTGCCTGTCACCATTAATGGAAAAGAAGTTGCCAAAGAATATATTTTACTTGGAGGAGGATGTGGCTCACAAGAGTTCGCTCCTTTAACTGATAATAATGTAAAAAGTATCGGCTTGGCCGGCGAAAATGTCTTATATGAACTAAAGGATACTAATTTTACTTTGCCGGAACACACAGAATCGCTATTACAAGAAATATACGATCAATCTTTTCCTGGTTATAATGTTGTAACCAACGAGCTTAAGGAAAAAATTTCATATAAGGAATTCCTTGCTGGTTATCCAGTTATTTTTTGGAAAGATTATTTTGGTCGCTTTTGGCAATTTAAAAATTCCAGTTATCAACAAGCAACTGAATGCGGTAAACCAGTAATTTATCTTTATCCAGAGGAAACAACTGATGTTAATGTTTCTGTTGCTCCGGCTGGTGGATTTACCAAAACCGAACCGGCCTATAAAAATGGCTGGAAAGTACAAGCTAGTCCTAATGGTGATATTTATAATTATGACGATCAAAAAAATTATCCTTATTTATTTTGGGAGGGTTACGCGCTTGGTTATAATAGACCGACAACCGGGTTTGTGATTAAATCTTCTGAAACCGAAAGTTTCTTGCGCGATAAATTAGCTAAGCAAGGACTTATTGGTCGCGAGATAGATGAATTTGTAGAATTTTGGGCGCCAAAAATGCAAGAATCTCCATATTATTTCGTTACTTTTGTTCCTCAGGCTGATTTTGAAAAACTCGCGCCTCTTAGTGTTTCTCCAAAACCGGATACTGTTATTAGAGTCTTTATGGACTATCAACCATTAGAACGACCAATTAAAGTTAAAGAACAAATTTTAAACGCCCCAGAAAGAATAGGGTTTACTGTTGTTGAATGGGGAGGAGCTTTAAATAATTAATTATGAAAGACGGCGTCGGATATAAATTGGCGCTCGGTATACTTACGATTTTAATAATCGCTCAGGGATTTTGGTTATTCTTATTATTATTTCCTCAGCCAAATATACCGAGCGATGAAGTTAACAATCTGGTAAGGATAAAGGATATCTTGGTTAATAAAGATGAAAAGCCTGATGAAAATCATGTATACGGCGGAGTTGTTCCTCATCATTTAATGGTTCAAGATTTTATCGATGATTTTTTTGGAAGATTAAAAGAGCAAAAATATAAAACGATTGTTATTATTAGTCCTAATCATTTTTCGGCTGGTAATAAAAATATTTTATTTTCTGAGTCTAATTGGGAAACACCGTTTGGGAAATTAATGGTTGACGATAGATTAATTAGCGCTGCTCAAAAAGCTGGTTTTATTTCGGAAGATTATCCATTTGTGAAAGAGCATGGTATTTTTAATCTAACGCCGTTTGTAAAAAAATATTTTCCTGATGCTAAATTTCTTCCCTTTATAGTTAAAAGTAATGCTACTCCCGCTGAAATTTCAATGTTAACTGATTTTTTAGTGAAGAATGTTGATCCTAATAATACTTTAGTTTTAGCCTCGGTCGATTTTTCTCATTATCAGCCCACTAGCGTCGCTGATTTTCATGATTTAAAAAGCATAAATTCTATTCAAGCCTTCGATGATATAGGTATAAGCAGGGCAGAAGTTGATTCTCCGCTTTCTCTACTCACGCTTAGCGGTTATTTGAAAAGTATTGGTGCAAAAAATAGTTCACTCATATATTCTACTAATTCCGGACGTTTAATAAAAAAGGAGGATGAGCCAACCACTAGCCATAATTTTCTTTATTTTAAAAAAGGCGAATCAACGAGCGAGCCGGATATTAATTTTCTTTTTTTTGGCGACATGATGCTCGATAGAAATGTTGGTGATAAATTGAAGGGTAAAAAAGTTGATTATCTTTTAGCAGAATTAGCGGGTGAAGAAAATAGATTTTTCTCCGGGGTTGATATTATTAGTGCAAACCTTGAGGGGACAGTAACTGATAAAGGCGCCCATTATGCGCCAATTAATTCTTATGATTTTGCTTTTTCGCCGGAAAGAATAGCAGAATTGAAGACCTATAATTTTAATTATTTTACCTTGGCTAATAATCATTTTAGTGATCAAGGCCAGAAAGGGGTAGAAGAAACTAGAAAAAATTTAAGTACCCTCGGGTTTAATTATAGTGGCTCAAACGATGCGCTCGTTGATGAATATGCCCGAAAAGATATAGAAATTTCTGGGAAAAAAATAGCGATGATCGGATTATCTATGGTCTATAATGATTTCAATTTAGATAAGGCTAAAAATTTAATAATTGAAGCTAAAACGGATTCTGACTTAGTGGTAGTAAATATTCATTGGGGAGTTGAATACCAAAATAAATTTAATAAACATCAACAAATTATCGGCCGTGCCTTAATTAATTCCGGCGCCGATGTAATTATCGGTCATCATCCACATGTTTCTCAGGGGATGGAAATATATCAAGGAAAACCAATTTTTTATTCCCTCGGTAATTTTATATTTGATCAATATTTTTCTGCTGAAACCCAGGAAAGTTTAGCGGTTGGGCTTGATGTTAGCAAAGCGACAACTACCATCTTTATTTTTCCTCTTAAATCAGAGAAATCCGCTCCGCGTTTAATGAGGGGGCGAGACAAAGAAATATTTTTAGACAAATTTATTTCTTGGTCGGAAATTGATGAGAATTTAAAAACACAAATTAAAAATCAGAGAATTGATATCGTAAAATGAAATTATTGCAGAATTCAATATATGTTAGATTTATTAACAAAATTAAATAAGGCACAAAAAACAGCTGTTACGCATGATAGAGGTCCACTTTTAATTGTTGCTGGGGCGGGAACGGGAAAAACAACGGTTTTAATTAATCGACTTGCTTATTTAATCGCCGAGAAAAAAGCTTCAACTGAAGAAATATTGCTTTTAACTTTTACCGAAAAAGCAGCTGGAGAAATGGAAGAAAGGGCTGATAAAATTTTACCTTATGGCTATGTTGATTTGTGGATTAATACTTTTCACGGTTTTTGTGAACGAATTTTACGTGACCATGCCCTAGAAATTGGCTTAAATCCTAATTTTAAATTATTATCAGCGACCGACCAATGGGTTTTGATAAAAAAGAATCTTGATAATTTTAATTTGGATTATTATAAACCTTTGGGCAACCCGACTAAGTTTATTTCGGAAATTTTGAAACATTTTTCGCGGCTCAAAGATGAAAATATAAATACGGCTGAATATCTACGTTGCGCGGACGAGAAAACGGTGAGCGATACCCATGAAGATGGCGACGAATTAGAAATTAGCCGCGTGAGAGAGTTAGCTGAAGCGTATAAAACATACAATCAATTATTATTAGAGAATAATTATTTTGATTTTGGTGATTTAATAGTTTATACGATTAAACTTTTCCGTGATAGGCCAAATATTTTAAAATATTATCGCCAAAAATTTAAATACATCATGGTTGATGAATTTCAGGATACTAATTTAGCGCAATATGAATTGGTAAAGATGTTAGCGGCGCCTAAAAACAATTTGTTAGTTGTTGGAGATGATGATCAGTGTTTACCGGGGGACTCTCTAATTTTAATGAAGGGAAAAACTAAAAAAATCAAAGAAATTAAAAAAAACGAGGAGGTTGCTAGTGCTGTCGGCAAAGGCTCCCTTAGTTATAGCAGGGTAAACCGTATTAATAAAAATAAAAAAAACGCATTATTTTTAACTTTTACAACCCGGTCCGGGAAAAAGATTACAACGACTGATAATCATAAAATGTTCTGTTTTACGCCACGTATCTCTGATAAAAAATATTATTATGTTTATTTGATGTATAAACAGGAATTAGGTTGGCGAATTGGAATGACTAATGATTTGGCGGTTAGATTAAGATTAGAAAGATCGGCCGATAAAATAATTGCGATTTGCAGCTTTAATAATTTAGAAGAAACAAGATATAACGAAGAGTTATTATCTCTAACTTATGGAATCCCGACTTGTTGCTTTATGGAAAGAGACGGAATAATGGACAAAAAGGTTTGGAGTAATAAATTATATCAGGAGCTTGATGTTGACGAGGGCGTTCGTTGTTTAGCACGAGATTTGAATATTGATTTAGAATCGGCACCATATTATTTAGAGGCGGTTAATCGCGGCAATAAATTAAGGCTTAAAATTAATTTAGAAATGTGTTATCGCAAATATCATTCAAAGATTGCCAAGAATGGTTTTTTGTTGAATCCGGCCGTGTCGCATTTTTTAAGTATTGAGACCAGCGATCAGATGACGATTTTCAAATTGGAAAAAATGGGATTTAATATCGCTAATAGTCGGCTAGGAAAGAGATTGCGCTTGTACAGTGATGATTTAAAATATTTAGGGCAGGTAGCAAATAAAATTCAAAAAGAAATCGGCGGCTTCATTGAACCGCAAATGAAGATCGGCAAGATAAAGGAGAAGTTTTTAAAGTCTTTAATTATACCTGCGAAAAATATTTTTCCGGGCATGTATCTGCCGATTGTGAGCGGGTCGGGAATAATTTATGATCAAGTTATTGATCGTTTTGAGGAAAAGAAAACAGATTTTGTTTATGATTTAGAAGTTGATAGAACCCACAACTTCATTGCTAACGGAGTTGTGGTTCATAACTCGATTTATAAATTTCGCGGCGCCTCTATTTCTAATATCATGCAGTTCAAGGATGATTATCCACAAACAGAAGAAATAGTATTGATTGAGAATTATCGTTCTCGCCAAGAAATTTTAGATAAGTCTCATGATTTTATTAGCCATAATAACCCTAATCGCTTAGAGATTAAATTAAAAATAGATAAGCGCTTATTAGCGAAGGGCGAAGTCGCCCAAAAAGCCAATAAAACTGCGGCTGTGCAATTTTTAAATTTTCCTACACAGGATGAAGAGATATCTTTTGTTGGAAGTCGCATTAAAGAGATTTACGAAGATAAAATTGCTAAAGGCGAAGATATCAGTTGGTTAGATTTTGCTATTTTAGTTCGGGCTAATGATACGGCCGATGTTTATGTTAAAGAACTGAGTCGTTTGGATATCCCTAATCAATTTATGTCTTGGCGGGGCCTTTATTATAAACCGCTTATTCTTGATGTTTTAGCTTATTTGCGTTTACTTGATAATTATCATGAATCATCCGCTTTATTTAGAATCTTAAGTATGGAAGCATTTAAAGTTTCTCATGTTGATTTAGTTACGATTAATAAGATGGCCTCTCGTAAGGTTTGGTCTTTATATGAGGCTTTAAAAAATATTGCTTTAATTTCTGATGTGAGTGCTGAGAGTGTTAAAAATATTAACAAACTTTTAGGCCTAATTGAAACGCACTCCGCACTAGTAGCAGATAATAAGCCGACTAAAATTTTCTTATATTTCGCTTACGATTCTGGTTTGTTGGAAAAGATGGATAGAGATCGCGATTTGGAATTATTTTCTTATTTAAATCAGTTTTATCAGAAGATGAAAAATCTTGAAGATAATAATGCTGATTTAAAGTTAAAAGATTTCTTAGAAGTGATAAATTTAGAGCTTGAAGCGGGTGAAACCGGTGCTTTAAAACTAGACTTTGCCGATAATGAGACGGTTAAAATTATGACTGTGCATGGCGCGAAAGGTTTAGAATTTAAATACGTCTTCATTGTTAATTTAGTTGATAAAAAATTTCCAACCATTTCTCGAAGCGAAAAAATAACTATTCCTGAAGATTTGATTAAAGAAAAAATTGCCGCAAGCGTCGATGCTCACTTAGAAGAAGAGAGAAGGTTATTTTACGTAGCGGCGACGAGAGCAAAAGAAGAATTATATTTAACTAGTGCCCGTGATTACGGCGGAGCAAGAGAGAAAAAACCTTCTCGTTTTATTTCAGAAATGGGCTTAGATGATACCATTGATGGAACGCCCTTAAGCCGAAAAAATGAATTTTTAAAAGATGTTCATGCTCTAAACGAGAAAGAGGTTTCGCTTAATCCAGAAAAAGCCAAGGAAATATTTTACCCGCTTCCGGAAAAATTTTCTTTTTCCCAGTTAGCGGCTTTTGCTACTTGCCCTCTACAATATAAATTCGCTTTTATTTTAAAAATTCCCGCTTCGACCGATAAGGCATCTTTAATTTTTGGCCGTGCCTTGCATAATACCTTGTATAACTTTCTGTTACCGGCGCTGAGCGAGTCGAAAAGATTTCAGGAGAGTTTATTCCCTGATGAAAAGAAAGAAAAAAAGATAATTGAAGCAATTAGTGAAAAAAGGTTATTAGAACTATATCAAGAATTTTGGCAAGCAGATGGTTATAAGAATAAACAAGAACGAGATGCTTACAAACAGAAAGGGCTAGAAGCTTTAAAGAAATTCTTTGTAAGTTATCAGATTGCTCCGCCTAAAGAAATACTATTTTTGGAAAAGAAATTTTCTTTTAAGATAGTTGGCGATATAATTAAGGGGGCAATTGACAGGGTCGATCGTTTAGCGGATGGGAGCCTAGAAGTGATTGATTATAAAACAGGCAAGAGTAAGGATAAATTAGAATTCAAAGATAAGCGCCAATTGATTTTATATCAAATATTTTTAGAGGAGTTCTTAGGCGAGAAGGTAGGCAAGTTAAGCTATTATTATTTAGAGACGGGTGAAAAATTATCTTTTAAAGCAACCGCTAAAGAAATAGAAAAGCTAAAATCTGGAGTAATGGAAGAAATCGCTGCCATCAAGAATCGAGATTTTACGCCAACGCCCTCGCCAATGTGTGCTTTCTGTGATTTTAATACAATTTGCGAATTTAGACAGGTTTAGTTAGACTATAATTATATGATAGTAGCCGATGATAGATTAATTAGTCCGAAAGAAAAAAAAGGAGAAGACGCTCTTGATGTTTCTTTACGTCCGAAATTCTTAACGGAATATATTGGTCAAGAAAAGATTAAGCAAAATTTAGAAATAACGATTGCAGCCGCTAAGAAACGCGGTGAACCCATAGAACATATTTTGCTCTATGGCGCACCGGGATTAGGGAAGACAACTTTAGCTCATGTAATTGCTAATGAAACAGGCGCGAACATTCGAGTAACTTCCGGCCCGGTGATTGAAAAGAGCGGCGACTTAGCCGCGATTCTTACTAATCTCGAAGCGGGTGATATTTTATTTATTGATGAGATTCACCGTTTAAATAAAACAGTTGAGGAAATTTTATATCCGGCGATGGAAGACTACGCTCTTGATATTGTAATGGGTAAAGGGCCGAGCGCCCGTACTTTGCGTTTAGATTTACCAAAGTTTACAATTATCGGAGCAACTACTTTAGCTAGTTTATTATCAGCACCACTACGCGATCGTTTCGGTATTACCCATCATCTTAATTTTTATGAATCGGCTGATATCGAAAAAATTATTTCTCGTAGCGCTCGTATTTTAAATATAGAAATTGATGAAGCAGCTAAAATAGAAATCGCTAAAAGGAGCCGTCGCACTCCCCGTATCGCTAATCGATTACTCAAACGAGTTAGAGATTATTGTGAAGTAAAAAGTGATGGTCGCGTTTCGATTGAAAATTGTTTAGAAGCGATGAAGATGTTAGAAGTTGATGGGCTTGGTTTGGATTTAATAGATCGTCGCATTTTAGAAACTATAGTTCATAAATTTAAGGGCGGTCCAGTGGGCTTGAATACTTTAGCAGCAGCCACGGGCGAAGAAGCTGATACGATAGAAAATATGTATGAGCCATATCTTATGCAGCTGGGATTTTTAGATAGATCCCCACGCGGTCGCGTTATTACTGTACTCGGTTATGAACATTTGGGGATGGAGGAACCGCTTAGCCCAGATAAATTAATATAAATCTCATGGACTATAAAGTAATATTCGGGATAGCCGCTGTAATTATTAGTTTCCTTGGCTATATCCCTTATTTTAGGGATATATTAAATAAAAAAACTAAACCACATGTTTTTTCTTGGTTTATTTGGAGCCTTGCCGGCGGTATTGGTTTTTTTGCACAAATAATTAGCGGCGCAGGTTCGGGCGCTTGGATTCTCGGATTAGGATTTACTATTAGTACTATTATTACCATATTGGCTTTTCGACAAGGTGAAAAAACAATAACTTTATCCGATTGGGTAGCTTTTAGCGGCGCCTTGTTTGGTTTAATTTTATGGAGATTAACTAATAATCCGTTATTAGCAATTGTCTTTATTATAATTACGGACGCTTTGGCATTTGTTCCAACTTTTAGAAAAGCTTATCATAAACCATACGAAGAAACCTTTATCTCTTGGTTTTTTTCTTCTTTTAAATTTTTACTTGCCTTAGTCGCGACGCAATCTTATAGTTTAACGACGGTACTTTATCCATTATATCTTTTTCTATCCAATGGAACTTTTGCCTTGATGTTATTAGTACGTAGAAAGACCCTGGATAATGCAAAAAAATAGTTGTAATGTTATGACCTTAAAAACTTCCGATTTTTTTTATCATTTACCAAACTCACTTATCGCTCAAAAACCAATTCGGCCGCGTGACCATTCGCGGCTTTTGTTGTTGGATAAAAAATCTGGCTTAACTCAGCATAAACATTTTTATAATTTACCTGATTATTTAAAAAAAGGTGATTTATTAATTCTTAATAATTCTAAAGTTTTTCCGGCGCGGTTAATCGGCCATAAAAAACTTACTGGTGGACAAGTAGAAATTTTTTTACATCAGCCAAGCAAAGGTAAAAATAGAGCCGATAATATTTGGGAATGTTTAGTCGGCGGCCGTGTTAAAGAAGGGTCGGAGATTGAATTTTCGAAAGCTAAAAATAAATTAAACGCAAAAATAATAAATAATAATCAAGATGGTACTTGGTTGGTTAGTTTTGATTCAAGCGGCGATAAATTTTGGCTGGTAGTTAATAAAATTGGTGAAGTTCCTTTGCCCCCTTATATCAAACGTTCCAAACAATTAGCTAGTGATAAAAACAATTATCAAACAGTTTTTGCTGATAAAAATAAAGTTGGTTCCGCGGCTGCGCCCACTGCGGGCCTGCATTTTACTAAGGGGTTATTGAAGAAAATTAGAGACAATGGCGTAGTAATAAAGTATGTTACTTTGCATGTTGGTTTAGGAACTTTTGCCCCGGTCAAAGAAGAAAAAATCACCGATCATAAGATGCATAGTGAGTTTGCATCCATTAGCGCCGAGACAATTAAAGAAATTTTAAAAACTAAAAAACTCGGCGGACGCATTATCGCTGTTGGGACTACAAGTTGCCGCACTTTAGAATCATTAAATTGGGTAAGTTTAAGGAAGCAAAATAAAATTCAAGATCAGGCTTTTTGGACCGATATTTTTATTTATCCTGGTTATAATTTTAAAATTGTTGATGCTTTAATAACCAATTTTCATTTACCAGCGTCTACCTTACTGATGCTGATTAGTGCTTTAGCTGGAAAATCGCAGGTTGACTTTGCTTATCAAGAAGCGGTGCGGCGGAAGTATCGTTTTTTTAGTTATGGCGATGCAATGTTTATCAGCTAAAAGCCCCTTTATCACTGTTTTGTTCTGATTTGATTTTTTTTTAATTTTTTGGTAGAATTTAAGCTGATTATTAGATTTTTATTTAATTTCGTTTTTGCTTGTTTGTTAGGAAAATCAGGCTAAAACGAAATATTTTTTATGCGTAAGTTTTTCTTATTTGTTTGGGAGATAATTAAAGTTGTTTGTATTTCTTTAGCTATAATTTTACCAATTCGTTATTATCTTATTCAACCCTTTTATGTCAAAGGGGCTTCAATGGAACCTAATTTCTATGATCATGAATATTTAATCGTTGATGAGATTAGCTATCGCTTTAAAACTCCAGAACGCGGCCAAGTAATTGTTTTTCGTTACCCCAAGAATCCGCAGGAGTATTTCATCAAAAGAATCATTGCTTTACCAGGAGAAGAAGTCCAAATCAAAGATGGTAAAATTATCGTTTATAATCAGCTTAATCCAGACGGATTAGTTTTAAAAGAGGAATATCTCCCAGTCGATTTAGAAACGACGGATAACAGCGGGACGAAATTAGAGGTTGGGGCTAATGAATACTTTGTTTTGGGAGATAATAGAAATGCTTCAAAAGATTCGCGTAGTTTTGGTCCGGTTGATAAAACATTTATTACTGGAAAAGTTATGTTTAGAGGTTGGCCGCTTAATAAGATAACCGTTTTTAATGAGGGTTATTGGCCTAAGTATTAAAAATAAATTTACATCTATGCCAAGAAGAAAAAAAGGAGCGGCCGAAACTCCAGCTGCTAAAACCGAGAGAAAAAGCGATAAAACGCCTAATCGCCTATTAGGAATGAAAGACTTTATTGGTGCAGATCAAACTTGTTTTGATTTTGCTTATGAAAAAGCTAGTCGATTAGCAAAAATGTATAGTTTCGCTCCAGTTAAAACTCCAATTCTAGAAAGTTTTGATCTCTATAAAAAATCAAGTCGTCAAAATAATGATAAAGAATTTTATTTTGTTGACTCTGAGAAAGGAGAAAAAATGACTTTACGCCCGGAAATAACTCAAGGAGCAATCAGAGCTTATTTAGAAAATAGTGTTGTTGGCGGCTCTAAATTAGCTCGTTTATTTTCTTTTGGACCGATATTTCGTCGTGAGAAATTGCAAAGTGGTCGTTACCGGGAATCAACTCAATTTAATCTTGAATTAATCGGCGAAAGAAAGCCGATGGCCGAGGCGTTATTGATTACGGTTGCTAATAATTTTTTTGAGGAAATGCAGGTTAAGGTTCAAGTTCAAGTTAATAGTTTAGGTGATGCTGATTGTCGTAAAGAGTATTGTTCTAAGCTCGCTAACTTTTATAAAGAAAGAGGTAGACGCTCTAAACTTTGTAATGCTTGTAAGAATAATTTAGGGAAAAATTGTTTAAGTTTATTAGATTGTAAAGAGGAATCTTGTTTAAAATTAAGGGAGGAGGCACCGCAATTAGCTGATTATCTATCCGAAGAAAGTCGCGAGTATTTAACTAAGACTTTAGAATTTTTAGATGAGTTAAATATTAGCTATAACTTTAATCCATATTTAGTGCGCGGATTAAATTATTATAATGATATTGTTTTTGAATTTTGGCCAATTAATGATGATGAGACGGTTGGGAAAATGGCGCTTGGCGGTGGCGGACGTTACGATAATTTAGTTGAAAATATGGGTGGGCCACAAACTCCAGCGGCCGGTTTAGCAATTGGGATTGAAAGAACTATCGCTCGGGTGAGAGATAAGAGTGTTTTGACAAATAAAGCAGAAGAGGATATAGTATTCATTGCTCAACTAGGTGACCAGGCGAAATTAAAAGCGCTTCAACTTTTTGAGGAATTAAGAAAAGCCGGATTTAATGTTAGACAGTCCTTTGCCTCGGATAGTTTAAAGTTTCAACTTGAAGAAGCGGTTCTCATAAAAGCAAAAACTTGCTTAATATTAGGAAAAAAAGAAATAATGGATGGAACAATATTAATGCGCGATATGGAATCTGGCGCCCAAGAAACCCTAGTTTATAAAAAAGTTAGAGAACGGTTAGAAAAAAGAGATAAACAAGAAAAAAGAATTAATTTAAATAATAGAAAGGAAGGTGTATTATATGGCTGACTTTAAAAGAAAACCAGGAGAAAGTTTCGAAAGTTTTTTAAGAAAGTTCAAAAAAGGCTTGAAGAACAGCAAACGTTTGGAAAAAGCTAGATCAAAAAAACATCTAGAAGCCAAACAAACGAAGCGTCTCGATAAAAAGAGAGCTTTATCAGGCTTAGCTTTAAGCAAAAAAAATGAATTTTTAAGAAAAACCGGTAAATTAGCAGAAACTACCAGACGGTAGAACCTGAGTTAATTTCAAAATCAAAAATTTTAAAAACGCTCCTTTTTGGGAGCGTTTTTAAATTAGAATATTATTTTTTATGTATTCCGGGAATAAAACGTTTAATATTATCAAGCGTTGATTTTTTCGCATGCTGTTTTATCTGATCACGAGCTCTTTTAGTTTTGACAAATTTTAGCCAGTCCTTATTCGGTTGGAGACGGTTCTTTTCAATAATTATTTCTACTAAATCGCCATTTTTTAATTCTTGATCAAGCTTACCTAATTTATCATTAATAATTACGCCCGCGGCTTTATTGCCAACATTTCCATGTACGGCGTAGGCAAAATCAATTGGTGTAGATTTTTCTGGTAATTCAAAGACATCTCCTTTTGGTGAAAAAATAAAAATACGATCGCGAAAAATATCCATCTTGATATCTTTTACAAATTCCGAAGTATTGGTTATTTCTTTTTGAATTTCAATAATTTCATTAACCCATTTTGGTTGTTGATAGCCGCTATTGTTATGTTTGGATTTATAATACCAATGAGCGGCAATTCCATAAATTGATTCTTCGTGCATTTCTCTGGTTCTTATCTGGAACTCGGTTGTTTTCCCTTCGGGGCCAAAAATTGTTGTATGCAATGAGCGATAGCCGTTAGGTTTCGGAACAGCAACATAATCTTTAAAACGATTTGATTTTGGCTTCCAGAGAGTATGGATTATTCCTAAAACTTTATAACAATCATCAATTGTTGGAACAATTATTCTAAGTGCAAAAACATCGTATATTTCATTAAATTTACGATCTTTTTCCTGCATTTTTTTATAAATACTATATAGATGCTTAAAACGTTCTTCAATTTCGTATTTCACCCCCGCCTCTTCTAATTTTGGAGTAAGAATACCTTTAACTTTTTGAAAGAACCTTTGTCTTTCAACTTTTTTTTCAACTTCATATTCATATTCAAGCTCATGAAATTTATCCGGATATAAATACTTAAAACATAAATCTTCCATTTGCCATTTTAAGCGGCCGATTCCTAATAGTCCGGCGATTGGAGCATATATTTCTAAAGTTTCTTCGGCGATACGTCTTTTCTTTTCCGGAGGAAGACTTTCTAGAGTGCGCAGATTATTTAAACGATCGCAAAATTTGATAAAAACAACACGCAGATCATTAGTAATAGCTAAAAACATTTTTTTTAAATTTTCCCTGTATCTTTCTATGCCGCGATATTTTATTTTACTTAGCTTGGTTACTCCTTCTACCAAAGAAGCAACTTCTGCACCAAATTCTAACTCGACTTCTTCTAGAGTTTTTTCGGTATCCTCAGGAACATCGTGCAAGATGCCAGCAACGACGGTTGGTAAATCAGCCCTGATTTCAGCTAAGATGTAGGCAGTGTGAAGCGGGTGCTGAATATAGGGTTCGCCGTTTTTTCTGAGTTGTCCGGAATGAGCCGCATCGGCAAAAATAAAAGCCCTTTCCAGAATGCTCGTATCAACTCCCGGATTGTTGTCGGAAAACTTTTTTATTATCCTTTCAATAGTCATGAAAATGTTTTTATTTTATATAGTTTATGTTATAATAAAGTTAATATAAATTATAGCAGTAAAGGGTACAATTTAAAAGTTTTTTACCTTCAAAATGTTGAAGAAAAATAAATTAACCTCCGGTATTTTTTTCGCGTTGGTAGCTATCCTACCAGCTAGTTTTGCGTTTGCACAAGACTTTGGAACAACGGCCGTTAATAACGGTTTGGGAGGAGTTTTGGGAGCTGAAGATCCAAGAATTCTTGTTGGTCGCATTATTCAAATTGTTCTTAGTCTACTGGGAATAATAATTTTAGGTTTGATCATTTATGCGGGCTTTCTTTGGATGACCTCAAATGGAGAAGAAGATAAAATTACCCAAGCTAAAAGAATTATTACTAATGCCATTATTGGGTTGGTAATAACTTTATCTGCTTGGGCAATCACTACTTTTGTTATTTCTCGATTGTTTGGAGCGATTTCTGGTACTATTGTGAATAATCCTCAAGTCCCTGGATATAATAACATTACTAATTCCGGTTTTGGCGCAATTGGGTCATGTTCTGTTGAATCAGTTTATCCAGTCAATAATCAAAGAGACGTTGCTAGAAATTCGGCGGTTATGGTTACTTTCAAAGAAGAAATTGGTCTTGATTCTACTTGTATTAATGCTAGTAAAAATGCCTGTGCTTGTAATAATACCGCTAGTTGCTCTTTGATAAATCCTCAAGCAATTAGAATATTTAAATCTGATTTAGGAGATGCTTGTCTTGCTGGTTCTTGTCCAGAATCTAATAAGAACTCTAATATTACTGAAGCTTACGTTTCTGTTTCTCCAGATAAAAAAACTTTGGTTTTAAGTTTCCCGGGTTTGCTTGGTTCCCAGAATTCAAATACAAAGTACGGAGTTAAAATTACTAGCGATTTAAAAAAAGTAGATGGTTTAGCAATGTTTGCGACTTGTAGCTCTCCGGATTTACAATGGGGCTTTGAAGTTAGTACTAAACTTGATTTAACTCCGCCTCAGGTTGTTTCTGGTTCTTTATTTCCTCGACCAGATAATGATAAAGATACAACTGGCGTTAGTATTGTTGCTAAAAAAGCGATCGCGATGATTGCCGTTCCTTCTTGTCCTAAAACTTATTCTCCCGCTACTGTTGTTAAAATAACTCCCGATACTTCTACTCCGGCCGCTGAAGTAGTAATGAATTATCATGGTCTAATTAATAAATTTAAAGTAATTGTCTCTAGCGATAAAAATAAAGCGCAAATCTTTAATGGGAATACGAACGCTCTTTTAGGAATAGCTGATTTTGATAATGATAATAAAGTGACTTTTAGTAATTATTTAAGTCTTAAAACTACTAGTCATAAAGTTGGCGATTCCTGGGTAATAGATATTAAACCCGAAGTATTAGCTGATACGCTTACAGTCGGAAATGAAATTTATACCTTCGCTAAGACTAATGAAAATAATAATATTTTAGTTAGTGAGGGAGAATGTAATAATAATATTCAAGCAGCAAACATTAGAGCTAAGTTAAGTGGGCATCCTGATATTAATGTTGAATTAAATCAGAATCGAATTGCTCTGACCGCTAAAATAGCTGGTAGTCGGGGAAATAGTTTAGTCTTAAGCTCTACTTCTGATTTAATTTTACTTCTTTTTGAAGGCGGAGTTGATGGAGAAACGGCTAATACAATCAATGGCAAAAAAGACAACCCGATGAATTCAATTATTAAAATTGGCTTTAACGAAGCGATTAATCCCTTAACTTTATCCGGGACGGCGACTGAGTTAGCAGGATATATTAGAATAATAAATGCCTCTTCAACTAGCCGAACAAGTGGTGCAAGCTGTAATATGGGAGCTGATTGCCTTTCTTATAAATGCGAAAACTCAGCTTGTGTTGGCGACTATCTCAATGGACGTTTTATGGTTAGCGGTGCTTACAAAACAGTTGAATTTATTTCCGATAATGAATGTGGAATAAATGGTTGTGGTGAAAAAATGTATTGTTTACCGCCTAATAGCAATTTAGCGGTTGAATTTAAAGCGGCTAATTTAAAAATTTGTAATGATAATCAAGATTGTACCGCTTTAGCACCTTTTAGAACTTGTTCGGCCGGTGCCTTGGGTTACAAAACCTGCCAAGATCAAAATAACCGTAATTACCCAAGCGCTAATATTCTCAGTTTAGACGGCGTAATTGATACCGCCCTTAATTCTCTTGATGGAAATGGAGATTCGGTTGCTGATGGTCCAATTAGTTATTTTAATAATAATTATCCAAACGATAAAGATAAAAAAGATAATTATCGTTTTTCATTTTTTATAAATAATAAAATCGAATCAACTCCGCCAAAGATTACGGCTATTTTACCAACCAATAGCCAATCGGATATCAGTTTAGCCGTACCAGTGAAAATTGTTTTTAGCACATTAATGATGTCTGATACCATTCGCTCGGGCGGTAAAAGCGTCGCTAACGGTTCGAGTACTATCGAACATAAATTTATAAATTTAAAAAGTTCAGAACCATCTCCGCTTGGTTTTTGGGTTGATAGTTATAGCGAAGAAGTCGAACCTTTAGATGGGGTTTCTGATATTACTGTTGCTACTATTGAACACTCTCCTTTCTTACAATCGATTACTTATAATACTCAGGTTGGTTCGGGCGTTAAAGATATTTTTCAAAATTGTTTTAAACCTAGTATCGGACCGGGTTGTGAAGCAACGGTTGAAAATCCATCTTGTTGTTTCGGAGTTGCTACCAGTTCTTTGTCTGATGGTAATTGTAATTAAAAAATATTGTGGCTGGTTTATTAAATAAAAATTTGTGAACAAAAAATTTGCTAAAAATTTGTTATCTTTGTTGATAGTAGTTACTGGTCTCTTAGTTTTTCGTTATGCCTTCGCTCAAGATTTTGGAACAACAGCGGTTAATAATGGTTTAGGCGGAGTCTTAGGAGCTGATGATCCAAGAACTATTATCGGCCGAATTATTAATGTTGGTTTAGGACTTTTAGGAGTGATTGCTTTAGGATTAATAATTTATGCTGGTTTTCTTTGGATGACTTCAGCTGGCGAGGAAGACAAAATTGCTACTGCTAAAAAAATATTAACTAGTGCGGTAATTGGTTTGGCTATTATTTTAGCCTCTTGGGCAATTGCTACCTTTATAATTAGTAGATTAAGCGGGGCTATTAATGGCCCTGGTGGCGATACTGGTTGTGTCGAAGGTAAAGTTAGCGTTTGCCGTTGCGATGGTTCAATGATTTGTACTAATGGTGCTTGGAGTCAATGTGTTGGTTGGACTTATGATTGCGGCGGTACTCCCGGCCCAACTAGTTGTGATTCTGATACTGAAAATCCTGGTTGCCAAGCGGTAGATCAAATCTGTTCCTCTAAAGATTATTGTGATGTTGATTGTAAATGTAAACCTAAAGGCGAAGCTGGTAATTCTTGTGACGCTAATTCTAAAACAGCTACTTGTGATGCCGATAATAATCTTTGTGGAAACTTTTTAGCTTGTGATAATACAACCTGTACTTGCGTAGGAACGCCAGTAATCACTGATATCACTCCAGCGGGTGGCTTTTGCGAAGATAATGTTAATAAATCATGTTCTCAAGATACTGATTGCCAAACAGTTTGTAATAAAACTGCTCCTAATGGTACTGCTAATAATTTTATTACTATCTCCGGAAAAAATTTCGGCGAGTACTCGTCCGCCGTTAGTCGAGTAGTTTTCATGGGGGGGTCTTCTAAAAATGGCCGCAACCCTTCAGAAATAAATCCCATCTGTGTAAATTTTTGGCAAGATGATCAAATTATTATTGCTGTTCCTGCGGGAGTAGCTAATGGACCCATTAAAGTTGTTAGGACTGATAACTTAGAAGATATTACTAACAATAATTATGGCACCAAAATCCCGGATTTTGTTGCTAATAATATTACTCGACCAGGTTTGTGCTTACTAAGTCCAAATAAAGGAGCTTTAAGTTCTTCAGTTTCCTATCAGGGTATGAATTTATTTGCTGGTCAGGCTTATTTTGGTAACTATCAAGCTAACGTTAAAGGTTTTGATTCTAATTTTAGTCACCCTAGTGGCTTATCTGGTACGGCGGCAACGCCCAATATTCGTTCCGGTGTTTCTGGTAGTTTTGTTGTTGGTAATAATAAAGAAAAAAGTAATTTTTTAAAGTTTGTTAAAGAGGCTAATCCTAATGATGGCCCATATATAGTTTCTTTTGATCCTCCGCAAGGAAAATCCGGTCAATACGTTACCATCACCGGCAATGGTTTTGGTTGGTCAAAAGGAAGTTCTCATGTTTATTTTGAAGGAGTTGAGGCTTCATACAGTTTTCCGTCTGTTTGCGCTAGTTCGATTTGGGGAGATAAACAAATAGTGGTGAAGGTCCCGGAAGATATCGCTAATGGTAATTATGTAATTAGAATATCTTTAGCCGGAAAAACAATCGATACCCAAAGTCTCAGTCCTAATAATGTTTTTAAAGTAGACGATTCTCTCTCCTTAGCACCTGGTTTATGTAAACTGGAACCTAAGCAAGGAGCAGTCTCAACGCCGGTTAAATTGTATGGCGAGTATTTTGGGCAAGTAGGTCATGAAGGTTTAGTTCAATTCAATCCAAAAAGAAATGCTTATAACGCGATAAAATTAGAAAATGGCGCCCAACTTATTTCGGCGACTGTTCCAACCAGTACAATAACTGGTCCAGTTAAAATTGTTAAAAGCATTCAAGAAAGCAACGCTCTTAATTTTGAAGTTAGCAGTTGTTCGATGGATGCTGAATGCCCGAATCAAGTTTGTTGTCCAAGCTATACTTATAAAAAGGGCCGATGTGTAAATGAATTATCTGAATGCTTAGTCGATATTCCAACTTCAGTTTTTGAATGGGGTTTTAGCACAGGATTTGCTACGACAACTCCTTCTCAAGAAAGTTGTAAAACTTTAGCTACTTATTTTGGTACTTGTCAGACGGGCTCTTTTTGCCCTAACGTTCCTGGTCAATGTTCTCCTGATGAAGGTGGAACTCCAAGAACAGTTGGTTCCTGTGATTTTTCTTGTGCTTCAGTTACTGGTTGTAGCGGTTTTGGCTCAATTTGTTCTTACGATCAAACTTTAAATAAATGTGTTAAAAACGGAGAGATTGGAAAATGCAGCCCAGCTAAGATGCAAACTTTTGATTTGGGTGGTAAAAAATACGATTTAAATTTAGTTTGTAATGATACCAGTAAACACTGGGAAACAAAAACGCCGACTTCTTGTCCAAATGGTTGGGAAATGGGAGTTAAGGTTGGAGCAAATAATATTTGTACAGATGTTGCTGGGCCACTATGCAGTACCTGCGCTGTTGGACTAAGTTGTGAAAAAGTTGGTTTAGAAGATCGTTGTGTTTCTCCAATAATTTGTAAAAATGGTGGAATTTGCGAAGATAATGTTGATATAAACAAACCGGATAATTGTGTTGTTATTGATAAGCCAAGTTGCGATTGTTGTTGTCGCAAAGATCAAGTCGCTCAAGATTGTTGTGCAGCGACTAATCCTGATTCCGGCGCCAAAATTCAATTGCAGTGCGGAGGCGCTTGTGGCGCTGATAAAACTGGTGATAGCAATTTAGGCCGTTGCGGTGGTTGTAAATTGACCGCTACTTCTACGCCAGCGCAAAATGACGCCGCTTGTAATTGTACTGGTCATAGCGGACAGTACTGCAGTATTACTGATGAAACTCCAGCTGGTATTTGTACTGATTGCACCGGTCTTGAAGGACTAACTTCTTGTTCAGAACATAATACCGCTTGTTGCTTTGATTCTAAAAGAACTCAAACAGTTGACGATGATATTTGTCGTGGTGTATTGGGAAATGCGGTGATTACAGCAACCTCTAGCCCGGACTTTGGTTATTGTGGTTATTTTGGTTGTAATAATACCTCAACTCCGCCGATTGGTGATCCTTTACTTTGTGCTACTACCACAATGCTAAAAATTGGTCTTTATAAAGATCCATATTCTTGTGTTGATGGTTGTGCAAAAAATGTCCCCGAAGATGTTTGCGGCGCTTTTGATAATAATCCCTCTGGATGCACAACCCAAGGAACTTGTTGTTATGACGCGGAAGCTAAGACTTGTAACAAGGCAACACAATTAGATAGCAATAATCAACCAATTTGTTGCGGTTGTACGAAAGATAGTGACTGTACTAATCCTAACCCAGCCGAATTTGTTGGTTGTGGTTTTAGTTCTTGCTGTGAAGCAAGACCACAGATAATTGAGACAAAACCTAAAAGTGGAGAGGCTAATATTTGTCGCAATTCAGTTTTGCAAGCAACCTTTAATCAAGAAATGAATATTGCTTCTTTTAGCTCAAATGTAATTTTGCTCCAAGAGGTAGATAAAAGTACCACTTGCCCTAGTGGAACAACTTTTGTTTATGAAGGTAATTCTAAATTCGCCGTCGCCTCTGATAATTGGTTAATTAATATTTTTAATAAATTTAAAATTTCGGTTAGTAAATTATTTGGTAATTTTAATAATCAAGCTTTAGCCGACTTGCCTGATCCAAACAAATCTTATTGTTCTTTCCCGGGCAACGCTTCAGGCGAGTACGTTGGAACAACAACAACTATTCTTAAATTTTCACCGCAAAAATTATTAGCGCCTAATACTAAATATTTTTTAGTCATTAAAGGCGATGAGGATTTAAATAGTTTAACGGGCGTTGTTAATTCGTCGGAGATTGGTTTTAATGGTTTTGGGCTTGATCAGGTTGGTAATTTTGTGCAGGGAGATTTTAAGGCCGGTAAAGATTTAAGCTTTAATTCTACAGTCTATAAAAATTCTCATATTTTGCAATTTAAAACTTTAGCTGATTCCAGTAAGAATCACGGTGTTTGCGAAATTAGTCGAGTACAAATCTCTCCAAGTTCATATTTGTTTAAAACGGTTGAGGATGATTTAGATGAGAATGATAACGATCCAAAGAATAAAACCTTTGATACAAAGCACGACAAAGATAAAGTCTTCACTGCGACTGCTTATAGTGATGACAATCAGATACTTAAGCCAGTGACCGGCTATTTTTGGGATTTTAAATTTGAGCTTATTGATCCCTCAATTGTTTCTTTGGATTCAATTCCTGGCTTGAGTGTCAATCAAGCTTTTGTTTCTGCTAATCCTTTAATAACTGACGGAAGAACTAAATTAAAGGCAACGATTGATATGACTAGGTTCTTAGATTCCGGATCTTCCATTGATCCAAATTGTTCTTGTTTGGATGAGAGCTGTTCTAGCAGATGTCGTAATGCATATTCAGGCGGCGATAATTTTTCTGGCCTGAGTAGTTTATATATTTTGATTTGTGATAATCCTTGGCCACCAATAAGAGATAATGGTACTTGGGCGCCTTGGAGTGATGTTAATTTTGGTGATTCTATTTATTATTGTCGCGATGCTGGTCAGCCCGGAACTTTTGATGACTTACCGCTTTTAATAGACGAGGCTGTTGTTGGCCAACAAAATAATAATTTTGTTTGTAGTTCTGATAACACAATTTGCAGTCCGTCTGGCTCAGCTTGTGGCGCCGATAAAAACGGTGATGGTAAATCAGACGGAATTTGTATTTGGAGCGTCTTGAGGGAATATTTTTTCTTCCGTGAAAAAGCTACTCCGGGCGGTGAAATAACTAGTTTAGTTGATAAGGCAATTGGCAAAACAGTAACTGTTAATTGGCATTCGACCAGTGTAAGCGATGATTACTATAAGATATATTATGGCGAAACTAATAAGCCGGCGGCCATAGTAAAAGAAGTAAAAAAAGATGGTAATTCTTGTCGTAATTTTACCGAAAGCGGTGGCGCTGATTGTACAACTGAAATTAGTAATTTAAATAATGGACAATCATATACTTTTCGTTTATCGGTTGTTTCTTTAAATAAAGTTGAAAGTCCGCTAAGCGTTGGGAAAAATGTAACTCCCACTGATAAACTAGCACCAGCAGTACCGCTCAATTTTAAAGTAGAAAATAATACTAATACCACAACAATAAAACTTTCTTGGGCTGGTAATTCCGACGATACTTTGTTCTATCGCGTTTATCGAGGAACTAGGAGCGGTGTTTATGGAGAATCTTTTGATACTAGCGATAAGGCGACTTCAACCATTTTAAATAAAACAAAATTAACGGTTGGGGCTAATTATTTTGTTATTTCTGCACTTGATAATTATAATAATGAAAGCGGGAAATCAGACGAAAAAACATTTATTAAATAATGGTAGTATTTAAATTTTTTTTGGTTGGTTAATAATAAATTTATGAAGAATAAAAAAAGCTTGGCTTTAGTTGTCGCATTTTTGGCAACTTGCGCTATTTATGCTTGTTTTTTAAATTCTATTTCGGCACAAACAATCGATCCGAAAACAATCGATCCGCAAATTAGTGACGATGCGATTGGCGTTAGAATTATTCCTAATCCTAATCATTATAGTGTTTATCGTTGGTATGAAAGCCAAGGATTTCAAGGTTCGCCGCAAGCTTTAACGGTTGATGGTTATGAAGCCTTACGAGATGGACGCACGGTTTATGTTAATGCGGCTAACATCAATGTTGATACTAAAAAAATATACACCAATATTTATCTGATTTCTTATAACCAAAATCCTAGTATTAAAACAGTTGATATTCTAGGCCAAATTATTTCCCATTGGAAGTTTAATGAAAATTTATCATCAACAGCCGCGACTTGTTCAATTTCTGCCGTTAAGTGCGAAAAGGATTCTGATTGCTCTTCCGGTCAAACTTGTTCCGTTGCCAATGGAAATTGTGCTTTAAAAACAGTAAAAAACTGCGCAATCGATACAGATTGTCCGGCTAATTTTTTCTGTGATAGTTTGAAATCTAAAGTTATCCGTGATTTAAAAAGAGTCGGTAAATTAGAAGAAATTAGAGAGGCTTTAGCAGTTTATAAATCTGTTAATGGACGCTATCCTCTACTTTCTGGAGGAACCTATTTGCCTGGAAAAACAACTTCACTCTGGCCGAGCTGGAATGATGTTTTAATGCCGGCGTTAGCTATCAAACAAACTTTTACTGATCCGATTAATAGATTTGGTAATTGTCCCGGGTATGATTTAAAAACTTGCTGGAATAAAAGTACTAATAGATTTGTTTATGATCCTATTTCCGCAACTCTAAAGCTTCCGCGCGATAGCTATGCTCTCGTTTATTCTACTAGCGAGACCGGATCGGAATATAATCTTTGTGCAGTCATGGAGAGTCGTGATAATCCTGATTCTAGTTTGATTTATACACTTGATCCCAATCCGCCTTCGGCTAGCGATTGCGTAATGGCAACCGGTATTTTAGCCTCAGGTAACGCTTCTAATTCCGCCCCTAAAATAATGGGTGTACAACTTAAAGGCGTTTCTGACCGAGAGTATAACGGTTATATTAGAGCTGAAGATAGCGATGGCGACCCATTATCCTGGACAATGCGCAGTGTGAGTTCTGTTTGGTCGAATTGGAGTGCGACTCCGATTATGAAAATGACTAGTGATAACAATCAACGCAAGATTTTTGCCGATAAAGCCGGAGATGTTGGTAAATATGATGTAAATATAACAGTTGCAGATAATAAAGGGGCTAGTATTTCAACAACAACGGAAATCGAGATAGTTCCGGCGACTTCTTTTGCTCAGGCCGATGAATATACCTATCGTTTAGATCCGCTAATTCCGTTTAATTATAGTTTATCAATTTCCGGAAATAATTATATTTTGAAACCGCTTAGTGGTCCTGATGTTTTTAAAATGAACGGCATCAAAGAAACGATAATTTCTGATGGTTTAAATCACAAAAAAATTACTTATCAAGGAATTATTGCAACCTCAACTAAATTTACGGCTGATACGGAAACAGTCTATAGCCTTATCGTTGATGGTAAAGCCGCTAATAATTTTGTCATTCGACTACAAGTTGATAAACCAGCTCTAAAATTAGATTGTTTGAGTCAATCTCGAGTTGGATATTATTATAGTTGTCGCGTGGGGTTAGTTAAGCAGGGGAATCAGGCTATTACTTATAGCTATTCTTCTGTTCCTGGGTTAGAAACAAGAGTCGGTATAACTGATCCTGAATTCCTGTATTTAGCCGGAACTACAACTCAACAAACTACAGGTCAAGAAATTAAATTCAACGCGTTTAACGAATATGGGACGGTTGCTACAAGTAGTTTTATTTTGAAAGTTAATAATTATTGCGGTGATGGTATCAAACAGCCTTCTAATACTAACCCATCTCCCAATACGGAAGGTAGAGGCGGAGTTTATAATGATGGCCATGAAGCCTGTGATGGAACGGCAGATACAACTACTGATCCAAAACTAAGTAATAAAAATAAACAATACGCTTGCAACACTACGACAATTGCTAAAACTCCGAATCCTATTATTAGCAGTAGTTATTGTATTTTTAAATCACCGCTTGATGGCGGCGGTTATTGCGGTGATACCTATTGTGAACTGTTATTCGAAAATAAAGATACTTGTGCCGAAGATTGTGATCCTAGCGTTTATTTAAATAACATAGGCGGGACGACAACTTCCACTGTCCCAGTTTTGCCTCCAGGAGGCGGGGGTGGTAATTGTGAGGGATTTATTTGTGATCCCGGCTATCAGTGTAGTAGTATGGGGCAATGTGAGAAACAATGTTGGTCTAAACCAGTGAGTGATTTACTGGTGGTTGAAGAAGGAGATGCGGTTTTGCCAAATGTTACTTATTATTCACACTGGAATAATGCAGACGGTTCTAATTGGAAACATCGAGAATATAGCACATCAATTTTAACCGATACTTCAGCTAGTTCAATAAAAACATGTATCCAACCGGTAGGATCTAATAATCACTCTAGTGTTGAGGTCGACCCGTCTCCTGCAAGTGGTTGTACTGTTGTAAGAAGAGATAATCCAGAATGTAATCTTTCGAGTCACGCTGTCGATAATTGCCCGATTGGTTATCGCAGTTACGCTCATATTCAAGACTGGGATGAAAAACAGTCTGTCGTTGGTGGCTATGGTGGTGATTGTGCCGTAGATCAAAGTATTGGTGTTAAATATAGAGAAAGGTATAATATAGAATGCTATTCTAATATTTTGAAAACTTTTTGTTATCAGGACGATTGCAGTTCTACTGGTACAAAAACCAACGATGGCTCTATAGATGTTAACGGAAATTGTGTCAAAAAACCGCCTACTCAATATTGTAATGTTACAACAGACTGTCTTCCTGGAAAAACTTGCGTTGGCGCTGTAACTGGTTGCACCCAAAAAACAAACGCTAATAAACCTACTAATGGTCCTGAGTGCAGTCAACTAAACTCTGGCGGCCAAAATGTCTGCGCGAACGCCTCTGCTTCTTCTAATAATGGAGTTGCCTATTGTGAATGGAAAGTAATAACTCAGGGAACGTGTGTTGATAATAATACTGGTTCTTGTACTCCATCTTGCCCGACCAATTATTGTGGTGATAATGGTTGTGGTGGAATTTGTTCTTGCTCTAATTCAGCCTATTCCTGTACTAATAATCAATGTGTTATCAATACCAATCCACCGCCAACGTCTTGCGAAATTGGTAGTTATATTGCAATTGAGTTGGGGGTTTGCGCTACTTGTCCGGTTGGTTTTTCCTGTTCAGACGGCATAACTGCGAAAAAATGTGATCCCGGAACTTATACCTCAACAACGGGTAATTCGAGTTGTAAGCAATGTGATGCCGGTTATTATTGTGTGGGCATGGCGAGCAAAATTGGTTGCGCCGCCGGTACTTTTCGCAAAGAAATAAGTGGAATTAGCCAAGGAAACTGCACTAAATGTCCAGCTGGAACTTATAATAACACTACCGGAAATACCAGCTGTATGGATTGTGAAGCTGGAACTTATAATACTACGGAAGGGAATACCAGTTGTAAACAATGTGATGCTGGTTATTATTGTACCGGTAAAACTAATAAAACTGCTTGCAGCGCTGGTTATTATCGTAGCGGAACCGGAGGAACTAATATAAACAGTTGTAGTGAATGTGAAGCCGGAACTTATAATACGACAACCGCTAATACTAGCTGTAAACAATGTGATGCCGGTCATTATTGTACCGGTAAAACTAATAAAACTGCTTGTGATCCTGGTTATTATCGTAGCGGAACCGGAGGAACTAATATAAACAGTTGTAGTGAATGTGGTTCTGGAACTTATAATAATTCATACGGAAATACAAGTTGTGACTCTTGCAACCCTGGTTATTATTGTACTGGTGGATCTAATATCGATCCTTGTCCTGTTGGTACTTACCTCAACTCTTATGGCGGCGATGATTCAGGCAGCTGTAAAGGATGTTCAGCCGGAACTTATAATAATACTACTGGTCAATCGGGTTGTAAGACTTGTGAAACTAATTTTTTCTGTACCGGTTATAATTCTCGCGTTGCCTGCTCTAGTATAGATGGTGGAAAAAAACCATATTCTTCGTCGGGATCGGATTCTAGCGATGATTGCCATAAATAACAGTAACTAAACTTTAGAATAATTTAGAAAATTTATGTTAAATAAAAAAAAGTTATTTGTTCTGGTTGGAATATTGGTTGTTATAATAGCCGCGGGATTGATTTTGTTTTTTTCACGTAGTAATAAATCAACTGGGCCGTTTGATGAAAGTATTAAATTGAGCGAACCAGTAAATTTATCTCCGCCTGAATTTATGAGCGCTGCCGAGAAAGCTAAACTTAATCTTCCTGAAGATTCTAAAATTCAAGTTTTAAAAAAGAATGAAACAGGCGAAACCGAAGTCTATCGCATTATTAGACAGGACGCTGATATTGTACTTGACCCGTCTCGAATTGGCGATCCGACCATGGTCCAGCCAAAAAAAACCGCTAATTAAGAATCCAAAATTTATTTTTCAAAGTTAGCTAAAACTTTTCTTATCAGTTATAATAAAAAGATAAAATTTATAAACAAAAATATGTTTGAAAATTTGAACAATCCTAATCCATCTAATCGTCAATCCGTTGATGATATTTTCGCTGAAACCGATCAAGCCGGCGATAACCAAAAACGATTAAATGGATCAGAAATTATTACCAGGAGAGTCGGTGTAGCCGCTTCTTCAACACCGGCGCCTGAATATGGAATAGAAAAAGAAGAGAAGGGTAGTGGTAAGTGGTTTAAAATTGCTGTTGTTGCCATGGTAGTGATTATTGTTGGCTTGTTAGGATTTTTAGCGTATAGTAAATTTTTTAAAGCAACACCAACAGTTGAAACGCCAACCGTAGTTAATAATACTAATCAAACGACTAATGTTAACAAACCGGTTGAAGAAAATGTTGTTGTCGTTGCTACTACATCTAATCCGATAAATGAAGAACCAGCTTTTGTAAATGATATTCCTGGAATTACTCCTGGACTGGAGATTGTAACCACCACTGATTTAACAACAATTCCAACAGGCGAAACAACTTCTTCTAATGCCATTGTTTTACCAATTGATTCTGATACTGACGGCTTAAATGATGATGAAGAAGCGATTGCTAAGACCAATATCAATTTAATTGATACTGATAAGGACAGCTTAAGTGATTATGAAGAAGTAAAAATCTATAAAACTAATCCTATTTTAGCCGATACTGACGGCGATGGTTATCCTGATGGTGAAGAAGTAAAAAATGGCTATAATCCTAATGGCGCCGGAAAAATGCCTGGAAGTTTGGTTAAGTAATAAAATAAATTATGCTGAATGAGAGTGGACAATCACCTAACCAAGTTTCTGCAGATGAAGTTAGAGCAACTAAATCGGGCCGATTAAGGTTGTCTCGTTTATCTATTGGCGTCCATTCAATGCCTAAAACCAGTGAGAAGAGTTTAAAGCTCTGGTTTATATTGGGAGGAATAATCTTAATTTTGTTTATTGTCGCTGCCTTTCTCATAATTAATTAATATGCTAGGAAAAAGTAGCCAGAAAAATAATAAAATTGATGAAGTTGTTATAAATAAAGTTGATCAAGATTTGATTGTTCATAACATGCCCAGTCAATCAGTTTTTAAAGTTGCGCCTGTTTCTAAATCAGCTTCCAGTTCGCAATTTTTATCAGCGGTTGATAAAAAAAATAATTTTAAAGCAGTTGGTGGATTAATTATTGGTGGCGGAATTATTTTAGTAGGAACACTTATTTATTTAAGTTATTATTTTATAATTAAACCAAAAATTACTACGCCCAACGTTGTTTCAGTTGTCCCCGCTACTAATATTGAGCCGGTCAAGGAAATTGAAGTGGTTGCAGTCGCTACCACAACTGAATCGACCACTACTCCACTCGCCGAGGTTGATCCTAATATTTTAAATTTAGAAAATAGTTCTAGTGCTTCCTCAACTGCTTCCTCAACCGAATTGATCACAACCGATGAAGAGTTTTTGAAAATGCCGCCCCTCTTAGATACGGATCTAGATGGTTTAACTGATGACGAAGAAGCAATTTTAGGTACTAATCCCGCGCTAACTGATAGTGATTCCGATGGTTATGCTGATTTATCAGAATTGCAAAATGGCTATAGTCCCAACGCCGCCAATAAGAAATTTTATCCTAATGAAGTAACTACTAAATATGATAATAAGGTTGGGAAATACAGTCTTTATTATCCAGAAAGTTGGGGGTTAAAATCATTAAATAATGGATATACCGTAATCATCTCAATGCCAGATAATTCTTTAATTCAAATTTCTGTTTCCGGTAATCCGAATATTCAAAATATTTTAACTTGGTACGAAGCTACTTTTTCTGGTGAAACGGTTGCTAATGATCGTTTAAAGAGTAGCGGTAACTGGGAAGGAATTTTAGGTACGGATGGTTTAAATTTTTATTTAACGGGCAAGGATCGGGAAAATATTTATGTCGTATCTTATATTCCATCGATTAGCGGCCGGGTAGCCTACCCTAATATTTTTAAATTAATAATTAATTCCTTAGTTTTAAATTAATCATTGATAAGCAAGAAATAAATAAAAAAGGCTCCGGTCATGGAGTCTTTTTTAGTCTACTGAAATATTTTTTATTATTTTCTGATTATTTTATCAATTATTCCATATTTTTGAGCTTCATCGGCGCTCATAAAATAATCACGATCGCTATCTTTTTCAATAATCGCTTCTTTTTGCTTAGTATGAAAAGCTAATATTTTATTCATTTTTGCTTTAGTTTTTAAGATATGTTCGGCTCTAATTTTAATATCGGAAGCTTGTCCTTCGGCTCCGCCCATAACCTGATGTATCATAACTTCGCTATTTGGAAGCGCAAATCTTTTTCCAGGTGCTCCTGCAGCTAAAAGAACTGAAGCCATCGAAGCCGCTAAGCCGACGCAGATAGTTGAGACATCCGATTTTATATATTGCATTGTATCATAAATTGCGAGACCGGCTGTAACCGACCCGCCTGGAGAATTTATATAAAATTTAATATCTTTATCTTTCTCTTGAGCATCAAGAAATAATAATTGAGCGATTACTATGTTAGCTGTATGGTCATCGATTGGTTCTCCTAGAAATATTATTCTATCTTTTAAAAGACGAGAATATATATCATAGGCTCTTTCTACTTGGCCCTCTTTTTCAATCACGGTTGGTATTAATGGCATAGGTTTTTAGTTAAATTCGGCCTTGGTCTTTGGGGTCATTTTGGCCGTTTTTTTGATTTAATAGAGTTATTATAAACAAAATTGGTCTTTTTGTAAAGGTTAAGACTTGATTTTTATTTTTAATTATCTTAAGATGAAGGCAAGTTTGAGTTTATTTACTAATGTTTGTCGAAGTTATTTTCGGCTTTATTCAAATCCAATATGTCATTTGTACAAAAAATTTCTAAACTGTCTTTTAAGACTAAAACACGCTGGGTTTTAGGTTTAATTATTGTGTTTACAATCGCGGTTTCTTTAGTCGCCGGTGGTAATTACTATAACAATTTTGCTAAGTTTTTAGCAAATAAAACGAATAATATCGTTGTTATGCCGATTGTTAAAGAATTACCTTTTAGTTTAGGCCTAGATCTTCAGGGGGGGACGCAGTTAGTTTATGAAGCTAATGTAACCAATATTCCAGAAGCTGACAGAGATGGCGCCATGGAATCGGCTCGTGATGTTATTGAACGTCGAGTTAATGCTTTTGGTGTAAGCGAACCGAATGTCCAAGTAAATAAAGGAAGTAATGGTGAGTATCGTATTATTGCTGAGCTTGCCGGTGTTAAGGACGTAAAAGAAGCAATCCAGATGATTGGCGAAACTCCAATTTTAGAATTTAAAGAAGAAAATGTTCAAGCTGCAACTGTTCAAGCCGTCTCTAGTAGTACAACAATTGATCTTAATACCGCTGATCTTTGGCAGAATACCGAACTTACCGGTAAGTATTTAAAGAGGGCAGTCTTAGAATTTAACCCTCAAGATGGAACTCCTGAAGTTTCTTTAGAATTTAATGCCGAAGGCTCGAAGATGTTTGAAGATATTACGACTCGTAATGTTGGTCGTCCGGTAGCGATCTTTTTAGATGGCTATGTTATTAGTGCTCCAACTGTTAATGAAAAAATTACCGGAGGCAAGGCAGTCATTTCTGGACAATTTAATATTGATGAAGCAAAATTATTGGTTAAACGTTTAAATTCTGGTGCCTTACCGGTACCAGTTACTCTAGTTTCTCAAAAAACAGTTGAAGCTAGTTTAGGCTCTAAATCAATTCAGAATAGTTTGCAAGCTGGTCTCATTGGATTACTTTTAGTTTCTGTTTTCATGATAGTTATGTATCGTTTACCAGGGTTGCTCTCAGTTCTATCCCTCTTTGTTTATGGAGTAACAATGCTTGCTATTTTTAAAGCTATTCCGGTTGGAGTAGCCCTACCTTTAATTTTTATAATGATTGCTTTGATTTTCTACACTTTTAATGAAATCAAAATTTTCAGTAGTTCGCTTGCCCTATTTTTTGCGGTTATTGGTATTTTATTATTTTTCTATGCCCTTAAGCCAGTGACCCTTTCTTTATCCGGTATCGCGGGCTTGATATTATCGATGGGGATGGCGGTTGATGCTAATATTCTTATTTTTGCCCGTACTAAAGAAGAACTAAAACAAGGCAAATCAATTAATCAGTCGGTCGCTGATGGTTTTAAACGAGCCTGGCCTTCAATTAGAGATGGAAATATTTCAACGCTTATTACTTGTTTGATTTTGATGTTTTTCGGGACTTCTTCGATTCAGGGCTTCGGAACTACTTTGTTTATTGGTATTTCTGTTTCTCTTTTTAGTGCGATAGTTATTACTAGAGTTTTATGTGTTCTAGTTTTGGACCAATGGTTAGAAAAAAGAAGATGGCTATTAGGGGTAAAAAAGGCAAAAGCTGAATAAGCGGCGCCTTAATCATTTAAGATAATAATAAAAAATATGACCTATCGGATAATTCAAAAGAGAAACATTTTTTTAAGCATCTCTGGTTTAATGATTGCCGCTTCAATCGCCGCTTTGTTTACCTGGGGGCTTAATTTCGGAGTTGATTTTACGGGTGGTAGTTTGCTAGAAGTAGAATTTAAAAACTATCAACCGACGATAACTGAGTTGCAGGATAGCTTAAAGGATACGAAATTGAATAATCTAACTATTCAACCAACTACTGACCAAACCTTTGTTTTACGCTTTAAAGATGCAAGCGAAACAACTCATCAGGAGATTCTTTCTAAGCTCGGTGCGTTAACTGTTGGTAAAGAAGGGGCAACTTTCAAAGAATTAAGGCTTGATGCTGTTGGACCATCAATCGGTAAGGAATTAAAAAGTAAATCTTTTAATGCCTCGATTATTGTTTTGATCATGATCATTCTATATATTTCTTTAGCTTTTAAGAAAGTATCTAAGCCGATTTCTTCTTGGAAGTACGGGGTTGCTGCTATTGTTGCTCTAGCTCATGATGTTTTGATAACTCTCGGTGCCTTCGCTGTTTTAGGACATTTCTATAATATTGAAATTAATACGCCTTTTATCGCGGCGATTTTAACGGTTCTAGGTTATAGCGTGAGTGATACCATTGTTGTTTTTGATCGTATTAGAGAGACGCTTCCTAAGAGTAATGATGATTTTGAAAATACCATTAATTCTAGTGTTAATCAAACCATGGCGCGTTCAATTAATACTTCTTTTTCAGCCATGCTCGCTCTTTTAGCTATTTTTATTTTTGGCGGTAGTACAATTAAAGATTTTTCTTTAGCCCTACTTATTGGTATCTTTGTCGGTACTTATAGTTCCATTTTTATTGCTAGTCCAATTTTGGTAATTTGGAATAATCTAACGCATAAAGCTACCAGAAAAATTTAATCATTTTTATCTGTCAAGCAAAAAAAGGAGGCTTGTTTTCAAGCCTCTTTTTTATTTGCTATAATATAGATATGAAAATTTCTATTTTATCTACTCGATTTTTAGCTACCCGATTATCATTAGCCTCTATTTTAGATCAAATAATAGAGCTTAATTATTTAATGGTAGTGTTTTTGGTCCCTATTTGGTTTGCCTATTTCTTCCCGACTTTTAATATTTTTGAATTAAACAAAATAATCATTTTTAGATCGCTAGTTTGGGCTTTATTTTTTTTCACTAGTGTGAAGCTAATATTTTTTCCGACTCATGCTATTTTTGCGAGGATGAAGAGGGATGTTGGGATTCAAATATTTAAAAAATATTTTATAATTCCAGTTTTGCTAATTGTTTATCTACTCATATCTTTATTTTTTTCTATTAATTATCAGCAGAGTTTTTTCGGCTCTTATGAAAGATTACAGGGCGTAACTAGTTACTTTTTTTATTTTTTTTGGTTTTTGTTAGTCTTTATTAATTTAGTCAAGGAAAATAAATCAGAAGCAAATCTCGCCCTGTTAAATATTAAAATTAGAAGAATATTGATAGTTGCTTCCGTCTCGGCTTTCCTGGTTTCTGTTTATGGAATTTTACAGATTTTTAATCTCGATTTTGTTAGTTTACCGGAACCGCCTTATTTAACTGGACGAACACTCTCAACAATGGGTCAACCTAATTTTTTAGCTTCGTTTCTTCTATTAACTATTCCTTTAAGTACTTATCTTTTTTATTCTAGCCGTCATTTTTTGATTAAATCGCTGTACATTTTGATTACTGTTTCTCAAATAATTTGCCTTTTTATGACTTCAAGCCGCGGTGGCTTGTTAGCCCTAGCTTTAACTACCGGGATGTTCATTATTTATCTTTTTTTTGCCTCTAATTTAAAAGGCAAAGCCAAGGGGCTAGTAGTTGCCGTTGCAGTTCTGGTCGGTTTATTTGGTTTTTTGATAGTTGAGACTGTTACTCCTGGACGCCTGCATCAGTCTTTCGATTTTAAAAATGGTAGTTTTGCTGTTCGAGTTAATTTTTTTCAAGCCGCTGCTAATGCCATAATCGCTAAACCATTCTTTGGCTATGGTTTAGAAAATGGAAGTGAAGTTTTTATTAAATATTATGAAAGAGATTGGGGCGCGTATGCTAATGTTAGTTCCAATACTGATCGCGCTCATAATTTAGTGCTCGATATCATGCTTAACACCGGTATTTTAGGGTTAATCATGTTTTCTTTTTGGTATTATTCCTTTTTTAAATTAGCTTTGTTTAAAATTAAAAAAACGGTTAATCGTCCGCTTGTTTTAGCTTTAACGTTTGGTGCTTTAAGTTATTTAATTTCCTTGTTGTTTAGTTTTTCCGTAGTTGCAACTGAAGTTTATTTTTGGCTATTCTTTGCTATTTTGGCTGCTATTAGTTTTCAATCAGAAAACAGAAGCGAATCTATAAATTTAATTTCTGAAAATAAAAATAGCCAAAAATGGTTTAAACTGTTACTAGCGTTTATTATTTTTTGTGTTTCTATTTGGCAAATTACTAAGAATACGGAATCTTTAATCGCCGATGCTTATCTTAATAATATTTATGTTCTTTTGGGAAAAGGGGATCTTACTCAAATTATAATTTCTCATGATTATCTCCGGAAAATGCAAATTAATAAAATACAAAGAGAATTCAGCGATAGCTTTGTTGGTGATAATTTAAGTAATCAGTTGGATGAAATTCAAGATCCTTTAATAAAAGATAAGGTTAAACAAAAATTGGCGGAAATTTCTGATAATTTATCAGATTCAGGTTATAAGAATATCTTGCTTAAAGCTAAAATAGCTAGTCAATTAGAGAATTATCAAACGGCGGATGAATATTTTAAATTAATTCTGAAGTTAGCTCCCAATTGGCCTCTCGCTGATATGGAAAGGGGTCGTGATTTTATGAGGCGCGGAGATTTAAAAAATGCAGAATTAGCCTATCAACAAGTTGATATTAATCTTCCCGATTTAAGTAGTAATAAAATAAATGATGAACATCGTAAATTAATTCATAATTATAAGTATATAATTTATCTCAGTTTAGGTGATGCTTATTTTGCTAGCAGGAATTATAATCGAGCGGAAATATTTTTTAAGGCTGCTCATAAAAGTAGGCCTTTAGATTATTCTCTTTTAAAAAAAATTGCTGATGTTTATTATTTGCGCGGTGATTTAGAAACAGCTCTAAAATATGTTTCTCACGGGGCGATTCTTAATCCGAATGATTATAATTGGCAAGTTGCTTTAGCAGCTTTATATTTTGAAATAGGAAATAAGGATGAAGCTTTAGCAAAAATAGAAATAGCAATTCAATTAGCGCCTTATAAGGAAGATTTAAAAAAAATACGAGAAAAATATAAAAATTAATTTATGGATTATTTATTTATTGCTTTAGCTGCCATCATCGGACTTCTTATCGGTAGTTTTTTAAACTGTTTGATTTGGCGTTTATATAAAAATGAAACAATTACCGGACGTTCTTATTGCCCAAATTGTTCTAAGATGATTGCTTGGTATGACAATATCCCTTTGCTTAGCTTTATTTTTTTGAACGGTCGTTGTCGTCATTGTCAGAAAAAAATTTCTTGGCAATATCCTATGGTTGAATTTGTAACCGCCCTACTTTTTGTCCTTGTTTTTTTACAGAACGCATCTTCTCTTAATCTAGGAATTCTGCTTACTCGAGATTGGCTACTAATCGCTTCTTTGATTGTTGTTTTTGTTTATGACTTGCGCTGGCAAATGGTTCCGATGCTAGTTGTTTGGCCAGTAACGGTGATTGTTTTTGTTTTAAATTTGTTTCTAGGTTTTTCTTTCGGTTCATTAATTTTATTTGGTGCAATTGGAGCGGCATTTTTTCTGATTCAGTATTTAGCGACTAAGAAGCGAGGTTTGGGAGAGGGGGATATTTGGTTGGGGCTACTGCTGGGGATAACTTTCCCAACTGCTGGGACTTTGATCCTAGCTTTATGTTTAGCTTATTTTTTTGGAGCAATTATCGGCGTAATTTTACTTGCAAACTATAAAAAAGAATGGAAGTCAAAGATGGCTTTAGGCCCGTTTTTAGCATATGGCGCTATTATTACCTTAATTTATGGCCAAGAAATAATTAATTGGTATTTGGGGTTGTTATAGAATTGTTAAAATCTGATAAATTTTGTATAATATTAACAGTAAATAAGAAGCAGAGAATATTATTAAAATATTACTGTATTTTTATTTAGTGGTTTAACGTGAATTATATATGAAGGACAATATTGTCGCCGGTTTAGATATCGGTTCTACTTCTATTCGTTTAGTAATTGGTCAAAAAATTTCTGGTATGGCTGGCGACGAGTTACAAATTATTGGAGCGGTTTCCGGTCCGACGGCTGGTGTTAGTCGCGGTATAGTAAATAGTATTGAAGAAACGACTTCTTCTATCTCGGCTGTTTTAGAAAAAGCAGAACGTCTAGTTGGGGTTCCCATTAATCGCGTTTGGGTGAGTATTAATGATCCTCATATAAAATGTGAACGTTCGAAAGGCGTTGTCGCCGTTGGAAGAAGCGATGGAGAAATAAATGAGAATGATGTTAATCGGGCTATAGAAGCCGCTCGTGCTTTAGCTGTTCCGGTTAACTATGAAATATTGCATGTTATCCCTATTAAGTTTAGTGTTGATAATCAATCGGACGTTAAAGATCCAATTGGTATGAACGGTATTAGGTTAGAGGTTGAAACTTTAATTGTTCAGGGGCTTAGTACTCAAATTAAAAATTTAACCAAAGCAATTTATCGCACTGGTTTAGAAATAGAGGATTTAGTTTTAGCTCCGCTTGCAGCCTCTGAAGCAGTCCTAAGTTCAAAACAAAAAGAGCTTGGTGTTGCCTTAATTAATCTTGGTTCTTCAACTACCTCACTAGCTGTTTATGAAGAAAGGAATTTAATTCATACCGCCATCTTACCAATTGGTTCCGAACATATTACCGCTGATGTAGCGATTGGGCTTCGTTGTCCGATTAATTTGGCTGAAAGAATAAAACGTGAATATGGAAATGCGGTTGTTGTTGACGATGGCCATCATGATGAAATTGATATTACTAATTTAGTTAGAGAAGAAGAAATAAATGATGATATAAGTTCGATTTCCCGAAAATATGTTTCGGAAATAATAAATGCTCGCGTTGATGAAATATTTGAAAAAGTTGATTCCGAATTTAAACGTATTGATAGATCCGGTATGCTTCCAGCGGGGGCTATCTTTGTTGGCGGCGGAGCGGAGCTTGATGGTTTAGTTGAATCAGCAAAAAAGAAATTACGATTACCAGCGGCTTTAGGCCAAGCTAAAAATATTAACGTCGTAATTGATAAAGTTAAAAATCCAGAATTTTTAACAGCCCTTGGTTTAGTAATTTGGGGTAGTCGAACTGAGGGAGAGGGAACGTCGGCTGGTCATAAATTTAAAAATAATTTAGGGGGTTTATTTGAAAAAACAAAAGGCTTATTTAATAGAATAATGCCAAAATAAAGAGAAATTAAATTATAATCTTATGGCTGAAGTAAAACCAGAAATAGAGACTTTCGCTAAAATAAAAGTAGTTGGTGTCGGTGGCGGCGGGAACTCGGCTATTAATCGCATGGTTGATAGCGGGATTAAAGGCGTCGGCTTTGTCGCGATTAATACTGATATTCAAGCGCTTCATTATAATAAGGCGAGTGAAAAAATCCATATCGGGAAAACCGTTACCAGAGGTCTTGGAGCGGGAATGAATCCTGAACTTGGAAAAGCAGCTGCGGAAGAATCAGCTAATGAAATCAAGGAATCCTTGAAGGGTTGTGATATGGTTTTTGTTACTTGTGGCTTGGGGGGAGGAACCGGAACTGGAGCATCTCCAGTTGTTGCCCAGATTGCTAAGGAATTAGGCGCTTTAACGGTTGCCGTTGTAACTAAACCTTTTATTTTTGAAGGCGGCCATAGAAAAAATATTGCTGATCGTGGTTATGCCGAGTTAGCGGATAAAGTTGATACTATTATTACTATTTCTAATGATAAATTACTACAAGTAATTGATAAGAAAACTTCTCTACTTGATGCCTTTAAGACGGCCGATGATGTTTTACGTCAAGGAGTTCAGGGAATTGCGGAAATTATTACCGTTCCCGGTATTATTAATGCTGATTTTGCTGATGTTAAGGCGATTATGTCTAATGCCGGTTCGGCTTTGATGGGGATTGGAATGGCAACGGGTGAAAATAAAGCGGTTGAAGCGGCTAAAGAAGCAATTAATTCTACTTTACTTGATATGTCAATTGATGGAGCAAGAGGAATCGTCTTTACTATTACCGGCGGTCCAGAATTAAGTATGACGGAAGTAAGCGAAGCGGCTAAAGTTATTACTTCCGCAGCTGATGAAGAAGCGAAGATTATCTTTGGCGCAGTAATTGATGAAAAGATGAAGGATCAAATTAAGATAACGGTCGTTGCTACTGGTTTTGATGGCCATAGTAAGAGTCAAAAAGGGGAAGCATCAAAACCATCTTATACGCCTAATACCTTTATTGTTGAAAAAGAAATTGAGAAAGAAGATTTAATTTCTCGTGAAGATAGAAATAAAAATAAATTTTCAGTTTTCAAAAATTTACCGATTAAATCAAATATTGAAAGAAAAGTAGAAAAACCGGTAACCGAGGAAGATGATGATTTAAGTGTTCCGGCGTTTATTCGGAAGAAGATGGGGTAATTGAATTAAATATTTCTGAGATATAAAAAGTTCGCTGTTTAAGGCGGACTTTTGTTTTAGGGAAAAGAATTGACTCATTTTTCATTTAGCGCTATTATTTAATCATACCCCCACCTAGGGTATGGGTATTCTAAAGTTATTAAATTTATTTATTCAATTTAAATGTATGAATAATTATTCTGCAAAACTAATTTCGATATCACTTTTAATCGCTGGAGTTTTAATAGTAAGCGGCATGTATATTAAGGGCGACTTCAATTTGGATGATGAAAATAGTGCTTATGCCTCAAACGATAGTCGAGTCGGTCAAACTAAAGCTATTCCTTCGACTACAAAACCTAATGTTGCTTCATGTGGCGGTTCGGCTGGTGGTGGTTGCGGCGGTTGTGGCGGTGGACAGAAAAAAGTTGCTAACGCAAATACCATTCCCGTTGTTGCTAGCGTGAATAAAGATACAACTGATCAGCAAGACGTTCAAATTATTAAAGCTACCTATACTAATGATAAATATATCGACCCATCTGTTTTCAAGGTTAAAGCTGGTGTGAAAGTTAGATTTGAAATTGATGTTAAGGATGAGGGGTCTGGTTGTGGATATGCTATTACTATTCCTGGGCTGTACGATGAGGTTGTTCCTCTAGAAGCTGGCGCCTTAATTAACATGGAGTTTACACCGACTACGCCAGGCTCCTATGATATTACTTGTGGCATGGAGATGATTAATTATGGGTCAATTATAGTAGAATAATAATTAAAGTTTAACAATTAATTAGCTATAATATTTATGGAAAATACTAAAAATATCGATTTGGATTCTTCGATCAGAGTTAGTCTTTCTCTTTCGGGGATGCATTGTGCTTCCTGTGCTAATTTAATCGAGAAAACTTTAAATAAAACGCCGGGCATAAAACAAGCAAGTGTTAATTTTGCGGCCGAGAAAGCGTTGATTCAATTTGAGCCGGGGAAAACTGATATTAAGGCGGCGATTGTGGCAGTAGCAAAAGCCGGCTATAAAGCAGAAATTATTGATGCTAAAGATGCTGATCATGAAAAACATAAGCGCGAAAAAGAAACTAAAAATTATGCTCATAAATTTTGGTTTAGCTTTGTGCTTAGCTTACCGATGCTGTATTTCATGTTGCTTGATTTTTTTGCCATCCCTGGAAAGGCGGCGGTTCTACCATTTGTTGGCATTGTTTCTCTTTTACTTACTATTCCAATTCAGTTTTGGGTCGGTTGGGGTTTTTACAAAGGCATGTGGTCTAGTTTGAAAATGCGGACTTTTAATATGGATAGCTTAATCGCGATTGGGACTTCAACCGCTTTTATATATAGTTTAGTTAATTTTATAACTTATTTTATTTCTACTAAGTCAGTAATTGGCTTAGGCGGAAAAATTCCGGAACTTTATTTTGAAACTGCGGCTTACTTGATAACTTTTGTTGTCTTAGGAAAATGGCTGGAAATTAAAACTAAAGGTAAAACCGGCGATGCGATTAAAAAATTAATGGGTTTGCAAGCCAAAACGGCGCGGGTTATTCGTAGTGGTAAAACTTTAGACATTGCCATTGATGAGGTTACACATGGTGATATTATTTTAGTTCGTCCGGGTGAAAAAATTCCGGTTGACGGCAAGATTGTAAAAGGAACATCCGCGGTTGATGAAGCAATGATTACAGGCGAAAGTTTACCGGTAGAAAAAAATGTCGGCGATATGGTTATTGGAAGTACAATCAATAAAACTGGAAGTTTTGAATTTGAAGCGACTAGAATTGGGAGTGAAACCGCTCTCGCTCAAATTATTCGTTTAATTGAAGATGCTCAAGGTTCTAAAGCGCCGATTCAAGGTTTTGCTGATAGAATATCCGCTATTTTCGTTCCAACCGTAATTGGTTTAGCAATTATTACCTTTTTAGTTTGGTATTTCTTTTTGGGCGCGACTCTTTCTTTTGCCTTGATGGCCTTTACTGCTGTTATAGTTATTGCTTGTCCTTGTGCTTTAGGCTTAGCTACCCCGACTGCTTTGATGGTTGGAACCGGTAAGGGAGCAGAGTATGGAGTATTAGTTAAAGGTGGAGAACCGTTAGAAGCGGCTTGTCATATTAATACCATTGTTTTTGATAAGACGGGGACTTTGACTAAGGGTAAACCGGAAGTAACAGATATTCTTACTTTTGAAAATATTGATGAAGATAAAATATTATCTCTTTCGGCTAACTTAGAAAAATTATCTGAGCATCCTCTTGCTGAAGCAATTTATTCACATGCTAGCGAAGAATCAGTTACGCTTGAAGAAGTCAAAGGCTTTAACGCTATCCCTGGTCAAGGAGTTAAAGGAATAATTAACGGGATTGAATATTATTTTGGTAATCGGCGGTTAATGACAGAAATTCTTGGACATTCAATTGATAAAATTAATGGTCAACTCAATAAATTGGAAGAACAGGGTAAAACCGCCATGATATTAGCAACCAAAGAGCAAATATTAGGTGCAATTGCCGTTGCCGATACTGTTAAATCAACTTCTGCGGAAGCAGTAGCCAAGTTAAAGAAGTTGGGTATTGCAGTTTATATGATAACGGGAGATAACGAGCGCACAGCTAGAGCCATTGCTGCTCAAGTTGGGATTGAGAATATTTTAGCTGAGGTTCTACCTGAGGATAAGGCCAACGAGGTTAAAAAGCTTCAAGAGAGCGGACATAAGGTAGCGATGGTTGGTGATGGCATTAACGATGCTCCCGCTTTAGCACAGGCCGATTTGGGCATTGCCATGGGTTCTGGAACGGACGTTGCGATGGATGCTGGAGGGATTGTGATTATGAAGAATGATTTAAATGATGTGGTAACCGCTTTCCAACTTTCTCGGGAAACAATGGGAAAGATTAAGCAAAATATGTTCTTCGCTCTATTCTATAATGTTATTGGGATTCCGATTGCTGCTCGCATTTTTATATCCCTTGGGCTAGTCTTAAAACCAGAATTAGCAGGATTAGCGATGGCTTTTAGTTCAATTTCAGTAGTCGGAAATTCTTTACTCTTGCGTTACTTTAAGCCTAATAAAAGAAATTATCTTTCGCTATTGGCGCCGTTTATAATGGTCATTGTTTTCACGTTTGGGTTTTTCCAATTTGCCAAGCTGAGCTCAAATATGGAAAATAAGGGGATGGCCCTTTTGGTTTCAATTGAAAAGGCTTCCAGTTTAAATAATTTTCTCGCCGATAATCCAACCAAGATTAATTTTGCCGAAGGTAATCCTAAGTTATTTTTGGGAGTCGATAATTTGCCTAATATGTTAAAAACAAGCGAAGGAGCTCTAGTTTTAGGCGATGACGAAATGGTGATTGGCTATAATGAAGCAATGATGATGAAAAAAGAAAAACTTATCAAAGGGACTGGAAGTAGTTTAAAAGATTTCTTTGGTCTATCTAGTGTTAAAGTCGTTGGCGTTCTTAAACCCACCGGAACTCTGGTTGATGATTATCATTTTATGAATAAGACGACTTTAGCTAATATAATCGGAGTTGCTGAGGTAAAATATGTCGCTGAAAAAGAAATAATCAAGAGCTTTTACTTTGTTAATGAAACTAATATTCCCGAGAAAGTAAAAAATAATATTAAAAGTTTTGCAATAATAACTTTGGATGATAAAAAGTATCTTCCTATTTATATTGGCGCTAGAGAGGCCCAGATGATGATAGACGCTAAATTAATTAATAAGGCTGATGATATGATTGACGATTTGTTTGGTAATGCTGTGATTATCGCCGGTATCTTGCCCGAAACTAAGACCAGCCTGGATATGATGCATTTTGTTGGTCCAGACTTTGAAATTAAAGATTAATAGTTAAAGTTTCTGTTTGCAAAAATCCTATTGGTATAAATAATCCGATAGGACTTTTTGTTTTAGGTGTGGATAACTTTAGATTTATTTTATAATTTTATTAAAATTAGCTAAATCAGACGGACTTTGACCCTACTTTAAAAATTTGCTAAAATATCAGCAGATACAATATTTAGTGGTCGTATATAAAAAAGCCCACAAAATATAGCTTTTTAAGAAAAGCCTAATAATCACGCTTTATGAAATGCCCAATTTGCTACCATCCTGATACCAAGGTGGTTGATTCTCGGGTAGCGGCTGATGGTTTATCAATTCGTCGTCGTCGCGAATGTCTAAAATGCTCTTTTCGTTTTTCAACTTACGAAGAAATAGAAATCCTTGATTTAGTATTAGTAAAAAGGGATGGTCGTCGTGAAGCTTATAGCCGAGAAAAATTGGTTGGTGGTTTAAAAAAATCTTGTGAAAAAAGACCAATTACCGAAGATTTATTTAAACGACTGATTCATTCAATTGAAAGAGATTTACAACGTCTTAAAAAAACTGAAATAACCTCAAAACAAGTTGGCCAAGCAGTAATGAAGAATTTGAAAAAAATAGATTCGGTTGCTTATATCCGTTACGCTTCCGTTTATGAATCCTTTAAGGATGCGCAGGAGTTTCGCAAGGAGCTTAATAAATTAATTAAAGAAAAAAAATAATTAATCATATTTTCAATTCTCAATTCCTATGTCAGAAACTATAAGCAAAATTATAAAAAGATCGGGTGAAGTTGCCGATTTTGACCAAGAAAAAATTGCGCGCGCGATTTATAAGGCAACGATGGCCGCTGGTGTTGATGATAAGCATTTAGCTAAGAAACTAGCCGATCAGGTAGTAATGAAAGTTAATGGTAAATTTCATAAGAATAGTATCCCAGCTGTTGAAGAAATTCAAGATATAGTTGAAGAGGTATTATTGGAGAACCATCAGATTAAAGCTGCTAAAAATTATATTTTATATCGCGATCAGCATCGTCAATTGCGTGATATTTCTAATATTACAGCCGATGAGAAATTGATGGAAGATTATTTAGGGAAGTCAGATTGGCGTTTGAAGGAAAATAGTAACATGAGTTTTTCCGTCCAAGGTTTAAACAACTATATTGCCTCAGCAATTTCTGCTAAGTACTGGCTTAATAAGATGTACCCGGAAAATATTAGAAATGCTCATATAAATGGCGACATGCATATTCATGATCTTGGTTTGCTCGCGCCTTATTGCTGTGGTTGGGATTTAAAAGATTTACTTATCAAGGGATTTAGAGGTGTAAGCGAGAAAGTTCAAAGTTATCCGCCCAAACATTTTCGTAGCGCACTCGGCCAAATTATTAATTTTTTCTATACGCTTCAAGGAGAGGCGGCTGGAGCTCAGGCTTTTGCTAATTTTGATACTTACTTAGCGCCGTTTATTCGTTACGATAAGCTTTCTTATGAAGAGGTAAAACAAGGTTTACAGGAATTCATGTTTAACGTTAATGTTCCGACTCGAGTTGGCTTTCAAACTCCGTTTACTAATGTAACCTTAGACGTTACCCCGTCTCCAATGATTGGCGAAGAGAATGCTATTATCGGGGGCAAACTCATGCCGGAAAAATATAAGGATTTTCAGCCGGAGATGGATATGTTTAATCAGGCCTTTGCTGAAGTAATGTTAGCTGGTGATTCAACGGGGCGTGTCTTTGGTTTTCCAATTCCTACTTATAATGTTGATAAAGATTTCGATTGGAATAGAGAAAGTTTAAAACCGGTTTGGGAAATGACGGCTAAATATGGTATTCCTTATTTTTCTAACTTTGTAAATTCCGATATGAATCGCGATGATGCGCGTTCAATGTGTTGCCGTCTTAGATTGGATAATCGAGAACTTCGCAAACGTGGCGGCGGTTTATTCGGTGCTAATCCGATGACGGGGTCGCTTGGAGTTGTAACTATCAACTTAGCTCGCTTGGGATATTTATCAAAGACTAAGGACGAATTTAAACAACGATTATTTTCTTTAATGGAAATAGCTCGTGATAGTTTAGAAATTAAAAGAAAAATTATTGAAAAGTTTACTGATGATAGACTATATCCATACTCGATGTTTTATCTAGAGAGTATGAAAGAGCGATTTGGTGATTATTGGCGCAATCATTTTTCGACAATTGGTATCAACGGAATGAATGAGGCGGCTTTAAACTTAATGGGTAAAGATATTAGTACTCCGGAAGGGCATACTTTCGCTGGCGAGATTCTAGACTACATGAGAGAAAAATTAATGGATTTTCAAAACGAAACCAATAATCTATACAACTTAGAGGCGACTCCTGGCGAAGGTTGTACCTATCGTTTTGCCAAGAAAGATCAGCAAGTATATCCTGGAATAATTTGTTCTAATACCGAAGCGGTTCAGAAATTTAAGGCCGATCCTTATTATACCAATTCAACCCATTTGCACGTTAATTATACTGATGATATTTTTTCGGCCCTTGATTTGCAAGATGATTTACAGACAAAATACACTGGTGGGACGGTTTTACATGGATATTTGGGCGAAAGAATGCCAAGTGGCGATGCCGCTAAAAAGTTAGTTAAAAAAATTGTTGAAAATTATCGTTTACCATACTTTACTATTACGCCTACTTTTTCAATTTGTCCTAAGCATGGCTATTTATCGGGTGAGCATAAGTTTTGTCCGAAATGCGATGAAGAAATAGGATTTAAAGAAACTATTGAGGATATCCGATTAGTTGACCAAAATCAGCTGTAAAAACGCAAATTTTTTTAGTTGTAATTTATAAAATTTTAATTTATAATATAATTACCATTAGATGATATCTTAATCGAGATGAAGTTATAATGGTAAACATAAAAATATGAGCCCAATACAAACTCAAAGACAAGAATGCATTGTTTATAGTCGTGTTGTTGGTTGGCTAACCCCGGTTAAAAATTATAATCCTGGTAAAGCTTCTGAATATAAAGATCGCAAGACTTTTAAGGTCTCTGCAGAGTAGTAATAGCCTTATGATTATCGGTGGTTTGGAGAAATTATCCATTTTAGACTACCCCGGTCATCTAGCAGCCATTATCTTCACTCAAGGTTGTAACTTCCGATGCCACTTTTGCTATAACCCCAAGCTTGTCCTGTCCCGTGAAGGAGAGGATGAAAAATATAAAAAAGAAAAAGGTTTTTCTCCGCTTTCCACTGAAGACCTTTTTCTTTTTTTGAAGGAAAGATATGGCCGTTTAGACGGCGTAGTGATTACCGGTGGGGAGCCGACTTTGCATCCCGACCTGCCTTCTTTTATTGGTAAAATAAAAAAGATTGGTTATGATGTAAAGCTAGATACCAATGGTACGAATCCCAAGATGCTTAAAGGATTGATTGATAGTAAATTAATAGATTATATCGCTATGGATTTAAAAGCGCCGTTTGATAAATATGAAAATACCGTTAGCGCCAAGGTTGTCTGTAATGATTTGAAAAAAAGTGTTAAAATGATAATCAAGAGTGATCTCCCTCATGAATTCAGAACGACTGTTGTCCCCGGCCTTTTGGTGAAGGAAGATTTCAAGACGATGGGAACAATAATTAAAGGGGCAAATAATTGGTATCTTCAGAAATTTAAATCAGATACCGATTTGGTGAATACAAATTATCGCGGAAAAGAGGCTTATTCTGATAAGGAGATGAAAGAATTTGCCGTTTCTGGTCGTGAAACTGCTGGAGTCTGCGAAGTAAGAGTTTAATTAAAATTATATATATGGAAAGCAGCGAAGAAAAACTAAACGAAATAGTAAAACACCTAGAATTAAATGAAGCAACTAATAAAGAGATTTTAAAATCAGTTAAATTTGTTAGAAATTATTTTTTTTGGCAGTCTTCTTATAGTTTCCTTAAAATTATTATTCTTCTTTCGGTTATCGTCTTAGGCTTTATTTCTTGGCGTAGTATAACTGATTATTTGTTAAAGATTTATGGATAATATAGCAGTTTTTGCTCAAACAAATTATCGCAACGAATTGAAAAAATTCGGTATTAAAACGGACGACCGCCGCCGTCATATGTATTTGATTGGGAAAACTGGTATGGGGAAGTCTACGGTTTTGGAAAACATGATTATCGATGATATTAAAGCTGGTTATGGGGTCGCGGTAGTTGATCCTCATGGCGATTTAGCAGAAAAGATCATCGAATATATTCCGGATAATCGTGTTAACGATGTTGTTTATTTTAATCCTTCTGATATTAATTTCCCGATTGCTTTTAATGTTGTTGAACAGGTTGAACCGCATTTACGCCATCTAGTCGCTTCTGGCTTGATTGGGGTTTTTCAAAAACTATGGGCTGATTCTTGGGGGCCACGTTTGGAATATATTTTAAGAAATGCCGTTTTAGCGATTTTGGACTTTCCCGGTTCAACATTATTGGGCGTTGTCCGCATGCTTTCCGATAAAAGTTATCGTAAAAAAGTAGTTGCTAATATTAAAGATCCGGTTGTTAAAGCTTTTTGGGAAAAAGAATTTTCTAGTTATGCTGATAAATTTGCTTCAGAAGCAGTTTCTCCAATTCAAAATAAAGTTGGTCAATTTTTATCTAGTTCTTTAATGAGAAATGTTATTGGCCAAGTAAAATCAGCGATTGATATCCGTGATATTATGGATAATGGCAAGATTCTGATTATGAATCTTTCTAAGGGTCGAATTGGTGAGGATAATTCCGCTCTTCTAGGCGCGATGATGATTACCAAGATTCAATTAGCGGCCATGAGTCGAGTTGATGTTCCAGAAAAAATGCGTCGTGATTTTTATCTTTATATTGATGAATTTCAAAACTTTTCGACTGATAGTTTCGCTAATATTTTATCGGAAGCAAGAAAATATCGCCTTAATTTAATTCTTGCTCATCAATATATTGAACAATTGAGTGAGAAAGTAAAGCCAGCGGTTTTTGGTAATGTGGGAACTTTAGTTGTTTTTCGAGTGGGAGCGGCTGATGCTGAAGAATTAGTTAAAGAATTTACTCCAACATTTACGGAAGAAGATATTGTTAATTTACCGAAGTATGAGATGTATTTGAAGTTAATGATAGATGGGATTGCCTCTTCGCCTTTTTCAGCGATTGGTCTTCCACCTTTAAAGGTGGAAGAGAGAACTAATAATACTGAGAAAGTAATCAATTATTCACGGGAAAATTACGCAACCGGGAGAGAAATCGTTGAAGAAAAGATTATGCGTTGGCATGAAAGTTATGGTGAAGATGATAAGCCTAGCCCTAAACCAGAATCTAAATTTCCGCTTAGAGTTCCTAGCCAATCCCCGGCAGTAACTAATCAATCTACAATAATCAGTCGACCTACCTTTAATCAAAATCAAGATCAAAAATATCAAGTAATGAAATCAAGCCCGCAAGTAGTTAGGCCTCAGGTAATAAGGCCTCAGGTTACGACGACTCCGGCGGTAATTTCTGAAAAACCGGGTTATGAAGCAATTTGCGCTGATTGCGGTAATCATACTAAAACGCCTTTTGCTCCTGATGGAATTCGTCCGGTGTATTGTAAGGATTGTTTAACAAGAAAGAAAGAAGAAAAACGTCTAGAAACAGAAGCAAGAAAACAAGCGAAGGAAATGGAAAATAGAAAATTAATTGAAGTTGAAGAACTTCCTAAGTCAGAGCCAGAAAAAGTATTGTCTCTAGGTGATTTAAATAAAATTGCTCCAGTTGATTTTAAGGGAAGAACTATGAAAGTAAATAATCATCCAGTTGTACATAATGAAGATGATGAAGATAATGAACGAGATGATCAGTCTAGTCCAGTAAATTTTAATAATACAGAACAAAATAATAAAGAACAAAGTCTATCTGAAGGTGAAAATATTATAATTACCTAATTTCATGTATTTATTTTTTGATACAGAAACAACCGGCTTACCAAAAAATTATCAAGCGCCGCTTGATGATTTTTCTAATTGGCCAAGAATAGTCCAAATCGCTTGGAGCCTTTATGATTTTTCCGGTAATCATTGGGAAAGCCATAGTTACATTATCAAACCTGATGGTTTTATAATATCTCCCGAAGTCGCCAAGATCCATCGCATTACTCAGGCCCGCGCCGAAGAAGAAGGGGTAAGTTTAAAAGAAGCGCTTAATCATTTTGCTGATGATGTCCAAAAATCGACTTATTTAGTCGCTCATAATATAGATTTCGATGAAAAAATAGTGGGAGCCGAATTTTTGCGATTAAAAATGACTGATCACGTTGCTCCGGCTAATAAAATTTGTACGATGAAAAAAACGTCCGCTGTTTGCCGTATCCCTAACGGGCGCGGTGGTTATAAATGGCCCAACTTAACTGAGCTATATAAATTTTTATTTAATACTAATTTCCCTGAAGCTCATGACGCCGGGATTGATGTCAAGGCTTGTGCAGAATGCTTTTTTGAGTTAAAAAGAAAGAACCTTATTTAAACAATTATAAAAGAGGTTAAATCGAAGACTAAATATGGAAAAAACAGTTGATTATTTAAGAATTGGTAAAGCGACGGATTTAAGTGGTCGAGATTACAAAATTTATCGAATATTAGAGATTTTACCAGGGTTTTTATCGATTGCGACTCTGGTTCTTTTAGTAGTTTTTTCTTATTTTAAACCAGTATTTGTTGCTTATTTTATTATTGCTTTTGATGTTTATTGGCTACTTTTGGTCATTTATATGGCCATTTTTTTGATTACTTCCTATAAATTGCTGAAAAAAGGTTTAAAAACTGATTGGCGTTTGAAGTGTGAAAATTTAGAGGCAGGTATATTTGATACCAAAACTGTCGCCCCGGATTCCTTAGCTAAAAAAGGATTAGCTTGGAATGAGGTTTGGCATTTAATAGTTTTACCGGTTGTCGGTGAAAGCGTTGAAATAATTCGTTCTTGTTTAGTAGCTCTTGAGAAAGACGGCTTTCCAACGGATAGAATGATAATCGCTTTAACTATTGAAGAACGAATAGGTAAGAGCGGCCCGGAAAAAGCAGATATAATTCGTCAAGAATTTGCTGGTAAATTTGGACGGCTAGAAATTGTTTTTCATCCTAACGGATTAGAAGGAGAAATAATAGGTAAGGGTTCAAATCAAGCTTGGTGCGTTAAAAAATTAAAGGAAAGTTTGTTGGATAAAGAAGGGTTTGATTATAATAAAATATTAGTTAGCGTTTTTGATATTGATACTATTGTTCGACCCGGTTATTTTTTTGCCCTTACTTATAAATTTTTATCAGTTTCCGATCCATATCATGCTTCCTATCAGCCGATTCCGGTTTATCATAATAATGTTTGGAGTGCGCCATTTTTTTCTCGAGTCGCCGCTTCCTCAAACACTTTTTGGCAAATGATCATGCAGGTTAGAGAGGAAAGTCTAGTAACCTACTCTTCTCACTCCATGACTTTTATTGCTTTGAATGAAATTGGTTTTTGGTCGCCTAGAAATGTTAGTGAAGACTCAAGAATATTTTGGCATTGCCTCATGTATTATAATGGTCATTACCGAGTGGAACCGATTTATTTCGATGTTTCGATGGATGTAACTTGTGATCAAACTTTACCGCTTACTATCCGCAGTCTTTATAAGCAACAACGTCGTTGGGCTTGGGGAGGAGAGAATATTCCTTATCTTATTTTCAATGCGATGAAGCGTTGGAAAAATAAAGATTTAGATAAGGGCATGATAATTAGCCATATTGTCATTCAAATATATGGTTTTCATGCTTGGGCGACAAATGCTTTAATTATTGCCGTTGTTGGTTGGATGCCGATGCTTCTTGGTGGTGATCGTTTTAATTCAACGGTTTTATCAGGCAACTTACCGATGATCACGCAGAATTTAATGAATTTTGCTATGGTCGGCTTGATTTTATCGGCTATAGTTTCTTCCTTGCTTTTACCAAAACGTCCAGCTCAATATTCGATTTGGAAAAATATTAAAATGATTTTAGAGTGGTTTCTGATCCCGTTTGTAATTGTTGTTTTTGGTGCAGTTCCTTGTTTAGAGGCACAAATAAGACTCATGTTTGGTAAGTATATGGGCTTTTGGGTAACGCCAAAATCGAGAAATTAAATCTCTTTGGCGATTCCGGTTTAGCTATGTTATAATAAGATACATGGCAAACAACAAAATAAGGCCGCGTGGTTTTAGTAACGGCCAAACAGATCATCAATATAACTCTTTTTATAAATTAGTTTCTAACCAGCGCTTTCTAGCGATTATTGGTTTAGTTTTGTTATTTGTTATTGTTTTGCCCCTCGCCAAAACATATAGCCAAAGACGTTTGGTCGAAAAAGAAATTACCGACGTCCAAAAAGAAATTGCTCAATTTGAAAAAGATAATCAAGAATTAAAAGAGATGCTTAATTATCTCAAATCTGACCAATCTTTGGAGGCTCAGGCTCGAATTAATTTGAATTTAAAAAAGCCGGGCGAAACAGTCGTCGTTATTGAAAAAGGAGAAGATGAAAAAAAACAGGACGAACTTCAGAAAGAGCAAGCGACCAAGAGTAATCTTAAAAAATGGTTTGATTATTTTTTTAGTCGCTAATATTTAGCGATTAATAATTTTTGGAGCCGAGAATGGGGATCGAACCCACGACCTACGGTTTACGATACCGTCGCTCTACCAGCTGAGCTATCTCGGCCTATTAGAGCGGGTGAGCGGAATCGAACCGCCTTCTTCAGCTTGGGAAGCTGACGTAATAACCATTATACAACACCCGCGCAAGTAAATTCATTATAATCTTAAAAGAGATTTTTAGTCAATCAGATATTATTTATGATAAAAAATAAAAAAGTTTTAGTTTGGTTAGCGGTACTTGTATTTATAATACCTGGTTCCGTCTTAGCAAGAGACGCTTCTTTAGAAATAAATTATCAGCCGCAAACTTTTACCGCCGCCGTTAAATTAAATATTTCTGAAAATAAAGACAGCTTAAATATTCCTTGGGAATGGGAAGCGCTTACCCCTGCTTATGACTATTCTCTCGTGAGTTCTGGTTTTTATGATCCGAGTAGGCCGATAAATATAAAAATTTATTATCCTAATAAAAATAATAAACTTAAACAGATTTTTTCATATGACATGGCGGCTAAAGTTTGGCGGCCGATTTTAACTACAGATTTTCCGGGGGAACAATATGTAACCGCAAAAACCGATTCAGTTTCCGGACGCTTAATCGTTTTATCTAACCCGGACGTTTTAACTGTTGGCGATGCCAGTTGGTATAAATATAAGAATGGACTTTTTGCCGCTTCGCCAGATTTTGCTAAAGGGACGATCTTAAGAGTTTATAATTTAACTAACGGGAAATTTGTTGATGTTACCGTTAATGATTTTGGGCCGGAACGTGCTAAACACCCAACTCGGGTAGTTGATTTAGATAAAGTTGCTTTTCAAAAAATAGCCTCGACTGGAGACGGTATAGTTTCGGTAAGAATTGAAACGCTTAAAGTCGTTACGCCTAGCATTCAACAAAAAATTGCTCAATTATCTGATATCCCTAATATCACCGCCTCATCAGCTGTTATTATGATGGAGGGAAATGGCAAAATGATTTGGGGAAAAGATGAAAACAAAATATCTCCTTTAGCTAGTCTAACTAAGTTAGTAGCCATGCGTACTTTTTTTGATACTCGACCGACTTTATCAAAAATAGTTAGTTATAATAAACAAGATGAGAATTATAATTATAAATATTGTAAACCTTGGGAATCGGCACGTTTGAGAGTTGCTGATGGTGAAACTATGACAATTGAAAATTTAGTCTACAGCGCCTTGGTTGGCTCGGCTAATAACGCGGTTGAATCTTTAGTTAGAGTAAGCGGTTTAAAACGCGAAGATTTTATTGCGGCGATGAATGCTAACGTTAAAAATTGGGGCGCTAAAAATACAAAATTTATTGAACCGACCGGACTCTCGCCCGATAATGTGAGTTCTCCTTACGATTATGCTATAATAGTAAAAGAGATATTTCAAAATCCGGTAATCCAAAAAATTAGTACGACTAAAACTTATTCTTTTAAGACTATCAATACCAAAAAAGCCCACACGTTAACTAATACTAATCAGTTATTAAAAAATTCCACCTATCCTATTATTGGTTCTAAGACCGGATATCTCGATGAAGCCGGACATTGTTTAATAACTAGAGTTAAAACTTCTCAAGGGAATATGATTGTTGTTAATTTTGGTTCAAAAGGAAAGACGGAAAGTTTTTGGGATAATGAGCAATTAATTCGCTATGGACTGCGAATGATAAAAACACAAAAATAATTTATTATGATTACTATTAAAAACGCTTCTAAAACCTATAGTAATAAGGTTAAAGTTTTAAATAAAGTCGACTTAAATATTAAGGCTGGCGAATTTGTTTCGATTGTCGGCCAATCTGGCGCTGGAAAAACAACGCTAGTTAAAGTTTTAATCGGCGAAGAACGTTTAGATAGTGGCCAAGTAATTGTTGGTGATTGGGATATTACAAAAATTTCCGGTCATGAAATTCCGTTTTTAAGAAGACAAATGGGAGTTATTTTTCAAGACTTTAAACTTTTACCGAAAAAAACTTTGGCGGAAAATGTCGCCTTTGCTTTAGAGGTTTCTGGCGGTAGCCAGGCCAAGATCAGTAAAATAGTCCCTAGCGTTATGAGAATAGTCGGCCTTGAAGATAAGAAAAAACGTTATCCAGATGAAGTTTCAGGTGGAGAGAAACAACGAGCGGCAATTGCTCGAGCGCTTGTTCATCAACCAAAAATATTATTAGCCGACGAACCGACCGGTAACCTGGATGCAATCAATGCTAATGAAATTATTGATTTACTTTTAAGAATTAATAAATTTGGAACAACGGTAATTTTAGTTACTCACAACAAAGAAATTGTTAATCATTTGAATCATCGAGTGATAACTATGGAACATGGAAAAATAATAAGTGATCAAGAAAACGGAAAATATTTATTATAATTAAAATATAAAAAAGATGTTATCTTTATATAGAATAATAAAATTTAGTTTCCAAGACATTGTTCGTAATGTTTGGCTTTCGGTTGCAACTATTACTATTTTATTACTTGCGCTTTTTTCGATTAATACTTTGATGACCGTTAGAGTAATAAGTGATAGCGCCGCTAAGGCGGTGCAAGAGAAAATTGATATCAGTCTTTATATAAAACCAGAAACTCCGGAAAGTGAGATTCTTGCCCTTAAAGCAGAGATCTCTAAATCGAGCCGTGTAAAAAATATTGTTTACGTTTCTAAAGAAGTAGCTTTAATAGATTTTAGGGAGCAATATAAAAATAATCAAGAAGTGTTAGCGGCCCTGAAAGAACTTGGTCGTAATCCTTTGTCTCCGAGCCTGACAATTATTCCTAATAATTTTTCGGAGGCAAATTTATTAATCAATGAGTTGCGGATGATTGATAAACCGATAATTGAATCGCGTGATTTTTCTAATAATGCTGTAGTTTTAAATAAAATAAATAATATCACCAAGCGTGTTAATGAGGTTGGTTTATTTATAATTGCTATTTTTATTTTAACTAGCTTATTAGTAGTTTATAATACTGTCCGAGTAGCGATTTACACCCATCGTCAAGAAATAGAGATTATGCGTCTTGTTGGTGCTTCCAACGCTTTTATTTATTTACCTTATGTTTTTTCTGCTTTTATTTATACGTTATTTAGTACCTTAATTATTGTTGTGATATTTTATCCATTCCTAACTTTATTACAGCCTTATTTAGAGGTTTTCTTTATGGGATATAATGTTAATATTCTAGCTTACTTTGTCAATAATTTCTGGTCAGTTTTTGGTGTTCAATTTTTAGTTATTTTGGTAATTAATATTTTCGCAAGTTTATTCGCAGTTAGCAGATATGCTAAAATTTAGGGGTTTTAATGTATAATTCAAGAAAGAGTTGACTTTTTTTGTCTAATTATTAATAATATCTCTATATTCATTTATATTCGGGGATCGTCTAACGGTAGGACTCCAGGTTTTGGTCCTGGCTATTGGGGTTCGAATCCCTATCCCCGAGCAAAAGAAAAAAGAAGGAATTAATTCCTTCTTTTTTCTTTGTTTGGAAACGATAGGGATTCGAACAAGCAGCGAGCGAGACATGAGAATGAGCGGAAGCGAATTCGAATAATCGAGCGACGATAAGCGCGAGCAAGCGTAGCGCTTAGCGGCTGGTCTGGACAAGTGAGTTTGGCGCATTTCCGGCGCCAAGCGAGCGCGATAATCCCTATCCCCGAGCAAATAGACAAGAATACCATTTTCGTGGTATTTTTGTTATATACTATTAAATATTCAATTATGAAAAAAACTATATTGCTTTTATCAATTTGCGTAATTATTTTGATTGGAGCTATTTATATTCTTAAAGAAAAGCATAACAGAGAAATTCAAGTAACAAATTATTCCAACTCAGATAATAGCTTATCTAATTCTTCGGGTACTATACCAGATTTTCAAAAAGAGGAGGCTAAAAATAAGAAAGTTGATAAAGATGGCGATAATTCATGTGAAGATAAAATTAAAGATTTTTATGCCAGCTATATGAAAAGTGGTGACTATACATATACGGACAATACCATTAATATTTTTACTGGCGAAAAGTATGCAATTAAAAAAAGTAGCAATGAAGGTTGTGGCAGAAATGGCTCTTTGTGCGATTTAATCAAAGAAGATGGTGAAAATATAGACATAATAGATAATCTATTATTTCCAACCTGCGCTCTTTATTCTGATGGGACTGAATATCTAAAAATAATGAACAACGCAGAACTACTTGAATTTGTCGATAAAGATAATCTTTTAATAAGTTTCGGAGAATATGATCACTGTGTAAATGATGCTAGTATTGCCAACTATAATTTAAAAACAAAGAAACTAACAAATAATCTTTTGTCATTTAGTCACATGGAAAAATCCTGTTGGGACAAGGGTTATGTCCCGTATGATATATGCAAATTGACCTCGTGCCTAACATTTACGGACGGAATAACATTTAAAAAAGATGAGGAAATAATTAATGTGAAAAATAATATAGAATACCCGTATGATGTTGTATTTGATGTAAAAACAAATTATAAAAATACGGAAACTATTAGTTTATTAATAAACAAAGAGGCTTACATATTTAATTTTAATACAGGGTCTTTAATTAGGGGTAATTAATAGGTGTTTTTATAAAAAACCGTTCCAACTATATCCCAGTCCCCGAGCCAATAGACAAAACACCACTTGCCGTGGTATTTTTGTTTTATATGACCAAGGAATTAGATAAAAATAAAGAGATAGATGATATATATCAAAAAGCTCGTGAGGAGGTCGCGGATTTAGGTTTTCGACAGAGGGAAATAGCTATCTCTTATCTAAAAAAGATTGAACAAAAAAAGATTAACGATTTACGAGAGCTGCTCTCTAAAAGTTGATATTATTTTTATGACTTCAGAAAAAAGCCAAAATTTTTTTAAAGATGGTAAGGAAAAACCGATAGTGACGAAGTTTTCTGGCGAAAAAAATGAAATAACTGAAAGTTTGCCGGTTAAAATTGAGAATTATCTCAACAGTCTCAATAAACTTAAAGATGAGAGTCGGCTAGACACTACAGAAGCCTTAGATTTAATAATGGATTCAAAAGATGATCACTCGTCCGCTCTCTTTTATGAGAAGAAAGAGGCGATTAACGAAATCAAGAAATTAGATGGCGAGAAGATAGTCTTGATCACAGATTCTGAAAAAGCGCTTCAGGACAAGCATAAAGAATATGTGGATATTAAAAAACCGTGGTTAGATGCTGAGCCGTCTAAATCGATAGACTATGAGTCGTTGATGCAGGAGAAAGAAATTTTGAAGTATCGCGAGTTAAAAGTATTGGCGGCCGTTTCCTATAAGAAAATTAAGGATCATGCAGCTAGTTTGGGCGTGGAGATAAGCGGTCTACCTGAAGAAAAAATAAGTTATACTGGAGATTATTTAAATTCAGGTGTATATAATACCGATTCGGATGATATTAAAGTTAAATCGAACTCCGCAAAAGTTATTATCCATGAAGAGTTGCATTTTGCCGGTGCTGTAGATAACCGAGAAGGGCGGAAGCATATGGGTGAAAACCGATTGTCTAAAAGCGGTTTTGGTTCAGTCTGGAAAGCTAAAGAAGGTGAGGCGAAAAATAGAGACCTCCTCAGGAGTCTTAATGAGGCGGTAACAGAGAAAATGGCCGGTGAAATATTCAATAATAATAAAGAATCTATCATTTCTGATGTTATTAAAGCTGATCCAGAAATTGCCAAGCTTAATGATGAGTTAGTAGAGAAAGAAAAAGCCTTAGCACTGGCTAATTTAGAACGGTATCTACCAGATAAGTATAAAACTTTTCAAGAGAATGTCTTTATTCAAAAATTTGAAATGGAAAAACTGAGCTTTGAAGAGCTTGCCGCCGAAGAAAAGCAAAAGATAGAGTCAAAATTTAATTCTGAAATGTTTGACGTTAGAAATCAAGAGATGCTCCGGGAAAAGAATGGATATAATAATGAAATAAGAGTGCTAGATGCAATTTTAGAAAAATTATCTCAAGCAAGGACGGGGCAGGAAAATATTAGTCTTGATGAGGCTAGGAATAAGGAATGGCAAGATATGCAAAGAGCTTATCTCAGAGGAGAGACTATTTATTTGCGCCGAATAGAAAAGATCGTCGGCCCTAATGTGCTTAGAGAGTTTAGCGCTATAGATTTAAAAAAGGTGAAAAGGGAAGAGGAGACAGCTGAAAGTTATCAGAAAAAGATTAATGATTTAATCGGTCGGATAAATAATTAAGAAATTTTAAAAATGGTTTTTATTACGATTGACTTATATAAGTGCAACCGTTCCAATCTTATCCCAGTCCCCGAGCAAATAAGTTTTAGCGTTATAATATAAATATGAAAAAACAGACAATAAGTAAGTTTAAACAACCCCCTCAATTAAAAATTACTTGGTGGGTTTCAAGTTTTTTTATTTATTTAATTTTAGGAATTATTGCATACATGATTATAAAAATAATTCCATTAAATCAAAATATTTATTCTGACATATACGACATGAAAATAGCGGGTGTATCGAGATTATTAAAAATTGTAATAGTTGAAATTATTTTTTCTATACCCACTTTTATTTTAGGTATTATTGCATACAGAAAAGGTGAGCGATCTTGGATATTGTGGTTAGGATTCATACCGGCAATTATCATTAATGTATTTTTAATGTTAGGTATCTTATATAGTCTAATATTTATTTTATTATAAATTATTAAATTAATGCTATATAAAGAAAATATTTAGATAGGATTAAGACTCAAATTCTCTTCTAATTTTAGCCACTCTATTTCTGACTTTATTCATGACTCGGAGTTAGTAATACAAAAACGAGCAGAAATGTTCGTTTTTGTTATAATATCTTAGTTCAAACATTTTTGCTATTTTAGGTGTTTATGATATTCTAAGAGTAGCTTAAAAGTATAAAAATAAAATTATGAAAAAGACAATTCAAATTTTTTCGTTATTAGTATTAGTTTTAGCCTTGGGTGGCTGTAGTTATAAAATTGTTAAAAATAACCAATCAGAACAAACTAGTTCTGGGATTAAGTCAGAAGTAGTAAATCAGCAAAATCAAGTATCCATGGTGTTAAAGGAGCAGCAGCTAAATGAATATAAATCAAACTCAATTTCTATTAAATACCCAAAAAATTATGAAGTAAAAGAAAAAGACGAAATGCTCATTGTCTCGAGTGTAAATGGAAAAATTATTATTGGCGGGTTTAAGCCATCAGTTGGCTATCCCGAAGCAGACGAAAAAGTTTTTCCTTTTAGAGAGATTATGTATACTGAAAACCCGAAATTAAATGCAGATGCAATACCTGCCGCGCTTTATTATATTTATGGCGACACAAAAACCAAAACTGAATTATCAGAAATATTAAAAACAGTAAAAAAATAGAAAAGAAATAAACTTATCAAAATATTTGAGGCTATTAGAAAATCAGCCTTATTTATTAAATATAATTTATTCTAATTTCTGGCTGGTTCCATATATTTCCGTATTTAGATATAATACGCATATAATCACTATTATTATGCAAATCAATAAAAAATTACCACTTTTCCTGCATGACGAAAAAACTAATGAAATTTTTAAAATAGTTGTTGCTTCTATCCCTAAGAGCACTAAAGCATATTTAGTAGGCGGGGCTATTAGAAATGCTGTTTATTATAAATATTTCAAACAAAAGTTGCCCCAAAGAGATTTTGATATATTATTGATAGGTGACCAAGTTGGTTTTATAAAAAATTTAAGACATAGGGGATTTATTTTTGGTAAAATAAAAAGAAAACATGAAGTGGTTGTAAAAATAAAACGAATCCCAAAGCCAATCCATGCTTATAATGATTATCTGTATTTAGATATACATATTGCAGAAGAAAAAAGTGCTTTAAAAAATTTAGCAAAAAACTCCAATTTTACAATTAATGGATTCGCCATATCTCTAAAGGATATTTTTAGAGAGGATTGGTTTGATGAATTAATATCCTTGCCAGGTGCTCTGGCTGATTTAAAAAATAAAAGATTAAAATTAAATCAGTTGAGCCATCCTGCGAATTTGTTTGCCTGTATGAGATTTATGTCTCTTGGTTTTAAACAACCTAAACAAGCAGAAATAGATTTATTATTAAAAAGTTTGAGTGATTTAAAGGAGCCGCGATATGAAAAAAATATGAGAAAGCTGTTTGGTTATGTCGGTGGAGAGGGCAATGCTAAAAAATTGCAGAAAAAATTAAAGATAAAACAAAATATTTTTAATTTAAATAAATAAACAAAATCAAAAGATGATAGAACAATTGCGATTATTAAGTTTGAAAAATGAATGCCTAATTTTCTCCATAATTAGCCACCCACGTCCGAAATATATTATAACCTTAAAATATGGTTATATTCAATAACCCGCAAGATCCATTTATTAACAAGGAATTTATCAAGATATTAATGGATTATGCAAAAATTAGCTACATTAATGATTGCCCTACGCTTAATGGGAAAACTTTTTTTTGGTCTACTAAATATTATTCAAATATAAGATGCCAATACCTTCTAGACAAGGATAATAAAAACAAAGAATGTTATAAATTATTTTTTTTAAAACATCCAGAAAGCTATCAAGAATCTTATAATAAATATACCAAGAATTTTAGAAATGCGGTAAATAAATCCAAAAAACAGTCACTTATTTTAGAGATAATTAACAACCCTTCGATTGATGTGATTAATAATTGCTATGTGATGTATCAAAAAAACATGGACATCTTGAAGACTTTCAGTTTTAGTCGCGATTTTTTCCAAAAGGTTTGCGGATTATCTTATAGTAGTCTCTGGATAGTGAAGAAGAATGATCGAGTAGTCTCCTTCGCGCTTATGTTAGGCAATCTCATGTTTATTCAATCATCTAATCATTTGGGTAAGAAAATTTGCGCTAACAATTTTTTATATGACAGTCTCTTAAAAGAAACGGCTCATAATTATATTTTTTTTGGTATAGCCTCTCAAAATAATTCAGGATTATTCAAATTTAAGGTCGACGCGGGATTTGACACATGGTCAGCCGTTGAGACAAAATTTGATATTTTTCAGCATATTCCATCTTTTTTGCGAAATAATTTTATTGCTTGGTTTTTTCTTAAATTTATCAATAAAAATAAATTAATAAAATATTGTTTACCGTATTAGTTTTTTTGTTTATTTAAAACAGTTTCAACTATATCCCAAATTACGAGCAGATTGACAAAAGGTATACCCAAATGGTATATTTTTTTGTTACCTTAACAATTTTAGTAAACATATATAATAAACATAACCCGTAGGCTGAAAGCCGAGAAAAAATTAAAAAAATGAAAGAACCACTAGTAAACGAAGAACTTAGGAAATCGTTAGAAAAGCCAAATTTTTTAGCGATAGATCTTCTTATCAAGGAGAAACTCAAAACAGCCGGCATAATTTTATGCGACACTAATAACGAAATACCTACGCTTGAAAATGGTGTTAAGTTTTTTGAAAACGAACTTTTGAAAAGAGATCGGGCAACAGTAATAATTTTTACTCATTACTGCTTGGCGCCCATAATGAAACTTTTCAGAGAAGCAAGCATAATGAAATTATGTTTTGAATCATCTTCCTTTGCAACTATTGCAATGATATTTGCGGGATACGCGGAGGCGGGTCTAGCTAAGGGAATAAATTCTATTCCAAACAAAAACCATGTTAAACTTATAACTACTTTGCCCACTCTTTTTGAACAAAATGAGTTTGAGAACATAATATCTTGTTCCAAATATATTTTATCGGGCTTTCTTGCAAAGACAAAGGAAGCAATAAAATGGCTCAAAGAAGATATAGAGCCACAAAAGAAACAGGCGGATGCTCTTAAGGAATTTATTAATCTTTTGCGAGAAGATGGATTTAATGAGGAGCAAGACAAAAAGAGCAAAGAAAAAACAACTCAAAGGGTGCTCGATGTTTGTATGCCGGGCGGGGTAGATAATAATCATAATCTGTACACGCTAAAAACAAGAGAACAATTTGGGATGTTTTCACCGGATAAAGAGCTTCTGATTGACATAGATAGGATATTTATCTATCTCGATATTCTTTCTTTTGCTGGGTTTCTTCCTAAAAATCTCCCCGAAAATGCACTTGAACTAAATTTCACGAAAAATGATTTTAATTTCGATAAAGCTACTTAGTTACTTGGCCATTCGAAGAAAAGACAAAAAAGTCATTTTATCGGATGGCTTTTTTGTTACAAAAGTTCTAAACGATTCGGATGAAAGAAGTAGCCACGGCGCGAAAGATGCTGTAGTATATATGCCAAGGGAATAAAAAGTGTTAAGCTATTTATAGCGAGATATAAAAATATAAATATAATTTTATGAACGAGGACTCTATTCAACTAGCCGCGGAATCAATAGCAAAACAAAAAAATAAAGAAAGCAAAATAACTCAACTTAGATCAGAAATACCAGGTGAAAAAATTGAATACGAAAAACTGGTAGAAGAAATGAAAAGAACTGATTTATCAGAGGAAGATTTAGAGGCGATATCTGAATTTAAAGAAAGTTTCGAAATGGCTTTAATTAGAAAAAGCAAAGAAATTATCCCACTGTTAGAAAAAGAAATAGATATGTATCAAAAAGATCTAAATGCTACTGAAAAACATTTGCTTGCTTCCAGTGATGACGAAGCATCGCTAACATATAAAGGTCAAATAGACTATTTGAATGAAAAATTAAATAATCTGCATCAAGAAATAATAGAATATCAAAACATATTAAAACTCTAAATAGAACCATGTTAAAAAGTTAAAATTGTACTCTAATCTTCACTACAATTAGCTATTAAAGTTTGTAGGCTGTTTTTCCAAGCAAGCTAAATAAAAATACATCTAAACGGATGTATTTTTTGATTTGGAAATAAGATGGGCATAAATTTTATAATTATTTTATCCGTATCTTAGGTTGCTTATGTTGTAATAATTAATATGAAAAAAGAACAAATAACAAAAACCACTAATATTGCTGTGTACCAAGCAAAAAATGGGGCCATTGAACTGCGAGCTGATTCTAATAAGGAAACTATATGGGCAACTCAAGCTGACATAGTAAAATTATTTGAAAAAGATCAGTCTGTTATTTCAAGACATATTTCGAGAATTTTTAAAGATGGCGAAATTAGCCAAAAAAGCAATATGCAAAAAATGCATATTGCAAATTCAGATAAACCCACAATTTACTATAGCTTAGACGTAATCTTATCTGTTGGTTATAGAACTAATTCGGTCAGGGCGATTGAATTCAGAAAATGGGCGACCAAAATATTACGCCAGCACATTACTAAGGGTTATACGATTAATCCTGTTTTAATTAAGAATCATTATCAACAATTTTTAGAAGCAATAGGCAGTATCAAAAAACTAGTTCCGGTTGACTCAAATATTGACAGCGCTAGTATTTTAGAGCTTGTGACTGCTTTCGCAGATACTTGGTTATCGCTTGATGCTTATGATAAGGATGCTTTGGTGGCTGGTGGAAAAACTAAAAAACAAGTCATTTTAACCGCTGAGCAACTCAATAAATTTTTAGGTGAATTTAAAAAAGAGTTGGTTAAAAAAGGTAAGGCCACTGATATTTTTGGCCTAGAAATTAGCAAGGATGTTGTATCGGGAATAGTTGGCAATGTTATGCAGTCATTCGATGGGAAGGCGCTCTATCCAACCGTAGAAGAAAAGGCGGCGCATTTATTATATTTTATGGTAAAGAATCATCCCTTTATTGATGGAAACAAGAGAAGCGGAGCCTTTGCTTTTATTTGGTTTTTGAAAAAGGCAGACTTACTTGAAAGTTCAAGGATTACACCACCCGCGCTAACGGCCTTAACTTTATTTATTGCTGAAAGTGATCCTAAAAATAAAGAAAGAATGATTAAAATAGTATTACAGCTATTAAAGCAATAAAATAAAGTTGATATTTTATGTCTCGATTTTTCGATGATTTTATGCTATAAATAATAGACTAGTAAACTAATACTTAAATAAATGAACCGTATTAAAGTGATTGTAATTTTTTTTGTCGCTGCCCTCTTAATTCTTGTGGCCGTCTTTTTTTATGGCCGTTATCAAGGTAAAGTTGCCGCTAATCTTGAAAACAGACCACCAATCGTTAATTCTCAAGTTATTTTAGAACGAATTACAAACCAATACTTTTTAGTTACTAAAACTGTATTTTTAAATAGTAAAGTAGAAATAGATACGCCAAAAAATAATGATTGGACAGATTTATTTACTGGAAAGAAGCTTACCGTTATGGGGCTAATCAGAGTAGACGTTGGTGTTGATATGAAAAATATGCGTCTTGAAAATATTGTCGTTGATTCTTCAAAAAAGCTTGTGACAATAAGTTTGCCTCACGCTGAAATTCTTGATTCATCACTTTCAGGAGAACTTGATTTTGCAGTGGACAAATCAATTGTTGAGAAATTAAAGGGTCTTTTGAAAAATACTCAGAATGATGATTATAACCTTGCTCTTATAACCTTAATTGAGAGGGCAAATAATCAGGTAACTGCTGATGAGAGTATTTTTAATTCTGCTCGAGAAGACTCAGCTAAATTGGTACAACTTATTGTATCGGGAATGCTTAAAGATTATCAGGTGCTTATAAAGTAAATTGGAAACATGCTAATAGAAAAGCCAAAAATTAAAGATTTAGAAATGATTCGCAAAATCCTAGAGCAATGGGCTGAGCTAGAGGAAGTCGATAAGTATTTGTCTCGAATAAATTCCGAAATTAATGGTCAGACGGAGTATTCTATGAACTTTTGGGTTATTAAAGACCAAGAACTAGTCATCGGGGTGGGTGGCTTAGCTAAACCGTTGCCATTTATTTTGTCATTAGCTACGACAAATAATCCAGGAGAGATAAAAATACTTTACATTGATGATAGCCATCGCGGTAAAGGGGTTGGTAAGCAAATGATAAAATTTTTAGAACAAGAAGCCGAAAAACTTGGTTATACAGAATTATTTATTCGGAGTGCTGAAAAATATAAAAATACCGCTTACGATTTTTATGAAAGAATGGGTTATGAAGAGTTATGTAAATTGGAAAATAATATGAGCGTATTTTATAAAGTAATTAAATAGCATGGATGCATTATTAGATAATAAAAAAATTGATTTTTCATTAAATGATTTGCCTATTTTAATCTCTGGTGCAGAAAAGACTGGATCCTCTTTTTTTACCATTTGTTTGTTAGCCAATCTATTAAAAGATGGACATAAAGTAATTTTATTTTCTGCCCATCAGGCAGCCAAGGAAGAATTTAGAAGACAGGTTGGTGTGGATTTGAATAATGCTTTAATAATTGATTCTGAAAGTGAAGACGATTTTATTGATATTATTAAAAATACCGCAGACTTGTTAGAAAGAGTAGTTCTAATAAAAAACATAGATTCATATAGCCAAAAATTATTCGATGCCGTAAAAGACCTAAAACTTGTTATTTTTTCTGGAGATTTGGATAAATGCCAATTCGCTGATGATTTATTAAAAAAGGATTTTAGTACAAAAATATTCTTTTCATATTCTAAAAAATCTCCGATAGAGAGTTTAAAGTTACTACCTAAATATTCTGGGAAAATTTTTAGTGAGAAATATAATGGAGTTATAAAGTTAGCAGTTTAATTAGATAAATGAAGTGAGTCAATAGACAAAATACCATTTTTCGTGGTATTTTTGTTATATAGTTAATAAATAATATGAATAAAATAAGAATCATGTGTTTTGGAGACTCGTATACCTGGGGCTATATTCCCGGCAGTAATCATGAAAGATTTCCTGAAAGTATAAGATTCCCGAAAGTGTTACAAAAAATGTTGGGGACTAAATACGAGATTATCGAAGAAGGTTTAAACAGCAGAACTCTAATCTCCGAAGACCAAAGACCTGGCAAAGAGGGTCGAAATGGGAGTTTATATATTACTCCTTGCTTAGATACTCATGACCCGCTAGATTTAGTTGTTTTAATGTTGGGAGTGAACGAATTAAAGCACACATATAAAAATTCTCCTGAAAAAATAGGCGACCTCTTAGATGAATTTTTTGTTAAAGTAATTCTCAATAGAAAATCACAATTTCAAGACAAATACCCAAAATTATTAATTATTTCATTGCCAGTTATTAATGAAAAAACCAAATATTGTCAGGAAAGATATATCGGAGGTGAAAAGAAATCTAAAAAATTAAAATTTATCTACCAAAATATTGCTAAAAATAATAAATGTTATTTTATTAACGCTAGTGGGCTGACTGTTGGAATTGATGGTCTTCATCCTACAAAAGAAAGTCATATAAAACTTGCCGGAATGATTTATAATAAAATAAAGTCTATTAAATTCTGTTATGAATAAAATATCAAATATTTCTCAAATCAAATCCGAAAAATGGGTTAAAAATTGGTCGGGGAATTGGCGCACAACCTTCACGACTTTATATTATGCATATACGGACGGCTTAAAGCCATATATCGGCAGAAACTTAGATACTAATTTATTAATTTGTGAAAAAAAAGTTAGCTCAAACTATATAGCTAAAAAAGTATTGGATAATTATTGTAAGTATACAGCCAACTTAGTTATTAAAAATAATAAATTGGCTACAAAATGGGCGAAAGATACTATCACTACGGCTGAAAATCTATTTAAAATAATGGCGAAGCTAGAAAATAATAACAATCTTACGCTATCTAATCTTTTAGAGCTTAAAACTAATTTTTATCTGCATATTCCTCCGCATTTCTCAATGAAAAAAGTAATTGATTATTTACCTTTAAAATTACAAAAAAAATTAACTTTTGAACTTACCGCCGCTAGGTTAAAAACAGAAAATTTATTTAATGCCGTAGATTCGGCCTTGAGAAAATATACAAAGTTAATTGCTAAAAAATCAGGACACCCACTGGGTTTAGTAGATTTCTTAACAATAGACGAGGTTGAACTGTATCTGAAGAATAACAAATTACCCTCCAGGAAAGAGCTTGTTAGCCGTTCGAATGGTTTGGCATTTTTTTGCCAAGGAAAGAATGTGAAATTACTTACCGGTAGCGCTTATGTTGATTTACAAAAACACCTCGTAAATTTTATGGGAAACGAATTAAAGGGGACTATTGCCTATAAAGGTATAGCCAAGGGTGTAGCAAGAATAATTCTGGATCCGTTTAAAGTGAAAAAATTTGATAAAGGAGATGTTTTGATTACGGGAATGACTAGGCCAGAATTTTTATCTTTAATGAAAAAAGCATCTGCCTTTGTAACTGATGCTGGAGGGCTATTATCACATGCCGCGATTGTCGCTAGAGAATTGAAAAAGCCGTGTATTTTAGCGACTGAAAATGCCAGTAAGGTTATAAAGGATGGCGACTTAGTAGAAGTCGATGCAAATAATGGAATAGTTAGAATTCTAAAAGAGAGTATATGAATCAAAGTTGAAATCCGCTGTTGGTAAAATGGCTGGTTGTCTTTTAGGAGCGGGGTTTGTTTTGATTATGGCTAATTTTATCAAATTTTAATTATGAAAAAACTTTTTTTCAAACGGTTTTTATGGCTTGGATCCGGTATTATAATAATATTGATCATTTTTAGTATCATCATTAATGATTTTCGTGAACAAGATGAAAATAAAGCTTATGACAAAAAGAAAATAGCTCAAGAACAAAATATCGCTTTAGCCAGAAATCTTCCCGTCTGCCCAGTCGATACTTCCGGACTTTTTACTGCGCCGTTTATGGATGGTGATAAGCCGGACATGATTATCCCGCTTGGTCACTCTAGCATGTCTGGCCATGTTGTTCCAACTGATCATGTTTATCCAAGTAACAATATTTTTGCCCCGGATACACCAATCTATGCGCCGGGAAGAATAATTTTGATCGGAATGGAAAACAAACAAATGTACTATAAGGAAACTGATGAAAAAGTCGCACCTGATTATCAGCTCAGCTTTGCACCCTGTCGCGGTATTAATTTAACTTTTATCCATCTTACAAAATTATCAGATAAATTATCATCAGCTTTCACAGAAAAAGTGGATTCCAATTGTGAGGATGATCAAAAAATTGATTTTGGCACTAGAAATGGAAAACCGATATATTACAAAACTTGTCATCCAAAATTTGTTCAAGTGATATTGGAACCAGGCGAACTTATCGGTTACTTTGGATTTACTGATAAAGTAGGAAAATCACAAGTAAATTTTGATATTGGTCTTTATGACTTTAATAAACCGGCTTTGGCTTTTATTAATCCTGATAGATATTATAATGAAACTAACCATACTGCCTGTTTTGTTGATTATTATACGCCAGAGCTAAGAGCTAAATATAGGGCTAAGTTTGGGAGTAATGATAATAATAATGGTGAAATATCGTTCTCACAACGTACTATCGAACCGGTGTGTGGCGAGGTCATGTATGATGTTGCAGGTACGGCTGCTGGAGCTTGGTTCAAAAATTCTCTCAAACCAGGAAATATAACCGATCAAGAAGCGTTAGCGCTAATTCACGATAATCTCAAACCAAACTTGGCTAAGATGTCGATGGCGGGTGTTGTGAGTTATACTTTTACATCGACTCATTCCGGTACTATCAATCGGGAATTCTCTGAAGTGAATGTCGATGGTAAGATTTACTGTTATCAAAGTGATGATAATTTCGATGGCTCTTATCTAAATAAAGACGGTAAGACAATTACCAAAAAAGGGACTAAATATTTATTGCAGTTAGTTGATGATATTCATCTCAAGGTCGAAGTTCAATCTGGTATCTGTGACGCAAACGAATCATTTAGAAATCCTGAAATATTTGAAAGGTAAATTCATATGAATTAAATAAATATGTTTGGTTGACTAAATATACTAGCAATGGTATATTTTTTTATTAATTTAGTCCTTTAAAATTTATTATTTAACCAAAAAATACCAATCAGAAATGACAAAAAAATTTAGTTCTAAGCAATGTTCTTTGCAATTGAAATTTTGTAAAGAGCCAGGTTTTAATTTTCGGGATTTATTTCCTGAAAATTGTGGTTTAGCAGCAGCAATTAATATACCAAGCGCCTCTTGGGTAGCTGGACAATTAATTACTGTGATTGAAAAACGCGGGGAAAAAGGCGGCGGCGTTGTATCTCAGCGTCAAGGGAAAATCTATGAAAGGCGTCGCGTTGGTCCTTTCAGTGTTCAGTTCCGGGATTTTGATGAAAAACGTTTTCGCCGAGAACTTCCAGGAAACATGGCCATCGCCCATTGTCGTTATGCGACTAAAGGTGATCCGGGTTTGGTGGCGAATATCCAACCCCTAATCGTGACTGAGTCTAAATATGGCCCTTTTGCCATTGCTCACAACGGTACTTTGGTGAACGTTGAAAATTTGAAAGCTGAACTTAAACAAAGTGGTTGTAAGTTCGATGCTACATCGGATACGGAAATTTTAATCCATCTGATTTTATCGTCTGGGGAGAAGAAAATTGAGAACGCGATTCTTTATGCTTTGGATAAAGTTTTCTGTTCCTATGCTCTACTTATTATTACTCGCGATAAAATCTTCGCTATCCGTGACCGTTATGGCGTTCGTCCTTTAAGCGTCGCTAAACTCGGTTCAGGATTTATGGTCTGTTCGGAAACCGTTTCTTTTGATCAATTTGTCGGAGCGGAATTTTTACGAGACGTTGCGCCTGGAGAAATGTTGATTTTTGAAAAAAAGTCGGAAAAATTTAAAAGCCTGATTTATGCTCGGGCGGAAGAATTTTTCTGCGTCTTTGAAAGCATTTATTTTTCCAATCCTCGTTCTAAGAACAAGGGAATCTATAATGAGGATTTTCGCCGGAAAATTGGAGAGCAGATTGTTTTAGAAAACCCGGAATTAAAAGGCGACCTTGTGGTTCCAATTTTGGACTCGGGCAAACATTTTGCTCAAGGTCTCGCTCATGTTTTGAGCACTCGGCTGCAAGTCCATAATGGAGATTTATACGAAGAAGCTTTTCAAAGAGCGCACGAACCCTTGGGTGGGCAATCTCGCTCGTTTACAGCTACTACTACTGAAGAACGAATTTCAGTAATTCGCCAAAAGCTTCATTTAAAAAAAGAGGCTATCGTTGGTAAGGAAATTATTGTTGTCGATGATTCAATTGTTCGTAGTCATACGGCGAAAATAATTGTCGAGATGCTACAGCAGGCGGGCGCGAAAAAAGTAATTTTCTGTGTTTGCTTTCCACCCATTGTTAATGTTTGTCCTAACGGAATGGATTTTCAAACGCGAACCCAGTTGATTGCTTATAAGCGCAGCCTGGAAGTTATTAAACAAACTATTGGCGCCGATGAGCTTATCTATCTACAACCCGCCGGGCTCTATAAAGTTGTTGCTGAAACCTATGGTGGCGGTATTTGTGGTGGTTGCTTTGGTGGCTCTTATCCGGAACTTCCAAAATATATTGCAGAATAAAGAATAATATTAATGTATGTGGTTGAAACCCGTCAATTTCTGGCGGGTTTTATTTTTTATTTTGCGTCGCTATTGACAAAATTATAATATTATGTAATATTTGTTTTAGAACTTTTAAAATTTTAGGTGATGAAAATTAAAAGTATTATCTTTTGTGGTTTGTTATGGGGAACAATTTATTTCGGTACAAATAATATAAAACTGTTTACTGCGCATGAGTTACCATTGTTTTCATTTGAAAAAAGTATCACAATGCATGAATATTGGATGATTCCTTACGTTTCTTGGGTATTCTACATTGTTGCTTTTTGTCTCTCAATCAAAAATGATACAAAAAAATTTATTCGATTAGCTACAGGTTTAGTTGTTGTTCATGCTTTAATATTTATTTTTTACCCCGTTGAGTTTCCTAGAAATTACGACCTCAACTCACTTTGTGCGGTAAATAAATTTTTATTAAATTGTGATAATCCGCAAAATTGCCTTCCCAGTCTGCATGTATCTTTAATTTTTCTAACACTATTGTCCGCCCAATTACTCGGTATATCAAAAAAGATGAGATATTTTTTTATAATTTGGGGAATGATTATCATGATTTCTGTGATATTTGTGAAACAACATTATATTATTGATGTGATGGCTGGGATTATAGTTACTACTATCTATTTTTATTTATTTTTTCTTTTTAAGGATAGATTACGAGGGAGCTTTTAAGTGTTAAGGCTCTCTTTTTTTATTCAAAATCATCTTAATCAGCCAACCCTCACTTTTCGAACAAATGCATGTACAAGGTCACACACATCGTTGACAGAAGAATAGCCCCCATGCTATTCTTTTTTAAATTATAATTTTTATAATTATAGTTCAGCAATTCGCAGTAATTTAACAATAACAGATAAAATAAGTTTCATAAACCATTTAATAGAAAGGAAAAAACCATGCCATTAGAAAAAGAATTTGAAGAAAGACTATATCCGATTCTTCCGGAAATAGTACAAAGATTCGGCACTCCGTTTCATATCTATGATGAAGTGGGAATCGTTAGAAATGGAGAAGTTTTGAAGACATTGTTTCCTGGTTTCCCTGACTTTCAGGAATTCTTCGCCGTCAAGGCCTGCCCCAATGTAATCATTTTAAAGATTATGTTGAAATTAGGTTTTGGATTTGATTGCAGTTCCATTCCTGAACTTGAAATGTGCCGGATGGTTGGTGCTAAAGGTGAGCAGATCATGTTTACCTCTAACAACACCTCACCCGAGGAGTTTACAGCCGCTTTAAAAAGCGGTGGATGTATTCTAAATTTGGATGACATCAGCATGATTAGCAAGTTGCCTTCGATGCCGGAACTTATTTGTTTTCGGTATAATCCTGGAGCAACGCGCGAAGGAGGAATTTTTATTGGCAACCCAGTGGAAGCCAAATATGGTGTCAGAGATGACCAAATTGTTGAAGCTTATCGTTTAGCAGGGGAACGCGGAGCAAAACGTTTCGGTTTGCATACTATGATTTGTTCAAACGAACTCAATCATTTGTATATTGCGGAAACGGTTAAAATGCTTTTGGATGTAGCCGCAAGAATACAAAAAGAGCTCAATATTAAATTTGAGTTCATCAATATCGGCGGCGGAATTGGTATTCCGTATAGGCCAGATCAACAAGCCTTTGATTTACTATCTTTGGCTAGCACTTCCAAAAATCTTCTTGAAAAATTTCAGGAACAGCAAGGTTATGTCCCCAAACTTTTTATAGAATGCGGCCGTTATATGACCGGTCCTTACGGTGCTTTAGTAACAACGGTTATTAACCGTATGTCAAAGTATCGTGAGTATGTGGGTGTTGATGCTTGCATGTCTTCACTCATGAGGCCGGCGTTATACGATGCCTATCATCACATTACTGTGTTAAACGGTGAAGGCCGCGAAACTGAAACAGTCGATGTTGTCGGCTCTCTTTGTGAAAACAATGATAAATTTGCCAAACAAAGGGAACTTCCTAAAACCAAAGATGGTGATATTCTGGTTATTCATGATACCGGAGCTCATGGTTATGCTATGGGGTTTCAGTATAATGGACGCTTACGTCCCCAGGAACTTATACTTCGTACCGATGGTACCGTAGAATTAATCCGAAGAGCGGAAACGTTCGGAGATTACATGAGAACATTTTACTATTAACAATCTAAACTAAAAAAATCAATTAGGTTATCAGTTATAATAGAAGATTCAAACTTTGGATCTTCTATTTTTTTATTGTATTAATTTGCAATTTTAGATATAGTATATTTATGAAAAAGACAACGAATATGTTGTTTTTAGCGATCATTATATGGATTTAAATAAGTATAGGCATGATGATTGGATAGTCTATTTTTCTGGAGGGAAATGGGCCCCCTTAGGTTTTTCTGCTTGGGCTGGTATATATACTCGCGTTCCATTTTCGAAAGAGATAAATAATTTTATTAGTCAGGCCGTGATAGTCTGGGACGGAGAAGCAACTACTTGTTATATTCGTGAATCAGAGCGGGAAAAATTTGGTAAGAAATTAGTACAAAAAGCCGTCAAGGATTCTAAGTTTATTAATTTCATTTCTCATCAATTTAGCTCTTCCGCCGATACAGTTTTATCTATGCAAAAAAAATTATTAAATAATTTTTCTCTTGAAGATTTAGAGAAATATAATAATTTTTTTACTACCGAGCATTACCCTTACCATGTCAAGGTAAAGAATATAGTTGATTTTCTTCCAGAGAATTTAAGAAATAAATATTTACCAGTATTGGAAGCGGCTAGAGTACATGCTGAGCCAGTTTTTTCTGAAGAGGTAAAATTTATCAAAAAGATGGCCGAATTTTTAGCAAAAGAAGTAAAATATAATCCAGTTTATCTGCAATATATTTTATATAGCGAAATATTAGGATATTGGAAAAAAGGAAAAAAATTTCCAAGTGAAGATATTCTTAAAGCGAGATCTGAGGGCTGTGTTATCTTTTTTGAAAAGGGGAAAGTAGAGAAAATATTAACTGGCCAAGAAATATTCAAGTTTAGTCATATATTTTCTAAATCGCATAGCAATAAATTAAATGGACAAATAGCTTTTAAGGGGATAGCTAAAGGAACGGTAAGGATAATTCTTGACCCACTGAAAGTTAAAATATTTAATGAAGGCGATATTCTAGTAGCGCCCTGGACTAGACCGGAATATCTACCAATCATGAAAAAGGCTGGCGCTTTTATTACCGATGGGGGAGGGATATTAAGTCATGCCGCTATCGTCGCTAGAGAATTAAAAAAGCCATGTATTATTGGGACTAAGTCGGCGACCCAAATATTAAAAGACGGAGATTTAATAGAGGTTAATGCAAATAATGGAATAGTTAAAATACTAAGTTCGAAGTCATAAAATATGAAAAAATATATTCAGATAATTACCGTTAGCTTTGTAATTTTGTTTTTGGAGCTACTGCTTATAAGATTAATCGGTACCGAAATCAGAATCTTTGCCTATTTTTCCAATCTGCTACTGCTTGGTATTTTTATTGGTTCCGGTATCGGCATGCTGATTAAAAAAAGAATACCTATCGCCGTTTCCGCTATTTTATTGTTTCTGACAAGCATTTTGGTTGTTTCCGGCTCTTTAGCGGGGGTTACTGACCAACTTGCTCCGCTTAGTGAAAGTTTTTTCTGGTTTCAATCTTCTCTTAGTTCAGTTTGGGGAGTAATCAGCGGATTATTTCTAACCTTACTTTTATTTTTATTAATTTTGGGAATCTTTATTCCTCTGGGGCAAAACTTAGGAACATTACTAGATAATGATAAGCAATTAATCCTTGTTTATTCTTTAAATATTATTGCTTCTCTCGCCGGCATGTGGTTTTTCCAAGCGATTTCTATTTGGCAACTTTCATTGTATATTGGAATAGCTTTTGCTCAATTATTATTAATTTTTTTGGTAAATAACAGCTGGCAAAAATTAATTGTTTTTAGCTGTTTTTTATTTTCCCTGGTAATTATCTTTTTTAATTTTTTATCAATTGAAAATCCAACTATTTGGTCTCCTTATCAGAAATTAACTCTGATTCCTCAACCGGTAACTGAACTAAAACAACAAGAGTATTTATTGCAAGTTAACAATGTCGGTTACATGGGTCTTTTGGATTTATCGGATAATTATAAAAATAACTTAAAGGAGAAATTGCAACAGTTAGGCGCAGTAGATTCTGTTAATTGGCAATTTAGTGATCAATATTCGTTACCGTTTGTTTTTAAGCCGGATAGTCAAGACGTTTTAATTGTTGGTGCTGGTGGTGGTAATGACGTCGCGGCGGCCGTTCGCCATGGTGTAAAAAATATTGAAGCAGTTGAAATTGATCCTAAAATCATCGCCTTTGGAAAACAATATCATCCTGAAAGGCCATACGATTCTCCTACAGTTAAAGTTTATAATGATGATGGTCGCTCCTTTTTTAAAAGAACCCAAACAAAATACGATATCGTCATAATGGGTTTAGCCGACTCCCATACTTTAACCAGCTCTCTAACCAACGTCCGCCTAGACCACTATCTTTATACTCAGGAAAGTTTCCAGGAAATAAAAAATATTCTAAAGCCGGGTGGATTAATATTTTTAACTTTTGATGTTCGTCAAGATTGGATCGGCGCCCGGATTAAAAAAAATTTAGTCTCGACTTTTAAAACTGAACCATTAATTTTTAGCATGCAGGATGTTAATTATTTTGGTTGGGGAGGCGTGGTGTTTGTAGCTAGTCCTGACCCCTCAGCTATTGATAATTTCTTATCAACCCGAACCGATTTCAAAAACTTTGTTTCTAATCGCCGTCTAGATTTTAATAATGATATTAATCCCCTAACAGATAATTGGCCTTACCTTTATCTTGATGAACCGCGCTTGCCTCGTATTCATTTAGGCATTTCTCTTTTTTTAATAATTCTTTTGCTGTTGTTTAAACGGCTAACCCCTTGGCAGGGTCGTTTTCAATGGGACTTCTTTTTCTTGGGAGCAGGGTTTCTTTTATTTGAATTTCAAAATATCAGTAAGACCTCGCTGTTATTTGGTAATACCTGGATAACCAACTTGTTTACTATTAGTTTTATCTTGTTATTTATTTTATTGGCTAATTTCATTCATGCCAAGAAAAAAATCTCTCTCAGAATCGCCTATATTGGGTTAGCGCTGGCTTTGGTTTCTCAATTTATGGTTCCTTTAGCCGCTCTAAACTCGCTGAGCTTTTATAATAAATTAATCTGGGGCTCATTATTTTTAAATTTACCTTTTTTCTTTTCCGGCTTAGTTTTTATAATCAAATTGAAAGAAGTTAAATTGAAATCGGTCGCCTTTGCTAGCAATTTAATTGGCTCGGCAATTGGCGGTATTTTAGAAATATTTTCCTTTCTGCTTGGTAATAATGCTATGCTGATTTTCAGTTTAGTCCTTTATAGTTTGTCTTTAGCCCCGTTTAATTATTTAAAAAATAAATTTTTTCTAAAACTTTAAAATTATAGTCACCGATTAACACATGAAAAATATTAAGAATAACAATAAAGTTTTATTTATCCCGGGATGGTTAGATACTGGCGAGCGACATGGCTATCAAAATAGCTTAGATATTTGGAATAAGAATGTTGATATTAGCCGAGATTTTAAGGTTGATTACGTTATCGCTCATAGCGTTGGCTCTTTAGTCGCTTTAGATAATTGGAGATTATATAAAAACTTTAAAATGATTTTAGTAAATCCCGTGATTTCAAGAAGAAGTATATTTAGAAGATGGTATAAATTCAATATTTATGAGGGAATTCCTAATTCTTTCAAAAAATCAATAAAGATACTGCGCATTATTCCAGCGCTAATTAAAACGATTAGATTATTTAAAGTTCCTGCTCTCGATATAATTAATACTATCCCCAAAGAAGACCTCGTTATCATTTACGGCGAGAATGATATACATCTTTTTGACGGAGAGATAATAAAGAAGCTTAAAGAAAAGGGCATAAGAGTCCAAGAAGTAAAAGGCGCTGGTCATAATTATGAAGCCAATATTGAAAAAGCCGTTTTAGATGCTATTTCATTTAATATTTAATGAATGACTTTTTAATCTAGTATTTCTACTAATCAACTTGACGCCAGGGTTATCTTTTGTTAAACTTTAGATAACCTTATTTATTAATCAAAAAATATATGGAAAGTCTAATTGCTTTAAAAGATTTAAGACTTAATATGGATAAATATGCCGCTGAAGTAAAGACTGGTAAGTCTTTTATTGTTTTAAAACAAAGCAAGCCAATTTTTAAATTAACTCCGATTGATGAGGACGGTAGCTGGGAAGAGGTTATTAACTTCGCTAAAATTAAAAAGGGCGGTGTTAATATTAACGAGCTTTTAGCTATTTTGTAATATCAAAGATAGATATGGATAAAATTACTAAAGCGCTGCAAAGCTTATCCTCTCGAGAAAGAGAAATAATAAAAAGTATTCTTTTAAAAATAAAAAGCAATTCTTTAGCTGGTTTTGATTTAAAAAAATTAAAAAATTGTGATGATATTTTCCGTATTAGAAAAGGAAAATTAAGAATTATTTTTAAAAAACAAAACGATGGTCAATGTTTTATTCTAACCATTGAGAGAAGATCTGATAAAACCTCTTCTTGAATTATTTGTTAAGTTATGCTACTATCAAAATATGATTCTAAATAAATTCCAAACAGTAAGTCAGATTTGGTGGACTACCTTTAATATTGGGTAGCTGGTTTTTTGTTTAAAATTTATTTCTTAAAACTACCCAATATTAAATATTGGGTAGTTTTTTGTTTATCTAAATCTTTATTTTATGCATTATTATTTTTACAACCGCTCCACTCAACCTTGGCGACTTTAGTTTTTTTTGTGTTTATTTATTTATTAATTATGAATTAGAATTATATGAAAAACTCTTTAAAACTATTACCAAGTCAAGCTGGTTATTTTGGTGAATATGGCGGCCAGATTATTCCGCCAATCTTAAAACCGATTTTTGATGATATCGCTATTGAATATAAGAAAGCTCAGGCCGATCCTGATTTTCGAGCGGAATATGAAGACTTATTGAAGAATTATGTCGGCCGGCCGTCGTCTTTATATTACGCGCGCAATTTATCACAAAAATTAGGTGGCGGAAAAATATATTTGAAACGTGAAGATTTAAATCATACCGGTGCTCACAAAATTAATCATACTTTGGGTGAGGCCCTCTTAGCTAAGAGAATGGGTAAGACTAAATTGCTTGCAGAAACTGGAGCCGGCCAGCATGGCGTAGCCCTAGCAACCGCCGCTGCATTAGTCGGGTTAGAATGTGAAATTCATATGGGCGAGATAGATATTGTAAAACAGCATCCTAATG
>Ga0172379_10000721_pt1 | contig 78337 bp, 65 predicted proteins | sample GrowelOW334metaG_FD_119756 | JGI IMG/M metagenome (GOLD analysis project Ga0172379, IMG submission 119756) | Groundwater microbial communities from an aquifer near a municipal landfill in Southern Ontario, Canada - Groundwater well OW334 metaG | ecosystem: Environmental > Aquatic > Deep... | reverse complement strand
TGTCAATTTTATATTTTTTAAATTTTTCCTCGGCCAAGGGCAAGTCGGCCACCGGATATAAAGCCGTGCCGTCGCTTCTTAAGACCACTAAGACGCCTAAATCATATTTATTTAAATCAGCGATAACCGCGCCTTGGCTTTTAACTAAAAAATGTTCGGCGTAGAGCTTAGCTACCATGTCCAAGCCTTTATTTATCGCTTCGCTTTCATAAAAAATATGCTCAAATTTAACGCCCAATTCTTTATAAATTTTGTTAAAGCCGTTAATGCTCCACTGTCTGGTTTTCTGCCATAATTTATAATCCGCGCCCTGCCGGCTTTCAATATTCTTCATAACTTGCCCGGCTTCAATTTTGGCCGCTTGATTATCGGCTAACTCCTGGCTGGCTCTGACGTACACTTTGCCTAAAAAATAACCTTTATTTAACGGCAGTTTTTCTTTTTTATAAAATTTGCTGAAAGCCCATAAGGTTTTTGCCACATGGATGCCAAAGTCATTAATATAGGAAACCGGGATTGATTTATAGCCGTTGGCGGCTAAAATTTTATTTGCCGCGTCGCCATAGCAGATATTGCGCAAATGCCCGACATGATATTCTTTATGCGTGTTGGCGTTGGAGAATTCAATCATGACTTTTTTGTTCCGGCCGATATTATTAACGCCGTATCTGTTTTTCAATTTTAATATTTCCTCAATCACGCCTTGCGCCAATTTAGTTTTATTGAAAGTAAAATTTAAAAACGGGCCGATAGCTTTGGCCGCCACTACCGTATCGTTTAATCTAATTTTGCCCACTAAAAATTCCCCGGTTTCTACCGCTGTTTTTCCGAGTTCTTTGGCTAAATTAAAGCAGGGCAGGCTGATATCGCCGAATTCCGGATTCGGCGGATAAACTAAATCAGACGCTTTAACTAATTTATTTTTTAAAGCCGCGTTAACCGCCTCGGCAATATTTTGTTTTACTTTATCAAGAGTATACATATAAAATAATTTAAAAATTTCAAAATCACCCTGGGGTTCGGGGAGTGGAGTTGGCGCCATTGCTTACAGTACCAATAACAATCAACTCGATAGCCAATCGGAACTCCCCGAGACTTTTTGCTTACTTTTTGGTCACAAAAAGTAAGGCCCGCGGCAGCGCTACTGTCTTCCCTTACATAAAATATAATATCAATAAATAGCCTTTTTAACTTCCTTAATTTCTTTACCTAAAAATCTCTTCCCCAACTGTTTAAATTTATTCTTATCATCAGTCGTATAAAAAAATAATTTTCCATTTTTACCTAATTTATTTTCAATCTCATTATGCCGCTTTAAATAGTCGGACAGCTTTTCCGCGGCCACAGTCGCCGGATCAATAATTTTAACGTTTTTCCCCATAATTCTCTTAATATCTTCAACCATTAGCGGATAATGGGTACAGCCTAAAATCAAAGTATCTATTTGCTTTACTTTTAACGGCCGTAAATATTTTTTTAAAATCATCTTAGCTTCCGGCTTACCCGCCCAGCCTTCTTCCGCCAGCGGTACGAGCAAAGGGCAGGCTTGCTGAAAAATTTCCAGATCATTTCTTAATTTTTCCAGTTCTTTCTTATAAACGCCGGAGCTGATTGTGGCTGTTGTGCCGATAACGCCTAATTTATGATAACGGCTTAAATTAACCGCTTCTTCAACGATTGGCGCCACTACGCCTAAAACGCGTTTGTCCGCCGCGCCCGCATCGCCAGCGAAGCGTGGCGGGCAGGGATAATTAGCCGGCAAATATTCCTGCTGGATCCGCCTTAAAGCTTTAGCCGAAGCCGTATGACAAGCGATAATTATCAATTCGCAACCCTGTTTAAATAAAAAATCAACCGCCTGCCTGGTATATTCATATATTACTTCGTCCGATTTATTGCCGTACGGCGTACGCGCGTTATCGCCCAGATAAATATAATCGTAATCAGGCAAAACGCGCAAAAATTCTTTTAAGACGGTTAACCCGCCAAACCCTGAATCAAAAACTCCAATCATATTTTTCTGTCATTGCGAGGAGCATCAGCGACGAAGCAATCTCACGAATGCGATAATCAAATTTACCCTTATAAAAATTAAAAAACAATTTTTTTATGATGTCTTTTGCCTACCGTTATTATTTTCCCATCATCTAACTCGGAATTCAATATTAAATTAATTGATTCAACTCTTTTGCCTTCCACATTAACTCCACCTTGTTCTATTTTTCTTCGCGCATCAGATTTACTGGCAGCCAAACCAGCTATTACCAAATAATCTATGATTGATACACTAAGCGCAGGACTAGGTACAACCTGAACGTCGTTTGGTAATTCTTTCTTCTGCACTGTCTTCACAAAAAAATCCTCTGCCGCCTCCGCTTTTTTCTCGCCATGATTTATTTTTGTAATTTCATAAGCCAACCGCATTTTTATATCGCGCGGATTTTTACCTTGCTTAATTTGCCCGGCCATATCTTTAACTTCGGCTAACGGTAAATTAGTACATAATTCCAAGCCGACTTCAATTACTCCGTCCGGCCAGGACATAACTTGGCCGTACATATTTTCCGGAGTTTCATCTAAGTTCACAATATTGCCCTCTGTTTTACCCATTTTCTTACCGCCGGAATCAACTAGCAGTTTCATGGTCAAAACGAACTTTTCCTTGTTTTTCATGGCTTTCATTAAATCCCGGCCACAAAGCATATTAAAAGTCTGATCATTGCCACCAATTTCTAGGTCAACGTCCATGGCCACGCTGTCGTAAGCTTGAGCTACAGGATATAAAAATTCATGAAGATAAATCGGCCTCTCTTGCTTAATTCTCTCCTGAAACATATCGCGAGCGAACATTTGTTGCGCTGTAAAATTAGACGTTATCTCTATTAGATCTTTAAAGCTTAGTTTATCGCTCCATTTACTGTTATACATTATTTTAGCCGGATTGGCGCCGCTGAACTTTATATAAGCCGAAGCCTGTTTTTTATAATTTTTAGCATTGGCTAAAACTTCTTGGCGGGTTAATTTTTTCCTGGCCGCGGTTTTATCCGTCGGATCGCCGATCATGCCGGTAAAATCACCGATTAAAAATATGATTTCATGGCCAAGCTCCTGAAACTGCGCCAGCTTCATCAAAGCGATGGCGTTGCCGATATGCAAAACCGGCGCGCTCGGATCAAAACCGCAATAAAGTCTAATCCGCTTACCGGACATTAAAACTTTTTCCAAAGCTTCGCGGTTAGGATAAATATTTTCCACTCCGCGCCTTAAAACTTCATCAATCTTATTTTTGTCGGTTATAATTTTAGTCATATAATTTTATTAAACTCTTATTTGATTAATTATAATCGGCGCGTTTTTTCTAACGGCCGGGTTTAAAAATTCCAATCTGGCGATGGATTTATTCGTCTGCCTGGCTACGTCAGCCAAGGTTACCTGCCTGCTTTTATCATTAGTAATTTTTAATTTCATGCCAACTTTTAAATTTTTCACCGCTTCAGGATTAAATTTTGCCAATTCTTTATAATCAATTCTTAAAGCTTTGGAAATTCTAAATAAATTTTTATCTCCGGCCTTGGCTATATAAGTATTATGGCTAGGCGCGGATTGCTTAACCTCTTTAATCTCAAAAGTGATCGGTTTCTCCTGTTCCTCGGTTAACCCTTCCCTAATCAGTTCCATGACGGCGTAATATTTTGCCGGATAATTTAAATTTTCCGAAAAACCGCTGATTTTTTTATTAAAAATAGCTTGTTTTTCCGCTTGGCGCAAAGGTATGGCTATTTTTTGACCGGCCTTTATGTTCTTTAGATTGCCAATCTTATTATAACCGGCCAACTCCGCTGTCTTAAGCCCATGCTCGGCCGCGATAGCATCTAAATTTTCTCCCCTTTTTATTATCCTCGTATAGCTGTTCGCGGCTTTAACATCATCTTTAGCTGAATTTAATTTATTCTCAATAAATTTCAAAAAACCTTTATAAGAAACTTCCGCCTCCTCTTTTTTTGATTCTTTCAAATATTCCCAAATAAACCCGCCGTTATAGCCTGACAACGCCAGATTCCAATCTTTGGTTGCTTTATATAAATCACTTAGCAGATCGGCGCAAGCGCGCGCTAGCCAGCGGATCTTTCCTTTCATCATAGCTCGCGCTTACTTTTAAATTATAAAGCTTGGCGGTTCCCGCCATAAATTGGTACGGACCGGCCGCGCCAGCCTTGGATACGGCGTTAGGCTGCCAGTGCGATTCCGGAATAGCTAAAAAAATAAATTCTTTAGGCACGCCTCTTTTTTCAAATATCTTCTCTAAATAAGGCTGCCAATAACCTATTTCCCGATAGGCTTTGATTAAACTGTTTTTTAATTTAGGGTTATTGCGGTATTTTTCTTTCCAATTATTTTTTATGGCTTCGGTAGTTTTTAAATCAAACTCTATCGGCCCTTTATTATTAAAATCTAAAACTTCTTTAGTGGATATATTGTCATCTTTTTCAATTTCCTTCTGCTCTTCGGTCGGCTCTTCCGTAATTTTTTCCTCCGCCTTCTCTTCTTCATTCTCAAATTTATCAACAAAATAATCTACTCCTTTTACAATAGCGGAGCTAGCGGCTACGGCGGCAGCGGCCCCAAGCATATTTCTTAAAAATTTTCGGCGCGTTAACCCTTCGCCTTCTTTATTATAATCATCTCTCTTTGGTTTCGGTTGATTTATTTGATTGTAGCTTAACGCGCCTTCAAATCCCATTTTTTTATTTTAAACTTCTTAGTTGTTTTCTTAACTTTTCTTTTTCTAACTTCCAACCGCCTAATTTACCTTTTTCTTTTTCCACGATTTCGGCCGGCGCTTTGGCCGTAAATTCTTTATTAGCCAATCTAACTTCCGCGGTGGCGATTATTTTTTCTAAATTAACAATTTCTTTTTCTATTCTAACTTTTTCTTTTTCCTCATCAACCGCGCCTAATAAATAAATTTCTATATCGCCTACAGCCGCATATATGGCATCAGACATTTTCTCTCCTTTTTCCTTAACTTCCAGCTCGCTTATCCCGGTTTTTAAACTTTTAATCAAATGCGCTTGATTTTCTATTAATTCTTTATTTTTACCAGCGTAAATTACAGCTTTTATTTTTTTTGACGGTTCAATCCCATATTCTGATCTCTTATTACGAATTGCGATTATAATATTTTTTATCATCGTAAATTTACTACTATCGTGGGGATTAGGATTAATAAACGACAAAATTTCCTTAGTAGTTAGATATAATTTTTTGTCTAGCCTTTGAAGAAGAGAAAACGCCGGCCATTCTTCTATAATCAACATCTTTTCTGCACTAAATTCTTTCCATATTACTTCCGTTACAAAAGGCATAAAAGGATGCCAGAGTTTTAACAAATTTGTTAAAATATAACTTAAAATACCATTTTTATTTTCTGTTTTTTCATATTTAGAAACTTCCAAATACCAATCAGCAAAATCATCCCAAGTAAATATTCTTAATCTTTCGCCGGCTTGAGAAAATCGATAACTATCCAAATCTTCCGTAATTTGTTTTACTAGCGCTTGAAATTTTAGCAAAACCCAATTATCGGCATAGGTTAAATTTTTCCGATCAATTTCGTAATTCGTAATTCTTAATTCGTAATTCGTAATTACATACCTGGAAATATTCCATAACTTATTGGCGAAATTCCTATAGCCGGCGATTTTCTCCTCGCTTAAATTCATGTCATTGCCCGGCGTAGTGCCGATTATTAGCGACAGCCTGGTGGCGTCGGTGCCGAATTTTTTACAACTGTCTAAAGGATCAATAGCGTTGCCTAAAGACTTGCTCATTTTTCTGCCTTTTTCATCGCGTACTAAACCATGAAGATAAACATCTTTGAACGGAATATCGCCTAAAGCGTAGGTCGTCATGATTATCATGCGCGCCACCCAAAAAAATAAAATATCATAGCCGGTTTCTAAAACTGAAGTTGGGTGATAATTTTTAAAATCATCGCTATCAATAACCAGCCGGCCATTTTCAATCTTAATCTGCTCCGCCTTTTGTGCTAAAGTTGAAAATGTCCAAATGCCGGCCGAAAACCAAGTGTCCAAAGTATCTTCATCCTGGACCCAACCTTCGCCATCGGGCTTTCCTATACCAACGTAAATTTCATCATCAACTTTTGATTTATTCTTGTACCAAACCGGCACCCGATGCCCGAACCAAATCTGGCGAGAAATGCACCAGTCGTGCAAATTATTCATCCAGTGAAAATAATTTTTTTCAAAACGTTCCGGTACGATTTTAATCTTATCACGGCCGAAGACGCCTTTTTTAACCGCTTCAACCGACAGTTCTTTAATGGTTTTTTTATATTTAGGAATTTTTTTATTAACATCAATAAACCATTGCAGGCTTGGCAAAGGCTCAATTTGCGCGCCGCAACGATAGCAAATAGCGATATTATGAGTATAATTATCTTCAATATGGTCTATCAACCCCATTTTTTCCATATCAGCCACGATAACTTTCCTGGCCTCGGCAGTGGTTAGGCCGGCATATTTACCAGTATTGGCCATCATCTTCCCCTCTTCATTAATTATTTGTTTCATGCCAATTTTATGCCTTTGGGCGATTTCATAATCTGTAAAATCATGCGCCGGCGTAACTTTAATCGCGCCTGAACCGAATTCAGGATCAACCGCTTTGTCCGCCACCACGGTAATTTCAAACTCTCCTAGTACGCCCGGAATCATATATTTTTTACCAACCATATCTTCATAGCGCTTGTCGCCCGGGTAAACGGCCACGGCCGTATCGCCTAATTTAGTTTCCGGCCTTGAAGTCGCTAAAATAAAGGGTCCGTATTTTAACCAATATAATTTTCCTCTCTCCTCTTTATGTTCCACCTCATCATCGGCTAAAGTTGACTGGCAGCGTGGGCACCAATTTACGATCCTCTGCCCACGGTAAATCAAGCCGTCATCATACATTAATTTAAAAACCGAATTTACCGCCTTATTTCTCACTTCGTCAAAAGTATAAGCCTCGCGCGACCAATCGCAGGAAGACCCGATTTTTTTTATTTGATTAACGATAGAATCATGCGACTCTTGGGCGAATTTTACAACTCGTTCCAAGAATTTTTCTCTGCCTAATTTATGCCGGTCCAAGCCTTCTGCTTTTAAAATTTTTTCCACCTTTGTCTGAGTGGCGATAGCCGCGTGGTCCGTGCCGGGCAGCCATAAAGCGCGTTCGCCTTTCATGCGGTGATAGCGAGTTAAAATATCCTGGATTACCAGCATAGAGGCATGGCCGATATGCAGTATGCCGGTGCGGTTCGGCGGCGGCATAACGATTGAATATCCGGGCGAGTTTTTTTTAGTAATTCCCTGTTTAACGCATTCGTCCGGATTAAAAAAACCCGACTTCTCCCATTTAGCGTAAATCTCATCTTCATAATCGGCCGGATTATATGTTTTTGGCAATTCTTTTTTGGGCATCTTTATTTATATTAGCCCGCGCCGGGTAAATTATTTTTATCGCGCATACGAAATTGTAGCGTTTTTTTGCAAAAATTAAATATAATTTTTGCAAAAAAACGGCCAAATTTCGTCTAAGCAGAAAAAGTAATTTACCCGAAGCGGGCGTCATTTTTATATCTTTACCTTAACAGAATTGCCCTTATTTTGCAAGAAAAAAACCACCCTAAAACCCTCTTGACACCTTCTTATATATAAGATATATTAATAAACTAGTTAATTAAGCCCCGGCGCTAAGTTTGGCGCCGGGATAATCCTCATGCCGTTAAATATAGAAAAATCAAACATGTTAACCCAGGAACAGCAAATTTTTGAACAAATTAAAAAAGCTTCCAATATTTTAATCACTTTTAAAAAAACTTGGAACGGCGACTCCGTAGCTTCGGCCTTGGCGCTTTTTTTATTTTTAAGAAAAATGGATAAAAATGTTGAGATAGTGGCGGAAAAATTCAGCTTGGACAAACTCTATTCTTTCTTGCCCGGCTACACCGAGATAAAGCATGAGCTGGACAATTTGCGCAAATTTATTATTTGCCTGGATATTACCAATACTAAAGTCTCGCAGATTAAATACAAACAAGAAGAGAACCAGCTAAATTTTATCATCTCGCCTAAAGACGGCTTTTTCAGCTCTTCCGATATAACTTCGGGCGCCTCGGGTTTTAAATATGATTTAATTATCGCGGTTGATACGCCCGACCTTGAATCTTTAGGCCGAATTTACGATAATGACACTGAATTTTTTTACCAAACTCCGATTATTAATATTGACCACAATTCAACCAACGAAAGCTTCGGCCAAATTAATTTTATTGAACTAACAGCGGTTTCAACCTCGGAAATAATTTTTTCTCTATTTGAAAGCTTCGGCCGCGATCTAATAGACGAAAATATCGCCACCTGCTTGCTAACCGGCATGATTGCTGAAACTAAAAGTTTTAAAACCAACAATGTCACCCCGCGCGCCCTTCTGACCGCTTCCCAGCTTATGACTTTAGGCGCGCGGCGGGAAGAAATCGTCAATTATCTTTACCGCTCAAAAAGCATCAACGTTTTAAAGCTTTGGGGCCGGGTTTTAGCCAGATTGTCCAGCGGCTTAGACAATAAATTAGTCTGGTCGACTTTATCCTCGTCAGATTTTACTAAAACTAATTCTACGGAAAAAGATTTAACCGATGTTATAGATGAGCTGATAGTCAGCATCCCGCAAGCAAAAATTATTGCCATTATTTATGAAAATAAAAGCGCGGGCGAAGAATCTGCGAATGGACCAGCGAGTAAAACCAATCTATTGCTTTATACTATAAAAAATATTGATTCGCTGGGATTAATAAAAGAATTTAATCCGGTCGGCACAAAAAGCCTGGCGCGGGCGATTATTAATTTACCGATTATAGAAGCGGAAACAGCTATCATTAACGCTATTCAGGACAAACTGAATAAATTGCCTTTGTAAGACCCAGTTAAATTTGTATAACCTGCCAACGATTTTAAACTGCAAACCATAATTAATTTATTGCTATCGATTTAAAAAGAATTTTCATTTAACGGGATAAACTTGAAAAAAACCAAACTTAGTGTTAAATTGATAAAAAGGATTAACTCCTTTTTTTCTTTTAGGCTAGGGCGTGTAGCTCAGCTGGTTAGAGCACGGCTCTTATAAAGCCGGGGTCGATGGTTCAAGTCCATCCACGCCCACTTTTAAAATTAATTTAAATTTGGACAATTAGCTCAGTTGGTTAGAGCGCCACATTGACATTGTGGAGGTCACAGGTTCGAGCCCTGTATTGTCCACCCTTGTTAAATATTATAATTAATATTATAATATTCATATAACATTCTATAATATTATGGTAAATTTTTTTAAAAAATTATCCGGCCTGGACGATAAAATTAAAATCAAACAATCGGATGAAAATGAGTTTGAATCTACTGTTGATGAAATAGTTGAACAACCAGACTTAAATTCAGAACCAAACGAATGGCTGGGCGGAGATTATGATGAAGGCCAGCTTTCTATTGATGTCTTTCAAACCCCGGACAGCCTAGTGGTTAAATCCACTATCGCCGGCGTTAAATCAGGCGATATTGATATCTCAATCAATAACGACATGCTGACAATCAGGGGCCGGCGCGAAATTCAAGAAAAAATTTCTGAAGAAAGCTATCTGATAAAAGAATGCTATTGGGGCGGATTTTCCCGCTCGATTATTCTGCCGGTGGAAGTTGAAGTAGAAAAAGTTGAAGCGTCTTTAGACAACGGCGTCTTAACCGTAATATTGCCGAAAGCTAAAAGCGCTAAGCAATTTTCCATTAAAGTAAAGGAGAAATAAACTATTTTATGCTGATTGAATTGACCGTTGACCGCTTTGAAGAAGATAAGGCCGTTTTAATAGCAAAAAACGGCTTGGCGATTATTTGGCCGAAAAATGAATTGCCGGCCGATACTCATGAAGGCGCGGTTTTAAGTTTTGACATCAGAGAAGCGGCTGAACGGGAAAAACAAGACAAGCAAACAGCCAAAGACATAATAAATGAAATAATTAAAAATTCTTAAATAGAAAATTTCATTAACCGCTAAGCTCGCTGGCGGCGAACTAACTACCCCTAAAATGCCGGAGATTATTAATGGTAAAATAAATGAAGACAAACTGCGATGGTTGCTTACGATAGCAATCATTTTTTTTATTTTACTGGCTTTAGCCGCGTCCGGACTATTTATATTTGATAAAATTTATCAAAATAAAATTTACCCCAATATTTTCATAGGCCCTTTAAATTTAAGCGGCAAAACTGGCGAAGAGGCTAAAGAAATAATAAATTTGGAAATTAATAAAATCAGCCAGACTGGCGTTATTTTTTCCTATAAAGACAACCGGACGACCATAATGCCGGTTATCGCTTCGGCCGACGGCGATTTAGCCATCCAAATTATTAATTTTAACGCGGATACTACGGCTAAAACAGCTTTAAATTACGGCCGGCGCGGCAATTTGTTTACAAATTTAGAAAAAAAAATATCCCTATTAATCAATAAAAAACAATTACCGCTGGAAACATCCATTAATCAAGCCCAAGCGGAAAAAATATTAGAAAATGCCTTTGCTAAAACTTTTCAACCGGCCGAAGACGCTAAGCTGGCGGTAAAAAAAACACTAGCCGCCGATGCTTACGAATTTACCGTGCTTGATGAAAAATTAGGCAAAACCATAGATTATAAAGAAGCCATCGGACAAATGCTGAATAACTTATCAAACCTTAACAGCCAAGAAATAAAACTTTCCACTATAACCGAGTACCCGAAAATTCTAGCCAAAGATTCATTAAACATAGCCAGTAAAGCCAAAACTGTTTTAGCCGCCGCGCCCCTAACCTTAATCTACGGCGATAATAAATGGGTCATTGAAGAAGATCAGCTAGCCGGGCTCTTGGCGTTAAAGCTAAATAATTCAGCGGCCGATAAAGTCGGCGTTGGCTTGGATAGAATTAAAGCCGGCGCTTATTTGCAAGAAAAAATTGCCTCGCAAATAGACCGAAAGCCAATTGAAGCAAAATTTGAAATCAATAATGGCAAAGTCAGCGAATTCCAAAACGGCCAGGACGGCTTAGCGCTTAATTTAGAAGCCACTTTGTTAAAAATCGAAAATGAAATATTAACTTCAAGCCAAATTGAACTGGTGGTTGAAGCCCAGCCGGTTTTAGTTAACGCCGGCAATATAAATAATTTTGGCGTTAAAGAAATAATCGGCGTTGGCACTTCAAATTTTGCCGGTTCGCCGGCGAACCGCCGCCACAATATTAAAGTCGGCGCCGCCGCGGTTAACGGCACACTGATAAAACCGGGCGAAGAATTTTCTTTAATAAAAACTTTGGGCGAAATCACCGGCTCGACCGGCTATCTGCCTGAATTAGTCATTAAAGAAGGCAAAACCATACCTGAATACGGCGGCGGCTTATGCCAAATCGGCACAACAGTCTTTAGGTCGGTTATTAATAGCGGTCTGCCCGTAACCATGAGGCGCAACCATTCTTACCGCGTCGGCTATTATGAACCGGCCGGCACTGATGCCACGATTTACGATCCTTGGCCTGATTTTCGTTTTATTAACGACACTCCGGCTTATATCTTAATCCAAGAGAAAATCTCCGGCGATAACATCTCGTTTGAATTTTGGGGCACGCGCGACGGCCGCGCAGCGACAAACACCAAACCCGTAATTTATAATATTGTAAAGCCGGGGCCGGCTAAAATTATTGAAACCACGGATTTAAAGCCAGGCGAAAAAAAATGCACCGAACACGCCCATAACGGAGCCGATGCCTACTTTGATTATGAAGTGGTTTACGCAAACGGCGAAATTAAAAAAAATAGATTTTCTTCTCATTACGTGCCTTGGCGGGAAGTCTGCCTTTTAGGCGTAGCTGAATTAACCGCGCCGCCGGAAACCGCGACTTCCACTCCGCCGGCCGAGGCCAACTAAAAACTGCTCCTAAATATAGGAGCAGTTTTTAAAAAAGACCAGCTTGAGCGGGCAGGCAAGAAAATTTCCGCTAGGCGAAACACAGTAGAAACCATATCGCGCCTTGCAAGAAGATCCCCATGCTTGTCGTGCCTGGCCCGCTTAAATCGGCCTTTACCTTTATAATTTTAAATTAACTTTTTAGTCTATCATAATTAAATAATCTTGTCAAGTCCCCAGCTAACTCCCCCTTGATAAAGGCGACTAGAGAGACTATTATTAGCTTATATCAAGAAAAAATTAATATGCCAAAATTTATATTAAAAAGTAAATTTCGTCCCACTGGCGATCAACCCGAGGCCATTGCCAAGCTGGTTGAAGGCTTAAAAAACGGCTATCGCGGACAGACTCTACTCGGCGTTACCGGCTCGGGCAAGACTTTTACTATGGCCGGCATAATCGAAAAAATCCAAAAACCAACCCTGATAATTTCCCATAACAAAACTTTAGCCGCCCAGCTTTACGGTGAATTTAAAAAATTCTTTCCCGAAAACGCCGTGCATTATTTTGTTTCTTATTATGATTATTATCAGCCCGAAGCTTATATCCCGCAGACCGACACTTATATTGAAAAAGAAGCCACGATCAATGAAGAAATTGACCGCTTGCGCCATGCCGCCACCCAATCTTTGCTTAATCGCCAAGACGTTTTAATCGTGGCCAGCGTTTCCTGTATTTACGGCCTGGGTGAACGCGCCGATTACGAGGCCATGAGCCAGTATTTTCAAGTAGGACAAAAAATAAAACGCAATCAGCTGTTAAGAAATTTGGTAAAAATCCAATACGCGCGCGACGATAAAGAATTTAAACGCGGCAGTTTCCGCGTTAAAGGAGAAAATATTGATATTCATCTGGCTACCGGCGAGGGCGCGGTAAAAATTACTATGCTGGGAGAAATAATTGAAAAAATTAACATTTATAATATCCGGCCGGGACAAAATGCTCCCTTATGGTCGGCCGAATATCAAAAGCAGCCTGGCCAGGAACTTAAAAACGTCGCTATTTTGCCGGCCAAGCACTTTATGACCTCGGAAGAAAAAATGAAGCGCGCCTTAAAAACCATCCGCCGGGAATTAAAAGTAAGACTTAAAGAATTAATTAAGCAAGGCAAAGATGTTGAGGCTTACCGGTTGGAAAAAAAGACTAACTATGATCTAGAGATGATAGAAGAAGTCGGTTATTGCAATGGCATAGAAAATTATTCGCGGCATTTTACCGGACGCGCACCCGGCGAGCCGCCGGAAACTTTAATTGATTTTTTCCCTAAAGATTACTTAATGTTTATTGATGAATCGCACGCGACCATACCGCAAATCCGCGGCATGCATGCCGGCGACCAATCGCGCAAGCAAACTTTAATTGATTTTGGCTTTCGCTTGCCGAGCGCCCGCGATAACCGGCCGTTTAATTTTAAAGAATTTAATACTAAAGTGAATCAAGCCGTTTACGTTAGCGCCACGCCGGCTGAATATGAAATAAAAAATTCCCGCCAAGTGGTTGAACAATTAATCAGGCCGACCGGACTATTAGACCCGGAAATTGAAGTCAGGCCGAATAAAAACCAAATTCAAGATTTAATTCAGGAGATAAAAGCAAGAACCGCTAAAGGCCAGCGGACCTTGGTTACGACTTTAACCAAGCGCATGTCCGAAGAACTAGCCGCTTATCTCTCTGAACAAAATATCAAAGTGCAATATCTGCATAGCGATATTGAAACTTTGGAGCGGGTAGATATTTTACGCAATCTTAGATTGGGCAAATACGATGTTTTAGTCGGCATTAATCTCTTGCGCGAAGGCTTGGACTTGCCTGAAGTATCTCTGGTCGCTATTTTAGATGCGGACATGTCCGGCTTCTTGCGCACCGAAACATCGCTCATCCAAACAATGGGCCGGGCGGCCAGGCATCTAAACGGCAAAGTTATTATGTACGGCGATAAAATTACCCCAGCCATGCGCTACGCCATTAATGAAACTAAACGCCGCCGCCATACTCAAGAACTCTATAACAAAAAACACGGCATCACGCCGCGCCAGATTACCGCCGAGTTTCATGAAAGTATAATATAAAATATTTTCATTTAACCAAACTTCGCCTTACTTCTCAATCTTCTATGATAAGCAATAGCGAAGCGGTGCGCTTCATCGCGCACGCGCTTGATCAGATGCAAAGCCGGCGAGGCTAAAGGCAATTCTAAAGGCTTAGCTTGGCCGGGAAAAAATAATTTATCCGGCGCTTGAGCCGAGCGCAAGCCCGCACCTTTGGAAATAGCGACTAGCGGTATTTCCAGCTTCAATCTTCTTATGATATTATTTACCGCATTTAACTGCGCTTTGCCGCCGTCTACCACGATTAAATCCGGCAACGGCCAATTATTATTAAACCGTCTCTCTAGCACATGTCTAAGCATTTGCACATCGCCTTGCTTGCCCGCCGAAGCTTCAGCGAAGGCGGGGCCGATTTTAATTTTAAATTTGCGATATTCATTTTTATCAGGCTCACCGCCCGAAAATACTACCATTGATCCAACGGCCTCTTTCCCGAAAATATTGGCGATATCGTAGCCCTCTATTCTTTCCGGAATTTTTGGCAAACCCAATATCTTAGCCAGCTCTACTACGTCATTAATATATTTTTCTCCCACGCTTAAAACTCTTGAGCCGGCTAGCACCTGTTTCATGTTGTTTAACTCAAATTTAAAAATTCCCAGAGCTTCGTTGTTAGCTCCGTCTTTATTGTTTTTTTCTAATTTTTTAATTCGTAATTCGTAATTTTTAACTATCTTATTTTTCTTCCCGTTCAAAAACAACATAATAGGCCTGATCACCTGTTTTAAATATTCCTCTTTAGTTATCTTGCCTGCACATATTCCTAAACAACGCCCGATTTGATAATAAAAACAAGGCCGCTTTTGCGCCTTTTTCATATTGCAATAAGGCCAAATTCTCCTGATTATTTTAATAGTCTCCCTCGCCGCCAAAGCGCTAATAAACGGGCCGAAATATTTTCCGGACTTATCAACGGTCCTGGTTAAAAAAACTCCGGGTATTTCATCGGCTAAAGAAATTTTGATATAAGAAAATCTTTTGTCGTCGCGCAAAGCTACGTTATATTGCGGCTGATATTTTTTTACTAAATTGGATTCTAGGAGTAATGCTTCAATTTCGCTCTCGGTTTCTATCCACTTTATTCTGGCTATTTGCTTTAACATGGAATATTTAGCCGGCGTATGATTAGTGCTTTTTTGCCAATACGAAAGAATCCGGCTTTTTAAATTAGCCGCTTTGCCGATATAAATGATATCGCCGCGGCTATTATAGAATTGGTATGAGCCGGGAGAAACGGGAATATTTAATTTTTTTATATAATTCAAGGTCATAAAATTTACTACAACATATCATTTTCGCCAATTAAAAACAACCCCTAACCAGGATTGTTTTTCTTACTTCTCATTTCTTATTTAACCTCGATAGCTTGCACCGGGCAGCTTTCAGCCGCATTTTTAGCGCAAGGAATCTCTTCCTGGCTGATCGCCTCGGCTTTGCCTTCAGCGTTTAATTTAAAAACAGCCGGGCATAAAACTTCGCAAGTTCCGCAGCCGATGCATAGATCATAATTTACTTTAATCGCCATAATTATTTATTTAAAATTTTTTCCACTTCTTTAACTAATTTAGCCGGCGTAATCATTGATTTTAATAAGCAGACGGCCGCTCCTAATTTTTTAGCTTCTTTAATGTCTCCGTCTTGAGCGCTGTTGGACAAAATTATAATCGGCACGTCCTTGGTATTATCATCAGACTTTAAAACTTTAATCGCTTCATAGCCGTTCATAGCCGGCATAACCATATCCAAAAGGATAACATCAAATTTTTTCTGCCTGGCGAGCTTAAGTCCCCAAGCGCCATTGCGCGCCACTTCAATCTGAAAACCTTCTTTATCAAAGCGCAATTTATACATATTAATAATCGCTTCCTCATCTTCAATCAATAAAATTTTGGCTTGTTTTTTTTCAACCGCCTGATGCTCAAAATTTTCAGTATGAACAACTTTGTTTTTTTTGCCTTTGGCCGCTTCACCCTGATTATTGAAAATAGCGTTAACTTTTTCTAATAATTGGCTGGGCGTTAAATCAGCTTTTATAAAATAACCGTCCGCTCCGGTCGCCATACCCTTATTAACTTCGTCGCTTTGCCCTAAATTAGATAAAATAAAAACTTTAATTTTTTTCGTGTTTGGCTCTTCTCTTAATTTTGCCAGCACTTTAAAACCGTCTAATTTAGGCAAAATTAAATCCAAAAGCACTAAATCCGGCTGTTCTTTTTTAGCTAACTCAAAACCCTCTTCGCCGTCGCCGGCAACAATAGTAACATAACCTGCCTGCTCAAATTTAATTTTATACATGTCCGATAAAAATTCTTCATCCTCCACGATTAAAATTTTTGACATATAGTTAAATTATTTGTGCGGTTTGGGAAAATTGTTTTTTTGTGCATACGAAATTGTAGCAGATTTTTTCTGAAAAATAACCATTTAATAAAATATATAAATTTTTTAGAAAAAATCGCCCAAATTTTGTCTAAGCAAAAAACAATTTTCCCAAACCGCATTTTATACCCAGGTCACGCAAGCCACTTTATCCGAATCTTCCTTAAATCTCATTAATCTGACGCCCTGCGTATCGCGGCCCAATTGGCTGACGGTTTTAAACGTTAATCTTATAACTTGCCCTTTTTCCGAAATAATAATCATATCTTTATCCGCCATAGCCTCGGCGTTAACCACAAAAGCGCTGATTAATTTTCCGGTTTTAGAAGTTACTTTGGCGGTTTTAATACCTGAACCGCCCCGACCCTGGACTTTATACAAACCGATCGGCGTGCGCTTGCCAAAGCCATGTTCGGAAATAGCTAAAAGCTGATATTTTTTAATTTTTTCTTTGTCGTTCTTAATAATGCCCATGCCGACAACCGTGTCTTCTTTCTTTTTTAACCTAATGCCGCGCACCCCGGCGGCGTTGCGCCCCATGTCGCGGACGTCGCTTTCTTTAAATCTAATAGCCTGGCCTTGGGCCGTGACTAGTTCAATATGATCGTTGCCATCGGTCGGCTTAGCCCAAATCAATGAATCATCTTCCTTTATTTTAATGGCAATCAGTCCGGAACGCCTGACATTGGAGAAAGCGTCAATCTCAACTTTTTTAACCAAGCCTTTTTCCGTGGCGAAAAATAAATATTTGCTTTTGGCTAATTTATCCAAAGGTAAAACCGAAGTAATTTTTTCTCCACTCGCGAGCTGCAAAAAATTAACGATCGGCGTGCCTTTAGCCGTCCTCTGCGCTTGAGGTATTTCATAAGCTTTAAGCTGAAAAACTCGGCCTTTAGTAGTAAAAAACAACAAATCATTATGAGTTAAAGTGGTAAACATGAATTCCACCATATCCTCTTCTTTGGTGGTTAGGCCGATAACGCCTTTGCCGCCGCGGCCCTGCACTTTAAAAGTATCGGGCGTAGTGCGCTTAATATAGCCGTCCCGCGTCATCATGACCACGGCTTCTTCGTTCGGCACTAAATCTTCGGTGGAAAATTCCTTAACGCCATGGGGCATGACTTTAGTCTTGCGGTCATCGCCGAACTTTTCCGCTAGGTCTTTAATTTCTTTCTTAATAATATCTTTGATCTTAAGCGTTGATTTTAAAATTGATTCAAGCTCTTTAATTAAAGTTCGCTTCTCTTTCAATTCATTTTCTATTTTTAATCTTTCTAAGTTGGCCAAAGTCGATAACTTCATATCTAAAATCGCTATGGTCTGGCGCTCGGACAGCTTAAACTTCTTCATTAAATTTACTTTAGCTATTTCTTTGTCGCGCGAAGCTTTAATGATTTTTATCACCGCGTCAATATTGTTTAAAGCAATCATTAAACCTTCTAAGATATGGGCTCGCTCACGCGCTTTATCCAAATCAAATTGCGTGCGGCGCTTAACAACTTCGGTGCGATGCTTGACATATTCTTCCAAAACCATTTTTAAAGTCAAAACCTTGGGCTGGATGCCGTCAACCAAAGCCAGCATATTAACATGAAAAGTTTCTTGCAGCTGGGTCATCTTAAACAAGCTGTTTAAAATCTTTTTGGGATAAGCGTCTTTCTTCAAGTCCACTACAACGCGCACGCCGTCTTTATCCGATTCGTCGCGCAAATCTTTTATGCCTTCAATTTTTTTGTCTTTTACCAATTCGGCGATTTTTTCCACCAAAGTGGCTTTATTAATCTGGTAAGGTATCTCTGAAATTATAATTTGAAACAGGCCGCTTTTATTTTCCACTACCTCGGCTACGCCGCGCATGACAATGCCGCCCTTGCCGGTAGCGTAAGCTTGTAAAATATCTTTTTGATTATAAATCACGCCGCCGGTCGGAAAATCAGGTCCTTTAACGAACTGCATTAAATCTTCTACTGTGGCTTCAGGGTTGCTGATTAAATGAACAATCGCATCGATTAACTCCCTTAAATTATGAGGCGGGATATTGGTCGCCATGCCCACGGCTATGCCCATAGTGCCGTTTAATAGCAAATTAGGTAGCTTCGCCGGCAGAACACTGGGTTCCTGATGCGACCCATCATAGGTTGGCACAAAATTAACGGTATTTTTGTCAATATCAAACAGCATTTCTTCGGAAATGGCGGATAATTTAGCCTCGGTATAACGCATGGCCGCGGCGCGGTCGCCGTCCATAGATCCGAAATTACCTTGGCCGCGAACCAAGGGGTAGCGCATGGAAAAATCCTGCGCCATACGCACCATAGACTCATAAGCCGCGGTGTCGCCATGCGGATGGTATTTGCCTAAAACTTCGCCGACGACTGTGGCTGATTTACGAAATTTTCCGCCCGCTCGCAAGCCGACATTCCACATCGCATACAAAATTTTGCGATGCACCGGTTTAAGGCCGTCGCGCACGTCAGGCAAAGCGCGCGAAACAATTACGCTCATGGCGTAATCCAAATACGACTTGCGCATTTCGTCGTTTATCGGCTGAGGCTCAACAATGCCATAAAGAGTTTTTTCTCTTTTGGTAATTGTTAAATTAGCGATTGAACCAACTCCGTTTTTTGCTTCCGATTCCACGGTTTCACTATCCCCCTTTAGCAAAGGGGGTTCGGGAGATTTTACAACTTTTATTTTAATTTCTTCGGGCTTATCTTTCTTGATTTCAGCCTTTTTACCCGCCGTAGCTTTAGCGGAGGAGGGCTTTTTCGGTTCTTCGGCTTTTTTAATTTTTTTCACTATTTTTTTCGGCATAATATTCTAATTGTCATTCCCGCGTAGGCTTGCCTGTCCGGCAGGCAGGCGGGAATCCAGAAATTATTTAATTGTACTTGTCGCCATCGTGCCTGTCGCCGCCTCATTCATTAATTTTATTTTTAATAAATTTATCTGTTCGCTCGTTAACTCCGGCTCATTAGGCGAAGCTTCTTGCTCCTTGGCCGCTTGAATTTTTTTAATTTCACTAATGCCCTGTTTTACCTGATCCATAGCCTTATCCAATTCAGCTTTAGTTTGCTCCCAGTTAAACGAACTCTTGTTATTATTATTTGAGTTGATTTTAAACTGATATTTTAAATTAAAAATCCAGGCCACAAAAAAAACTACCATAACGCAAGCCACGCCCACCCGCATTAATAAAATTTTTTCTTTCTCTATCTCTTCGTCGGTTTTCTTTTCTGAAATAACATGGCCGTCAGCCTTATCGGTTTTTTTCTTTTTTTCAACCCTAACTTCCAGCTTTTTTTGCCTCCTTTTTGCCATAAAATAACACTTAAAAACCACCCTCTTAAGAGTGCAAAACTACTTAAATTGTAGCAAAAAAAGTTGAATATGTAAACATTCTTATTATAAAAAATAATAAAATATTATTATAGATTTTATAGCTAATATTAAATAAATTTATCATTATAAAATCACCGAGGGGTTTGGGGCGCCGAACTAAGCGCCAAGGCGTGAGTGTTTAAAGTTAAATCAATGCGATAGCGCACCTGCCGGCAGGCAGGCAGGTTGAGGCGCCCCAAAACTTCCTACCTGCCGGCAGGCAGGTTTGCTTACTTTTTAGTTACCCGCCCGCCTCGCAAGCCTTGCCCGCCATCGCTGCGCTTAGGCGTTAGCGGGCGTGGCGAAGCGTTGCGGGCGTGGTAAAAAGTAAGTTCAAGCGAAGCGTAAACACGCAAGTAATTTAAATTATAGTTTTTTATAATAAAAAATACTCAGCGTCTAATTGAACGCTGAGTATTTTTTAAAATATATTATTCTACATACTCAACACTACCAATTCCATATCTTCCTGCGGCAAATCTTTTTTGGAAATTTTTAACTTTTCTTCATTCCTCGGCTTAATGCCCAATTCTTTGATAAATTTTTCCACGCCGTCAATATCAACTTTAAGGCCGGGCACTTTATAATGCATGGGTATAACAATTCTCGGCTCTATTTGCGATATAACTTCAACCGCTTTAGCCGCGTTAATCGTATATTTCCCGCCCACCGGAATTAACAATATATCGGTGCCTTCCAGTTTTTCCAATTGTTTAGTTTCTAAAACATGGCCTAAGTCACCTAGGTGAGTAATGGAAATATCTTCTATCTCAATGCGGTAAATAATATTTTCTCCGCGCTCGCTGCCGTTTTTCTCGTCATGAGCGCTTTCTACGCCTTCAACAAACACTCCTTTTATTTCATATTCTCCAGCCGTATCAATAATAAACGGATTGCCGCGGATAGCGCCCGTATTATTATGGTCATGATGGCCGTGGCTGACGGTAACGATATCAGCTTCAAAATGAGGCACTTTTAAGCCAACATCGGCGGCAAACGGATCGGTAATTAAAGTTACGCCGTCCGGTCCGATTTTATCCTGAAATTTAAAACATGATTGTCCCAGCCAAGTTATGTACATAAGTAATAATTTTCAATTCTCAATTCTCAATTTTCAAACAATTTTTAAATTTTCAATTGATAATTAATTAATTAATTGAAAATTCATTCCTGCCTGCCGGCAGGCAGGGAAAATTGGTCATTGGTAATTGATAATTTAATTTTTATCTTGAAAAATATTTTCCCTCATCATCATCTTTATTTAATGCCTTAGCTCCGGCTGTCTTCGTCGGATCTTCCATTAACTCCGCCGCCTCATCATCAGGCTCTTCTCCGGCCTCATCATCTTCAGCTTCAACTTCAGCCTCAACATCTTCTTCCTCGTCTTCGGGCAAATATTCATCCGGAGCCACCGCCTCTTCCTGTTTATGTAAAGATACTCCGCTAGTTCCTTGATTTATCATACTATCATACTGTTCGCGCGTTATCAAGATTTCCCGCGGCTTAGCGCCGTTGCCGGCGCTGATTACCCCGGCTTCTTCCAGTAAATCCAAAAGTCTGGCCGCGCGCGCGTAGCCGATGCTTAACCGGCGCTGCAGGTATGAAGCCGAGGCTTTACCTGAATTAATAATTAATTCTTTGGCTTCTTCTAACAATTCATCCGAATCCTCACCGCCGTTGCCTAAGCCGACTCCGGCCACGCCTTTAACTTTTTGCCGGTCAGTTATGCCTTCAATATATTGCGGCTCGCCGCTGCGGTCTTTAATGTAATAAATAATCCTTTTGATTTCATTATCGCTGACAAAAGCGCCTTGCAGCCTTTTAGGTTTGGAAAATTCCGCCGTAGTGAAAAGCATATCGCCCCGGCCGAGTAATTTTTCCGCGCCTAAGGAATCTAAAATCGTGCGCGAATCTATGCCTGAAGCCACGGAGAAAGCGATGCGCGCCGGCATATTGGCTTTAATCAAGCCGGTGATAACGTCAACGCTCGGCCGTTGCGTAGCCAAAACCAAATGAATGCCTACGGCCCTGGCCATCTGCGCCAGCCTGATGATGCTGGCTTCCACGTCTTTACCCGCCGCCACCATTAAGTCAGCCAATTCGTCTATGATAAAAATAATAAACGGCATTTTTTCCTTGCCCATTTCATTATAGCTGGCGATATTTTTTTTGCCGGCTTTGGCTAAAGTTTCAAACCGCCGATCCATTTCATTCAAGCACCATTTTAAAGCATTAATGGTTTTGCTGACATCGGTAATGACCGGAGTTAGAAGATGCGGTACGCCGTTATAAGCCGGCAGCTCAACGCGCTTGGGATCAACCATGATAAAGCGCAGATCATCCGGGTTATTTTGATATAACAAACTTACGATAATCGCGTTCAGGCAGACTGATTTTCCGGAATTAGTGGCGCCGGCCACGAGCAAATGCGGCATTTTAGATAAATCATCAAGCCAAACTTTACCAGAAACGTCTTTGCCTAAAGCAACCATAATATTAGTTTTTCTGTTTTTAAACATCTCGCCGGCTAAAACTTCCCGCAATCCGACGATAGCTTTAGTTTGGTTAGGCACTTCAACTCCGACTAAAGACTTGCCCGGAATCGGCGCTTCAATCCTAATCGGGTGCGCGGCCAAAGACAAAGCTAGGTCATTGCTTAAAGTGGTAATTTTGGTTAATTTTATGCCTTCAGCCGGCTTTAAGGTATACTGGGTAACGGTCGGCCCGACATTAACTTCTCCCATTTCCACCGGAATGCCGAAATTTTCCAAAGTCCTTTGAATAATCAGCATGTTATTTTTAATATCGCCTGAAGTCGGTTTGCCGATTTTAGCATTTAATAAATCCATCGGCAAGTCAATTTTCACATGGGTTTGCTTCCAGCCGCTATTTTTTACTTCTTTAGCCGCATTATTAGCCTCGTCCTGCTCATTTTTAATTTTACGCTTATAAAAACCCGGCATGTTTTCGCTCGCTTCACCATCATCTTCTCCCTCGCCCTCCGAAGCTTCAGCGAAGGAGGGTTCTTCGGCCTCGTCAAATTCAACTTCTGCCTCGGATTCAGCTTCAGTCTCTCGACTGCCGCCAAAAATTTTATTAAAAATAAAATTAACCGGATAAAATATTTTAACGAACCAGCTTTCTCTGCCGATTAAAGATTCTAAAGTGGCGTTAAGCATCAGCATTAAAGAAATCAAAATCAAGCAGACCACCGCGATTAAACTGGCCCAAAAACCCATGATTTTTGTAAAAATGGACATTATGCCATAGCCGATATAGCCGCCGCCCGCGCCCGCTTCAATCGCCGTCTGCCAATTTTCTTCGCCTACCAGGATATGGAGCAAAGCGCTGAAAAAAATGAGAAAAATAAACAAGCCTAAATAATTAGCGCCTCTGAACCATTCCTTGTCCCGATTATACATTAAAAATCCAATCGCCAGCACGGTTAAGGGAAACAGCCATTTGCCCCAGCCGAATAAAAAGATTATGCCTTGCTCTAAATATCTGCCTAAGCCCTCGGCCAAGCCGAATAGGCTTAAAAGGCTAATGGCGCCAAAAGCTAAAATTAGAATAATAAAAATACCCCTTTTCATGTCAGGGTCTAAATCAACTTTGGGCAGTCTTATATAATCCAGCGAATTTAATTTTCTTCTGCGTCTGGCCATTTTTGTCATTATAAGCCCCGCGCCGGCGAGGCGCGGCAATCTTTTTTGTCATTCCCGCGTAGGCGGGAATCCATTTCTTTATTATACCAAATTTTTTCCAATAAAAAAACCACCCCGTTGGCCGAGGTGGGTTAACACTTTTTTTATTTAAACTCTCAAGCTATCATACCATTTAATATACTCTGTCTCGGCCCTGAAAGTGTCTGATGGCGTGCTTCTTCAATTGCGGAAATCAAGTTATCAAAAGTCTTACATTTATTTAACGCCTCTACCGAGACGTCTAAATTATACCTTATTCCCAGATCGGCTTTAATAACTGGTACGCCAAGAGTATTCCATTGATTTTTATTAATACCCATAAATTCAGTTAACATAACTTCACCTTCCAACTCACCACTAAAAATACTCCCCCGATAATACTCAATAACCGAATCGGCTATACTTTTTGAAGATTTTTTTTTCATGTCCCCTCCCTCTTCTGTTTATAAGATTAAAATCATTAATTTAAAAAGACCGCTTGAATTATTTAAATATTAAACAAAAGTTTGCCTAATGTCAAACCCGCGCCCGGATGGTTTATATTCTATAAACATAAGTTAAACTGGGATTGGTAAAAATTGTTTTTTGCGGCTGCCAGCCGGGCAAAGCAAAACCATAAGATATTACGGTAGCGCCCTGCTTTAATTCACGCTTTAATTTACCCTCCAGCCTAATTAGCGCTTTGCCGGTCAAAAAAATAAATACCGCGTCGGCTTGGTTTAAATTTTCCTTATAAAAATCTCGCCGCTTAACCTCGGCTCGGCTGTGGCTAACTGATATTTGCCATAAAGCCTCTAAATAAGGATAAAGCGACAGCTCAAACCCTCGCGCCCTAAAACCAAACTTTTCCGCCGCTAGTATTACCCGGCCGTCGCCCGCGCCTAAATCATAAATTAATGAATTTTTCGGCAAATCAATTTCTTTAAAAATTTTATCAATATTTTCTTTGGGGATTTTCGCCCAAGGAATACCGGTGGTTAGATTGGTGTAAATTGAGCAAACGGCAAAAAAGAAAAAAACAAAACTGCCGGCCGCGACAAGCGCTAAGACTATTTTTAAAATTAAAAGCCAAATTAATATGCTCATAAATATTATAAACTCCGCAAATAATTTTAACTTTTTCTTTTGCTTTTTATAAATAAAATGCCTAAGGCTATTATAACACCCCCGGCGATAATCAATAAATACTTAAACAATTCCAATTTTTTATCTCGCTCGGCTAAATTCCATTCTTCGGCTTCTACTGTCTCGCCTAAAACTTGGGGCTCTAGCCCGTCCGCCGAATTGATTAAAACAATATCTTCCTGATAGCGCGGCAGCAATCTAAGGCCGGTTTGGGTTTTGCTTAAAATGCCGGTTACCGCAACCTTTTGCCCGGCTACTAAACTTTTAGCGCTGATGCCGGTATTTTGCTTGATATAAACAAAGGTTTCATCACTGCCGTCATCAACATAAAGCGAAGAACTTTTTTTATCCGTAATTTCGCCGGTGATGGTTATAAGCTGGCCGATGTTTTCTTCGCTGACTTCATCGCTCTTAACGGCTAAGGCCTGCGGTGTTTGTTTGCTGCCGGCTATTTTAATATCGTTTTTATCTTTGGTTTTTATCCTGAATTCGCCTTGTGTCTGCGCTAATTCGCCGGTCACTTCAATATAGTCGCCGACACGCAAAACCGGAAAATCTTTTTTATAATTATAAATTTGCATGCCGGGCGAGCCGACAATATAAAATATCTGTACGCCTAAGATGCCGGGTTCAACCGCTACCGTGCCTTTGACTTTAACCAGACTGCCGATATCCAGCTCTTTAACTTTTTCCAGCGTAGTTTCAATATAACCGTCAGCGCCGGCGGCCGCGGATACTTTAGTTATTATTTCGCTTTTACTGCCGGCCAAACTGATAATATTTTCTTCCGCCGGCGTCAATCTAGTCGTCCAGAACCAATTGCCGTTGGCGCCGCGGGCGTAAGCTTCGCCTTGAACCGCGCCGGCGTATTCAACCTGGTCAACCAATTCATCAAGATCGTTATATAATCTAATAGTATCGTCAGTATTTTTAAATGCCAGCCGGCTTACACTATTATCCAAAACATAAAAAATGCCGGCGTCGAGCAGCTCCACGTTATTAAATTTATATTTGCCATTGCTGTTTTCCACCCGCCAATTTAATAAATTTATTTGCTCCGCGCTTTGATTTTTTAATTCCAGCCATTCCTCGCCCGTATCCGCGCCGGCCGGATTGGGAAAAATTTCGTTGATCACCGCTCCCCTTGGTAAAGGGGAATTAATGGGGATTTCAACATTTAAATCAATCTCACTAACATCACTAATTCCCTCAAAACTGTCAAACACTTTTATGCTCTTCTCCTTGGTAGTCGTGCCTTGTCCGTCGCTAACCTCTAAACTAATTTTATAAACTCCGACTTTTAAATATGTATGCTCCGGATTGGCTAAATCATTTTTAAAGCCGTCACCGAAGTCCCAGCTGAATTTTAATTTATCGCCGTCCTGATCATTAGCGTCAGAACTGTCAAAAATTACCGGCCGGCCGGCTAAAACTTCTTTGGAAAAACTGAATTCAACTTCCGGCAGATGATTAATTGCTTTAAATACATTCATCGCGCCCGGCGTTATAGTTTCGCTCCAAACCCATTCATCTTTTATTTTAAAATCAGCCAGATTATAGCTCCAACCTTCTTTAGTATTTTTATAATCCACGATTATAAACGGCTTATCGGCCAAGGGCTGAAATAATTTTATTTGCCCCTGGTCATTATGCAAAACTATTTTAGAGCGCGGCCTGAAAAAAACCAGATATTCTCCGGCCCTGATAATCGTGCTGGTGGCGATTTTTTCCAAATTAACTTTTTTATTATCTTCATTGCTTAAACTCCAGCCGGTTAAATTAACTTCCCGCTTGCCCGCGTTATATATTTCCATAAATTCTAATTTAGCGTCATCGCCGTCCGGGTTAGGCAATATTTCGGAAATAAAAATATCGCTTGAAAAATCAAATTTAGCCTTAGCTTCCGAACTTACTTCATCTTCAATTTTAATAATATTGCCGGCGCCTTTAGTCGGCGTTGAAGTTATAGCGAAATCATTTAAATTATTATAAGTATTATAGCCGTCAAATTTCCTGGCTAAGCTTAAAGGGTCGCTGGCCGCGGCCGCGTTATTCCCGATATCGCCGTCGTCCCAGCCGCCGTAAGCAACCTGGTCAATAATTCTTCCGCTCGCGTCATATAAAATTACTATATCGCCGCCATTATTTAAGCTGCCGACCGGTTTATCAATTATTTTATAGCGACCGGCTCCGCTGGCGCCTAGCTTGCCGCTTAAAATAGTTTTCGCCTTACCGCCCTCTTCAATCCACCAGCCGGTTAGATCAATTTCGCGGTAAGTTTTATTATATATCTCAATCCACTCGTTTTCATTATCCGCCGGATCAGACACCAACTCATTTATTAAAACATCGCCGAAATTAACCTTGCTAAACTGCGGCGAAGTCGAGGCGGTTGAAGTGGCCGCGGTTTCATTATCTATTATCGCCGGCGGCGTTGAAGTGGCGGGATTATTCCCATCGCCCGGCTGATTATCGCCGGTAGTTTGGCAAACGGCTGATTGCGCTTTAGGGCTCGGGCAGCTATTAATCGCAAAATCATTAGCATTATCGCCCGTATCAATAAAAATACTATTTTCCAGCTTTCTTCCAAGGCTTTGACTTTCCGCCGGAGTTAAGGCACAAGCGCCCTGGCAGTCATTAGCATCGCCCCAGCCGACTTTATTGACGACATCGCCGTTAGCGTCTTTAAGCTGAATTATATTTGCCTCGCTAAGAGTTAAGCCGCTTAAAACAATATCACTGCCGTCTAAAGAGCTCCGGGAAATTAAAAAATAACTATTGGCGCCGATTATTTTCCCGGAAAAATAAGTTTTGGAAATTAACGAGCTGAAGCTGGCGCCGCTCTGGGTTTTTCTCTGTAAATACCAATTTGTTAAATCTACCGGCAAGCTATTGGGGTTGTAAAGCTCTATAAATCGGCTTTCGGTCGGATAAATTTGGATTTCGCTGATTAAAATATTTTGACTGGCCCGAGTTTTTTGCCCATAAAAAAATCCCGCGCCGATAAGCGCTAGGATAAAAACAACTATATATCCTCCTTGCTTTTTCATAATAAGCGGTTAAACTTATTGAGATAGTTTTATTTTAGCATAAAAAAATAAAAAATAAAAAACGGCCAGCGATTTTCTGCTTGACCGTTTATTCTTTTTACCCGTCTGGGTTATAATAAACATAGTAACCCTTAGTTGAGGCAACGATTTTTCGCATTTTCTCAACTTGGCTTGGCTTTAAAGTATTAATTAACGGCGTTATCTCGCCGCCGGATTTAACCAGCCAATCCAGCCCTGGATTAAAACCTTTAATATTATCCAAATGATCAAGTCTGCTGCCGATTCTTTTGGCAAAAACCAGTTGCTCATTTTCGGTTGAAAATTTTCTCCAGCGAAGTTCGTCCGGGCAAATTATTGTTTTAAAATTACCGGGAAATATCTGCTGCAACTTTCCCTCCAGCCAAGAATTACCATAAATAAGCAAATCCTCGCGGCTTATCAATCCCTTATTATACAAAACCTTAGTCATTTTAGTTAAATAAAAATCCATTGACCTGGAATAAGGATTAAGAAGAAATTCGCTGTGTTCATAAGCACGCAACAGCAAAAAACGATATAATCTTTCCGCGCTTTCAAAATAGATTTGCTGGCTCTTTTTATCTATCCTAACATCCTGCCATACGTCCATGACTAAAGGATTTTTTTGGCAAAACTTGCGAATCATGCCTTTTTGGTTTAAGCCGACATAATAACAGTCCATGGCCACATATGACATTTTGTCAGCGATATCTATCAACTTGCCCGGCATTTCCTGCCCGCGAATCCAACGCTCTGCTTTAACTGCGTCAAAATTAAACTTTTTTTCTAGTTCTTCTAATACTCCCTCCCGCCTAAGAACCCAAAGAAAATTATTTTCTTCATGCAGATTTTTTTTATCAATCCTAACGATAGAATCCCCTCCTGCTGGCATAGCGATGTCGTGGAAAGCAGCCGCTAAAACAAATGGCGCTCTCTCTTTAGCTGAAAATCCATTACGAGCTAAAATCAATTCAGCCAATATCCCGGTAAGAAGCGAGTGCAGCCAGCGAGTATGAGGAAATAACGGCGCTAAATACCAGATATTTTCGTTTCTTCTGCTCGTGGTCTGCCGCGGAGGCACTAAATAGCAAAGCTGCGGTATCTGCCCCAAACGAAAAAATAATGGCGAATGCTTGATATACTCAAACGCCCCTTTAGCATCCTCATCTATGAAGAAATCGTATGAACTAAAAGGAAAATTCATGCGCTCAAACCCGATATTTTCGCCAAATTCGTCTCTAACCTCGCCGAACATATCGCCGGGGATCAAATAAATCTCCGGATGAAGCGGAGAAAAAAATTTCTTTAAACTGACGCTTTCCGCTGAATACGCGCTAAATAAACGACCAGAGTTTTTTCTCTGCTTGCGCGCAAGCCCGGGGTGCAGACCGAAAAACCTTGGTACATAGCTTCCAGAAATCATTAAATAATCAACTCGCTTATGCAAATTTTTCACCTCCCTTCTTTATGAATGGTAAATATAATACTTATTATATAAGCCCTTTTTTAATGTTCGAATAGAACTGACTATCTTAACATAATTCAGGAAAAAGTCAAAATAAAGCCCCCGTTTATTGTCGGGGCTGAAAATAATTCTCGTGATATAAGTTAATACAACTCCGCTCTTTTATAAATATAGCGGCACTCCATTCTTTTGACGACGCTTCTTCCTCCTTACACCACCTTTACCTTTGCAAGTTTTACATTTTTTTGATTTACACGGTTTACCGTTACGCAAATAAATAAAAAATTTTTGCATTTTCCCTCCTCTTTTTCCTTTAAAAAAGAACGACGGTTAAATGGTTAACGATGTAATGGCTAACAACAAATTTCAACTGGTGCAGGCGGAGAGATTTGAACTCTCATGGATTGCTCCACTAGCTCCTAAGGCTAGCGCGTATACCAATTCCGCCACGCCTGCGTAATGTTTCATTTTTAATTATTTTTTAGCTTTTGTCAATCCTAATTTCATTATACCAAAAATTATGCTATCATTATAATATAATTAACTAAACATACAAAACTATGGTCAATGAAACAATGCCTAATCGAGCGGCCGACCCGGATATTGAAAAAAATAAAACCGTAGCGGCTTTGTCTTATGTTTGGATCCTGTTTTTAATCCCGCTCCTAGGAAAAAAACGCTCAAAATTCTCTCAATTTCACGCCAAACAAGGTCTGATTCTGTTCGTTCTAAGTTTTGTTTCCTGGTTTCCGCTAATCGGCTGGCTAATCGGCTTAGCGATTATCGTTATCTCGATTATGGGCATTTTAAAGTGCCTGGAAGGAGCTTGGTGGAAAGTACCTTATATCTACGAATTCAGTAAAAAAATTAATCTATAATTATTCATAAAATTGGCAATTGGCGATAAACAGCCTTGTTTTCGGCTTTTTTGCTAATTTAAAATTTTAAATCTAAAGTATGCCGCAATTCATTAAATTCTTTGAAGAAACCACTATTAAAGATGTGCCGGAAGTCGGTGGTAAAAACGCCTCGCTCGGCGAAATGTACAAAAATTTAGCCGGCCAAGGCATAAAAGTGCCTAACGGCTTTGCCACTACGGCTGAAGCTTATAATTATCTTTTAGAGCAAACTCATCTTAAAGAAAATATTAAAAAAACTCTGGACGGCTTAAATACTCATAACGTAACCGATTTGGCTAAGCGCGGCGCCGCAGTCAGAAAATTAATCATCGCTACGGCTTTCCCCGAAGATTTAAGCCGAGATATTATTCTAGCTTATAAAAAATTATCCCAATTTTACAAAACCGCTAATTTGCATGTAGCGGTCCGCTCCAGCGCCACGGCCGAAGATTTGCCGGACGCGTCGTTCGCCGGCCAGCAGGAAACTTTTTTAAATATTTCCGGCGAAGCCGAACTGCTCTTAGCGGTTAAAAAATGCCTGGCTTCGCTCTTTACCAACCGCGCCATATCCTACAGAGTGGATAAAGGCTTTGACCATTTTAAAATCGCTTTATCCGTTGGCGTGCAAAAAATGATCCGTTCGGATTTAGCCGCCTCGGGCGTAACTTTTACTATTGATACCGAATCCGGCTTTAATAACGTAGTCTTAGTCAGTTCAATCTACGGCCTGGGCGAAAATATCGTGCAGGGCAAAGTTGATCCGGATGAATTTTATATTTTTAAACCCACTAAAACCATTATCTCCCGCTCCATCTCAACCAAAAAAATCAAAATGATTTATAACTCTAACCCTAAGCGCCCGGTTAAAGACGTTAAAGTTCCGGCCGACCGGCAACGCCAGCAATCAATTACCGACGCGCAGGTTCTGCAACTGGCCGATTGGGCTATGCGGATTGAAAAGCATTATGGCCGGCCCATGGACATAGAATGGGCTTTGGACGGCAAGGAAAACCAGCTATATATCATCCAGGCGCGCCCGGAAACTATCCATTCGGTCCGCGATTTAAGCGTGATTGAAGAATATGTTTTAGAAAAGAAAAGTAAAATATTATCTGCCGGTAAAAGCGTGGGCAACCGCATCGGCGCCGGCATCGCCAACCGGATTATGGATATCTCTTCTATCGCGAAATTCAAGCCGGGCGAAGTTCTGGTTACCGACATGACCGACCCGGATTGGGAGCCGATTATGAAAATCGCCTCGGCCATCGTTACGGATAAAGGCGGCCGCACCTGCCACGCGGCTATCGTCTCCCGCGAATTAGGCATTCCCTGCGTTGTCGGCACCGGCGACGTTTCTAGAAAAATTAAAACCGGGCAGGCCATAACCGTAAGTTGCGCCGAAGGCGATCTAGGCTTTGTTTATGACGGCAAACTGCCGTTCAAAATAAATAAAACCAGCATTAAAAATCTAGGCAAGCCGAAAACAAAAATCATGATGAATATCGGCTCGCCGGATATCGCTTTCTTATCATCATTTATTCCCAATGACGGCGTCGGGCTGGCGCGCGAAGAATTCATCGTCAACGACCAAATTAAAATTCATCCTTTAGCTTTGATAAATTACCCTAAGCTAAAAGATAAAAAGGCCAAAAAGAAAATTGACGAATTAACCGCCGGCTATGAAGATAAAAAACAGTATTATATTGATAAGCTGGCCCAGGGCATAGCCATGCTTACCGCCGCCTTTTACCCGAAAGATGTTATTATCCGCTTATCGGATTTTAAAACCAACGAATACGCTAATTTAATCGGCGGCGTCGAATATGAGCCGGTTGAAGCCAACCCGATGATCGGCTGGCGCGGCGCTTCGCGTTATTATGATCCGAAATATCAGCCGGCCTTCGTGCTGGAATGCCTGGCGCTTAAAAAAGTCCGCGATGAAATGGGATTAAAAAACTTAAAGGTTATGGTGCCTTTCTGCCGCACCGTTGAAGAAGGCAAAAAAGTTATTGAGATCATGGCGAAAAACGGCTTGAAACAGCATGTTGACGGCCTGGAAATTTACGTTATGGCCGAAATCCCGACTAACATTATTTTGGCCGAGCAATTCGCCGCTGTTTTTGACGGCTTTTCTATCGGTTCAAACGATCTGACCCAATTAACCCTGGGCATAGACCGCGACTCCGGCATTTTAAATGTCGCCGGTGCTTCCAATGAAAAAAACCAATCGGTTAAAGATTTAATAAAAAGTTTGATATCAGCCGCTAAAAAAACCAAAACCAAAGTCGGCATCTGCGGCCAAGCGCCTTCGGACTTTCCCGACTTCGCCCAATTCCTGGTTGAATGCGGCATAGACAGCATCTCGCTTAATCCGGACACAGTTATAAAAACCACTCTGGCCATATTAGAGACTGAAAAAAAACTTAACAAATAATTTTGTCATTCCGGCCTCCGAGCCGGAATCCATTACTACATTACTATATAATAAAGACGGTTATAATAACCGTCTTTATTTTTTACTTAAACATTTTTTGTCATCCCCGCGAAAGCGGGGATCCAGAAAAAAATTAAACTAATAAAACTTTTCTATATAATAAATGCTATTATAGCAACTATCTATATTTTTTACTTAATATTAGCCTAATTCCTTTTATAATCATTGACAAAAAAATGAAAGTATGATATAGTTTAAAAATAATTTCGCACCTTTAAAATAATTTTATTACCCTAAAATTGCTGTTATTTTACCCCCTTTAACAAAGGGGGCTAGGGGGATTTTTGCATCATCCGCAGTTTCGGGGTAATAAAATTTAAACCTAAAATAGGGAGGGGTATATGCCAGAATTTTGTGTTATTGATTTCAAGCGGCAGATTATAATTATAATAGCAGCAATCATAACTGCTATTTTGATATTTTATAACGACAAGAAAGGGAGGGAAAAATAATGTACTTGATATTCACGATTTTAGGCTTGGCGGTATCCGGCATAGGTTGCTGGCATTTATGCCAGCTAGTTGAAATATTCAATAAATATGGCACCTACCCTGAAGGGGAACACCTCTTTGGGGGAGGTCTTATCGTCGCTGGTATCGTCATCGTGACGATAACCAGTGTTATAAAAAATTACCAAGGGAAGGCTATTTCGCATTAACCTTCCCCTTTTTACGGGTCGTGCTATTTTTTTACAGCACGGCCCTATTTTTTTATAAACCAACCTAAAATTTGACTAAAATGTTTTAAAAAGAGAAAATGAAATTATAAAATACTTATAAATCGCTATGGGGTTTGGGGCGGCGAAGTAAGCGCCAAGGCGAGCGCGCCGAAGATTAATCAGCGCGATAGCGCATTGAGACGCCCCAAAACTTTTTGCTTACTTTTTAGTTATAAAAAGTAAGTCCTAGCGAAGCGCCGCAACCGTCGTAATTGGCAAATAAAATACTAAAAATAACTTAACATTAACTGCCTAAAAAGTAATTAATATAACTATGTTCAATTTCCTCCATACTTTCAACCCCTCCCCCATCCTCGCCACTATCGGCCCGATTAATATTTATTGGTACGGCCTTTTTATTGTTTGCGGAATTTTATCTTCTCTGGCGGTTTGCCTTTACTTGGCGAAACTTTATAATATTAAAAGCGATCTTATATTGGATTTGGCCTTTTGGCTGATCATCGGCGGCCTGGCCGGCGCGCGCGTTTATGAAATATTTTTAGAATTGCCTTATTACCTGGCTAACCCTTTAGCCATGCTAAAAATCTGGCAGGGCGGGCTGGCTATCCATGGCGCCTTGATCGGCGGCCTGGTTTCTCTCTGGCTGTTCGTAAAAAAACATAGCCTTGATTTCTGGCAACTGGCCGGCATTATAAGCGCGAGCCTGCCCTTGGGTCAGGCCATCGGCCGCTGGGGCAATTATTTTAACCAAGAGCTTTTCGGCCTGCCGACTAATCTGCCTTATGGCATACCGATAAGCCCGATAAACCGGCCCTGGCTATACGCTAATTATGAATATTTTCACCCGACTTTTTTGTATGAAAGCCTCGGCAATCTCTTGATTTTTTTATTTTTATTTACTCTACATTACTTATTTATTAAAAAAAATAAAATTAATAATACTTTTTACTTTATACTTTTTACTTTATATCTGTTTCTTTATTCCTGCCTGCGCTTTAGCCTGGAATTCATCCGCCTGGACGCTACGCCGATGATTTTCGGCCTGCGTTTTCCACAGCTGGCCAGCCTGCTTGTTATAATCTTGCTTATTTTATCTTCCGCTCTGATTTTTTGGCGAAAGATAAACCATAATAAAGCCCTTGAATAATAAAAGAGCCTATGCTAATATGATTAAGCCTCACGAAATATTTTATTTAAAATTAAGAAATTAAAAATTAATAATTATATCTTATGCCTAATTCAGCTTCTGCCAAAAAAGAGCTGCGCAAATCAATTAATCGCCGACAGCGCAATTCTAAAACTGAAAATAATTTAAAAGACTTAATTAAAAAAAGCCGCCGGGCGATTGAAGCTAAAGATTCAAGCGCCAAAGAATTGGTAATGAAAACTTTACGCGCTTTAGATAAAGCGGCCGGCAAAGGCGTCATTAAAAAAAACGCCAGCAACCGCAAAAAATCAAGATTAAGCAAAAAATTAAACCAAGCTTTTAAATAAGCCTGTAAAACAAAAAACTGTAAATATATTATAGTTTATAATAATATTACAGTTTTTTGTTTTGCATCGTTCTTTGGAATCTCTAGCTATATATAGTAATACATAACCCCTTTAAACAGGGGTTTTTGTATATCTTAATGATGTTGGGTAAAATTTACAACTTCGCTATCAGCATATTCAATCCGGCCAGATAACTGCTTTGGCCGGATTTTACTTCATAATCAATCCGCGCCAGCCGGCTTAGAATGCTTTTTAAAACAGGCAAAGTAAAATAGCGCGCCTGCTCTACGCCTTTTTGCGCGACAAAAGGATGAATTTTTAGCTGGTTGGCGATCTGGCGCTGGCTTAAACCTGATTCGAGCGCTTGCTTTATGGAGAGTAAAATCCTAAATTGCCTGACAAACATATTTAACAGATAGCCGTCGCTTAAACCGGCCTCAATCTGCTCATCTAAAAGCTTAACGGCTAAAGCTTTGTTTTTTACGCTTAGAGCGTCGGTTAAAGCAAAAATATTTTCGCTGAAATTTCCGCGAACTAAATTTTTAACATCTTCCATTTCTATGTTAACGCCGCCCGGAGTCAGCTTGCCGGCCGCTTTATAGCTTAATAATTTATCCAACTCATTATTAATCTGCCAGCCGTCCGAGCCGACTAACCCGACTAGCATTTCGGCGGCCTTAAGGCTGATTTTACCGCCGCGCTTAATCGTCTCTTTTTTTACCCATTCAGCCGATTCGGTATTACTTAATAAATTAAAACTATAAGCGTATTTTTGGCTGGATAAAAATTTAAACAGCTCGACTTGTTTTTTATTTAATGGCTTCTCTTTGCCGCTAGAGTCTAGCATCATGGGCGAAAGCGCATTCTTAAATTTCTTGGTTTTAATGTTTTGCTCCCAAACAATAATAATATTATCGGCTAATTTTTTATTTTTAAAATACTCGCTAAGATTTTCAAAAATCAGCTTATCTTTATTAATAAAAACATCCTCAATAATAATTAAGCGCTTTTTAGATAACAGCGATGACGGGCTAACAGCCGCCGTAATTTCGGAGAAGGTCGCCTTAGCGCCGTTAATAACATTAAGCCCGCTGCCTAATTTATCAACCTCGCGCAAATATTTATCTTTCAGTTCGTTTAATTTTAAACGGCTTCTGAAATTATCCTGGCCGTAGAGAAAAATTATCATATTCTTATAAATTTGTAATCTTGGTTAAATTTTGCTAATATTATAATAGGTTAATAACTATTAAAAAGCAAGTTCAACTTATGCAAACAACTCAATGTCCGGTCTGCTCAAGCGATATTATTATTGAAGAAGAATCATCGGAGAAAGATTTAGTCAGCTGCTTAAACTGCGGCACCGAGCTGGAAATTGTTACTCTGCAGCCCTTGCAGCTAAGCCCGCTCCAGGAAGAATCAGGGGAAGAAGGCGTTAGCGAATAAAATTTTAGCTAACCAAAAATAAATTTTAAAGCTTTACTAAATAAAGCCATCGTGGCTTTATTTTATTTTTCCGACTTCAGCCTTGAACAAATCACCTCTCTCTTTATAATTTTTAAACATACCGAAGCTGGCGCAAGCGGTTGATAATAAAACTATATCGCCTCTATCGGTTTGCTGGCGCGCTATGGCTACCGCGCCTTTAATATTATTTATTAATTTCATTTTATTTTCATTAAATCCAAATTTTTTTAGCTCTTGTTTTATTCTCGGCGTAGCTTGACCATTTAATAAAATAACAAACTTGCAGCGTTTTTTTACTTCTTTAGCTAACTGACTAAAATCAGCTTTTTTATCAGCGCCGCCTAAAAGTAAAATAATCGGCGCGCTAAATGATTTTAAAGCTATTATAGTTGATTCCGGAGTAGTGGCAAAACTATCGTCATAATATTTAACGCCCTGATATGCTCGCGCCAATTCAAGCCGATGCTCCAGCCCTTTAAAATTCGCCACGGCTTTTTTTACATCTTCAGATTTAATGCCGATAATCTTCGCTACTTCAACCGCGGCCGCAATATTTTCTTTGTTATGCTCGCCGATTAATTTTGACGGCAATTCTGATTTATTAAAATAAATCTTTTTACTCCTCACTTTGTAATTGGAAATTGGAATTTTTTTGAAAATTGAAAATTGCTTGTCCTGCCTTGTGCAGGGAAAATTGAAAATTGAATAATCATTTTTCTTTTGCCACCTGACAATATTCCATTTAGCTTTTTTATAATCATCTAATGTCTTATGGAAGTTAGGGTTATTTGGATCAGCCGGCGCTAAATGTTCGCTATAAAAATTAGTAATTACGGCAATACGCGGACTAACGGTCATGTCTTCAAGCTGAAAAGATGATAATTCCAAAACCACCCAATCAGTTTTTCTAATTTTATCAATAAACTCGAATGGCGCCACGCCGATATTGCCGCCGAGCCATGCTCGCTTGCCGGCGGTTTTTAATATTTCATAAATCAAGCTGGCGGTCGTGCCTTTGCCTTTGGTGCCGGTAACGCCGATAATATTTTTTGTTGGACATAAATCAAAAAACAACTTCATCGGGCTGGTTAATACCGCCCTGACAAGGGGGGCTGGGGGGGTTGTGTTTTTTGCTCCCACAATCCCCGGACAATCCATGGGCCAGCCCGGCGACCGAAATAAAATATCAAACTTATTTAAATTCTTATCATAACCTTTGCCTAATTGCCATCTTACTTTTGTCATTCCCGCGAAAGCCTGCCTGTCCGGTAGGCAGGCGGGAATCCAGGGGTTCTTCGCTTTTACATCTTCCCGCGCATCGCAAACCGTAATCTCGCATTTTACTTTATGTTTCAATAAATATTTAACCAAAGCTAAATTCTCTAATCCTAGCCCTAAAATAGCAACTTTTTTATTTTGTAAATTTTTAATACTTGACATAATAATAATATGATATATTAATTTATTGCTCTTTCTTAATTCGCAATAAAAAACCATATAAAAAGGGGAGAAAAAATGAAAAAAAATGTTATTTTTTTAGTTGCGGCAATATTAGTTTCCCTACAATGCAATATTTTATTAGCTTGGGAAAATGAAGAAAAACTGTTGTTCAGTGTTTTATTTACTAAAGACCACGGGGCGTATAAAGTATATTATGATGCATATGGAGTTGCGCCTGGAAACGAATCAGAAAAAATGCAAACTTGTGATACGGTAAAAGAATACGGGGAAACGGAATATTTAAAAAGATTAACAATACAAACAAATGGTATAACAGATATTTATTTAATATCGGCGATAAATGCGGCAGAGATTGCTTGCCAAAATTCAATTATTACTGGCAAGCCGATGATTATTACAAAAATAGTAGTTAGAAAAAAATAACTATATCCAAATCCAACTCCGAACCTCCGAACGCTGTTTTCCGTAAACGGCGTTTTTTTTATTTTTAAATTTCATTTTAAATCTTCACATTCTTAAATTTTAAATTTTATCCATCTCTCCCCAATTATCTCCTATGCTCGCGTCCACGCCCAGCGGAACTTTTAATTTCAGGACATTTTCCATAATCTCCTTAATTTCAACCGCTGTTTTTTTAACTAAACTATCTTTAACTTCAAACACCAATTCGTCGTGCACTTGTAAAAGCATCTTAATCTCATCGGCCTGATAATTTTTTCCTATCAACTCCTGAATTCTGATCATGGCTACTTTTATAATATCCGCGGCCGTGCCTTGCAAAGGCGTATTAATGGCCATGCGCTCAGCCCCTTTTCTAATCTGAATAACCGAAGAATTTATTTCCGGTAAAATCCGGCGCCTTTGAAACAGAGTTTCAGTATAACCTTTATCCCTGGCCATTTCAATGGTACTATCCACGAATTTTTTTACGCCTTTATAGACTACGAAATACTTATCAATAAACTCTTTGGCCCGCGCGTAAGGAATAGCCGCGCCTTGCGCTAAGCCATGCGGCCCTTGGCCGTATAAAATGCCAAAATTAACCGCTTTGGCCTCCCGCCTCATTTCCGGCGTCACTTCGCTTAATGCTACCTGATTAATTTCCGCGGCCGTGGCCGTATGAATATCTTCACCCTGGTTAAAAGCCTGTATCATCTTTTTATCGCCCGACATATGCGCGGCCAGCCTTAATTCAATTTGCGAATAATCCAGGCTTAATAATTTATAACCCCTTTCCGCGATAAAAGCTTTGCGAATTTCCCGCCCCAGTTCGGTGCGAATCGGTATATTTTGCATATTGGGTTCGGTTGAAGACAGCCGGCCGGTGGCAGTAACGGTTTGATTGAAGCTGGTATGCAATCGACCGGTTTTCAGATTTACCAGCTTTGGCAAAGCTTCAATATAAGTGGTGGACAGCTTTACCACCTCGCGGTATTCCTGGATTAAATCAATTATCGGATGCTGGCCTTTAAGCTTAAATAATTCATCGGCGCCGGTAGACAGACCGGTTTTATTTTTAGAAATCCCCATGGCCGGTATGGCTAATTTTTCAAATAAAATTTCTCTTAATTGCTGAGTTGAATTTATATTAAATTCCTGGCCGGCTAATTCATGTATTTTTTTTGTTAAACGGCTGATTTTTTTATCTACCGCCTTGCTCATCGCGGCCAAAAATTCCTGACTAATTTTTATGCCGTTAGTTTCCATTACGGCCAAAACTAAAACCAGCGGCATTTCAATTTCATTAAATAATTTAATTAATTTCTGCTTTTTCAACTCCGGCAATAATTTTTTAATTAAGCGATTGGTAAAATCAGCGTCCTCGCAGGAATAATTATATAATTTTTCAACCGCCACCTCGGCAAAGCTGATTTTCTCACGGCCCTTGCCCAACAAATCGTCTTTAGTTATTTTCTGATGGCTCAATTCGCTAAAAGTCACCGCGTCTAAATTATGCTGGCGGCTGCCGGGGTTTAAAAGATACGACGCCACCATAGAATCGGCGGCCACACCCTTAACCTTTATACCTAAACTAGCCATTACCTCAATATCAAATTTAATATTATGACCGTATTTTTTTATTTTCTCGTTTTCAAAGATGGGCTTTAATTTTTCCAGCCACAGATTATCTGCCTGATTATCGTTTTTATTATAATTAAACAAATCGCTTTTCACTTTTAACTTTTTGCTTTTTACTTCTAAATAATACGCTTCGCCGGCCTGCCAACTGAAACTTATGCCTAATAATTCGGCCGTTACCGGATTAAAATTAGCTGTTTCCGTATCAAAAGCAAACTCTTTTTGCGCTTGCAATTTTTTTAAAAATTTAGCAAATTTTTTATCGTTATCAATTAATTCATATTCAAATAATTCCAAATTTCTTTTAAACTTATCTATTCGCTCATAATCATCGCTTTTCGCTAAGCGCTTTTCCGCGCCTTGAGCTAAATCTTGGAGCCTTGGCAAAAGCGAACGAAAATCCAGCTCATTAAACAGCTTGGCTAACTTTTCCCGGTCAAACTGCCCGAAGCGCGCCTCGGTTAAATCGAACTCAATTTTAACGTCGCATTTTATGGTGGCCAGATCCTTGCTCATAAAAGCATTATCTTTATATTGAACAAGCAATCCGCGCACCCGGTCTCTGATTTTACCTGAATCTATATTTTTATAAACTCCATCCAAAGTTTTAAATTTTTGCAACAGTTCGGTAGCGGTTTTTTCACCAATACCTTTTACTCCGGGAATGTTGTCAGACGGATCGCCGCGCAAAGCCTTAAAATCAATCATTTGATCAGGCTCTAGCCCGTATCTTTCGCGAACCGCTTTCCCGTCGTAAACCATAGAGTCGGTTAAACCGCGCTTCATGGTAAAAACCTTGGTATGATCATTAATTAACTGCATGGTATCCATATCGCCGGTAACAATAATTTTCTCTACTTCGCCGTCAACTTTATTGGCTAAAGTACCGATTAAGTCATCGGCCTCAAAACCGGCCAATTCATAAATCGGGATATTAAAACTTCTGGCGATTTCCTTAACTCGGGGAATTTGCGCGTATAATTCGTCCGGCGCTTTTACCCGGGTGGCTTTATAATCCTTAAATTGCTCATGACGGAAAGTTTTTTCTTTTCTGTCTAAAGTCAAAGCCACGTACTCGGGCTTAAACTCGCGTAAAGCCTTGATTAATACGGCCGTAAAACCGTAAACCGCGTTGACGATTTCCCCTGTTTTAGTGGTTAAGGGCGGCAAAGCGTGAAAACTGCGATGGATCAGCGCGTTGCCGTCAATAATCATGAATTTTCCTTTTTTAGCTTGTTTTTCCATACTAATATTACATCACAAGAAAATAGATAAAGCAAATAAAATCACGGCTTTAAACCAGCCGTGAAATCGTAAATTATTATAAGTGGACTGATGGGGATTCGAACCCCAGACCCCCGCGTTGCAAACGCGGTGCTCTACCAGCTGAGCTATCAGCCCCTAAAATTATCGTGGCTGGTTATACCGTAAAATCGGCGATAATACCCATTCCATAAATCCGCCAATCAAATTAGTCATAATTAATGTGCCTATAAAAATAGCTATTAGGCCTAATAATTTATAACCCAGCCTTGAACCGCCCTCGCTGCCGAGCTTGCGCTCAAAAAATTCTATTCTGCCGAAAGCATTTAGCATGGCCTCTGATTTAATTACAATTAAAGCGCCGATCGCCAAAATAATAAAACCAAGCAAAATATGCATAATCTTATATAATCAAATAAAAAATTTATGGCCGTAGAGCTTTGCTCGCTATAAATTTTTTATTTGATACCTTATATTTTTTGAAAATATTATTTATCCCCGGAGGGGGAAAACTTTTTTTGAAAAAGTTTTTAAAGTTTTATTTTAAATAATTCAACGGATTATACTTTATGCCATTAATAATATATTCAAAATGCAAATGCGGTCCGGTTGAATTGCCGGTTGAACCCATTAAACCGATAACTTCGCCTTTCTTAACGGCTTCGCCTTTCTTAACATAGAATTTTGACAAATGGCCATAGCGCGACTTTCTGCCTCCGCCGTGATCAACCACAATCTGGTTGCCATAACCAGTACCCCAACCGGCTACTTCAACTACGCCGGTGTCACAGGCATAAATCGGCGTACCGGTCTTATTGGCTATATCTACGGCATGATGCCTCCAGGAAAAATATTGCGTAATTCGCGCCCCAACCGTTGGCCAGGCCAATTTATTGCTGGCCGTTGACCTAAGATCTTGCGGCTTAAGCAAATCTTTAATAAGAGAAACGGCGGAAGTGTTGCCGGACGATCGGCTTGAAGCGTAATAAGTTTTTTTGCCTCCGGGAATAATTAATTTTTGGCCGACAGACAGCATCTCCGCGCTGGCTAATTTATTAGTTTCCAAAATCGTATTAGCTTCTACCCCGTATTTGGAAGCAACTGTGCCCAAAGTATCGCCGCGCACGACTTTATGGGCTATTCCGCTCATCGGCAAAATCGCCAATTTATTGCCCGGCCTGATTAAACTATAGGCGTTAAGATCATTTTCCCATAAAATAGTGTTGACGCTAACCCCAAAACTGGCGGCAATAGTGCTAACCGAGTCGCCGGCCTGCACTATATAATCAACAATCCCTTCCCTCGGGCGCACCGTCTTGCTGGTAGCCGCTAAGTCCGGCTTTCTGATAGCATCGCCGCCCTGCGTTAAATCTTCAGTATCAAAAACGCCGTCTTCCGGCACCGTCATCTCGGCCATGGGCTGGGGCTTAAAAGCCGTTAAATTATCTAAATAAGTCTGCTGCACCGGAGTGATGGCCGCCTGCTCGTCAAAATATTCCTCTATCAACTCATCATTTTCGCCGAATTCGCTTGATATTATTTCTGATAAAAAAGTTTTTCCGGCGACTTCATCCGGCGCCACCGCTTGGGTTTTTTGCGTCAAATTAAAAACAATAAAAAATATAGTTAAAGCGCCGACAACTACATGAATCAATTTTTGATTAACAAAAAAGGCCGATGATTTATTTTTAATTTTGTCAGCCAGACCAAGCCGTTTTATGGTTGAAAAATAAAACAGATATAATCTAACCAACACTTTATAAAATATAAATCTTAAAACAGCTAAAACCGGCTTAAAGGCCAGATTAACAAAAAAAGCGGTTAATAACCTCTTTAAAAATATCAATAAATTTATTAAAAATATCAGCGAATTTACTGATATTTTCTTAAAATTTCTAGTGATATAATTGCTAATTAAAATAAATTAAATAACACCATTATACTAACATTTAAACCGTTTTTAGTCAATCGCCGAACGCAAAAAAGAAGGCCTGGTTCTTTGCCTTCTTTTTATAAATAATAATCGTTATTTTTACACCTTTATCACCACCGGTAAAACCATGGGCCGGCGCTTAGTCTGCGAGAATAAAAATTGGCCGACATCATTTCTGATTTTATTTTTAACATAATCATCATCCGCCGGCGTGCGCGGATTATGGTCTTTAACGATTTTTTTGACTTTCATCCTGGTTTTTTGGATTAATTCTTTATTTTCTTTCATGTAAACAAATCCGCGCGAAATAATATCCGGGTTGCCGATAGTATCGCCGGTCTTAACGTCAATCGTGGCGATAATCACAATCATGCCGTCTTCGGCCATAACTCGGCGATCGCGCAAGACGATATTGGAAACATCGCCCACGCCTAAGCCGTCAACCATAACATAATCAGTTAAAACTTTATCTTTAGTAAGTTTGCCTAAGACTTCGCCGCCAATCGCTTTATGAAATTCAATAATCTGGCCGTTATCAGCCACGAATATTTTATCTTTGGGAATTCCAACCTGCTCAGCCAATTCAGCGTGAGCACGCAACATATAATGATTGCCCTCAATCGGCATAAAATATTCAGGTTTAATCAAGCGCATCATTAACTTTAAATCTTCTTGCTTAGCATGGCCGCCGGCATGCACATCCATCATTTCATAGTTAATTACCTTGGCCCCCTGCCGAACCATCATATCCATTAAAGTCTGGATGCTTCTTTCATTCCCCGGAATAACCGAGGAAGAAAAAATTACCGTATCTCCGGCTTTTAAATTTATGCTGCGATGTTCATTATTGACTACGCGCGTTAAAAAAGCATTGCTTTCGCCCTGCGCGCCCGTGCCAATAATAATAACTTTATTGCCGGGCAAACGGTCTAATTCGCGATCTTCCACTAAAATTTTTGGATTAAACTTAAGATAACCGATTTGATGGGCTATTTCCACGTTATCATTCATGCTTCTGCCCTGCAGGCTTATCCGGCGGCCGAATTTTTCCGCCAAATCAAAAAGTTTTTGCACGCGGCTTAACTGCGAAGCAAAAGTGCCGATGATTATCCGGCCCTCAAGTTTCTCAAAAATTTTTCCCATTTCATCGCCGATGGAAGATTCGGAAATTTGATAGCCGGGATGCGTGGAATCGGTTGAATCTGACAGCAAAAGCAAAACGCCCGCGCCGCCAATTTGCGCGATGCGGTTTAGATCCGCCGGCTTATCGTTGACCGGTGAATAATCTATCTTAAAATCTCCGGAATGAATAACCGTGCCTAAGGGCGTATGAATAATAATGGCAAAACAATCAGGAATGGAATGATTTACCCTTAAAATTTCCACGCGAAAATTCTTGCCCAGCTGCAACTTTGAATCTTCATTTATTTCTTGGATATTCAGTTTAGGGCATTTACCGAATTCCTCAATTCTCTTTTTGACTATGCCGGCGGTTAATTTGCCCATAAACATATTCGGGTTGCCTAACCTGCCCATCAAATGAGGAATACCGCCAATATGATCCATGTGAGCATGGGTAATGATTACGCCTTTTATCCAGTCCTTTTTATTATCTAGATAATCCACGTTAGGAATAATGTAGTCAATGCCCGGCATATCTTCTTCCGGAAACTGCATGCCCATGTCAACAATAATAATTTCTTTGTTATACTCAAACACGGTCATATTGCGGCCGACTTCTTCAAGCCCGCCCAAAACAATGACCTTCAATTTATTTTCCGCCGGCCCGAAAGCCGCGGTTTTTACTCCGGCGGAATCGAAGCGCCTAGGCGCTAAACCTGCGCCGGTTTTAGAGACAACCATTGGCTGTCTTCTATTTCTTGGTTTATATTTTGTAATCATATATTTGTTAATTGCCATTATAAAAATAGCAAAGTTTTTTAATAAATGTGCCGGAAAGAGGACTTGAAGCTCCTCGGTGCTTCCCTCGGGGCAGAAAAGGAAAGCGGGACACGGGATTGCTCATGTGGGGATAGAGAGACTCGAACTCTCACGGCATTTCTGCCACTAGCTCCTGAAGCTAGCGCGTCTACCAATTCCACCATATCCCCAGGTTGAAAAGTGGCGGGGTGTTATAACTTCTACCAAATAATTGTTTTGCCCGTATTTATATACCACTGGCCGACACCGCCGAAACGATCGCTCGGCAAAACAATGCTTTTAGTGCTGAAGCCTTTGATTTTTTTTGATTGAACGTAAGTATAATTAGGGCTATAGAGAAATATCGCCGGCTCATCTTCAACGATGATCTCTTGGAACTTTTTATATTTTTCCTGGCGTGCTTCTAGACCGGAACTTAAACGCCCGTCTTCCAATAATTTATCAACTTCTTTATTAGAATAATCGGCGATATTTAAACCGGACTGGCCGATCTGCGAAGAATGCCAAAAAGCATAAGGATCAGGATCGGCGCCGGTTATTTCTCCGTAAATTAAAGCGCTAAAATTTCTTGATTTAATAACATCAATTTGAATCTGATTGGCCGGCACTAAATTAACTTCAATTTTTATGTTGATGTCCCGCCAAAATTTAGCAATTAGTTTAGCCGCTTGGCCGTACTCCTGATTATTCACCGTAGTTAAAGTTACGGCTAGATAATTATTGTCTTTCATCAACCATTTGCCAGCGCCCATTTTTATTTTAGCTTCAGCTTGTTTTTTTACAACTTCATCTTTATCAGTTAAATCCGCCTTGGCTTTAGCAATATCTTCAGCTGTCAATTCTGTAATTTTCCAGCCGGCTTCAGCCAATAAACGGCTTGATGTCGCCGTATTATAGTCATATTTTTTAATCTCATTATTATAGGCAAAACTATTAGGCAATATCGGCCCGTCAATAACGCGAGCGTTTCCGGCCATAATTTCATCAACTAAATTATTTTTATCAATAGCATAAGCTAAAGCTTGGCGCACCTTTTTATCGGCTAAGGCCAGATTAGACTTCGCATTAAAAAATACGGCTGAAAGTTTCGGCAAATTAAGATTATAAAAATTTAAAGAATCTTGCGCTACCACTTGGTTTTTATTTTGCTCCGGCAAATAACTAATCCCTTCAATCAAATTATTGTTCAAAGCCGAAATAATTTCTTGTAAATTGCCAAAAAGTTTAAAGCTGATGGTATTAATATAAGCTTTCGAGCCGTAATAACTTTCATTGCGGGCTAAAATATAAGTTCTGATATTGCCGGATTTATCTTTTACCAATGATTTAAATTTATATCTACCTGATCCAACCGGTTTTAAATTTAATTCAGCCAAACTGGCTGAAATCGGTTCAATTTGCTGCCAAAGCTCTTGAGGCAGAATGCCAAAATTCAATAAATCCAAAAAGGCCGCGTAAGGCTCGGTTAAATTAAATTTAATGGTTTTATCGTCAACTTTAGCAACTTCCACGCCGGTAAAAACCGTTCGCGAAGGAGACTTATACTTAATATTTTTTATAGCTTCAAAAGTAAAGACTACGTCATCAACGGTTAAAGGGCTGCCATTATGCCAAACCGCGTCTGATCTAATTTTTATGGTGTAAATTTTACCGTCTTGGCTTACTTCATACGCCTCGGCTAAATCATTAACCAGCTCGGCATTAACATTTCTTTTAAACAATGAAGAATAAACTAACTCGGCGATATCACTGTCAAGATCGCTTGAGCCTGAATACAAAGGATTAATATATTTTATTGAGCCGATAGCGCCTTCAATGTAATCACCGCCCGCGACCGGAACAATTCGCAAATGCGTTTTATAAAATCTGGCGGCTAAAAATACCGAGCTAAAAATAATAATCACCAGACAAGCGCCGACTGCCAATCGCTCGACAGGACTTAAGTATTTTTTAATATACTTAAGCTGCTTAAAACTAGGCCACCTTGATTTAGCCAGAGAAAAAACTAATTTTTTATCCAATTCCGCCTGCGCTTGGCCGCGTTGAAAAATATTTTTGAAACCTTTAACCAAGCCGCCAAAATTAAAAACAAAATTTTTAACTTTGCTAAAAAATTGGACTATTTTGTCTCTTAATGAGTTCACTTTAAATAATGTTTGGCCGCTGATTGGCTTAACCGCTTCCAGCCGGCGGAACTATTTATGAATTAAAAATAACCTCCTTGAGTATAATAGACTTGTTGTTTGATAATTTAGCCCTTATACAATAAAATAACGGCTAAAGAGACCGATAAAAATAAAACGGCTAAAATTATAGTTGCGATGAATAATTTTTTTTCTACGCCTCTTTTAGTGCGATAAATATTCCCTGAACCGCCAAAAACACCAGACAATCCGGCCCCGCGATTCTGCGAAAGAATCGCCAGCATCAATAAAGCCGCTATGATAATTTGTACTATTTGTAAATTTCTCATTATTTTTTTATCTGTTCTAAAATTTTAGCCAAAGTATTTTTATGATTAACCGCTAAATCGGCTAAAATTTTTCTGTTTATTTCAATCTGATTAATTTTTAAAAGATGGATTAATTTTGAATACGACAAACCATGCTCTTTGGCGAAAGCGCTGATTTTTATCTGCCATAAGGCCCGATTATCCCGCTTTTTTAAGCGGCGATCAATATAAGAGCGAACCCCGGCCTTAACCACGGCTGTCGAGGCGGCGCGCATTAAATTCTTTCTGCCCCATTTATAGCCTTTGGCTTTTTTAAGTAAATTCCTTCTTTTTTTAAGATGTGTTATTGCTCTCTTAACTCTTGGCATAATTGTATGGCATTAATTGTTTAATTACTCTGGCTTCGGTATGGGAAATGGAAATATCTCGGCGCTTATTTCTTTTAACCTTGCCTGACTCGCGCGCGTTAAAATGATCTTGACCGGCCTTCCTCTTTAAAATCTTTTCATTTTTAGTTACTTTAAACCGTTTAGCAGTAGCTTTGTGGGTTTTTATTTTCGGCATATTTAATTTAATATCAAATAAAATTTTATGGCCGTAGAGCTTTGCTCGCTATAAAATTTTATTTGATACATTATATTTTTTGTTTATCCCCGTTAGGGGGAAAGTATTGAAAACTTTTTCTAAAAAAGTTTTCAAAGGCTTTTAAACAAAAAACAGGTGAAATACCTGATTTTCGTATTCTTGATTATTGCTTATTTATCAATATTATATTAAACCTTCCTCCCTGTTTTGTCAAGCCCTGCTCTATTTCCATATTTAAACCGGGCGTGGATTTCAACTGCTGATAAAATTTTTTCATAGTTTCCTCGGCCTTTTCCGAATGCTGGCGTTCCCGCCCTTTTAAGATTAATTCCAGCTTTAATTTATCGCCTCTTTCTAGAAACTTCTTGGCTTGTTCAAACCTAAAATCAAAATCATGCTGACTGATTCTAACCGACAGCCTGATGCCTTTTATTTCCACCTTTTTCTGCTTAACTTTTTGTTTTTGCGCCTCTTTCTCTTTTTTGTTTTTAAATTGCCCGTAATCCATGATTTTAACTACCGGCGGCTGTATTTTAGGATTAACTTCAACTACATCCATGCCAGCCTGTTCGGCCATGACTAAGGCCTTGCCGATTGGCATTTCGCCGATGCTCTCGCCGTTTTCATCAATTACAAAAACCACCGGCACGCGGATTTGCTGATTAACCCGGAATCTTTTTTCCTCAAAGTCTGGTTTTGGCCTGCGATATACTCGACGCATTAGTAATTGATAAACTTAATTATACGCCAATTATATTATAAAATTGGCGAGAAGTCAATTTTAATAAACAAAAAACAAGGCTTTTAGCCATGCTTTTTGCGGTAAAGTCTGAGCGGGTAACGGGAATCGAACCCGTATATTCAGATTGGCAACCTGACGTACTAACCATTGTACTATACCCGCCTACGCTTCGCTTCGGCGGGCAAGCCCGCTTGGCAAAACTATAAGCAAAACATAAATTGCAAATTGTAAAATTATTCTCTGGTGCCCGGGGCGGGAATCGAACCCGCACGGAGTTGCCTCCGAGAGATTTTAAGTCTCTTGCGTATACCAGTTTCGCCACCCGGGCGTTAGCAGTGGAGATGAGGGGAATTGAACCCCTGTCTAATAAATTTCTTAAAACATATTTACAGATTAGATCGATTTGTTTTCTCGCTAACACCGTAAAAATCGAGCAAAATCGGCGCTAGCCAGCTTTAATTTTTTAAAATAACCGGCTAAAGCAACCGGCTATTCGATCCTAAAATATAACACCCGTATCCGGCGCCTAGGCAGCGGCCGGGCGGATGGTTGCGGCTATTAAGCGGCAACAGTTGCAAAGGCCGGCATTTTCCAAGAAAATGTCGCTTTGCTGAATAAGTTTTTGACGCTTATTTTGTTTACAGGCGCGGTTTAAAGTGGCGCCCCTGATGAGCACTTCTGAATGTTTTAAGAAAATTTTATTATCGACGCCTGGCATCCCCTCTTATTAAATTTTCTATCTTCTAAAACTTTGTTTTGTTAAGGTTCTAAGGCTTCTGTCAAGCTCGCGTTTTTTAATTACTTCGCGTTTATCAAACTTTTTTCTGCCTTTGCCGATCCCGAATTCAAGTTTAATAAAACTATGCTTAGTATATATTTTTATCGGCACCAATGTCAAGCCTTGTTCGTCTTTTTTCCCTAATAAATAGGCGATTTCTTTCTTTTTTAAAAGCAACTTTCTCGACCTGGTCGGGTCATAATCAGGCCTGGCACCGGCGAATTTATATAAAGGAATATGGGCGTTGATCAAATGAGCTTCGGGTAAATTTTTATTTTTGCTTTTTTTAAAAGTAACATAACCGCCCTTTAAGCTTACATGCCCGGTTTTAATGGACTTAACTTCATAGCCTAATAAGACCAAGCCGGCCTCATAAGTTTCTTGGATATCATAATCAAAATTGGCTCGTTTGTTAAAGGCTAGTACGGGCATAAATTTTAAATGTCATTTTGCTTGGCAATATTCCACTCTCTTAACTTCTCCACTACCTTTTTACCGGTCAAATTATTTTCTACATAATCATGATAAGCGTGGCTTTTAACCCGCTCAATTATGGTCTCATTGCCTTTATACTGCTTTAGAATATCGTCAATCGCTTTATGAATTTCTTCGTGGCTGACCGAAATTTTTTCCGCATTACCTATCTCTCTGATAACCAAAGATACCTTAACTCTTTTAACCGCGTCCGGCATTAATTCAAGCATTATCTGCTCGCGCGTTTTTTTTAAATGCATTAGATAATCTTCAAATTTCGCGCCCTGATTTTTAACGTTATATTCGAGCTCGGAAATCATAACCTCGGCTTCGTGCTTAATCAGAGTCTCGGGAATATCGCCGAATTTTGAAGCGCCAATAATTTTATCGAGCATGGTAGCTTCGCTCTTCTGCTTTTCTTTCTGTTCTTTTTCCGCCAGCAGGCTTTTTTTAATATTATTTTTTAATTCTTCGACACTTTTTAGGCCAAAGCCTTTAGCCATGTCTTCGTTTACTTCCGGCAAAATCCGGTTATAAACTTCTTTAACAGTTACTTTAAATTCAGCCATTTTACCGGCTAAATTTTTATCATGATAATCGGCCGGATAAGGCAGGCTGAATTCTCTCGTGTCGCCTTTTTTCGCGCCAACTATTTTTTTATCAAAGCCGGGAATAATATAATTCTTACCGACAATTAAGCCGGCGCCTTTGCCCTGGCCGCCTTCAACCGGCACTTTATCTATAAATATTCCGATATCCATAATCACCCGGTCGCCGTCCTTAATTTCTAATTCAGATATTACTTCGCTGGCGCGCATCTCGCGCAATTCGGAAATTAGCTTTTCCGCTTCTTCATCTTTTATTTCGGATTTAACCTCTTTAATCTTTAAATCTTTATAACTCCCGAGCTTAACTTCCGGCAGCATGGTTAAAACCATTTTATATTCCATGGGATTGTCCGGCGCTAATTTAGTGATATTAACCTGCGGCTGGCCGACGATTTGGCCGGTAACGTTTTCTTTAATAACTTTATCCAAAGTTTTATCAATGGCGATGCGCGCGCCTTCTTCTAAAATCGTCATTTCGCCGATTTTATTTTTTAAAATTTCATAGGGCGCCTTGCCCGGGCGAAAGCCTTCAATTTTCACATCAAGCGAAACTTTTTCCGCGCCGCGCAAAACATACGGCTTAAATTCTTCGGCCGTAAGTTCAACCGTCAATTCTATTTGCGATTTACCTAGGTCTTTTTTTCCTATTTTCATATTGACTAATTATTAAATTAATGATAAATATTATTATTGGCTTTTATGTTCATTTTATATCTAACAAGGGGAGGATATTATGAAAAAACTAGGAGTAGAAATTGATGTAAATCAGTTAAAACATGGGCAGAAGGTAAAAATATACTTAACTGGCGTGAGAAAAGGTGAAACTATAGTATATCAAACTTTTAGCATTGAGGTAGCAAATCTCTTCCGTGATTTGTTGAATCATCTTAGAATTTCACAGATTCTTAATGATCGTTGTAAGCACAAAGCCGGTTATACTAAAGGAATTTGCTGCCATGAACACATTAGTCAAAATGGAGAATTGCGTAAACTTGAAGCACGTGCGGAAAAAATTCTTCCCGGAAAAATCGGCTTGCCGGTTCTTTGCCCTGACTGGTGGAAAAAATTAGGTTTTAAAATATCTACTTTTAACATTATTATTTCCTAACTTGCCCCACTATCAAGCTCTAAATTATTTTATCATTAAGATAGAATAAGGCGGAGCTTCTTTTTTTATTATAAATAATAAAACTTTTCAAAATCACCCAGGGGGTTCGGGGAGTGGAGTTGGCGCCATTGCTTACAGTATGAAGATAAATCAACGTGATAGCCAATCGGAACTCCCCGAGACTTTTTGCTTACTTTTTAGTCATAAAAAGTAAGGCCTAGTGAAGCATCACGAATGTAAAATTAAAAAAAGTATACGACAATATTTAGATGTTTTACTAAAGAACCAGAGATTGCTTCGCTCACTCTGTTCGCTCGCAATGACAATACGAATTCTGGATTCCCGCTTTCGCGGGAATGACAAATTTTAGTTGTTCGGCTGGGGAAAATTGTTTTTATCGCGCATACGAAATTGTAGCGTTTTTGAAAAATTTAATTTTTCAAAAACGCACAAATTTCATCCAAGCAGGAAAAATAATTTTCCCCAGCCGAGCTTATTTCAAATTATATTAACAACCCTACAATCAATAACGCCACAATATTCAATATCTTTATCATTGGGTTAATCGCCGGACCAGCCGTATCTTTATAAGGATCGCCGACCGTATCGCCGGTTACGGCCGCTTTATGCGCCTCCGAACCCTTGCCGCCGAAATTCCCGTCTTCAATATATTTTTTGGCATTATCCCAGGCCCCGCCGCCCGAAGTCATGGAAATGGCCATAAAAATTCCCGTAACGATTGAACCGACCAGCAAGCCGCCTAAAGCTTCAACGCCTAAAATAAACCCGACTAAAATCGGCGCGGCCACCGGAATTAAAGCTGGCACAATCATCTCGCCAATCGCGGCCTTAGTAACGATATCAACAGTCCGGCCATAATCAGGCTTTTCCGTGCCTAACATAATGCCCGGCTTTTCTCTGAATTGATTGCGCACTTCTTCTACTACCGAGCCGGCCGCCCGGCCCACGGCTTGCATGGCTAAAGCGCCGAAATAATATGGCAATAATCCGCCTAAAAATAAACCGGCTAAAACTTTCGGGTCATTAATTAAAAATTGATAGGTATCCGGAATACTATGAGTGAAATCAGCGAATAATACTAAAGCGGCTAAAGCGGCCGAACCGATAGCATAGCCTTTGGTTACGGCCTTAGTCGTATTGCCGACCGCGTCTAGAGGATCGGTTACCGCGCGTACGTCGTCGCCCATCTCGGCCATCTCGGCAATACCGCCGGCGTTATCAGTAATCGGGCCGTAAGAATCAATAGTGACGATTATCCCGGCCATGGATAACATAGCCATAACCGCGATCGCCACGCCATAAAGCCCGGCTAAACTGTAAGCGCTTAAAATAGCGGCTACAAGCACTATCATGGGCAATACCGTTGATTTCATAGAGACGGCTAGACCGGCAATAATATTCGTGCCATGTCCGGTCTTAGAAGCTTCGGCGATTGATTTTACCGGCGCGTAGCTTTTTGAAGTATAATATTCGGTAATTACCACCATGGCCGCGGTTACCGCCAAACCGACCAGCGAGGCTAAATATAAACTCATAACGCTGTAAGTTCCGTTGTCCGCCATCAGCCAATTGGTTATGGGATAAAAGGCCAGACCGGCTAAAACTCCAGCCACGATCAAGCCTTTATATAAAGCGTTCATGATATTCTGGCTTCTGCCTAATTTTATAAAAAAACTGCCGATGATTGAAGTGATAATGGAAACCGCGCCGATAACCAAAGGATAAAGCACCGCATTATCAAAACCGACGAATAAAAGCGACCCTAAAATCATAGTAGCGATGCAAGTTACGACATAAGTTTCAAATAAATCAGCCGCCATGCCGGCGCAGTCGCCCACGTTATCGCCCACGTTGTCGGCGATAACCGCCGGATTGCGCGGATCATCTTCCGGAATGCCAGCTTCAACTTTTCCGACTAAATCAGCGCCCACGTCCGCGGCTTTGGTAAAAATTCCGCCGCCGAGCCGAGCAAAAATAGAAATTAAAGATCCGCCAAAACCCAAGCCGATTAAAGCATGAGTGTCTTTGGTTACAAAATAAAAACCGGCTGTGCCGAGTAAAGCCAAGCCGACGACTAGCATGCCAGTAACATTACCGCCTTGAACCGCTACGTTTAAAGCTTTGGCTAAACCGCTTCTGGCCGCTTCAGCCGTTCTAACGTTGGCGCGCACGGAAATATTCATGCCGATATAGCCGGTTAAAGCCGATAAAAAAGCGCCGAGTAAAAAAGCTAAGGCCATGGTCCAGCCCAATTTAGGAATAAAACCGATAATTAAAAAAATAACAACCGCGACCGCCGCGATAGTTTTATATTGGCGGTTTAAATACGCCTTGGCTCCGTCCTGGATGGCTTTAGCGATAAACTGCATTTTCTCATTGCCAGCCGGCAAACGCAAAACCAATTTAATTAAAATGGCTCCGTAGATGATGGCGAGCAAAGAGCTGCCGAGGATTAACAAAGTAACTAATGACATAGAGTTTTCTTATTGTCATTGCGAGGAGCTTTCAAGCGACGAAGCAATCTCACGCACGTGGCGCTTAACTTTAGATTGCTTCGCTCCACTATGTTGCGCTCGCAATGATATTATTATTGTTAATTTATTTTTTTGATTTTTTAGTTTTTTTAACTTTCTTTTCAGCTTTTTCTTCCGGCTTCTCTTTCGCCACCGGTTTCTCAGTTTCAGCTTCAGCTGCTATTTCTACGGCCGCTTCCGATTGAACCGCATCTTCAACTTTTATCTCTTCAGCTTTAATCTTCTCGGCCTTTTCGCCGACAATGTCCAATTTACAGCCGGTTAAGCGAGCGGCCAGCCTAACGTTTTGTCCCTCCCGGCCAATAGCTAAAGACAGCTGGTCTTCGGCCACTTTAACCACGGCTTTCTTTTCATCTTGATTAATTTCCACGCTTAAAATCTTAGCCGGAGCTAGGGCATGGCCGATAAATTTAGCCAAATCTTCATCATATTCAATAATATCAATTTTTTCTCCGCCTAACTCGCTGATAATGGTTTGAATTCTTGAACCTCTTTGCCCGACGCAAGAACCGATTGGGTCAACGTTTTCGCTGGTGGCCGAAACCGCCACCTTAGAGCGGCTGCCGGCTTCGCGCGCCACGGCCTTTATCTCAACCAGCCCGTTAGAGACTTCCGGTATTTCCAAATAAAATACTTTTTTTAAAATTTCGTCCGAAGTGCGGGATAAAAGAATTTCCGGTCCCCTGGGCGTAATGCTTACTTGCTTGACATAAACTTTTATCCGATCGCCCGGACGGTATCTTTCGTTCATGATCTGCTCCTCCGCCGGTAAAACGCCGACGGCTTTATCTAAATCAACCAAAACGATTCTGCCTTCCCGCCTTTGCACCACTCCGGCCACGACTTCATGCTCTTTATTTTTAAATTCAGAAAAAATCATTTCGCGTTCAGCCTCTCTTAGTTTTTGAATAATTACTTGCTTGGCGGTCTGCGCGGCCATGCGGCCGTAATCGGCCGGAATTTCCAGCTTAGTTTTTATAACATCGCCGATTTTAGCGGTTTTTTTAATTTCCTTCGCGTCTTTGATCTGTAATTCAGTTTTAGGATTGAATTTTCTAACCTCTTCCTCGGGTATTTCCTGAATAACTTCCTCTGTTTTCACTTCCGCGTTTTCTTTATCAGTTTTTATTTTTGATTTTTGACTTTTAGGTTCCTCGTCCATTGCAGTTTCATCAACAACGATTTCTTCCGGCATATCTTCCACCACGGTTTTAACGTCATAAACTTTGGATTTGCCGGTTTCCGGATCAAATTCAACCTTAATATTCTGGTTCTTTTCGCCAAAATCCTTGCGATAAGCCGCGGCCAAAGCCGACTCAATCGTTTCCACGACCGCTTCGTAGCTCAAGTTCTTTTCTTCGCAAATTTGCTTCATGGCGTTGGTTATGTCTGACATAATATTTTATTTAAAAATTATAAGTAAAATAAAAGGCTAGTTTGAATTTAATCAACTAGCCTTAGTATCTATATACTAGCATTGCTCAACATAAAAGTCAACCAGCAAATTCACCCCCTTTATCAAAGGGGGTTAGGGGGATTTTATTATTATTTATTTTCCCAATATGCTTCCGCCTCATCTTCCATGGTTTTAAGCCTGGTGTAATAATCCGCGAATTCATTCAAATGCGCCCAGGCGATTTTACCCGTGATAACTAAATCATCATCGGTCACATTGGTAACAGGGTCTACCAAGCCATGTTCCAATTCAACATGCAAGCCCTGCTTAAATTGTTCTAGATCCACTTTATTCCAATCAATCCCGATTTCATCTCCGACCTTTTTAGCTTCTTCGGTTGTAAAAAATTTTTTGTTACTCATAATTTTTTATAATTTATTATTAAAATTTCCCCGCCAGCTGCCCGCAGGCGGCTTTGATATCCTGGCCGAAACGGTAGCGTTCGGTTACTTCTACGCCTTGCTTATTTAAGGCCAATTTAAAATCTTTAATTCTCTTGGCCGGCGACGGCTTAAATTCATCGGTCGGATTATAAGCGATTAAATTCACGAAGTATAACGGCCGATCTATTTTTTTTAATAAAAGCGCTAGCTCTTGAGCCTGCTCTTTATCATCATTAAATTTATCAATCATTAAATATTCAATCATAACCCGGCGGCCGGTTTGTTTTAAATAATTGTTTAATTCTTCAATAATCGCGTCAAGCGAATATTTTTTATTGGCCGGGATAAGCTGTTCGCGCAAATCATCGTTAGGCGCGTGAAGCGATATCGCCAAATTAACTTGTAGCGGCTGCGCAGCCAACTTTTTAATGCCGGTAGCTACGCCGATAGTGGAAATGGAAATATGGCGCGCACCGATATTAAGGCCGTCTTTACCGTTTAAAATTTTAATCGCGTCTAAAACATTATCATAATTTAAAAACGGTTCGCCCATGCCCATAAAAACTATATTGTTAATCTGCCGGCCTTCTTTTTTTAATAAGCGCGCGAAATAAACAGCCTGCTCTATTATCTCCGCGTCGGTTAAATTTCTTTTAAAGCCCATTTTCCCCGTAGCGCAAAATAAGCAGCCGAGCGGACAGCCAACTTGAGAAGACAAACAAACCGTGTTGCGCCCGGCGCCATGCTCAAGTAATACGGTTTCAATTTTTAAGCCGTCTTCTAAACTAATTAAAGCCTTAATAGAATTGCCTTCACGGCTAACTAAATTTTCCGCTTCAATCTCTAGCGGGCATTCTTGATTTAATTTTTTTCTTAGCGCCAGAGGAAAATTAGTGGCTTGATTCCAATTGCTTATTAAGTCAACAAAAATCGCCTGTCTGGCTTGCTTTAATCTAAATTTCGGCTCCTGACTTAAAATATTTTCCAATTTTTCTAAATTCATATAAAAAAACAAAATAATTATGCTTATCGAGCGCCTATCTTTTTTACGGCTGCAAAATATCCTCGGTTCGGCCGTTAACCGATATAATAACCTCTTTAACCGTAGAAAATTGTTTTAAGGTTTCGCTGATTTGCGCCCGAATGGCGCCGACGCGGCATGATCCACCCATGCCCTTTTCCATAGTTTCATCAAAATCAACTTTAGCGACTCCGCCGGCAATAGTCAATTCTTGGATTTTAACGCCCGGGTTAATACTGGTGTAAAAGCCCTGGGATATTTCTTGCCCGCTCGGACCTTTTAAAAGCTCTTCAAGCGCCGCCTTAGCGGTCGCTACGGTTTTAGCGGCCTGGCGCTCCACGGCAAAAACTTTAGCGCAAGTTATCTCTTTATCTAAATTATTATTGCTAAAAAAGGCTTTGACTGCCATAATTTCGCTAGGGCTGATTAAAACCGGCATCTCTATTTTTTTATCATTTTCCGGCAAACCGGACGGATTATCCTTTTTTAAAACCAACATGCCCGTAGTCGTGGCCGCTGCCTGGTAATTTATTTCTCCTTTAAACAGCACGAAATTCTCGGTCATCCAGTCGCTTTGCGCCTGCACGTAGCTTTGGCCTAATATTTTCCCCTGGTCATCAATAAGCTCAATCGGAAAACTGGCTTCAAAAAACCAATTGCCTCTGGCCTGCCCCTCTACGGCCAAGGGACTGCTAACCGTCTGGTTCGCTTGCGGCATTGTTACTAAAACTTCGTCCGGCTGTTTCTTGTCGCCGCAAGGCGTAGCTGGCTCGGACGCGCTCGGGTTGCCGTGTTTAACCCAGCCGCCGTTTTGGCAAAGCCAAATGTCTTCATCACCACTTAATAGTCTTACGCCTAAAATTACAACGGCTAATAAAAAAACGGCGATTACAATTTTCCAAACTAATTTTATTTTAAGAAACTCCATAAATTTAAACCGGTTAATTTATTAAATTTTCTATTTAAAAGTTCGCCCGAAGCTTCTAAAATCGCGCACTCGCAGGCGAAAATAATTGAACCTTTTTCCAAGTGTCCGCCGTAAACTCGACCGGCTCTGTCGGACACGGTTAAATGGGCATGAATAAACGGCTGGCTGTCTTTAAGCGATATATTGCCAAGACAAGATAAAATTTCCAAAGGCTTATTCACGCTTTCAGCTAAATACTTTTTATTAGCCTGATCATAAAAGCCCAGTTTAGCGTTTTTTAAAGCGCCGACAGCGAAAATTAACCCGGCCTTGATATTATTTTCTAAACAATAGCCGGAGATGGCGCTGTGCAAATCATCGCCGTTTTTAATCTCCAGCCAAATTAATTTTTTGATCTTTTGCCTTTTAATTTTCATAAATTATGATTTTTTATAATTAGCAATTTTAACAGCTTGCCGGTATCTAAAACTTGAAGGCGTTCTAAAGCCCGGATTGCCGCGTCGGCCGCCGACTTTTGCTCGCGCTTGTGATTTCATATTATTTTATATTGCTCTAACCGCTTGGGCTAAATTTGGAAAATTTTCGTGCGAGGACTGTTTGAGCCAGCCATGGGCTGACGAGTTCCGCAGTAGAAAATTTTATAAATTTAGCCCAAGCCTAGGCTGTTGTAAATATTATAATATTATTTTTTGTTTTCCTCTTCGTTTTTGCCGAAAAATCTGGTTAAATAAACAGTAACAATTACTACCAAGATAGTAATAACAATGGCATAAATAAATTTAACCAAGATTGAATCTTTATCAACGGCAAAAAAACTTTTAATTAAAGATTGAATAGCCTCATTCCAGGCCAAGCCGGCGACTAGCCCGAAAGCCGTAAGAATAAAGCCTAAAGTTTTTTCTTTGACTTCGCGCGAAATTTTTGAACTTTCTGTTTTAATTTTTTCAAAATGATTGTTGCTGTTTTCCATATTTTTTATCTTTAAATAATTTTATAATAACGGCAAAAGCCAAAATCAAAAAAGTCAGCCAAAATAGGCCTAAGGCGAATCCAACCATAACGTCGCTAAAATAATGCACTTTCAGATAAACCCTTGAGAAACCGACTAACATTATTAAAAATAAATTGCTGAAAATAAATAAATATTTTAACAATTTATTTTTTATTTTTTCGTAAAACAAAAACATTATTAAAGAAAAAAATATTATAGCCATGAGCGAATGCTGGCTGGGGAAACTGAAGCTAGTTTCTAAAACTAGGCCGCCGGCCGGCCTTGAACGGCCGATTAACTGCTTAAAAATCGCGCCTAAAACTAGACCGCCGGCCGAACTCATAAAAATTAAAGCGGCTTTATGCCAATTTTTTTTCATGAAAAAATAAACAGCCGCGAGCATGGCTATGGCCAATAAAACTTCCGGGCTTAAAGCATTGGTTATAAAAATCATCAGCTTATTTAACCATGGCTGATGAATTGAAGCTATATTTTGCGTAAGCCAAAGATCAAAATGATAGGTTGCTTCTTTGTCAAAATAATCTTCAACCATCTTGGAAAAAACATAAATTGACATGGCGTTCAGGGCTAAATACAAACTATGCTTTCTGACAAAAATCTGCCTTCTCTTATTAAGCGTCCGATAAGCAAAAAATATTAAAATAATTAAAATTATGGCGGCTAAAACTATCCGGCCGAAATATTTGGCCGCGCCTTCAAAGCCTTGGCCCATAAGATAACCTAAAAGAACGGATAAAACCGCCCAGCTAGCGCCGCCGACGATAGAATAAAAAATAAATTTAGGAAATTTTATTTTGTAAATGCCGGCTAAAAAAGCCGCTAAAGCCCTGGTAAACGGGCTAAACCGTCCGATAATCAAAGCTTTACCCGTATGTTCGGCCACCAATTTTTTAGTATTCTTATATTTCTCCTCATTTAAAAAAAAGTATTTGCCGTAGCGGATAACAAAATCATAGCCGAATTTACGGCCAATATAGTAAGCTAGCAAATCGCCGACAACCACGCCAACGGCCGCCGCGGCCATAACCGCTTCTAGCCTAAATACTCCGAGTTTGGCCAAAAGTCCTCCTAATATAATTATCGTATGGCCGGGAATAAAAGTGCCGAAAATCGGTAAAGCCTCGGCGATAGCCGCAAGAAATATAATAATATAGCCCCAATGGTCAAGCAGGGGCAAGGGCAAATTCAATAAAAAATCATTGATATTAAACATGAATATAATATAACATTTAAATCAATAAATGAAAAATCTAAAAAACAACGCCGCTCGGACGTTGTTTTATCTTAATTATTGCTCTTAAAAAATTTATTTTATTTTACAAACCGCCTTTAAAGCCGTTATATCGTCGGCCGTTATTTTTTCATTGCCGCTTTCGTTTAATCTATACATAACCGCATGGGGATTATCCAGATGATCAATTCCTAAGGCATGGCCAAGCTCATGAGCTAAAACTCTAACTAACAACTCTTGATTATCAAACTGATAAATATCTATTCTTTCACCGGTTTCATCTTTAACATATCGGCCTTCCTGAAATTCGCCCGAAGCGCTGGCGCCAATAGTATTATAATCGCCCACGGTTAAATTCAATTCGCGAATCAACCTATTTATAACGCTGGCCACGGCGTTAATATCGTCAACCGTTTTATTAAGCGCAGTTTGCTTTTGCTTGATTGATTCTACCAGCTTATTTAAATCTTTTCTTTCTTGCTCTAAAATATCGTATTCGGCCGCGCTTGCTCCGCCGCGCTTATTAGCCGCCTTAACTTCGTCTTCGTAGTTAGCCTTTTGCTCATCATAATATTTAACAATATTATCAAGCTCGGTTTTTTGCGCGTTATAAGTTTTTTCAAAAGCGTTATATTTAACTTTTAAAACTTCATAACTGGCTTGATCGTTATTAATGTTAAGGCCTAATTTTTTTAACTTATCGGTCGCTTCTTGGCGCGAGTCATAAATCAAATTAATTTTTAAACCTGCCTGTCCGGTAGGCAGGGCGCCGTTCTCCGCGTAAGTAAATAAATTTTTGTTGATGGGTGTTTGCCAAATTTGCGCCGCCTGATCGATGGCTTTTAAAAAATCGGACTGGCTCAAGCCGAATTTAGAATCAAAATCGCCGAGCGAATATTCAATCGGTTTATCGCAAGGATTAATTATCTTAGTTAAATTTTTTTCGGCCAGCTTTAAATCGTCTTCAAAATAAAACACCAAACCGATAATTAAAGCGGCGGAAAAAACTATTGTAATTATTCTATAAAATATTTTCATAAAACTCACCGTTATATGAATCTATACCTCTATTTTACGCCAACATTGAATAATCGTAAACTGCCCGAGACCTAAACTTTGCCTAAATCCAAATCATCATCAAACTTTATCTGTTTGACGAAATCAGGCATATGGCTAACCATAATCATGGCGCCGGCGTATTCATTAATCGCCTTGGCGATTATGGGCAGATGGCGAAAATTAATATGATTGGTCGGCTCATCTAAAATTAATAGTCCGGGCTGCATAAGCGTAAGGCGCGCGAAAGATAATAACCCCTTTTGCCCTTCGGATAACTCACTTACTTTATGGCCCATTAAATCTCCGTGGATTAAGAATCCGGCCGCGACCGAACGCATGGCCTGCGTATCCGTGCCTTCATTCAGAGCACTCGCGAGCGAATCAAAAACCGTCTGATTAAAATCCAAATTGGAAAAATCCTGGCTGTAATAACCGACGCGCACCTTATCTAAAATTTTTGCCTGTTGGTTTTTCCCGGAAACGAGCGAACGCAAAAACGTGCTTTTGCCGACTCCATTCGGTCCGGTAACGAGCAAGTGTATTTTTTTACGAATTATTTTATCAACCTCTTTTATTATGGGCTGATGATTATGGATAACTTTTACGGCGCTGATTTTAACAATCTCGCCGGCGATATCTTGCGCCTTAATACTAAATTCCCTAATAGTTTTATCTTCCTGCCTGACGTCTACCATATCTTCTTCAAGCTCGGCGGTTTCGTCTTTAAGCTTTTTAGCCAGTTTGCGCATCTTGCCGCCCTTGTTGGCGAAAAAATTCACTTTTTCTTTGCGATCGATAATTAATTTTTTAAGCTGGGCGTTTTTTCTCCGCTCGCGCTCAACTCGCTTGGAAATTTCTTCAACTACCGAAAAATAATCGCCGACATACGTTTCGATTTTTTTGGTAAAAACATCAAGATAAATAACGCCTTCGGTAAAGCAATTTAAAAAATCCGCGTCATGGGAAATTACAATTACGGTTTTATCATACATAACTAAAAATTCAATTAAATGATCAATGCCGGCCTGATCTAAATTGTTAGTCGGTTCGTCAAGCAAAAGTATATCCGGATTTTGGATCAAGGCAAAAGCTAAAAGCAATCTGGCCTGCTGCCCGCCGGAAAGATCTCCGACTAGCCGATCGGTCGGAGCGTCTAAATTAACCGCTTCTAAAACTTTAGATATTTTACTGGCCAAATTTGGTTGTACTATTTCAAAAGCTTTGGCAAAATATTCTATGATTGTTAAAGAGAAATCTTCGCGCGCCATAACTTGCTTGGCCGTAGCGATAGTCGCGCCGTTAGTGATAGATACCCGGCCGGACTTAGGTTTTAATTCGCCCATAATTAAAGCGAACATTGAACTCTTGCCCGCGCCGTTTTGCCCCATTAATGTAATTTTAGCGCTTTTACGCACGCTAAAACCGGCTCCATCTAAAATCGGCTTATCATGCTCGTATTCAAAATTTACTTCGTCAAATCGCAAAATTACTTCTTCGGACATAAAATAATATGATAAATTTTGACGGATAGAATTTTTGATTTTGAGCGCATACGAAATTGTAGTATTTTTTTAAAAAAATACCCAAATTTCGTCTAAGTGAAAAATCAAAAAATCTATCCGTCAAACCAAAAAAATATAGTAAACAAAAAAGGCGTTTACTACGCCATTAATGTTAATATAACATATTATTTAAAAAAGTCTAGCTTAAAAAATCACGCTCTCCCCGGCCGCGTAGCCCGTGCTCCAGCAAATTTGCAAATTATAACCGCCGCTTGGCCCGTCTAAATCCAGTATTTCTCCGGCTAAAAATAAATTTTCATATAGCCGCGAGCGCATGGTTTTAGGATCAACTTCTTTAATATCAACTCCGCCGGCCGTAATCATGGCCTTATTAAAGCCTTTTAGCTCTTTAATTTCTAAAGAAAATTCTTTAAGCGCTTTTACCAAAGCTTGGCGTTCGGACTTAGTAATAATATTAACTTGTTTTAAGGCATTAACGCCGGCTAGTTTAATAATAACGGGCGCTAATTTCGGCGGTACCAAGCCGGTTAAATAATTTTTAAACATTTTATTATGCGCTTGGTGAAAATCATTTTGCAGTTTTTTTTCTAATTCAGCCGATTCCATCTCCGGCTTAAAATCAATTCTTAAAAAAGTCGGGGCCGGCAGTATCGCGCCGATGCGCTCGCTTAAATCAATAATCGCCGGACCGCTTATGCCGTCGGCCGTAAAAATAATTTCTCCCATGCGGCTAATAATTTTTTTATTATTTTGATAAAGGCTGATTCTAATATCTTTTAAGCTTAAGCCTTCTAAATTTTTAACGATTGGTTCTTTTACTATTACCGGCGTTAAGGCCGGCCTAGTCGTAATAATTTTATGGCCTAATTTTTCCAGCCACTCGAAGCCCGAGCCTGTTGAACCGGTCTCGGCGTACGACTTGCCGCCGGTTGAAATGATAAAATTTTTACTTAAAATTTCTTGGCCATTATTTAAAATAACGCTGGCAATTTTATTTTTAATAACTAAAATCTTTTTAACCTCGGCGCCAAATTTTATATCAATGCTGTTTTGCTTTAAATATTTAATTAGCGCGCTTCGCACATCAATCGCTTTATCGCTTAGCGGAAAAACACGGCCGCGGTCTTCTTCTTTTGTCGCCACGCCTAAATCGTTAAAAAACTTTATCGTATCTTCGGCGCCGAATTTATTAAACGCGGAAAATAAAAATTTATGATTTTTTCCATAAACGTTAATCATCTCTTTTTTATCGGCCAGTACATTAGTAATATTACAACGGCCATGCCCGGTCGCGAGCAGTTTAGCCCCGAGCTGATTATTTTTTTCGAGTAAAAGAACGCGCGCTCCCCGTTCGCCCGCGCGAGCGGCCGCCATCATGCCGGCCGGCCCGCCGCCGATTACTATTACATCATAAAGCATAATTATTTTTTAGAAGAATATTTTTTAGCCCAAACTCTGTCAATATAAACCAAGCGCCACCAAACCCGGCCTAAGAGAAATCCGCCAACCGCGCCTAAAATTAAAAGTAAAATTGAGAGCGCGGGCGGTAAAGCGCAATTGCCGTAAAAACGTACTGTTCTACCCTGGCTTAAAACAGAATTTAAATAATTAATTTCAATTACTGCATGAGCGATAAAACTTAAAAGCACGCCCAAAATAGTGGCGGCGAATAAATAAATCGCTTTTTTAAAATTGGTTGGATTGCCTGGTGCGTTAAAAAACATAATTTTATTTATTAAATTATATTATTATTTTACCATTTTACTTGCTAAAACACAAAAAAAATTTTATATTAACATCATGCAAACTCCAATTAGAAAACCTGGAAAATACACTCATCTAAAGCCTGATAGGCATCTAACCGAGGTCAAATACAGCGAGCTTAAAAATAAGCTGGACCGGCTTAAATTTAACCGTCCGCGGCTGGCGGAAGAAGTTAAAAAATACGCTTCAGACGGCGATTTTTCGGAAAACGCGGCTTACCAAATCGCCAAAGGCCGTTTAAGAGGCATGAACCAAAAAATTTTAGAAATAGAAGATCATCTAAAACTCGCCGTAATAATTAAGCCTGTTAAAAATAGCGGCCTAGTCCAACTAGGCTCAAGCGTAACCGTTGCTACCGGCGGAAAAGAAAAAACCTATTTAATACTAGGGTCGTCGGAAACTAACCCGCAAAGCGGCATTATCTCGCGCAATTCTCCGATCGGCTCGGCCCTAATCGGCGGAAAACTCGGCGAGCAGATAAAAATAAAACTGGCCGATAGAGTAGTTGAATATAAAATTATAAAAATAGAATAGCTTTAAAAAAAATAGACCTCGATTGGATAGATTCGAGGTCTTTTGGTTTTAATTTAGCACATCGTCAGCTGTTTTTCTTTTTTAAATTGTTAAATGACTGACAGTGCGTCGGACAAAATCTTTTTGACTTTTTCCAAACAGGCGATAAAGTCAGCTTTTTTATTACTCGGGTTTAAACCAGTGCATGTGGCAATTACTTTTTGAATGGCCGTTTCCATTTTATTCTCCCTCATAAGAATGCTGTCCAACTCTGTTTTTGCAGAACTCCGCAGTTCAGCTTTCGATTTAACCATGGCTTCGCTTGCAACAACAAGATCATCATATCTTTTGAGTAGATCTAAAAACTTCTGACCATCGGCCTTTTTGTTCTCTTCGACCGTCTTGAGTTGATTCTCCAGATCAATCACCTGTTTTTCATAAATGAAAAGCTCGCCCAATGTTTTGTCTAATAACTCATGCATGCCGGCCTGTAATGCAGCAACAGTCAACTCGGCAATAATTTGGCCGGGATTTTTCGTGTCGTCACGGATGGTGAAACGAATCTCCGGGATATCACCTAATTCCCTTTTTAAAATTTCCTCAATTTTTTTCAGTCGTTTTCTGTTCTCGTCATCTTTCATCTTTTCATCTCCTCTCGTTAAACGTTGCAAAAATTATACTGCTCTTAAATAGCGACCTTTATAAAATGTACGATTTTTAAACTTCAATAAAAATTATCATAATAATTGTTTTATGTCAATATAAAAAATCGCCCGGCATTTTACCGAGCGATTTTTATATTATCCGTCTAATATTTTAATCGCAAAAGCCCGCGAGCATGTCGGCGGGAAACTGATAATCTAATTTAATGCTTTCGCAATCAATACTGCCGTTGCCGTCATAAACCAACTCCCACATATTACCCTGCCTGGCCGCTAAAAATAATCCGCCTGCTCCCCCGGCCGGCAGGCCTTTGGCCGCGAAAGAAACTTTGCCGACCATATAGTCGGCGGATTTTTTTGTGGCCGTTACGGTAACGTCAGCCGCCGGCTTGTTATATTTCTGCGCCAGCCGATATTGGATTTCCTGCTCCGCGCCAGCGTAGCACGCTTCTTCCCAAATTCGCAAACATTTATTTTTAACTTCGCACCATTGATAGCCGGCCGGGCCGAGACAGCCATGCTCGTCTTTATCCCCGCCAATCAGCGGCTCCGCGTTATTTTCTTCTTGTTGGGGCGGAATTACCGCCGGAGTTTCACTAGTGCGTTTTGTTTCTCTGGTACAGCCGGTAATCGCCAATAATGGCAAAAAAACAGTTAAAATTAATAATTTTTTCATAATTTTAATATTTATTATTTATATATTAATATTAACATACGTAAACTTATTTGTTAATACGTATTTTTAAATATTTACTTAAATGTTAATTTAAATATTCTCCTGAATATTTTACTCTTTTCTAATTTTAGAGTAAAATAAAAATATTAATTCATATAATCTCGTCATTATCCAATTAACATTTCTAGGGGGGAGGATAATGCCATGGAAAAAAGTTATTTTGAAGGCCCAAGGGTGCGAAACGTTGTCCCAACAGGAAACAAATGCCCAGTATGCGAGAAAGGCGATGAAACTGAGTTCGAAGTGTTCGTTTGAGACCAATGGATAAAACGTTGCAGTTGCAACAACGATGATTGCATTGCCTAAAAACTAGGCGGCAAAACTTCCGGGGCGGTGTAGCCATGCTATCATCCGCCCCAATTTTTATAAAATAAAAACAACACCTTTTTAAAAGTGCTGTTCCTTTTTTGGGGTAGGTACTGGGAATCGAACCCAGATTTCTTGCACCACAAGCAAGAGTTCTAGCCGTTGAACTATACCCACCATGATAATATCTTATTTTACTTTCACATTTTTATTATGAACCAAATAATGGCAATTGCGACACAGCCAAACTAAATTATTAATCTTATAATTTTTTCTATTACAATCTTTATGATGTATAATTAGAACTCTTTTATCATCCAAGCCGCATAATTTACATTTTATTGGGATTTTACTCTCTTTCATAACGCGATAATAAGTGAATTCACCGCCTTGCCAATTTGAATGAAGTTTGCCAATATAATATTTATTTCTCCAAATAGTCTGGCATTTCTTGCTGCAAAAAAACTTCCCGCTCTTTGAAATTTTCAATGCCTTTGGCGTTTTCCATGTTTCCTGACCGCAAATTTCACAAAGAACATACTTACCTTTTCTTTGCCCTAAATATTTGCATTTTCTCGAACAGTATTTACCATAACCCAGTTTTAAATGGCTTGGTTTAATATAAAATTCTTTTTTACAAATTTTACATTTTGCTATAGGCATATACCATTAATAATATCAAAATTAACTCGCAATGTCAATGTACTGTCTTGTGGATTAAACTTATGTCCTACCATTGTACTATAGCCAGCCACCATGGTTTTTTTAAATAAAAGTTGCCTTGCGGCAACTTTTATAATATAACAGAATTTGCTAAAAAGTCAATGATTACACCATCGCCGTTACTTTCTTTTCTTTATATAATAACGCCAAGCTAAACTCACAGGCGCCGACTAAAGCTCCGGTATAAAATAAATCGCCGAGCAGGCTGTTCCTAAAAAAAGGAACGGCCATATAATAACTTTGTAGCAATCCGGCCGCGGTCTGCGGATAAAGAGAGCCGAACGCCCAGACCGCTCCGTTTGTCATTAAATAAAATATCACACTGCCTAAAATCGTACCGCCTAAAACCGTGCTTAATTTTTTGTTCCGCCTGACTAATAGGCCGATTAAACCCATAACCGTGAAACTTGAATAAACCGACAGCATAATCGGCCAGCCGTAAAAACCGATGAACAAATCGCTGAAAAACATGGCGGCTAAAGGCAGAATAAGCGCCCATTTCTTCGGAAGATATAATCCGGAAAAAATCGCGATTGCCCCGATTGGCGCGAAATTAGCCGGGTGGGGTAAAAACCTGGCCGCGATGCCTAAAATAATTAAAACTAACGCTGGCAGATACTTTTTCATAAAATTATATTTATAATTTAATTATAGCAGAAGCAACAGCAATTTCAACCCTAAAAAAATTCCGGCGATAATAGCGCCTGCGCCGGCAACATATAATGCTTTTTTAGCCACGGCATTAATTTTTTCTTTAGCTGTTACTTTAACGATAACGCCATTATTTTGAGCCTGAGCCTGAATTACATTATTAATCGTAGTTGACGCGGTTTTATTTTCTGCCATCTCCTGGCCTGATTTCTTACTAGCTATATTATTCACGACAACAGTCGGCTTTAGCGAGGTTATTTTCGCGGACAGCACTTTCGGCGTAACTTGCTTTACCGGCTTAACGGCAACGCTTATGGTTTTAACCGTTTCTGACCTGGCCTTTTCTTCGTTAGCTTCAGCCTGAAGCAAACTTTCCGTACTGCTGGCTGTAATTAAATCTTTAGGCGATGAGGTGGCTATATCTAACTTTTCTAAAGTTGAGGTGGCGATTTCATTTTCAACTACGTCAATATTATCAGCCGGCACTTCAGTCAGGCTCGGCGCGGCCAGTTTGGAAAAATTTTGCATAATATTAAGCCACGGCTTACCCTGCGCCGCCGGTATGGCGTAAGCGGTTGACCAGAGGCGATTAGCCTCATAGGCGTTTTCTTTTTCTAAACCGCCGTCAGCGCCCTGGCTTAAAGCTAAATAGCTTTCCGGCGTATTATTATTTTTTTGCCAGGCATCGCTAGATTCGCCTAAAGCCGCTAGAGCCTGCATAGCCCAAGCCGTGGCATAAGTGCTGCCAAAACCGCCGTCGGCGCCCTGGGCGTTCAATAAAAAATTTCTGGCTTTTTGCAAAGCCGGCGCAACGCCGCTTAAAGATGGCGCGGAGGCCAGAGCTTGTATGGCGGCGGCCGTTAAATCAGAACTGCCCCAGGAACCGTCGGCTTGCTGTTTAGCTATTATGAAATCCGCTGTTTTTTTTATTACTTCCTCGTCAGCCGCGTAACCGGCTTTGCTTAAAACCAACAGCGCGAAAATATCGTCATTATATAATGAAGCGTCGCCGAACTGCTGGCCGTCAAACAAATCAATTATTTTATTTATATAATTTGTTTTTACGCCGTTATAGGGATTGATATTTAAAGACATTAAAGCCATGGCGCGGCGCGAATAATCCGACGCTAAATTCATGCCGGCTAACGGATCAGGGTCGGCCAATAAATAATTTTTAATTTTTTGCGCGGCCGAACCATTGGAGTTGGCCGAGGCTAGAGCTATAGCCGCCCAATCGGATTGCAAAACAGCGCCGAAAGAGCCGTCAGAGCCTTGTTTAGCGATTAAAAAATCTATGGCCTTGCCTAAATCAACCTTTAAAGGCGGAACAACCGCGGAACCGCCGCCGGACGCAGGCGGTAAAATTATGCCGCCGCCGCTTGGCTGGTCTTGATCTTGGCTATTATTTTCTTCCTGTCTTGCCTGCGCCGTAATAGTAACTTCAGCGCTGTTAATATAACCGCTTTTTTTGCCATAAATTAAAATCGGCGCTGTCGTGGTAGCCGTATATTCATAAATTCCGCTTACATTTTCCAGCTCCTCGCCGCCGATCATTAAAGCGCTGGAAGCGGCTAAAGACCAAGCCGGATTCCAGCTGGCGTCTAAGCCAAACTGCTCCACCGTTATGGTAGAAGTGGCATTAACATAAGGCGAAGCATTATCCGTAGAAATTTTTAACGGATTGATATTATAGGTTAACAATAATTCTTCGCCGTTAGCCAGCATGTGTTTGTTCAGCGCCGTTAAGCCATATTCCAAGTCACTAAACCAAGCCCAATAGACTCCGTTGCCCGCGTCATTATTTACATAACCGCCAAGGGAATTTAAAAATATATCGTCGCCCCACCAGCCAAAGTCGCTTATTATCCCTGATTGCTCAACCGCGCACTTGGCATTAACCGAAGTAGTGCTGGCGCTAACGCTGTCGGCGCAAGCGATTACATCAATGCTTTGGTCATACAGGCTGGCGTCGTTGGTTTTTATTTGCAGCCTGATAGTCGTCGTGGCCGTATCGGCTTTAGCTATGTCAGTAAAAAACCAAAATGCTAACGCAAACGTAAAAATAAAATAACAAATTTTAAAAAGATTTTTCTTCATACTCATGCATCTGTCATCCCCGCGAAGGCGGGGATCCAGAAATATTTATATTAATCAAAATGATTTATTTTCATACTTCCATTCTATCGTGTCATTATTTTTTAATTCATAATTAGACACGCCGGTTTGCGCCGGCTGGCCATTAACATAATACAGCCAATTGGCTCCGGCCGGATTATTTTTCACGCCGTTAATTTCTTCCATAAAAAAACCCAAACCCGAATAATTTTTGCCGGAAAAATTGATTTTGTTTTCTTGATTTAATATATTCATTAAATCATAGACCGAACCGCCGAGCTTTACCGCGGCTTCATATTTTACTCCGCTGATTATCATTACTACTTTGATTTTTTCTTCGGTCGGCGCAATCACCGGCTTAGGCGCTTCGGTTTTTTCCGGCTTAACAACTTCTTCCAAAGCGGTAGGCGCTACCTCGTCCGGTCCGGTCACTGCCGGTTCAGTTCTCTTCTCAACCGCGCCGGCCTGCTCATTTACGACCGGCTCGCCTTTTTCTTCAGTTAAAAAAATTACTAAACCGCTAGCTAAGGCTATCAGCAAAAATAAAATAAAAATTATCGCTAAATATTTAGTTCTCATAAACAAAAACCCGCCTTTCGAGCGGGTATTATAAATTTAATAAAAAATTAAATCTATTTTCTTTGCTCGAAGAAAAATCGTGATATTAGCTGATTATCAGCATTCTGGCTTGTTCCACCATCACGGCGGACATTACAGCTGCGGCACAGCGCCTCGAATCGCACGAGGACTTTCCTGATATGATTAGTATAACTAATTACCTAAAAAATTCAACTAGTACGCCCAGTTGGAATCGGACCAACATATCCAGCTTAGAAGGCTGGTGTTCTATCCATTGAACTATGGGCGCTCGATTTAGACTAAAATTTAATTAAACAAATATCTCTTACGCAAGCGTTTACTCTAGCCTGCTTGTCCCCGGAGCATAAGCGCAGGGGGAACTATGGGAGCATAAAATAACCATAAAATAAAATTGCCAATTTTCAGCAATACCAAAATACTACCGATTTAAACATGATTTGTCAAAACAATAATTGATAATTATTATTGTTTACGATTTATTTATGAAATTTTCGTGCGAGGACTGTTTGAGCCCCACGGCAGCGGGGCGAGTTCCGCAGTAGAAAATTTCATAAATAAATCGTAAACATTCATGCGGCAATATCATTTCCTATGTCTTCCGTGAAACGCTTTATGCACGTCGCGCAACTGCTGATCGGTAATATGGGTATAAACTTGCGTGGTGGTAATGGAGGCATGGCCGAGCATAGCCTGCACGCTCCTGATATCCGCGCCATTCATTAAAAGATCAGTAGCATAGCTATGGCGCATAGTATGCGGCGTCACTTCCTTGGTAATGCCGGCGATTTTTGAATATTTCTGCACTAAGCGCTGAACACTGCGAGGGGTCAGGCCATCTTGCGTATCACGACCAGAAGCCGCTTTATCATGGCTCGTAAATAAATAGGGGTTCGTATCTAATCGGGATTTTAAATATTCCTCAATCGCCCGCTTGGCATCATCGGATAAAAACACCACGCGTAATTTAGAACCTTTGCCGCGCACCGTAAACTCGTCTTTTTTTAAATTAATGTTCTCAATTTTTAATTTGCATAACTCGGAAACTCTAAGGCCGGTGGAAAAAAATAATTCCAGAATAGCCTTGTCGCGCTTTTTAATAATTTCCGGCGATTCAATCTTAAACGGCGCTTCTAAAATCCTCACTAAATCCGCGCCTTCTAAAAAATCAACTTGCCTTTGCTCCTGCTTGGCCAATTCCACTTTCTCCGGCTCCAGCGATTTTATGTCGTTTTTAACCAAATACTTTAAAAAACCGCGCAAAGCGATTAAATGATAATTTTGCGTATTTTTTTTCAATCCCTCGTTTTTAGCATTGTTCAGGCGATTTAGCCATAACCTGTATTTATGTACTAATTCTTTGCTAATTTTAACGGCATTAACCACGCCAGATTCTTTAGCAAAACCGGCAAATCTTTTCAAATAAAACGCATAATTACTAACCGTGATGCGCGATAAGCCTTTTTCCACCTCTAAATATTCCAAAAAATTATTTATTACCTTATCCATATATTGTTATTTTACGACACCTTGCAATTTTTTACAATTTATGTTAGTCTTAGCTCATAATTTATTAAAAAATAACAGTACCCAGTCTTGGTCAGGGTTTTGTCTCCCTGTCTCGGTCTGGGCCAAAGCCAACATGTTAGACAAAAAAGCCAAGCAAAAAATCATCAACAAGTTTAAGATCCATGACACCGATACCGGATCTTCGCAGGTGCAAATCGCCATTTTAACCGAAGAAATCAAGCAATTGACCGAACACTTGAAAAAGCACAAGCATGACCATTCTTCAAGACGCGGCCTTCTAAAAAAAGTCGGCGAGCGCAGGCGCCTGTTGAAATATCTGCAAAAAGAAGATAAAGAAGCTTTTGACGAACTGGCTAAGGCCTTAAAATTAAGAATCGCCAAAAAGATGATTGAAGACGAAGAAGTCAGGCAAAAAATTGAGGATGAAATTTTAGCCAAGCAAGAATTAAAAGCCGAGCAGGCCGAAGAAGCGGAAAATGAGCGAGCCGAAGCCGAAGACCATAAAAATAAAGAAGACGAAGAATAAAAAGCGCCGGATAAAAATTTTGGTTTTGAGCGCATACGAAATTGTAGTATTTTTCTTGAAAAAAAATACCCAAATTTCGTCTAAGTGAAAAACCAAAATTTTTATCCGGCAAAAATAACTATTTATGATAAAACACAAGGAGCAGAGAATCGGCGTTTTAGTTGATGTTTCCAACATGTACCATAGCGCTAAAAACCTCTATAAAAGAAGAACTAATTTTAAAGAAATTTTAAAGACAGCCATCGCCGGCAGAAAGTTGATTCGGGCTACAGCTTATGTTATAAAAACCGAAAACGAAGAAGGCAATGCTTTTTTTGAAGCTTTAAGCCAGCAAGGCTTTGAAGTTAAAATGAAAGATTTGCAGATTTTCGCCGGCGGCGCTAAAAAGGCCGATTGGGACGTTGGCATTACGGTTGACGCCATTAAACTGGCGGAAAAATTAGATGTTATAATTTTAGTCACCGGCGACGGCGACTACATACCGTTAGTAAATTTTTTGCAGAACACCAAAGGCTGTTTAGTGGAAATTATGGCTTTCCGCCAAACCACCTCAAGCAAATTAATTGAAGAAGCCGATGATTTTACAAATTTAAGCGAAGACAAAAGATACTTATTGAAATAAATAATAATTAACGCTTGACCTGCGAACAGATAGTACTGTGGCTTAACCATAGTTCTGTAGTTTGTCGGCCAAGCACAAAAGTATGAACGAACAAACATTCAGTTGCGACTGGCTTGGCCGCACTCTCACTATTAAAACTGGCAAATTGGCCAGACAAGCTGACGCCGCCGTGACCGTGCAATACGGCGATACGTCTGTTTTAGCGACCGTTGTGGAGGCTAAAACCGAACGGGAAGGCATTGATTTTTTCCCGCTGATGGTTGAATTTGAAGAAAAACTCTACGCCGCCGGCATTATTAAAGGCTCGCGCTGGATTAAGCGCGAAGGCCGTCCGTCCGACGAAGCGGTTTTAACCGGGCGCATGATTGACCGCTCTATCAGGCCGCTCTTCGGCGCTGATTCAAAAAAAGACGTGCAGGTGATGATTACGGTTTTATCCGCCGACGGGAAAAACGATTATGACATCGTTTCCTTAGTCGCGGCTTCAGCCGCTTTGTCCATCGCCGGCTTAAACTGGCACGGGCCGATCGCCGGGGTTAGAGTCGGGCGAGTTGAAGGCCAATATATTTTTAACCCGACTTACGAGGAAAGAATAATCAGCGATATGGATCTAATCGTGGCCGGCACCGGCGCCAAAGTCATTATGATTGAAGCCGAGGGCAAAGAAATAACAGAAAGCGATATGATAGAGGCGATTAATGTCGGGCAAAAAAATCTGCAAGCTGCCATTGATTTAATAAAGGAAGTGAAAAAAAATGTCGCGGTAACGAAAAAACCGGCCGCTAAAAAATTAGTCGGCTCGGACGAAATCGCCGCGGCCGAAGAAATGGAAAAAATCTTTGCTACCGCTAAAGCTTGGCTTGATGAAAATATCGCTAAAATTTTATTTGATAAAACTCATTATACCAAAGGCGAAAGAAAATCGGCCGTAGCCGCGATTAAAGAAGGCTTGGACCAATATTTATTTGATCAAAATATCAGTAAAGACAAGCGCGCGGCCGCCATCGGCCATTTAGTTGACGAGATGGTTGAGACTGAAGTCACCCGCGCGATCCTTAAAGACAAAAAAAGAGTTGACGGCCGGAAACTTGACGAAATCAGAAATTTATCCGCCGAAGTCAGCGTATTGCCGCGCATCCACGGCTCCGGCTTATTCAACCGCGGCGAAACCCAAGTTTTATCCATCGTTACTTTAGGCGCTCCCGGCATGGAACAATCTCTAGAAGGCCTGGAAGGCGTTGGCACTAAACGCTATATGCATCATTATAACTTCGCCCCATTCTCGGTCGGCGAAGCCAGGCCGATAAGATCAACCGGACGAAGAGAAATCGGGCATGGCGCTTTAGCGGAAAAAGCTTTAGTGCCGGTTTTGCCGACCAAAGAAGAATTCCCTTATACTATCCGCGTAGTCTCGGAAACTTTGGGCTCAAACGGCTCGTCTTCTATGGCCGCGACCTGCGGTTCAAGTTTGGCTTTAATGGACGCGGGCGTGCCGATTAAAAAAACCGTGGCCGGTATTGCCATGGGACTAGCCTCTAACGAAGATATGAGCCAATGGGAAATTTTAACCGATATCCAGGACTTAGAAGACGGCGCCGGCGGTATGGACTTTAAAATCACCGGCACGGCCGACGGCATAACCGCTATTCAATTAGACACAAAAACCAACGGCTTAACCGAAGAAATGATTACCAAAACCATTACCCAATCAAAAAAAGCCAGACTGGAAGTTCTCTCGGCCATGAATAAAGCCATTGATAAGCCAAGGGCTGATTTATCGCCTTACGCTCCGCGCATTACCAGTTTTCATATTGAACCGGATCGCATCAGGGAAGTTATCGGCACCGGCGGCAAAGTCATTAACGAAATCATTGCCGCGACCGGCGTTTCGATTGATATAGACGATGACGGATTGGTTATGGTCTGCGGCACTGACGCGGCCAAAGTAATTGAAGCCGTAGACTGGATTAAAAATATCGTGCGCGACTTTGAGCCGGGCGAAATTTTTAAAGGCAAAGTCGTCCGCTTAATGGATTTCGGCGCTTTTATTTCATTAACTCCGAGCAAAGACGGCATGGCGCACGTTTCCGAACTTGCTCCGTACCGAGTCGGCCGACCGGCTGATTTCATAAACATCGGCGACGAGGTAACGGTTAAAATTATTGAAATAGACGACATGGGTCGAATCAATCTAAGCTTAAAAGACCTGCCGGAAAACGAGCATCTTTGGAAAGACGGCAAAGGCAAACAAGAAATGGGAGCTTTCGGCAATGGCGGGCGTCCATCCTTCGGCGGCGGTGATCGCGGGAGCAGAGGCGGCAGAAACAGAGACAGATATTAATTTGCCGCCCCATACCGTCATTCCTGCGTAGGCAGGAATCCAGAAGTATTTGTCATTGCGAGCGAGCCCGTACTCGGGCGACGAAGCAATCTCTAAATTCCTTCACATAAAAAACACTCCTTTAAAAAGGGGTGTTTTTGTTTGCTGTCTTTGCCACAATAGACTAGACATACTATAATAGAATTATAATTATAAGCGATAAAATATGTTAAAATCCGAAATACGCAAAGACTATTTATTAGATAAATATGTCATCATTACGCCCGGCCGCGCCAAGCGCCCGCGCGATATTAGGGAGCAGACCATTATTTCCCGCGTTTCCGATTGCCCGTTTTGCCCGGAAAAAATAGACAAAAAAAATATTGTTGATGAAATTAACGGCCCGGAAGGCAGAATATTAAGCGTCAAAAATATCTTTCCGGCCGTGACGCTGGACAATAAAAAAGCTTACGGAGCGCAAGAAGTAGTGATTGAAACCCCTGATCATGAAAAAGAACTCCATGATTTAAGCGAGGCGCAGATTGAGCAGCTTTTAAGAATGTACGCTAAGCGCACCGCGGCTTTATGCAATATAAAAAACATTGAATATGTTTTATGCTTTAAAAACCAAGGCTCAAAAGCCGGCGCTTCCATCGTGCACGCCCATTCCCAGATTTTCGCCACCGATATCATGCCCTCGGAAATTAAAGAAGAATTAAAATTATCTCATGAATACCAGCTCAACCATAAAACCTGCCCTTACTGCGACGTTATAAAAAAGGAAATGAAATCGCCCAGAAAAATTTACGAAGATAAATATATCGCCGCCTTCGCGCCTTACGCCAGCCAATACCATTATGAAAGCTGGATTTTCACCAAGCGCCATTTAGACAACATAACCAAACTGAATGACGGCGAATTTAAATCATTCGCCAAATCATTAAAAAAAATCTTGATAAAATTAAGCGAACTAGATTTATCTTTTAATTATTTCCTGCATCAGTCTGTTTCCGAAAAAGAACAGCATTTTTATTTAAAAATCCAGCCGCGCGACAGCGTCTGGGCCGGCATTGAGCTTGGCTCCGGGCTTATAATAAACTCCGTAGAACCCGAAGAAGCGGCTGAATTTTTCAGGAAATAAGTTTATCCCTTCGCCTATTTATAGGCGTGCGGGGGGCATAGCTTGTTTAAAACCTGTGCATTATATTATCCATGCCGGCTTAAGTAATTTTTTCAGATTAATTTAATACTCTAAAATTAGCCAAAAATATTATAAAATTTAATAATATTAAATAAAAAGGCCTTAGCCCTTGACATTTATAAAGATTTTCTTTAATATTACAATACAATATAAATTTATTCATAAATGAAAAATTAACTGAATAAATAACAGGCACAACTTGAAAACACATGAAGAAAAAAACAGTGATAGTTGCTTGGGCAAATATCCCTGTTTTTTTCTTTCGCTAAAAGCAAAAGACGCAACTTAACAATTAAATCTACTCTGTGGAACAATTTCGATCAGAGGTTTCGAAATTGCGATAAGCAGCATTAATATTTCCACAAGAGTAAGGCTCTGAAAATTCGCCCCCCGGCGAATAGATAAAGAGCAAATTTCAATACTAACAGGCGCTAATTCTAACTTTTCTCCGGTTTTTTATTAAACCGGGGAAGAATAAATCTGGAGATTAATTTCTTCAAATATTTCAATATTTATCTTCGTAAGAAATATATATTGAACATGGCTAAATCCATGTAAAAAAAGTTAAGCAGGAGCAACCTGAATAAAAACTTATTGAGAGTTTGATCCTGGCTCAGGATGAACGCTGGCGACGTGTCTAAGGCATGCAAATCGAGGGGTCCGTAGCAATACGGACACCGGTAAACGGGTGCGTAACACATTGGTAACTTACCCCGAAGTCATGAATAAGCCTGCGAAAGCGGGTCTAATACATGATGGAAGCGAGGGGACTAAAGTCATTCTCGCTTAAAGATTTATCGCTTCGGGAAAGGCCTATGGCCTATCAGCTAGTTGGTGAGGTAATGGCTCACCAAGGCAATGACGGGTAGCGGGATTGAGAGATCGACCCGCCTCACTGGGACTGAGATACTGCCCAGACTCCTACGGGAGGCTGCAGTCAAGAATATTCCCCAATGGCCGAAAGGCTGAGGGAGCGACGTCGCGTGCATGAAGAAACCCTTCGGGGTGTAAAGTGCTTTTAACCGGGAAGAATCTATGACGGTACCGGTTGAATAAGGGGCTGCTAAACTCGTGCCAGCAGCAGCGGTAATACGAGTGCCCCAAGCGTTATCCGGATTTATTGGGCGTAAAGCGTACGTAGGTGGTTTATCGCATCTCCTGTTAAATCCC
>Ga0172379_10000720_pt1 | contig 78386 bp, 96 predicted proteins | sample GrowelOW334metaG_FD_119756 | JGI IMG/M metagenome (GOLD analysis project Ga0172379, IMG submission 119756) | Groundwater microbial communities from an aquifer near a municipal landfill in Southern Ontario, Canada - Groundwater well OW334 metaG | ecosystem: Environmental > Aquatic > Deep... | reverse complement strand
GCAGAGGAAAAGGAAAGCGTCAGAAGTAAGCTGGCGGTAACCGCTAAACAACTTGCTGAGACGGCAGAAGAAAAAGAAGATACCAGAAGTAAGCTGGCGGTAACCGCTAAACAACTTGCTGTGACCGCAGAGACGCTCCGCCTTAAAGCAAAACAACTTGCTGTGACCGCAGAAGAAAAGGAAGATATTAGAAGTAAGCTGGCGGTAACCGCCAAACAACTTGCTGAGACGGCAGAAGAAAAAGAAGATACCAGAAGTAGGCTCGCCGTAACCGCTAAACAACTTGCTGTGACCGCAGAGACGCTCCGCCTTAAAGCAAAACAACTTGCTGTGACCGCAGAGGAAAAGGAAAGCGTCAGAAGTAAGCTGGCGGTAACCGCTAAACAACTTGCTGAGACGGCAGAAGAAAAAGAAGATACCAGAAGTAGGCTCGCCGTAACCGCTAAACAACTTGCTGTGACGGCGAGGGAAAAGGAAAATATTAGGCGTAAACTTGCCGTGGTGGCAAAGGAAAAAGAAAGTGTCAGGCGCAAGTTGGCAATAACCGCCAAAAAACTCGCCGTGACCGCCAAGGAAATTGAATCAGTAAACAAGGAATTACGCTCGCTCGACCTGGCAAAAGACGAATTTGTTTCTATTGCTTCACATCAGCTTCGGACACCTCTTACGGCCCTCAAGGGATACGCGGGCATGCTTCTTGATGGAGATGCCGGGCCCATAAACGATAAACAGCGTGAGTACCTTGGAGAGATAAAGCACGCAAACGATCGTATGATCAGGCTCATCACTGCACTTCTTAATGTCTCAAGAGTTGATCTTGGTGTGTTTACTGTTGACCCTGAGCCGGTAAATTTTGAGGAGGTTTCTAAAAGCGTGCTTAAGGAGCTTGAGATGAAGATCCAGAGCAAGAAGTTGCGGGTAGAGACGAGCTTCGAAAAGGGTATTCCTCTTTTGAGTGTTGATCCAAAAATCACTCGAATGATATTCCAAAATTTGCTTACAAACGCAGTGAAATACACACCAGCGGAGGGAAGCATTTCCCTCAACATAAAAAAGGACGGGTCCACCATTCTTATCTCGGTTGCCGATACCGGTTGTGGAATTCCCAAAGCGGCGCAATCAAAGATTTTTACAAAACTGTTCCGGGCCGATAACGCGCGCACGCAGGATCCTGAGGGCACCGGTCTCGGGCTATACATCATAAAGGCAACGATAGAGCAAACGGGTGGAAAAATTTGGTTTGAATCAAAGGAAAATAAAGGGTCGGTATTTTATGTTTCAATTCCTCTTGCGGGCATGAAGAAAAAGGAAGGATCCAGAAGACTAGAGTAAGACAAATAATAACTATGGACACATCACCAAAAAAAGTATTGATTGTTGAAGATGAGGTGGCTATTTTGAATGGCATCTCCGACAAGTTCATATATGAGGGTTTCTCGGTGGTCAAGGCGAAAGATGGCCAAGATGGGTTGAATAAGGCGCTTACGGAACATCCCGATCTTATTCTTCTCGACAATCTTATGCCCAATACCGATGGTTTTTATCTTCTCGAAAACCTTCGAAAAGACAAATGGGGCAAAAATATCCGAGTTATTATGTGGAGCAATTCTCATGATTCCCACACGATCAACAGAGCAAAAAAATTAGGAATTTCCGATTTTATGATCAAAAGTGAATGGGAATATAGGGATGTTGTAAAAAAAGTAAGAGAGATTCTTGGTATATAAATTTTTACAATAAATAATAAAAACACACTATGGAAAATTCTATAGGCAAGCATATTTTAATTGTTGATGATGATCCTCAAACCCGCCGTCTTTTTGGGGCATTGCTGGCAAAGGCCGGCCTTGAGGTATGGTATGCAAAAGATGGTAATGAGGGCCGCGAAATGGCAAGAAGACTGCAGCCCGATCTCATTTTGCTCGATGTCAACATGCCTGTGATGGATGGTCTAGAAACGGCCAATAGACTTAAGAATGAGCCCGGGTCTCCAACTGCGAACATTCCTATTATCTTTCTTACCAATGATGATCTCAGTATTGAAGCTCAAAAATCTATCAAAGAACTGGGAGTACTGGATTATATGCAAAAGGGAGTAAATAGCGAAGAATTTATCGAACGAGTCAAGAAGGCTCTCAACATATCACAAAAACCAGCGGTTATAAAGTAATTTGGGACAAAAGGCAGCAGAGCAAGTGCAACGATTTCATTCTCTTTATAGCTTACAGCGTTGACAGCTTATGCTCGGGGCTAAAGTTGAAAAATTATCGGGAAGGGGATAAACTGTAGGTGAGATTTTAAAAATATCAATCATAAAGAAGATAGATATATGGAAAATAAATCTACAATAAAAGAGGACAGTGAAATAGCTCTGCACTATATCAAGACTTTTTCAGATACCGCAAGGGAGCCCTTTTTAATTCTTGACCTCGATCTTAAGGTTATCGGAGCAAATGCATCTTTTTACAAAAATTTCCGAACCAGTAAGAAGAAAACCGAAAATAATTTTATTTATGATTTAGGAAATCGCCAGTGGGATATTCCGGAACTTAGAAAATTACTAGGGACTATCTTGCCAGCCGAGAAAACTTTTAATGATTTTGAGGTTTCTCATGAATTTCCTGAGATTGGGACGAAGATAATGTTGCTTAATGCAAGACAACTGGATTCGGCGCAATTGATTTTGTTAGCCTTTGAAGACATTACCGCAAAAAGAGCGATTGAAATTAAATTAGCCAATTACACCAAAGAGCTCGAGAAAGGAATTGCAGACAAAACAGCAGAATTGAAAATCCGCGTTGATGAGTTATCGAAAATAAACAGCTATATGGTCGGACGAGAGTTAAAAATGGTTGAACTGAAAAAAGAAATCGCTGAACTGAAAAAAGGCGCTTGAGCAACAACGAGATAAGTTTAATTTTGAATAACAGTCCCAAGAGTTACCCTATGCGTTAAATGGTGTTTGCAGATAAAGAATAGGCAGAAAAATCTAGTTGGTGGCATATTTTGCAAGATAAAAAACAAAATCTCCTTTACAAAGGAGATTTTGTTTTTGTTGAGCGGGTGAGCAGAATCGAACTGCCGTCTCAACCTTGGCAAGGTTGCATAATAGCCACTATACGACACCCGCAGAAATTCTTTTTGGTGCCCAGGGGCAGACTTGCACTGCCGACACCAGGTTTTTCAGACCTGTGCTCTACCACCTGAGCTACCTGGGCTTCTGCGAAAAAACACTTATATAGTATAAGAATATTCTTAAATAAATCAATGCCCTCGTCATATCTTTTTAAGACACGCATTGCCTCATCCTGCGACTCGGCATGCCCCGCCTGCTATAGCCCTCACACGGTTTTATCTCTAAAATGGTTTTGGAGTATAAAACACTTCTTATTGCTTTACCAAGAAAAAGGCACATGGCGGGCAGGTCTTGCTCGAGCGCTTGTCCCCCGCAAGAGCGGGAGAACCGTGCCAATCGCTCTCCGCAAAGGTCTTATAAAGATCATGACTCGCCAGGAATATTAAGGAATCAATCGCGTCTGGTGCAGTCAACCCTCCACGCTCGAAAGCAACAAGCTTGTGATCACAGGGGCAACGGTTTCTGCGCGAAGGGTCAGGGGGCTGATGCGTATGATGTGGGCGCCCATATCGCTTGCAGCATTTCTTTCCTCCGTGGTCCATCCTCCCTCGGGGCCGACGAATACATGATATTCCTTTTCTCCGGGATGTTTTTTCAGCGCACTCATGAGCGATTCTCCCGATTGGTCACAAAAGATCATGACACCGCTCTTTTCCTCCTCCAGCGCGTCAAAAAGCGAGCGGGGTTCCTCAATGGTCGGCAAAATACTTCTTCCCGATTGCTCTGCGGCCTCTCTGATTATTTTTTCCATGCGGTCCATGCGCACGGCTTTCTTTTCGCTGTGTGCCGACAGTATGGGCACGAATTTCGACACCCCCGTTTCAACGCCTTTTTGGATCGCGGTCTCAAAATTGTCTTTTTTTATCACCGATTGGTACAGGAATATCTTGATCGGCATCTCATGTTCGCTCTGTTTCTTCTCTTTGATGGCGATGTGCACGCCGCTTTTTTCGGCCACAAGAATAATGCCGGAATACTCATATCCCGTATTATCAAAAAGGATGACATATTCTTTGGCCCGCAGGCGCAATACGCGGACTATCTGGTGGATCAGTTTTGTGTTCGCGACCGCTATTTCTTTTCCTTCGGCGAGCTGGCCGCGAATATCTTTTTCGGGCTCGATATAGAAACGATGTATTTTCATGATCACTGTCTACAATTTTCGCAAATATGCCGTTGTGGGTCCCGATGATGCTAGGAGGGTAAGGATCGGACTCGATCTGCACGCCCCCCGCTAGAAGGGTAGCTGGTCGGACTGCTGGGAATCGAACCCAGACCACGTGCTCCTTCACCCGCCTAAAGTTTTTATTTGTCGGAGAGCCGAGAATCGAACTCGGACCACATGCTCCCAAAGCATGTATACTACCACTATACTACTCTCCGATATAATTTTGGCGGGCAGGAAGCACGTATACTACCACTATACTACAGTCCGATGTGATTTTGGCAGGCAGGGCGGATATGTTAGCCATTATACTGTATCCCGTCCGCTCACTCGCTTTATCTTATACAACAACAACCCTTTTTGCAATGAATTGTCTGCTGACGCGGGCACGGCTGGTGTGATATACTATACGTATGCCGGAGCAGCCCGCACAAATAAAAAAGGGGTGTTCGCCGTTCAGCAAACTGAATGTTTTTAAGACGTGCAAGGCGTCGGGAGTGCCTCTGTGGGAGTGCCCCCATTTTCTATTTCCCATCATGGGCGCGGTGACCATTATGGCAATGCTTTCCACTTATATCCTGGCACAGCGCGAACTTGCCGAAGAGCCTGAGCTTGTGGCGCTGGTGGTGATCGTTGTTACCACGATCGTTTTTGTGATCGGGCATTTTATTATTGATGGGTTTACTAAAGTTGCAGAGTTGAGTCGTATGAAAACGGAATTTGTGAGCATTACCTCTCATCAGTTGCGCACACCGCTTGCCGGACTTCGGTGGTCAATCGAATCGATCCTCTCAGGAAAATACGGGACGTTGAACCAGCGGCAGGAAGAATTTTTTTCGATCATCAAAGAAAGCGCCGATCGCATGATCAAGCTGGTGAGCGATCTTTTGGATGTATCGCGCGTTGAGACAAAAGAAGTAGTGATGCACTTCACCAGCGTTTCTTTTCAGCAGGTCATTCGGGATGTGGTTGCAGATGTTCTTCCGCTTGCCAAGGCGAGTAATGTGGACATTATATTGAACGTACCAAAGGATGTCCGTCCCGTTCTTGCCGATGATCTGCGTTTGCATATTGTGGTCCAGAATATCATTGATAATGCGGTGAAATATATCGTAGGGAAAGGAACCGTCACCATCGAATTATATGAAAAGGACGCCGAGGTGACGCTAAAGGTCTCCGATACGGGTGCGGGAATCCCCGAAGAAGACCAGCAAAAGATATTCCAAAAATTCTTTCGCGCCGAAAACGTAAAAAAACTGAAAACTCAGGGAACGGGGCTCGGGATGTTCATCACGCGCTCATATGTGCTGTTTATGCACGGTACGCTTCGCATGGAGTCGGCCGAAGGCAGGGGAACTACCTTCTGGGTCTCTTTTCCCGCGGCTTCGTAGCGGCCGCTGTGCAGGAGTCTAAAAAAAAGGTATAATATAACAAGCAATCAATATTATTACCAATATCATACGTATGGCAAAAAACAGGATATTGTTCATTGAAGATGAAGAAGCCCTGCAACATTCCATGGGCAGAGCTCTTGAATTCGCCGGTTTTGCGGTATTACAGGCCCTTGATGGAGAGGCGGGCGTTGCAATCGCCAAAAAAGAAAAACCAGACCTTATCATGCTTGATCTGATACTCCCCAAAATGGATGGGTTCGAAGTTCTTAAGGCACTCAAAAAAGAAGTAACAACGAAAGATATTCCGGTAATGGTTCTGACGAATCTTGAGAGCAGCCGCGACGTGGATAAAGTTATCGCGATGGGGGCAACCACGTATCTCGTGAAGGCGAATTATGAACTAAAAGAGCTGATTGCGAAAATAAAAGAGACGCTGGCCACATCTGCAAAACAATGAAAGTCGAGGACCAACAACTGAAGTCCTTTATTCTTGATGCCGGGCTTATCCCCGGGGCGGTTCTTGATGAGATACAAAAAGAGGCAAAGAAAAATAATCAGCGGCTTGAGGACCTTTTGATAGAAAAAAAACTCATTGACGAGAGCAGGATCATCCAGCTCAAGGCATATATTCTCGGCATTCCTTTCATTGATCTCAAACAGGAGATCGAGATACCTCCTGAAACACTGCAGATCATTCCCGAGCCCATCGCCAGAAAAAATAATGTTATCGCATATCATAAGCGCGGGAAGGACGAGCTTGAAGTTGCCATGCAGGACCCCCGCGATCTGCAAACCATCGAGTTTATCCAGAAAAAAACGGGTCTGAAAATTCTTCCGCGTCTTACGGACAGCGAAGGGATCAAAAATGCGCTCAAACAGTACCAAAAAAGCATTGAAGATGAGTTTGGCGAGTTCATCAAGAAGGATACTGACGAGAGCATGACCTTTGTAAAGGATTCAGAAGAGACCGCCGATACGGAAAATTTGGAAAAGATGGCCGAAGATATGCCGATCATCCGTATTGTCGATGCGTTCATCAAGCACGCGGTGCTGCAGGGAGCGTCTGACATCCATGTCGAGCCGACGGAAAAAGATGTCATTGTCCGTTATCGGATCGACGGCATTTTGCGGGATGCCACTGTTCTTCCTAAAAAAATGCAGGCGGGCGTTGTGGCAAGGATCAAGGTGCTTTCCAGTCTGAAGTTGGACGAACATCGATTGCCGCAAGATGGAAGATTTAAGATAGAAACGGCTGATTACCGGGTGTCGTTCCGTGTTTCCACGCTTCCGGTGTATGACGGTGAAAAGGTAGTTATGCGTCTTTTGCCTGAAGGAAGGAAGAGTTATTCGCTGGAGGAGCTGGGAATGTTCGGAAAATCCCTTGAGGTGCTTAAGCGCGCCATTGATAAGCCGGTGGGAATGATCCTTGCCACGGGGCCCACGGGTTCGGGTAAGACCACTACGCTTTATACGGTGCTGACGATGTTAAATACCCCCGATGTGAACATCTCGACCGTGGAGGACCCGATCGAATATCGGCAGCCCCGTATCAATCAGACGCAGGTAAAATCAGAGATCGGGCTTACGTTTGCGAACGGATTGCGCGCATTGTTGCGCCAGGACCCCGACATTATCATGGTAGGTGAGATAAGAGATGAGGAGACCGCGTCGCTTGCGGTGAATGCCGCGCTGACCGGCCACCAGGTGCTCTCGACATTGCACACCAATAGTGCCGCCGGTGCAATTCCGCGTCTTATCGATATGGAGGTAAAGCCATTCTTGATCGCTTCAACGGTAAACACCATTATTGCCCAGCGGTTGGTGCGCACGCTGTATAAGGAAAAACAAAAATATAATCTTACCAAGGAAGAAGTGGATGAATTCAGGAAGGAATTCAATATTGATCGCCTTCTTGAAGTGCTGAGGCGCGAAAAGATCGTCGAAAAAAATGCCACATGGGAGACCATTGATCTGTATAAGCCGGTGCCTTCCCACGATGCCCCCGACGGATACAAGGGGCGCGTCGGTATCCGCGAGGTGCTGGAGGTAACTCCGGCGATCAAAGATCTGATCGTGAGAAAAGCCACGTCTGATGAGATACAGCAAAAAGCGCAAGAAGAAGGGATGCTCACTATGCTTGAGGACGGATTTGTGAAGGCAGTGCAGGGTATTACTTCGATCGAAGAGATATTGCGGGTGACAAAGGAATAATGGTTTGTATGTGTGAAGGCTTGCGGTGTCTCTTATGTTGCGGAGAGCGCTAGAACTATTTATTGCAGGGTATGAAATTTATTTACGTCGCAAAAAATCGTCAGGGCGAAACGGTGACCGGCATTGCAGAGGCCGTTTCCGAAGACGATCTTGCGGAAAATCTAAAAGCACAAAGCTTGCTGCTGATATCCTCCGAACATGAAAAAGAGGGTATTGGAAGTTTTGATGTCAACAAGCTGTTCGCTTTTTTTCGGGGGATCTCCCGTCTGGAAAAAATAACATTCACCAGAAATCTTTCGGTGATGATCAATGCGGGAATACCGCTTACGCGGTCGCTGCAAACCCTTGCCAATCAGGCGGGGAGCCCTGCTTTTAAGGATGTTATTTTGAATATTGCAAGCAATATTGCGAAAGGAAAGAGTTTCGGTGATTCATTGAAGGAATATCCAGATGTGTTTCCCAATATTTTTGTGAGTATGGTGGTTGTGGGTGAGACAACGGGAAACCTTGATGAGGTGCTGGAGATCCTTACCGAGCAGATGGTCAAAGATAATGAGACGCGCTCAAAGGTCATCGGCGCGATGATCTATCCTGCGGTCATTATTACTGCGATGCTCGGTATTGGTATTTTTATGATGGTCTATGTGGTTCCGATGCTGACCGGTATTTTTACGGAAATGAATGTTGAGTTGCCGTTCATGACCAAGGTGGTCATCGGAATCAGCAATTTTCTCCAGAACTCCTGGTATTACGGTCTTGGCGGGCTGGTATTGCTTATCTATTTGTTGAAAACCAGCATGTCGCTGCCTGCCATGAGGAAGACGGTCGATTTTATCATATTGAAGCTGCCGATCGTCGGGAACATGGTGATCAAGATAAACTCAGCCCGCATTTCGCGCAACATGAGTTCTCTTCTGAAAAGCGGAATGTCGCTTACGCGTTCTCTTGAAATTCTCAGCAGCACCGCTTCAAATTATTTTTTTTCCGAGTCGCTATTGCGCGCAAAAGACGGAGTGGAAAAGGGGCTGACGCTTAGTGAAACGCTGCAGCGATATAAAAATCTCTATCCCCCCATGGTGCTTGAAATGATGGCGATCGGCGAGGAAACAGGTGCACTGACCGATCTTCTCGTCAAAGTTGCCGTATTTTATGAAAAAGAGGTTGATCAGATCACAAAGAATATGGCTTCGATCATTGAGCCGGTATTGATGGTGCTGATGGGCGGGGCGGTCGGCTTTTTTGCGGTTTCCATGATCCAGCCGATGTATCAAATATCTTCGGGAATAAAATAAATGTGTATGACACGATCTGTCTGCCAACGACGGCGTTGCGGATTTTCCTCCATCGAGCTCATGGTCGTTGTAGCGATCATGCTGTTGCTGGGGACCATTGGGATTGTCAATTATGTGTCATTCCGAAGCCAGTCGGAGCTTTCGGTGTGGGCAAATAATATTGTTGAAACTGTGTCGCTGGCGAAAAATAAAACGTTGCAGGCGGAGTATGGAGAACAGCACGGCGTTCATTTTGAAACGGATAAATTTGTTCTATTTCGGGGAATCGCGTATGTCGCCGCATCAACATCAAATGTCATCTACGCTCTTCCTGGATCCCTTGAGATCGCCTCTATCAGTCTCAATGCCGCGACATCTGATGTGGTGTTCAAAAAGGTAACGGGGCAGACGGATAATTACGGCGCCATTGTACTTCGTCAGAAGGCGGGCAACAATAATTCAATAGAGATCCATGTCGATAGGTCCGGTTCTGCCGGCGTGGACATCGCGCCGCTCGCGTCCACCTCTACCCGCATCGAAGATTCCCGGCATGTGCATGTTGCGTTCGGGCAAAATATCCAAAGCGCGACCTCACTATTGCTGGAATTTCCTGGATACGCAACCAATAATGTAACGGTAGGTTTCCAAACATACCTTAATCCGGGGAAAACGGTATTTTCCTGGGAAGACAATGCAATTTTGGTGGGGGGCGCCACGCAGTCTATCAAGATACACACTCACTTGATCGATCTTACCGGCGCGGAGTTTTCCATTCACAGAGACGGAAGATATAATAGTCGTGCAGTGAATATTTATATCAATAATCCAGGAGCTCAACAACTGATCCAATATAGTGCGGCGGGGGCGGTCACCAATGGGACCTCGCCGTATGCCGGAGATCCGGAATATCAATAAACATATGAAAAGAATAAGAAAATTATTTTCGGGCGGGATGGGCGTGGTAGAGATCATAGTGGTTGTCGGCATTGTTGCCACCAGTTTTTTTGCCGTAAGCCAGGTCGCTTCCAACTTCGTGAATCGGTCGGCGAAAGACAGCAATTTTAATAAAGCCGTGCAGCTTTCAAAAGAGGGTGTTGAAGCAGTGCGGACGCTTCGTGATGCAACGTGGGCAGGGAATATCGCGAGTAAATCGGTGGATACATGGTACTATCCAACAAACAACGGAACGTCCTGGTCGCTCACACTCACAAATCCCGGCCTTGTTGAGGGTATTTTTTCACAGACCGTGAAGTTTGACCGCGTATATCGCGATGCCCAAGATGACATCGCTGCCTCTGGTGCTGAGGATATAAATATCCGGAAGGTCACCTCGAAGGTCGATTGGTTCAATGGTGCCGCAACACAAAGCGTTTCTTTGGAAACCTATGTTTCAAACTATCTTAACAACTAAAAATTGTCGTTTTTCAAGAGCGATGAGAGGGCGAGGTTTTACTTTGATAGAGTCCCTTGTGTACGCCACTCTTGTCGCGCTTATGGTGGGCGCTCTTACTATGTTGATCATCACCACGATTGATGCGTATCGGAGAGTTTCCATTGACGTTACCCTTGAGGACAATGCGCGGCTTATTGTGAGGGCCCTTGAAAATGAGGCGCGGTATGCGTCATCGGTCTATACTCCGACGAGCGTTCTCAATATTCATCCTGGGCAATTGTCGCTGCAAACAACACTGAACACTCCGCAGGACGAAAGTTTGACTTACGTCGATTATTATCTTGATAACGGAAAATTATTCGTGAAGCGCGAGGAGTCGGCGGCCTTAGCAATTACGTCTGATGCTGTTTCGGTGAACTCTTTTATTGTGCTTCGGCTGAGTACATCATCCATAAAGGTCAATTTTTCTTTGATTCCCCGCCTCCAAAAAGAAATACTGAGCGGAGGAAAAGCATATACGGCAACCATGTCATTAAGGGGTAAATAAACAATATGCGTATTTGTATTCATCCACACATGCGGTCTACAAGGTATTCTCGGGGGAGTGCGGGGGCCGCCCTTTTGATAGCATCAGTGATGATGTTGTCCATCTCTTTGATTGTGCTTGCGGGATTTGGATATTCGTTCGTAAAAAATTCGGCGACCCAAAAAGGAACACTTAACTCAGAAAAAAGTTATTATTATGCCGAGGGTGCGCTTGAAGATATTGTGATCCGGTCAAAAAATGGCAAAAAAATGCCGGCAATCAACCCCTCCACCATGGTGTTTTCAGATGGTTCGGTTTCGATATTGCGCGGCACAGAGATCGGGGGATCGCAGCAGATCACGGCAACCGGCACCACCAATAATAATGTACGGAAGGTCTCCGCGACGCGGGTGACATCCTCAAAAGAATCGTCATTTATTTATGGCATCCAGGTTGGCGAGGGGGGGCTTGAGTTAGGGAATTCTGATATTGAGGGAAGTGTTTTTTCGAACGGCAGCGTTTCTGGTGCAAACGGTGCCGAGGTAGAAGGGGATCTGTTTGTTGCGGGCAGCACACACAGCATCACCAATATCGATATTGAGGGAGTTGCTCGGGCGAATACAGTCACCGACTCCACTATTACCGGAAGTTTGTATTGCCAGTCTGGTAGCGGAAATAACAAGGCATGTAATACCTCTGAGGCAGATAAAACGCCGTTGGACTTTCCTATTGATGATGCAACTATTGATGGATGGAAAGCCAATGCTGCGGCGGGCGGAGTTATCAATGGCAACTATAATTTGAGTGGTACCATCTCGTTTGGCCCAAAGAAGATCATTGGAAATCTCACGTTCAGCACCAATACGGTTCTTACTATCACCGGGACGATCTATGTCACCGGGACCATAACGCTTGCGAATAGTTCCATTGTCCGGCTCAGCTCTTCTTATGGCTCTTATAGCGGGGTTATGCTGGCTGATGGCCTTATCACAGTGGGAAACGTTGATATTGAGGGTTCCGGACAAGAAGGAAGTTATTTAATGGTTGCTTCTACAAAAACGGGCGATGCGATCACCGTAAATAATAGCGCTGACGCTGCAATTTTTTATGCACCAAAAGGAACGCTGGCCATTGGGAATATTGAAGTGCATGAAGCTACGGGATATCGCATTACGGTTGCCAATAGCGGAGAGGTTGATTATGAAAGCGGACTTGCTGATGTGAATTTTAGCTCAGGACCTTCGGGTGGATTTTCGATCACCGGGTGGCACGAAGTGGAATAACGGCGCGCAATAACACTTTTTTTGAATAAGTGCTATACTGAATAGAGGGTTTTTTATCGAGCCATATGAATATTTTTTCTAAAAAAATATACGCAGCAAGCCCGGAGGCATTCGGTATTGATATCTCTGATCTGTCCATTAAATTGATGAAATTGGAGAGTTCGGGGAAAAAAACAAAGGTCTCCTCGTTCGGAAAAAAGATTATACCGAGCGAGATCATACAGAACGGGGTTGTTCAGGACGAAAAGAGTTTTGCAAAATTAGTGCGCGAAGCCATCTATGAAATGTCTGGCCATGGCCCCAAAACACATTGGGCGGTGGTGTCGCTTCCGAGCCAGGAAACTTTTTTGCGGGTGGTGCAGATGCCGATCATGAGGGATGAAGACATCAAGCGTTCTATCAAGTGGAGCGCCGAGGAGAATATTCCTTTGGATCTGAACGAAGCCTATTTTGACTGGGAAAAGATACCCATGCCTCCCGACAAACACATTGATCATATTGATGCACTGGTAGTTGCGCATCCAAAAAGAACGATCGACGGATACGTGCGGGCATTCGAGGCGGCAGGCGTGCGCATAATAGCGATAGAAATAGGGGTTATTGCGGCGGCGCGTGCCGTTATCCCCGACGACATGATGAAAGAAACGGTGCTTATTGTGGACATCGGGACGCTTAAAACGGATATTAGCATCTATGCATCTGGCGCAGTGCGCTTTACTTCCTCGGTGGATATCGCGGGGCACTCATTCACGCAGTCTGTTGCAGAAAAACTAAAGATAGGTTTTTCTGAGGCGGAAAAACTAAAGATCGAGTTTGGTTTTGACAAGGATGCTCAGGAGGGGAAGGTATTTGAGGCGCTAAAGCCAGTTGCGGATAAGTTCATTGGGCAGATCGCCGACTACATCAATTTTTATGAAGAGCACGATTTTCATGATCATTCTGTCGCTAAAAATAAGGTGACGAAAATATTGTTTTGCGGAGGGGGGGCCACCACAAAGAATTTTATCGAGCTATGCGCGCGCAAGTTAAAGATCGATGTGGCGCTCGCAAATCCCTGGTCTCATATCTTAGCGTTCCCGCTCAAGGAGATCCCGGAGATCTCATACGAAAAGTCCCTCAGTTATGCTACGGCCATCGGACTTGCGTTGCGGGGCATCATCTATCGTCCATAAAAAAAGAATATGCTATTTCATATCAATCTGCTTCCGCCAGAAAAAAAAGAGGAGGTACACAAAGAGATGCAGGCGCGCCGCCTTTTATTACTGTGTGTCGGGCTTGTTCTGGTGATGTCCGTGTTTTCCGCGGAGCTATTTTTTGTAAAGGAATATATTTCCATTCAGTTCGTTAATCTGAGTGATATTGTGAATGCCGAAAGCTCTTCCTCGGTGAATACAAAAGCGTCCGGTATCGAGGATAATATTTTGAAACTGAACACGGCAGTTCAGCTCAATGAGCATATGCTGAAAGATAGGATGATCGTGAATGCCGTGCTTGATGCTATGGCGGAAGCGCTGCCCGAAGATGTATCTCTCACAAGGCTTACTTATACTGCCGAAGGAAAACAGATCGTTTTTAGCGGTTTTTCTCCGACGCGTGCAAAATTTGTTTTACTTATCAACAAACTGAGAGAATATCGCAGCCCGGGATCGGATAAGGAAATGTTCGCAGATTTCAGCTCTCAGGTGCCGTATCTTTCGAAACAAGTGGACATCAAGTTTGATATGTCCATGAAAATAAGACAATGAAAATGAATGCAAAGAACAGAATATATGCAATGATCGCCTTTATGCTTGTGGGAAGCGCGGCGTTTTATTTTTTTGGTTTTCGGTTATTGATACAAAATGTTGAAACAGAGAGCAATAAATATATAGAATTGAAAAAAAATTCAATACTACTGAATGAAAAAAGCAAGGCGCTGAAAACTCTTGAGGATGCGTACACAGGAATAAAAGATCAGTTCCCTCGCATTGATGGGACAATGCTTAAGCCCTCGCAGGAGGACATTCTCGGGTTTTTGGTCTCTATCGAGGGGCTTGAGCAAAAGACGGGGGTGCATGTGACAACAACGATCAGGGATCTTGTGGTTGATCCGCGTATCAAGTGGAGCGTTTTTCCGCTTGATGTGGTGGTGAACGGCTCATATACAAGTGTGTATAAATTTCTGACCTACTTCCAAAGCGTTCCTCAGTCGATCTATATCGAAAAGATCGAATTAACACGAGGTCAATCGCGCCAGTCTGTCGGTGCAGATGGTACAGCGGTAGTGAATGAAGGGGCCGTGGATATGATCATTGCCTCAAAGATATTAAGTTCGGTCTCTGCGCCAACACAAAAATAACGAAAAAATAGGGCGTCAACGGTACACATATCACTGTAAAAAACGATCATGAGCAGCAAACAGATCACAACGGCAATCATCGGAGCTATCACTGCCATTGGTAAGCAATTAATGGCGAGGATATTTGTCGTGTTGATCCTCCTGTTGCTTTTGGTCAGTGCATATTGCGGATTTATTTTTTACCAATATGCCATTGTCGTTGACGAGGGACAACTGGAGGTGATCGTGAATCTGGCAAGCATCAAAAAAGACGATCTGAATAGCGTGGTACATACGCTGGACGAAAAGGAAAAGATACAGCAGGGATACGAGCCGTCCATAGGCAGGGATATTTTCAGATAAGCAAGAATTGTTTTTTTTCTATTGTTGGGTATACTTTAGGCTGATTGATCAAAGGGCCTAGTTTTTTTGAATGTCCCCATAGTTCAATGGATAGAACACCAGCCTTCTAAGCTGGTTATGGGGGTTCGATTCCCTCTGGGGGCACAAGGTAGTGCGAGGTTCTGGGGACCCGTGCGGGTTGCCTTTCCTGTGCGACTGAGGAACCTCGCTACACTTATGGTCAGCAAGAAGCTAAAATATGGATATGCATACAAAGCAGCAGATTTTGGAAGAAATAAAACGAACCGCCAGAGAAAACGGCGGCGTTCCTGTTGGTAGAGAAAGATTTGGAAAGGAAACTGGAATAACACAATACGAATGCAATAAACATTGGTCTACCTTTGGAGACGCACAACGCGAAGCCGGTTTCGCCCCGAATACATTTCTAAAGGCCGGGCACGAAGAAACCTTTTTGCTTGAAAGCTTGGTTGCCCTCATGCGAGACCTTGGGAGATTTCCGACGGGAGCAGATTTGATATTAAGAAGAAACAAGGATTCTAAATTTCCAGATCCTACAAGTATCCACCGACGCTTGGGTAATAAAAAAGACTTAGCCACAAAGCTGTCAGATTATGCAGGACAAAAAGGGTATAGCGATATCGTCGAAATGTGTAATTCAGTTGTCGGTATTTCTCTTGAGAGCAAAGATTCTGATAACCGTGATATTGGAATCGGAGAGGTTTATCTCTTCAAATCCGGCCGCTACTACAAGATTGGGAAAACTAATGACACGGTAAGGCGCGGAAATGAGCTTCGAGTCCAGCTGGCCGAAGTCCCGAATTTAATCCATTCTATAAGGACCGATGACCCAAGCGGCGTTGAGGCATATTGGCATAAAAGATTCGAGGCAAAACGAATGAATGGTGAGTGGTTCAATCTGAATTCCGCAGACATAAAGGCGTTTAGGCGCTGGAGGCGTATTTGCTAGATTTTAACGGAGACCGAGGTGCTTCGTGTTCACTACGGGGCATGCTTGAAATTTGCGCAGAAATAAAAAATTCCAGCAGTACCGGTTTTTTTATTTTAGACGATTGTTGCTTGCGGTCCTCCGAGCATTGAAAAATTCGGGAAAAAGAATTCTGAGCGGAGACGGCGTTAAAAAATGGTGCTGTTTGAGGCGCTATGCGCGACGAGTTCACCATTTTAGCTGTCGAAGCGAGGAATTCCCTGGATTTTTCACAGATCGGCGCTTTTGGGGCGCTACCCCGTTTGTGCGGACAAATGGGGTGGCAGATAATTATTCAAACGCAAATTTTTCCTGCAAACTTCTGAAAAAGTAGTTTTTTTCAAGTTCCGCGAATTGTACCAGCCGCGAGGAACGACGCACAATGATCTCGTCCTTTTTTTGTAGAGGGAAGATAGTTTCGCCATCGGAGACTAGTACTACATCAACCGCCTCTCCTGTCTTTGAGACCGACAACAGTCCTCGCTTGCGGAAGCTTGTGATGCGTAAATGTACGCGCTTGTTGTGTTTGACCACAATGCTGGGGGTAGGAATATTGTGGTCCATGATTTCTGTGATAATAAGGCATTTGATGTTCGGCATTACAATGGGCCCATGTGCCGACAAGTTGTAGGCGGTTGATCCCGTTGCAGTGCTTACCAAAACGCCGCTTCCTCTGATATATTGCACATGATGACCTTCGATAGTTACCCGTATCTCGACGATACCAAGAATGTTTTGGAGGGCGATGTCGTTCAATGAGAGTGCCTCAAATATAGTTTTTCCCTCGCGCAGGACGCTCGCATGGAGCATCATCCTTTTCGCGATCGAATAATTGCCCTTTACGAACTGGTCAAGTGACGGTAGAAATTGATTCTGTTTACGCACGGACGCCAAAAATCCAACGTGGCCCATATTAAGGCCCAAGATCACCGCATTGGTGTGCCGGTATTTCTTTGCTGCCGCAAGAATTGTTCCGTCGCCCCCCAATACAATGACCGCCTGGGGTTTTTCCGTAACGATGCGGACGCCGGGGTGTTTTGCCCTCAGCCATGTGCCGATCTTTTTTGCCCATTGCACCGCATCGGGGTTATCGTCGCGGTAGAAAAGGGAAATAGATTTTATCGGACGTGTCGGTTTCATAATTGACGAAGAATGAATTACTCTTTACACTGTCTATAGTGTATTGTTTACACCTTAAATTGTCAAAATGAGAATACTTATTGATCCTGCCATAACAAAAGCGACGTTTTTTGCACAAGGACACGAGATCCCCAAGGTTATTGGTGGAAAGCTGCGGCGGAAGAACGAAGAAGTGCCAGTGCATGTGTTTCGCCATCCACGATTATTGACCAATACTGCGGCGATCGGGCGTTTGCCGTCGTCCCAGCGGGATATGATCGCGCGGTTGCTTGAGTTCCATCGCCGCGTTGTGGAATATGACGATGTTAGTGTGGAGTGGTCCGACATCGAATATCCCGGAGTATGGGGCCCCTCTATAGACACCATACTGTTTGCCAAAGCATTGCATGGATTATTGAGGTTGCCTGGCTATCGTGTAGGAGTGCGGTCGTTTTTGGAAATAGGGTGTGGCAGCGGATTTCTGAGTAAATATGTGATCCAAAAAAAGAAAGCTCTTGGCAAGCCGCTTGGCCATGCTCATCTCATGGACATTAATCCTGATGCGTTAACGTGTGCGATGCGGGCTATTGAGGAGACGCGGGGCAATACGCTGGTGACTTACACACTTAATAAATCAGAAAAACCACTGAAGGTTGCCCATGGCTATGATCTTGTGGTGTGTAATCCGCCGTATGTGCCGCGTCCGCACGAACAGCACACCAATCCATTCGAGGGTCTTTTCTTGTATGGAGAGATATTGCGGAAAGCAGAGGATCTTCTTTCTCCGGGAGGCACGCTTATCACTAATTTTTCGAGTATATCGCGGCGGGATGTGTATCCCGAGTTCCGGAAAAAATTTACCATGCGGACGCTGGTAAAAATGAAAGTGCCACTTAAAATACCGCTTATCACTGCACAGCGATCGGATGAGAGTAAAAAATGGATGGAGTATCTTCTGCGCACCAAGCGTCTCTTTGTTGACCGGTCCGAAAAGTCTGGCTACCGCTATTGGCATACCATTGAGATCGTGGAGTGTATAGTAAAGAAGTAATAACATGTCACACAAAGAATATTTTGATGCTGCTGGCGGTGAAAGAAAAGAGGATCATGCGTTAAAAGGGGAGCTTGCTATATTTGTTACGGATCTTGCGGGGGAAAATATGGGCGAACAAACGAAAGCGGTTGTTCAGGGATATCTCGACGCGATACAAAAGGATGACCTGAATGGTTTGGAGAAATTGGCAAAATTCATGGAAAATCATTTGGACTACATACGTCCGAAAGATCGCAAAAAATGGGCAAGCGATAACGCATTGCGCGAGCGATTGCTGGCACATATTGACCAACTGCTTCAATAAAGATTTTTTATGATAAAAAAAGAAAAAAAATACTTTTCTTCGTCGGTGACCGTTGATGTTGTTATTTTTACTATCGAGGGCGGGGATTTGAAAGTATTATTGATCGAGCGTGCAAATAAACCATTTTTTGGGGATCATGCGCTGCCCGGCGGGTTTTTATTGCAGGGGGAAACAACGCATGCTGCCGCACTGCGTATTTTAAAAGAAAAGGCGGGAGTTAAGGATGTCTATATTGAGCAGCTCTACACTTTTGATGACAAAGGAAGGGATCCGCGGGGGCCCGTGCTTTCGGTCACCTATTTTGCTCTGGTTCCGCCAAGCGATATCGTGCTGAAAAAGGAAAAGGATCTGCAGGCACCGGCACTGTATCCGCTCCGGCGATTACCAAAGCTTGCATTTGATCATGCCGGTATTATTGCATATGCGGTGCGGCGTTTGCGCGCGAAATTGGGGTATACCAATGCGGCGTTCTCGCTGTTGCCAAAATTTTTTTCGCTCTTTCAGCTTCAAAAAACGTATGAAGCGATCATGGGAACAAAGCTGGACAAGCGTAATTTTCAAAAGAAGTTCCTTTCGCTGCGGCTCATTGCGCTTACCGATAAAATGGAGGAAGGCATGCGGCAGCGTCCTGCACGATTGTATCGGTTCATTTCACAAAAACCCTCCGAACTTAAGAAGTTTTTTTAAGCGGTTTCTCCGCGACAATGACGGCATTTGTGTTTGGCCATGGTGCTTGCGCAAAGCCGTTTTTTGTTTTTTCCATCAAAATACAATCCTGTTCCCATCGGTTCTCGACAATCCACGGGTTTTGAAATCCGCGTGAAGAAACAATATGATATCCGAGTTTTTCAAGCAGCGTCTCATATTGTTTGAGCGTAAGGTACCCAAATTGCTCGTTTATCTCAATGTGCCAATTGTCGCGGTAATCTTTTTTTGACAGGAATTCATAGGCGGTGTGAGAGCTCGTGCAATAAAGTCTCTCTCCGAATCCTCTCGGGGGAATAATGCCGGTATTTTTCATTGCGCGGTGAGGTGCTCCAGTTCCATTTTTAAATTCCTGTATAAATCGGAGGAACATTGCTTCTGTTGAAAGACATTTCGGGTGTTCGGTAATATTTTGTGAGCCGTTGTTGTTCTTTAGGAGAAGGTATGCTGTCTTTTTTTCCGGCATGATGCCGTCGCGGATGATGATCCTTCCGTCTGGCTTGAGCTCGTCAAGGGCGCTGGTGAGCGCTTTTTCTACTGCGGTGATGTCGTAACCAGTGTAGGAATATACCTCATGGAGCACGGTGGAAAATATTATAGTATCAACCGAGTCCGTCGCAAGGTGTTTATCAATGATATTTCCCTGAACCAGTCGTACGTTTGCAATATTGGCGAGGTGCCGCATGGCGTTTGTCAAAAAATGTTCTGAGCAATCAATACCGATAATCTGCGAGGCGGGGTGTTGGAGCGCAATGTATCGCGCAAGTTCTCCAGTGCCAAAACCAGCGTCGACAACAACACCTTCTTTCACCCATGGAGCGATGTCGGATATTTTGTTATATAGTGCTGCATCCATTTGTGCACTATAGACGGAAAACTCCCGGTTATGTGCAAGCTCGGCTTTTCCAAAAGAGCCGGCGAAAGAGGGGAATAAGATAGGCTGGCTAAGTGTTTTCATATGACATAGTGTTAATAATACACTAATTACTATATAGCATACGTATAAAAAAATGCAAGGGGCTTGACAAGGAAAATCTGCGGGAGTACTCTGACGATAGATAGTGTAATTAATACACTATTAAGACATCATTAAGAATAAACGCCATGAAATATTTTTTGGATATCAACACGGTATTCTTCACCATTTGGGATTACCCGATGAGCTATATCGAGTTCTTTGGGACAGTATTTAATCTTTGGTGCGTGTGGCTGACGGCAAAAGGAAAGATACTAAGCTGGCCAGTCGGTCTTGTTGGTGTGGTCCTCTATGGTTTTTTGTTCTATCAAATACAGCTCTATTCCGATCTTTTTGAGCAAGGTTACTTTTTTGTCACGGGTTTGTGGGGGTGGTGGGCATGGGCTCATCCGCGGAATACAGCAGAGTCCGATGAAAAAAAAGAATTGAAAGTGAGTTTTGCGGGCAAAAAAACAAGAATGATAGGTATTGTGGCTATTGTTGCCGGCACGGTAGTGATGGGCGCAGCGGTGGGGAATATCCACCTTTATCTGCCGCAGATATTTACAGAGCCAGCCTCATATCCTTATCTTGATGCATTCACGACTGTCATGAGTTTTGCCGCGACGATCCTGATGATCAGAAAAAAGATCGATTGCTGGTATCTCTGGATAGCGGTCGATATTATCGGGGTTGGTCTTTATTATGCAAAGGACGTGAAATTCATTTCTCTTGAATATCTGATATTTCTTGGCCTGGCGATAGCGGGACTTCTGAAATGGCAAAAGATCCTCGCAGGATATACCGGGAAAAACAATGTGATCGATCCGATGCTTGTAGTACAAATAAATACCGCATAAATAATTATGAAAAAAGGCATTGTCATCGGAAAGTTTTATCCGCCGCATAAGGGGCATTCGTATCTTATAGAAACAGCTCTTTCTGCCGTTGACCAATTGACGGTCATTGTATGCGATAAGCAAGGACAGCTCATTCCCGGTTCCTTGCGCGCCCGGTGGATCAAAGAAATACATCCGGATGCCGATGTGATGGTGATTGATGATATTGTGCCCGATGACGATTCAAAAGGATGGGCAGAACATACACTCCGCATTCTTGGCTATAGGCCAGACGTAGTATTTACCTCCGAAGACTACGGGCATGCATATGCGTACCATATGGGGTGCGAGCATGTGTGTGTTGATAAGGACAGAAAAACTGTTCCGATCTCGGCGACAAAGATAAGAGAGTGTCCTCTTGCGCACTGGGAATATCTTCAGCCGTGCGTGCGGGAGCATTTTGCGCGGCGGATCGTCATTCTCGGTGCTGAATCCACGGGAACGACCACGATGGCTCGTGCTCTTGCTGACCATTATAAAACCTGCTGGGTACCTGAATTCGGGAGAACATATAGTGAGGGGAAAATAACCGCCGGTGATGCCTCTTTGTGGCGGACGGATGAATTTGTATTCATTGCCGAAGAACAAAACAAAATGGAGGACGCTCTTGCCCGCACATGCAATAAAGTACTGATCTGTGATACCGATTCTTTCGCTACGGAATTATGGCATGAGCGCTACATGGGTTTTATGTCTGATGAGGTCGCGCACATGAGCGCCGGCAGAACATATGACCATTATTTTTTGACCGATGTTGATATCCCGTTCGTACAAGACGGCCTTCGGGATGGCGAGCATATCCGGGGTGCTATGCATAAGCGTTTTATCGAGGAGCTTGAAAGAAGAGGGAAATCTTATACTATTTTGAGCGGGAGCCATGAACAACGGATAAAAAGGGCGATCAAAATCTGTGACGCGATTTTGTGGAAGTCTCATGCGGTATGTCCTAATCCTCCAAAGCAACAATTCCCGCTGCTCGGCACCCCATTGATTTATTCAGGAAATTGCTGTTAGTGTATAGGGTAATGAACTTTTACAAATGAAAAAGGAGGAATTATGACAAAAGACAAGGTAATTGGCATGTTTCTTGGCGTCGCTATCGGTGATGCCCTCGGTATGCCTGTTGAGAAGATGGGCAAGGAAGAGATCGAGCAGAAATTCGGCAGAATCATGGAATATATTCCTACGGTGGATCATAAGTGGCACGGCAATGTTCCTGCGGGGACATGGACCGATGACACGCGGCTGACTCTGGTGGTGGCGGAAGCGCTTATTGCCGCAAGAAAATTCGATATGGATGAGATCGCTCGACGGCACGTGGAGGCACTGCAAAATGCCGAACGGGCTGATTGGGGGCCAACCACCCGCGAGGCCATTCAGCGCCTTGCGAGCGGCATCCATTGGTCAGAGTCCGCCGTGACGGGGCCCAATAGGGGTTTTGGTAATGGCGTGGTGATGAAAATGTCGCCTCTTGCGGTCTATCTCGATATATATGGTTCATTCCGCAGCCGATGTTCGGTCGCCGACATAATCAAACAATTCACATTCATGACCCATAAGACCGATATGGCGCTCGCCGCATCATTCGCACATTACGCGGCGATACAGGCTTGTCTTTCAGATGAGCCGAGAGTTTTTGACCGAAAGTATTTTCTCGGAGTGGTGTCTGATAGTGCCGTATTCTTTTACGATCTTTGGGAGCGATTCGAGCATCTCCGCCGCGTGAATGATCAAACGTTGCTTGCGGATATCCTTTCGTGGTTCCCGGGTCATGCATTTTCGATCCCTGTTTCCATCCCCGTAAGTTATGCCGCGTTCCTGAAAAACCCGACCAGCGTTGAGGCGTTGTATGATGCCGTAGCACTAGGAGGAGACACCGACAGCAATGCATCTATCACAGGTTCTCTTCTGGGGGCGCTGAACGGAACTGCGGTATTTCCAAAACACCTGATCGACGGATTGCGCGATAAAGAGAAGGTGTTGGATGTTGCGGAACGATTCTGTTACACATTCAATGTCCGATAAGGAGAAAAATATATGCATGTCGTCTACGCACAACGAACAATAACGGTATCAGGAAAGGAAAGACGATGATCCCAAAAATTCGGAAAAAAGCGCTGCTGAGGGTGGATGTGCTGAATGACTTCTGCCCCGGGGGAGCGCTTCCGGTGTCTGACGGCGACAAGGTGGTGTGTCCGCTGAATCGTATGACGTTGTATGCATTGGAGCATGGCTGGTTGGTAATAGACGCACAGGACCAGCATCCTGCAAAGACATCGCATTTCGCAATGTACGGCGGTAAGTGGCCCGTGCATTGTGTGAAGGGTACGAATGGGGCGGAACCACACCCGCAGCTGTATCCGTATGCGGAGGGCGGAGATCTTTTGGATAGGAAGAAGATCGTTGTTGTGTACAAGGGAACTGGTGCGGATGAAGACGCTTATTCTGCATTCGATGGAAAAACTTCCGAAGGAAAAACTCTTCTGGAAGTGCTGGAGGAAAACGGGATCACTGACCTTTTTGTTGGTGGTCTCGCTATCGAGTATTGCGACAAGGCAACGACGCTGGATGCGCTCAAAAAAAGATTCAGAACCTATCTTTTGGCCGATGCGTGCCGGGCGGTGAATATCAATCCCGATGACGGAAAAAACGCCATCATCGAGATGCTTGCGGCTGGCGTTCACGTGACTACTACGGATTTTGTTATCAAATAATAAAGCGGGCATAAGCCCGCTTTTATATTGACTATATTATAATATTATTGTACTATAGTCACAATCAAAAGTTCTCGAAAAATCCCATAACGGAGGAGGAGTATCTATGTTCATGAGAAAGAAGGGTGAACCGATCATCCAGTCGCTGTGTGATACGGACTTTTACAAGTTCACGATGGGGCAGTTCGTGCTTCATCGTTATCCGGACGTGCCGGTGCGGTATTCGTTCATCAACCGCACAAGCAAAGTAAAGATCGGCGATGCCATCGATGCAGATGAGTTGCGTGAGCAGCTTGATCATGTACGCACGCTGCGTTTCACAAATTCGGAGCTGCACTATCTGCGCGGCACCAACGAATACTCGGAGCGGATGTTCAAAGAGGATTATCTCGAATTTCTCCGGGCATATCAACTTCCCGAGTATGATCTGCGCGTCAAGGACGGTGTGCTTGTGCTCGATTTTCCCGATGCGTGGTCAAAGGTAAAATATTGGGAAACCATTGCGCTGCCCATCATCAAAGAATTGCGCTCGGAAGCGATGATGAGGAACTTGTCGCGCGCCGAACAGGAAGAGGTGTTCGCAAAGGGCCATTTGCGGCTGATGGAGAAGATCCGTAAGTTACGGACGCGGCCGTGGATCGTGGTGATCGACTTTGGAACTCGGCGGCGTTTCTCGCGCAAGTGGCACGCACATGTTGTTCGGGTGATGGCCGAGGAGTTACGCGAGCAGTTCCGGGGCACTTCCAACGTATGGCTGGCGATGAAATACGGTCTTCTTCCGATGGGTACGAATGCACATTCGCTTGCCATGGTGTTGGCGTGTCTCGATCGTTCGAGCGATGAGGCGATCATCGAATCCCAGCGGCGCCTCCTGCGCGAGTGGGAGGAGGAATACGGACTGGGCCTCTCGATCGCGCTTCCCGATACTTACGGCAGCGATTATTTCTTCCGTCACATCATGACGCCCGAGCAGATGCGCGCATGGAAGGGCTCCCGGCAAGATTCCGGCGATCCGATCATTTACGGCGAAAAGCGTATCAGGCATTATCGGGAGCTCGGCATTGATCCGCGGGAGAAGATGCTTATTCCGAGCGATGGACTCGATATCATGTCGATCTTCCGGATCGACGACGCCTTAAACGGCAAGATCAAACTCTCATACGGCTGGGGCACGAACGCGACGGATGATCTCGGGTTCGATTCTGTTTCCATCGTCATCAAAGTTGCCGAGGCAAACGGTGTCGGCGCGGTGAAGCTGTCCGATAACATCGCCAAAGCGACCGGAAAGAACGAAGACATCGAACGTTTCAAAGAGATTTTCGAATATAATAACCTCTTCTCGGAGGAGTGCAAATACTAAATTAAAAGCGGGCTTCGGCCCGCCTTTTCTTTTTCATAATCTTTTTTATAGAGTACAATAGAAACGTATGGCCGATGTATTCCAAAATGATCCGCTCAAAAAATCAGGCAACATTGCTGAGTTGTCGGCATATATGCATGCAGAAATGGAAAGAGCCGCTCGCTCGGATCGTGTTGCCGCTTGGCTTGCTATAACACTCGGGATATTGGGCATACACAAATTCTATTTGCGTCGGCCGATATCGGGCATTGCTTATTGCGTTCCGACAGCATCCGTTGCCTTTGTTTATTTTTCCTATTTTCGTGAAGGAGCGGCTGCAGAATACGGATGGGCGATCATCGGAGCGTTTGGTGTGCTTATTATGATATTTTTATTCAATGTGGCGCGGCTTATTCGTGATATTTATACAATAAGGACCCGAGTGGAACATGCGAATGAGCGCATGGAAAAAAAGATTTTGGAAGAATTGGAAGATCAATGATCTATATATAAAAACCGCTCCGTGATACTTACGGAGCGGTTTTTATAAAGGCATTTTTATATCGTGATTGTTTTTTCTACTTCTCTGTATGCACGCAGGAGTTCTTTTTTTAGGTGTGCCGCTCGCCAGCGATCTTTTGACGGTAATTTTTTTGCTAAAATGTCGCACAGAGGAAAAAATTCTTTTTGTGTTTCCGCAAGTTGTCGCACGATCTTTTTTGGGGGACACTCTTGCAATGTCCTCATGTTGTTGAGGCGGTCGCATATTTTAACGGTCAGTTCGCGCCAGGTGCCGTGCGTTCTGAGGCGCTTGAGGTATCCCTTCTTTGGGTCTTTAGTGAGGAGCTTGAGACCTAGTGTTACGCTTTTCCCAAAGTTCACCTGGATGCGCCACCAGGATAGGATCCATGAATCTTCCTTAAGATCATGCATGAGGGCCATGGCGATCGTGCGCCAGTCATGCAGCTTGAGCTCGTCGATGATGATCCATGCTACTGCTTTTGGGTGCTCAAAATAGCGCACGCCGCTGTCGCGCATCTGTTCCTTGTGGCCGTATTTGGCGAACATATAAGCGGTCTCGATGATCTCCATTTCTTGCGGAGACATTAACGGATCAAGCCGCGCCAGAAATCTTTTTCTTCCGATATCCGGGTAAGTGATATTTTGCATATTTTTATTGTAGCACATTCTGTAAATTTTTGCTTTTTGGAAAAAATAAAAACCCCGTCATCTGACGGGGTAGCTTTTCGGAGCAATACAATCTTCGACTTTCTTGTCGGTGCGGATGCGCACATACCGCGGGCTCCGGATCTTTCCGGATTTCGGATATCGCGCGTCAAACTCGAGCTGTATGACGAACGGGTATTTTGAATCGTCGGCAAGTTCCTTTTTCAATTTTTTGGAGAATGTCCCGAACTTTCCGCACGGGAATTCTTTTCCGGTAATGGGGTCTTTTTGAAAGAGCATGACATCCCTGACGGCCAACGGATCTTTCGGAGACGGTATCCATGAGCGGGCAATGAAGTCATCTTCAAAGACAGGCTTCCACTTATAGCATCCGCTCGGGCGGTCCGGACTAGTGCCGTCAAGCACAAAGCTGTTCGCGAAGTTTCGGTCATACAGCACCAACCCTTCCCAGCCTTTTTCGATGACGAGTTTTTTTGCCTCGTCAAAGCTCATGGTAAGAATGTGGATCGGCGTAATATAGGTCAGCCGGCCCTTGGTTGATCCGTAAAAACGGGAGAGCACGGGACCCAGGCGGGCAAGGTTTTTTTCGTACGGATCGCCGATGACGGATTTTCCGCCCCAATGGACAAGGCCAAAGGGCATAAAACGGATCTTGCCGTATTCTTCCTGAAGCTCAAGAGATCTTTTCAGGTTCGCGTTAAAAATGGAGCCGACTTTTCCGATATCATCATGAATGATGTCGATGATCCCTTCGCCTGCGATAAGTGCGGGAGAGGGAACATCACAACAAAGAAGGTCATTTTTTACGTGATCAAGGCGTTCGTCGATCTCGCTTCCGCCGGCGGTATACAGGCGCACCCTGCCGCGGTTAATGGCGGTATAGATCTTCCATCCATCGCGCTTGCGGGTGATGATAAGATCGCCTCTTTGTTCCAGTTCATAGATCATTCTTTCGTCATAGCTGTGCCTGTCTACCGGCTTGCCAAGGACGAACCCATCGGGCAACGGATCAAACGGAAAACGCGCCACTCTTCACCTCCTGTATTGTGCTGTAAAAAGAACGCTCAAATGCTACAATTTTTGTATGGAATAGTCAACAATAAGGGTTTGTGCCGGGTTCAAAAGGATGGGTAAGAGTTGGCCCCGTTAGAATCTCAGCAATGGCCATTCTATTTCGTATAATGTAAGGCGAAGCCGCTCCGTTTGCGGCACGGGTATAATAAAGAACAGCAATAAGACTTCTAGCGGGGTTGACGCAATACCATATTTCGGCAATAATAGGTTGGTTCAAATGGTGGCTATGGTGTAATGGCAGCACAGGAGTTTGTGGAACTCCCAGTACGGGTTCGACCCCCGTTAGCCACCCATCAGATGTTATTTCGATCATTGATCGGTATAATAGTATTATGAAAATGGATAAATTTCCCGATCCCGAAAGTAGTGCGGACAGGAAGATAGAAAAAGAAACTGTTCTTGAGCTATTGCGCACAAAAGGGCCAGAAGACCCGAAAACAAAGGCGCTAGTCGAGCGATGGACGGCGCAACAGGAGGACATCGCCACGAAAGAAAATACCGGACGAGCCGCAATCACTCTGAATATTGAGCGGGCCGATTTGTATCTTGCTGTTGGCGATATTGAAGGGGCGCTTGACTGTCTTGAGGATGCCCGCATGCAGGCCTGCCAGGAAGATGAAAAAGAGCTGTACGACCAGATTATGAAAAGAATGGATGAACTGGAGGGATAGGGGGACGCACAGAAATCTTGCCGACTTAAGATGTTAAGACCTCGCATAATGCGCGGTTTTTTGCTATAATGGGTACATAAAAAATATTGAAATACCGGCTTTTTATACACGAGCATAAAATCAGGATCTTCTCATTATCAAAAGTAAAAATTATGGTGTAATTCGAACATATTAATTATTTTTTAAATTAAATCTATATGACACTTTTAAGAAAATATGAGGCCGGGTGTAAGTGTGGTTATGCTGGAGAAGTTGAATTTTATGATTCTATAAATATAAAATTATATCCAGAACTAAAAAATTTGGTCAAAAAAAGAATAATCAATGGTTTTACTTGTCCTAAGTGTGGCGGGAAAAATGAATTATTGAAGAATTTTTTGTATACAGATACAGACAATGGTTTATGGATCTGGTGTTATCCGGAGAGGCAAAGAGGTGATCATGAAAAAATAAAAAAGCAGATTGATTCAGATTCGGAAGCTGTAAAAGAAAAATTTGGAGAAAAGGATTTTATTGAACCAAAAATAGTTTTTGGTTTTGATGAGCTTCTTAAAATCATCGGTTAAGACGTTAAACGGGTTTGGATGTCGTCTATTTGGCGGAGCCAAAACAATGGTGTGTTAAGATGTAGGGTGATTATCTGATTAAATTCGGCACACAAAAACACTTATTTTTTATAATCCAAATTCTAACGTCGTCTACGATGGCATCCTAATATACAAGAAACATCGCATTGTGTTGGGTTTTTTGTTATAATGGATACATGGAAAAAATATTGAAATATCAATTTTTTGTTCTCCTTGCGGGGACGCTGTTCGGGTGGGGGAATTTTTCGTATGAGCTCTATGGGTGGTTTGCGGTCGGTCGTTGCATTGGCGCATGTCCCGCCCCGGGAAATAATCCCTTTTTGGCACCTTGTTTTTATGGTGCGATAGTGTTTACGATTTCGTTTATTTTGAATATCATTGCACGGAAAAAAAGCAAAGCGATCCCTCCAAAAGTTTGTAGTAATTATTAGTGATCACATAAAAAATAACCATTAACAAAAAATAATTATGGATCCACATGCAGTGCATGTTTTGAATATACCTATCTTGCTCGGGACATTGCGCGAGGGCCGCAATAGCGAAAAAGTTGCGCAATATGTTCTCTTGGAGGCGCAAAAGCGCGGTATTAATTCCGAGATCCTGGATGTGAAAGCAATGGGGCTTCCGTTGTTTGACGGAAAAACATCCCCTGCGGTGCTTGAGTGGTCGGCAAAAATGAAAGATGCCGACGGGCTTATTGTTGTGGCTCCCGAATATAACCATGGTTATCCTTCGGCACTGAAAAATGCGCTGGATTATTTGTATGTCGAATATGCGAGAAAACCAATGGGTATCTGCGGGGTTTCAATGGGCCCATTTGGTGGCGCACGCATGATCGAGCAGCTCAAGTTGGTTGCGATTGAGTTGCATATGGTTGCGATCCGCGAGGCGATGTATTTCCCGGGCGTATCAACATTATTTGATCCAAAGGGCAAGATAAAAAGCAAGGACTACGACAAATTTTGTAATGATTTCTTCGGTGAATTGGTGTGGTACGCGCGCGCGCTTAAGGCAGCACGGGAAACAGCAGTGTAGCTGAAACAAAAAAACACCCCGCTGAGCGGGGTGTTTTTTTGTTGTTTCGGTGGATTATTTTTTGAAAAGGTTCTTCAGAAAATCAAGAAAGCTGGCGGGCTGTGTTTTCTCGGACATTTTTGCGAATGCCTCAAGATGCTTATTGTCGGTGCACGAGCATTCGATCAGCGGATGCTGATGTTTTGGGCAGCCCGGCGCCTGGCAAACACCCGGTTTGTCGGAAACACCCCCACAACCTCCCGTGCATACATAATGTTTCATAATAGTGATCTCCTTTGCGGCCGCAGCGATGCGGCCTTTCGCTGGTTAATTTTGGCTCCAGTATACCATGTGCGAAGGAATAAGAAAACCCCGCATGTGCGGGGCGTTGGTTGTTATGGTCTCAGGGATGAAAGTGAAGGAGTGTTTTTGTCGAGGATCTTTTTGTTTTGGTACATCTTGTTGAATTTCACAAGATAGAGGCGCGTCTCGGCTCTTAAGCGCGCATAGGCAGTGGTGTCCTGTGTTTTTTTTGCCGCAGTGAGCTGTCGTGAAAGAGCGCTTTGCTGTTTCTTTTTTTCTTTGGCGGCGATCTTTGAGGTCTTTATTTCCTTTATTTTTGCCTCTATTTGTGCCACCTTCTTTTTTGCTTCCCGAAGGCGCTCATAGTTGTCTTCCTGCCATTTATCACCGAACTCGGTGAATGCTGCGATGATGCGGTATACTCCGCCGTTGTAGGAGGCGGCAAGCATTTGCGGCTGTATCGCAGAAACGGCATCGGAGGAGAACGAGCCGAGTATTTTCATGAGGTTGATGTCGCATAGAAGGATGGCGGCCTTGAGGCTCTCTTTGTGGTTACGAGTGCCGATAAGATACGAAGGAAGGCCGGCAGCCCTATAATTTTTGCGAACATCATTCTCATAGGTGTTTTTCATGAACTGCGCGATACCATGTGCTCCGGCCGATGAATTGCTGAAATTGAATGCGGAGGAGGTGTTGGCGCCAAGGATCATCAGTACGCGCTCGGCCATTTTTTTCTCGTTCTCGTTGAACTCATCGGGGTCGATGTGTTCAGTAAGGATGAGCGTATAGATAAGCTCCGAGGGGATGGCGTCCGCGAGTTTTTTGCCGAGGATGGACTTGGATACAACGCCTCTTTTTTCGAGGTCCGCGTATGCGCTGTTGGTTGTATTGCGAAGGTAGGTGTTCCCGGCCTGCAGGAGTTCATCTTTGTAGGCGCTGGTCCAAAGATCGTCGGTGAACGGCGTGTAAATAACGGTAGAGATCGTTTTGCCAGCCAAAAGGACCGGTGTGTGGGGGATATACTTGTTCGCGAGCACGAGCCAATGCGTGTTGTCGCCGGCGGCGACAACTTCGTAGTTGGTGTTGAAGCTGTTCCACACGTGGCCGTTGAGCCTGGGGTTGATACTGACCGCAAATTCCCTATCAAGGCTTTGGAAATCTATACCGGTCTTTTTGATCTTGATGATCTTCGTTTCCTGAGTGACGGGGTGCATCACAACAAGCGCTATCTCTTTCCATGACCAATCTTTCACGGATACTTTAGTGCCGAACAGCACCAATTCCTCGTGATACGTGATGGTCTTGTTGCTGCGCTTGATCACAACGCCGGCAAGATCTTTTTTCGCCTGCTGGATCTTGGCAGAGATACTAAGCTGCTCTGCGGCAAGCGTCATGTGCGGAGCCATGCCGACCAGGCAAATGGCGGCGAGCGCCAGCATGATGAACCTGCAATTTCGTTTCATAGCGTTTTCTCCTTCAGGGGTATTGTAATCGTTTTATTCTGTTTTGAAAGAGTGAAGATACTTCATGCTACAAAAGAAATATGTCCTCGTCCACTATCTGAGCGGTTTTTATAACTATGTGTTTTCCACAACAAACCGTTGAGCGGCGGACGAAAAAGATGTATACTGCTCTCTTGTTCTTTTTTCAATCGCGGGCTGCAGCGTGCGGTGTCTTGGATAAGGAGCTGTGTAATACTTTCTTACCCACTTTTTATTTCTTGTCTTCAAATGAAGGAGGACAGCGCCCTGTGGCCCGGAGTTTTTCTGCCGCCGAAAGGCGGCTTTTCTGTTTGTATGATTGACATGCTGATGCGGTTGTTTTACTTTCATAGTGGTAAGAGTTCATTCACATCTTAACGGGGAGGACGACATGGTGCACATTCATACCGACCAGCTTAGGATCGAGCGGCATTTTTCCGACGAAGAGCGGGAAGCCGGCTATACGGTTCGTGACTGGGTGAAACATCGGTTCCTGCCGCTTATTGGCGAGCATTATGAGAAAAAGACCTTTCCCATGCATTTGGTGCCAGAGATGGCTGCGCTCGGCTTGTTCGGCGTAAAATCCGATCCTCGTTGGGGCGGCTCTGGCCTGAGCAACGTTTGCTATGGCATCGTGTGCCGCGAGCTCGAATACGGCGACAGTGGTCTGCGCAGCTTTGTGTCGGTGCAAAATTCGCTCGTCATCTTTCCGATCGAGAAGTTCGGGAGCGATGAGCAGAAAGAGCGCTGGCTCGAGCGGCTCATTACGGGAAAGGCGATCGGCGCTTTTGGACTCACCGAACCGGGCGCCGGATCAAACCCCGCTTCAATGAAGACGCGTGCCTGCAAGGACGGCGACTGCTATGTGCTCAATGGGTCCAAACAGTGGATCACCAACGGCAGCATTGCCGACGTGGTCGTGGTCTGGGCAAAGACCGATGATGATGTCGTCCGTGGATTTCTCGTTGAAAAGGGAACGCCGGGTTTTACCGCCCAAGATATCCACGGCAAGCTTTCGCTGTGTGCTTCCGTGACGTCCTCACTTTTTTTCGATGACGTCAGGATCCCCGCCGCGAATCTTCTGCCGCTGACCAAGAACATCGGCTCGGCGCTTTCGTGCCTAAATGAGGCGCGCTACGGCATTGCCTGGGGAGCGGTTGGCGCTGCGCAGGCCTGCTATGATATGGCGCTTTCATATGCTCTGGAGCGCACGCAGTTTGACGGTAAGCCCATTGCGGCCCACCAGCTGACGCAGGAGAAACTTGTGAAAATGGTGGTCGGCATCGTGAATGCGCAGAATATGGCCTGGGTGGTGGGCAAGCTCAAGGACGACAAGCGCGCGAGCCACAGCAATATTTCGATGGCAAAAATGCACAATGTGCGCGTGGCGCTGGAGGCGGCGCGTTCGGCCCGCACGATCCTCGGGGCCAACGGCATCACTCTTGAGTATCATGTGATGCGCCATGCCTGCAACCTTGAGTCGGTGCTGACGTATGAAGGCACTGAAGAGATCCATCTCCTTTCCATCGGCAAGGACATTACCGGAATCAACGCATTTTAATAACATCCAAGACCCCTCATCGGGGTCTTTTTTTGTGGATATTGTGTAGACAAATATATTAAAATATGGTATAATAGGAGGCAAGAGATTAATTTCTCTAAAAATTCTTTTCAAAATCTATACGGGGGTAATTCGATGAGGGAAAAGATTACGTGGCGTTTTGAGCCGAAACAGAGTGATGTTGCGCGCGTGAAGGAGATCATCGAGGCGACCGGGTTTTTCAAACCCGCCGAGGCGGATTGCGCCGCGGAATTGGTTGCGATCGCTCTGGCGAATGCGGAAAGCGGGTATCACTTCATCTTTGCCGAAGATGCGTCCGGCAAGTTGCTGGGGTATGCCTGCTACGGCAGGGACGAGATGACCCGGCGCGGCTGGGACCTATACTGGATCGCTGTCGATCCGGTGACTCAAGGGATGGGTGTCGGCAAGATACTCATCAAACAGACGGAGCGTCTGATCCACGAAAAAGGCGGACCGGGCTCGCGTATTATTGTGGAGACCTCGGGGCGCCCGCAGTACGAGCCGACGCGGCAGTTCTATCTCCGCTGCGATTACGTCGAGATCGGACATTTTCCCGATTACTACGACGACGGCGACGGAAAGGTCACGTACCTCAAGGTCGTGTGATCGCGACAAGTAACACAATGGCTCCCGGGCAAAACCCGGGGGCCGTTTATTTTTTAATGATTGAACGGACCCAATGGGGTTGAAAAAAATATAAAGAGTGATACCATGATGCGTGGCGGTGATTTGCCGAGAAAAAAAGGAGGAACGATGGCCTTTACCGAGGGGCTCGACAAAAGACCTTTTGTGGGCGTTGAGATCACTGACATGGAATACGATCCCGAAAAAGATGTGTTGACCATCACGACAAAATATGGCGCCAAGCTTGTGGTCAATGTGGGACTGACGCCCGGTGCCGATGGTGGCATGTATCATACGCTGCACATGATCACGTTCATTGGTGGGTAACAATTAAAATAATACATCCGGCGAAATGCCGGATTTTTATTTTGTTGCATTATTTTTTTTAGTGTGATACTACGAGAGTAGCGGACTGGGTTCTCTAACAAATCAAAAACCGATCGGAGGTAGACTTTCATGAGACGAGCACTGACGGCAGAAGAGATCCATTCCATTATTATGGCAAATCTCACAAGCGAAGAGATCGCGGCGATGACAGAGGAATTCTGTGCGCACAACTACAAACCGCTACCCGTGGCGTTGGTCTCGGGAGATGGCGTGTGGCTGTGGGACCCCGAAGGCCGCAAGTACATGGATATGATGAGCTGCTATTCGGCTGTTTCGGTTGGCCACCTGCATCCGCGGATCGTCCAGGCGACATTTGAGCAGATGAGCAAGATTGCCAACTGCTCGCGCGCTTACTACAACGAGCCGCTTGCAAAGCTTGGGCACATTTTTACCGCGCTCTGCGGGATGGAATCGATTCTGCCGATGAACTCGGGGGCCGAGGCGGTCGAAACCGCCATCAAGCTTGCCCGCAAATGGGGCTACACAAAGAAGCATGTCCCCGATGGTAAGGCGGAGATCATCGTTTGCTCGGGCAATTTCCATGGCCGCACCACGACCGTGATCAGTTTTTCATCCGAGGAACAGTACAAGAAAAACTTCGGACCGCTGACGCCTGGGTTCCGGTTCGTTCCCTGTGGGGATGCCGACGCGCTCGAAAGCGTTTTAACGGAGCACAAGAACGTCGTGGCGTTCCTTTTTGAGCCCATTCAGGGCGAAGCGGGCATCATTGTGCCGCCGGCAGGATATCTTGCCAAGGTACGTGAGCTTTGCACGCGCCACAACGTACTCATGATCGCCGACGAGATCCAGACCGGCTTTTGCCGCACCGGCAAAATGTTCGCCTGCCAGCACGAAAATGCGCATCCCGATATCTATATCTTTGGGAAGGCGCTCGGTGGCGGCGTGATGCCGATCTCGGCGATTGCTACGAGCAAGGCGATCATGGATGTATTTCGACCGGGCGATCACGGCAGCACGTTCGGGGGAAATCCCCTGGCCTGTGCGGTCGCATGTACGGCGATCGAGATCATGGTCAACGAAGGGCTCGAAAAAAATTCCGCCGAACTTGGTGTCTATCTCATGGAGCGGCTGCGTGCCCTCAATTCTCCGTATATCAAGGAGATTCGCGGCAAGGGGCTGCTCATTGGTCTTGAGCTGACCAAAGCAAGCGGTGGTGCGCGGCGTTTCTGCGAAGCGCTGGCAAAGAATGGGGTTTTGAGCAAAGAGACCCACGACTATGTCATCCGCTTTGCGCCGCCCCTTACCATCACCAAGGAAGAGATCGACTGGGCGCTCGAAAAGATCGCTTACGTATTCGAAAATATCGATCGGATTTCATAAATAAGTATCCTCTCCCCCTTTGGGGAGGGGATTTTTCATATCAAAAATAAATTGACTGAATATATAAAAAATGGTATAATGTGCACGCTGGGAAACTGGCATTTTAAATAGATAAAGACAGATATTTTACAACAACATATAAAGAAGAAATGGAGGATTTGTGTCATGCCGAAATTCATCGCAGACGAGTTGGCGCCTCTCATCGAGAAGGCTGTCGAAAGAACTATCAGAGAGCAGGAGCTCCCCGATCGTATCGGAAAGGCATTTGATCGCGCGCTGTATGCGTGTGGTAACGAGCGCCTGCGGGCCCTGGAGGATTTCGCCCAGATCCTGAATGAGAATGGCATGAAGGCGGAAAACGTTTCCACCGAGTGGGTAACGCTCTGGAAACTGTTTGAGGTTCTGGACACGGGAAGAGACAGGGGTTTTATCGAGATCGACAATTGGGCTCTCACCAAAGTGTCTCTTGCTGACAATCTGGATGCGGACATGCTGCGTCATCTCACGCGTGTCGGGCATCGCGAACAATTCTCCTAGAAAGGAGGGGCGCTTCAATGGCACAGAAAGAAAAAGAGTCGGAGCTGTATATTTCACGCACGACCGTGGCGGTTGCGGCGCTTGCAAGTGCGAAACTCGCAAAGGGCGAGGCGCGCCTCCATCTCTTGGAGTTTATGGTAGTGAATTTGGAGAGCATCGGGCTCACCTGTGAGGAGGTCGGCATCTCCGTCGACGATGTCGTCGCTACTCGCCAGCGCGGTGAGAGAGAGCTTTTCAGGAAGGAGGCGTCGCGATGGGATCCGCGCTTATCGAAAAAGAACCAGTCGGAGAGCTGACCGAAAACTCGGCCCTCGCGGTGCGCTTCGCAAAAAAGATGTTTTACATCGAAGAGGCGATCTGGGCGCTCATGGAAGTGCAGGAGGGGTTTGGAAGCCGCAAGTTCCATTACTCGCGGCTCATCGCCATCATGGCGGCGGGATCATTGTCGCCGGGCGACATCAATATCACGCCGGAGTATTTGGTGGCGCTCCGGGAACTGGCGAAGAACGAATCAACGTCTTAATGTAACACAAGGGGGCTCCGAAAGGAGCCCCCGTTTCATTTTGTGCCAATGTCCGGCATTTTTATAAAAAAACGGCCAGAGGGCCGTTTTGCGTTTAGAAGTATTTTATATCCTTTGAAAAATTGTATGGCTCATAGGAATCTTGGCAGTAGCGGTACGTTTCAAGGTGAGCCATGTAACTGAACATATTCCATAAAAATATGAAAGGATTGAAGACCCTGAGAAGCAGGCAGAAATGTTTCATGTGTTTTTCCTCCAATGTTGGTTTTTTAAAAAACATTCGATCCTCCGGCCACGATAGCATGTGTAAATAACGCTCGTCAACAACCAAGGGGGCTCCTTCTGGAGCCCCCTTTTTCATAAAAATTTTTGGCGAGCCCCGTTAGAAATCCTATTGGTGATCTTGGTTGTACCAACTTTGAAAGCAAGGCGGCTTCGCCTTACGTTAGCTTTATTACCATCCATTGTCGCTGAGATTTTAACGGGGCGAGTCACTGTCTTTTTAAGACCTTTGCAGAGAGCGTTTGGCATGGTCCCAGTCCTTTGTTTTTTTTCTAAAGGGCTGGGCAAACGCTCGAGCAAGAGCATGCCAAGTCGCCGGATGAGGCAATGCGTGTCTTAAAAAGATAACGACGAGCAGTGTTGACTTTCTTATACGAACATTTCAATGTGTAGCTAGAGGAGTGTCCCTTTATAACTCTATAAGGAGGAAACAATGATACGTATCAGGATCCATGGGAGAGGCGGACAGGGCGGCAAAACAGCCGCGGAATTACTTGCGATGGTCATTTTCAGCGAAGGAAAATATCCTTTTGCGCAAGCGGCACCCGCGTTCGGTCCCGAGCGAAGAGGGGCACCAGTGAACGCATTTGTTAGGGTGAGCGACAGCGAGATCAGAGAGCGCGGCGCCATATCGGATCCCGATATGGTGATCGTTCTTGACGAAACGCTTGCAAAGACCATGAACGTTGCGGAAGGTCTTCATGAGAACGGTATCATTCTCATCAACTCAAAGCGCGAACCTTTTGCGTTCGCCGAGTATGCACAGCACTTTACGGTCGGTACTATTGACGCGGATGCTATTGCCGCGCGATTCGGGCTTGGCACAAAGCGTGCGCCGATCGTGAATACCGCTATCTTGGGCGCGTTTCTGCGCATCAGCGGCCTTGGGCTGCTCGATACGCTGCTCGCGTTCATTGAAGACGAGATGCCGAAGAAGACCGCCGAGAACAAGCAGGCAGCCGCACAAGCTTTCATTTCCGTCCACATCAACCGGGAGGAATAATGTCATGGCACGACGCAACATTGCCGATTCCGTCTCCCGGTCGGAGACCACCGTGTCTCCTATCAACACCGGGTTGTGGCGGAAGATCGCACCGCTGTACCAGACGAAGAAATCACCGTGTACGCACTTTTGTCCGTGTGCCGAAAACATCCCCGTGTGGATGGATCTTGTGCGCAAGCGCAAGTTCGAGGACGCATGGCGCATATTGACCGGCGAGAATCCGTTCCCGCTGGTCTGCGGAAGAGTGTGTTACCGTTTCTGTGAAAAGGAGTGCAATCGCAAGGGCATCGATGACCGCGTGTCTATCAACGCGGTCGAGCGGTTCCTTGGCGAATATGGTGTAGCACATCATCTGCGTCCCGCGGTTTCTGCTGAGAAGCACCTGAAAGAGGTGCGGGTTGCCATCATTGGTGGCGGACCTGCCGGATTGTCGGCCGCACACTTTCTTGCGAAAGAACGCTGCTCGGTCACGATCTACGATGCACACAAAGAGCTCGGCGGGCTGTTGCGGTATGGCATTCCGCAGTACCGTTTGCCCAAACAGCTTCTGGAGCTTGAGCTCCAGAATATGATCTACGCGCTCGGCGTGAAAACGAAAATGCGCTGCCGCGTGGACGAGAGACTCTTCAACAAACTGCTTCTGGAGAACGATTATGTTCTCGTGGCGCTTGGCGCCGATAAATCAAAAAAGATGCCCGGTATCGACGGGCAGGGCTCTGTGGTGATCGCGGGATTGAAATTGTTGTCTCTTGTTGCAAACGGCGAGATCACACAGTTTCCGGGAAGCACGGAGCACGTGTGCGTCATTGGCGGGGGAAACGCCGCAATCGACGTGGCACGGACCTCTTTGCGTCTTGGGGCAAAGAAAGTGACGATCATATATCGCCGCACCGAGAACGAAATGCCCGCGCATAAAGACGAGATCGAAGCGGCAAAGAAAGAGGGCATCGAGTTCTCTTTTCTGACGCTGCCGAGGCTCGTTCATACGGAAAACGTGCAGAATGTGCGTCTTTCCTGTGTGCGCATGAAGCTCGGCGATGCGGATACGAGCGGCAGACAGAAGCCAGTGGAGGTTCCTAATTCCGATTTCGATATCGCCTGCAATATGGTGGTGTACGCGATCGGTGAGGAAACCGACATGGCTCCCGTTGCTGCAAAACGCTATCGCGCCGAAACCGAGGACGACATTTGTGGTGACAAGGTCATATTCGTCGGCGACGCGCTTTACGGGCCCAGGTCCGTGAGCGAGGCGATCGCATCGGGAAAAAAAGCGGCACAGAAGATCATCAACATCTTTGCGAATCGGACGAAAGCGAGCGATACGCGCGAAGTGGTTGGTGAAGCGGACATCAAGTTCGTGTATCTGAACGAGCGGCGCAAGGATCCGAAGATCCTGCACGAAAAAGCGCTGACACGCGAGCAGTTCATGCGTTTTGCCGAAACAACCGCCACCATCACGGAAGATATGGCGGCTATCGAGGCGGATCGCTGCATCAACTGCGGGAATTGTATCGGCTGCGATCGGTGCCTCAATTTTTGCCCCGATTATTGTATTACAAAGGGCAAGGACGGCATCTATACGGTCGATCCGGATTTCTGCAAGGGATGCGGTTTGTGCTCGGACGTCTGCGAGCGCGGCGTCATCAACACCAAAAAGGAGGGCGGCGATGGCCACGAATAAGATTTTGCTGACGGGCAGCGAAGCAGCGGCACACGCCGCCTGTCACGCACGCCCCGAAGTGATATCCGCATATCCCATAACTCCCCAGACCGGCGTCATCGAGACGCTTGCCTTGCTCATTGCAAAAGGAAAGCTGACCGGATGCCAGTTCATTCCGGTGGAATCCGAACATTCCGCGCTTGCGGCGCTGGTCGGATCTTCCCAGGCAGGAGCGAGAACATTCACGGCGACCTCTTCTCAGGGGTTGCTGCTGATGCACGAGATCACGCACTGGGCGTCAGGCGCCCGGCTTCCTATCGTTATGGTGAACGTGAACCGCGCGATCGGTCCGCCATGGAATATCTGGTGTGATCGCACGGATTCTTTAAGCCAGCGTGACACAGGATTGATCCAGCTTTATTGCGAGAATAACCAGGAAGTGTACGATATGGTTCTTCTCGCATTCAAAATAGCCGAGCATACCTGTTTGCCGGTGATGGTGAACTTTGACGGTTTTCTCTTGAGCCATACCAAAGAGCCGGTCACGCTCTATACTCAGGAGCAGGTGGACGCGTTCCTTCCCAAGGACCGCATTCCGCACGCGCTCAATAGTGCTGACCCGCGTTCGGTGGGAGCATCGGGAAGTCCCGAGTATTACTTCCAGCTCAAGAAGAACCTTGCCGAGGACATGCGTCTTTCCAAGACGTGCATTGAGGCGGCGTGCCGGAGATTCAAGAAATTCTTCGGCACACAGTATCACCTCATCGATACCTACAGGATGGACGACGCGGATATCGCCTATGTCATCATGGGCAGCACGACCTCCATTTGCCGTGAGGCGGTGGATCGGCTGCGCGAGGGCGGCATCAAGGCGGGTATCGTGAAGCTGTGGGCATTCCGGCCGTTTCCCGAGAACGCGCTCAAAAAGGCGTTGGGGAGGGTTTCCAAGGTCATTGCCATCGATGTCAACCAGCGTGAGATCGTTTTCAGCGAACTCAAGAGCGCAATCTATCCAAAGAACACTCCCGTATTCGGTTACACGGTAGGTGTGGGGGGTGTCGAAGTAAGTCCCGATGTGTTGCGTGCGATCGGCGAAGAAGTAAATGCACTTGACGCACCGAAGGAGAGCTATTCCCTTTGGCGCGGCGCGTGCGAAAAGCCGGTGCTGCACAGCGCAAAGAAAAGCGTGTGCGAACAGCAGACCAAGGGGTCCAGCGAGTTCGTAAAATCCGGACACCGCGCGTGTGCGGGGTGTACGGCGTCGCTTGTCATGCGGCATGTTCTTGATGTGCTGGGAAAGAAAACGCACATCGCAATGCCGGCATGTTGCTGGTCCATTATCGCGGGTCCTAACCCCTACACGCCGGTTTCGGTTCCGCTCATGCACTGCGCGTTTGAGACTGCCGCGGCTACTGCGACGGGCATCAAGCGGGCAAAGGATCAGCTCGGAGAAGAGGCGATCGCGGTTGCCTTTGCGGGCGACGGCGGTACCTTCGATATCGGGTTGCAGGCATTATCCGGAGCCGCAGAGCGCGGTGAGGATATCATCTATATCTGCTACGACAACGAAGCATACATGAACACGGGAGGGCAGCGGTCCTCGTCAACGCCACAGGGCGCTATCACGGAGACCACGCCATATCCGAATGTGAAATCCCAGGCAAAGAAGAACATGCTCAAGATCATGGCGGCGCACGGTGTGCCGTACGCGGCAACGGCGTCGATCTACCATCTTGAGGATTTCAAGATGAAGCTTGAAAAGGCAAAAGCGTATGCCGGAAAGGGACTTCGGTTCATCCAGGTGCTTGCTCCGTGCAACCCCGGATGGAAGATCCCGCCCGAGCTTTCGCTGCGCATGGCTCATCTTGCGGTGGAGACCAAGGCATTCCCGCTCGTGGAGTTCGAAAACGGCACATGGCGGATCACCTACCGACCCGAGCGGCCGGTAGATCTTGCGGAGTATTTAAAACCGCAGGGAAGATTTGCCAAGTTGACGGCAGAGGACATCGAGCGCGCCAAGAAGAACATCGATACGTATTGGGAAGAACTCGAGAAACTGGAAAAATATTTTTCATAATAATAGAAGCCCCTCGTAAAGGGGCTTTTTCATTTTATGGGGTTCCCCAAAAGCTCGGGGAACCACAAAACTCAAGCGAGGCATTGTTTTTTAAGACCTTTGCGGAGAGCGATTGGCATGGTCTCAGCCCCTTCGACTCAGCCAAAAGGGCTGGGCAAGAGCTCGAGCAAGAGTGCGCCGAGGCGCTGGGCGAGGCGACACGTGTCTTAAAAAATGGATGGCGAGCGATCATTGATTTTTCGCCTTTTCTACGGCACAATAAAACAGATGCCCCCGTAGTTCAATGGATACCTGCCCGCCCTGGCCTGCGCCCTCGTAGTTCAATGGATAGAACAAGACACTCCTAACGTCTAGATGGAGGTCCGATTCCCCCCGAGGGCACAGGCGATGGCAGGCGGGGAATAGATCCGTCCTAAGGATAAAATGGGAGTTCGATTCTCTCCGGGGGCACAATTCAATTTGGCCATGCGAAAATGAATACATTATATAATTTCAATTGTTGGAAGATCTATAATTCAGAGGAAACAAAGAAAAAGGCACATGTTCTTCGGGAGGCCATTCTCAAAGATGATACTAAATCTGTAATAAGTTTTTTTTCTGACGCGATATTGTTGCGGTCGTTGATTGTGATGCGCGGGATCAAAGATGTGTACTATTTACTATTGCAAGCGGGGTTTAAAACTATCTTTACTGAAGCATTTCCCGGAAAAGAAAAAGTATACACTGTTTCTGCTGTCGCTGTTGCCGAGTGGCTGGTGCATAACAATATTCCTGAGCAGGTGCTCAATGAACTTTCGCATTGTGCATTTCATCTTCGCCAGCAGGATGAATTTGAAAAAATTGCCGATTATATAATCAAGAATACTTCCGCGTGGAACAACCGGCAGATCGTGGCGCGCGCACTGCATGACATGGCGAACTGGAAAGGTGTGTGCGGGGATGCGGCAGCTGCGATCGAGGGACACAAAAAAGCGATCGAAGAGGCGCGGGTTTCGCATGAAAAAGTGATCGAAATAAAATCGCGCTTCGGGCTTTCTTTTTATAAGGGCCTGATAAAAAAAGAGAGAAGTGAAAAAGAATATCTTAAACCAAAAGAGCGCGCGGATGATCTTCTTGTTTTGGCGCATGAACTTGAAAAACTCGGCGTACCATACGATGCCGCGCGAGCTACTATAGAGGCGGCGCGCGCACTACTTGCGCTTGCCATGCGGCAAGACGGAAAACAGCGCAAGGAGACTTTGTTGCGAGCAAAAGATCTTGCGCTTAGCTCGCTGAAGCAGGCAAAAGATGTTTCATATCCACACGCGGAGATCTCGGCACGAAGGATCCTTTCTGTGGCGTATAGCGTGCTGGGTGAACACCGAAAAAAGGCAAGCTACAGAAAACAGGCCGATGAGTTGCTGAAAGATTTTTTATATAAAACCGAGAAAGATCTTTTGTTCGAGCTGGAGGCATAATTTTTCTGCCTTAGAACATTGACTTTTCGCATAAAGTATTGTACAGTGGTTTTAACGCTCCTTAATAATTGAACAAGTGATTATTCCCAAAAGGAATACCACGGCTTCCTGCGAGTCTTGAGGCTAATTATTGTTCAATTCTCCGATTTTGCGCATATTGGGCGCAAGAAAAGAGAAGGAAAACATCTCATTATAAGGGCTTATCGGCTCGCCGCTATCTTTCACAGACGCGGCGTTTTGGTTTGTTTGGGCACATTATAAAAAATCCAAGGCAAAAAAAGGAAGGGGTGCATGGAGAAGAAATATTGGATCACGTTTTATCCGTTGGGCTACAATATGATTGAGTGGAGAAATTGTACGGAGGTAGGTGGAATGCAGGGGGGGGCGCTGCGATTTGTTGATAGCGACAACAAGCGGATCCATATTTGTGGGCACTGGATTGTTCGGGAGGAAAAATCATGATACCGAAAAGAATTTCTGCGTATCTTGATTTTATCGCAAGAGCAGGAGTATATCGGGGCGATCATCGATTGGGAGAATTCGAAATAGTCACCAATGCGGCAGATATAATCAGTATAGAAAAGGAAGTTCGGGAAAGATATAAAACTATTGCATTGCCGCTCTCGGTCAAAGGAGCATTTCCTCCGTGGCAAGTGGGCATTATTTCAGCAACCAGATATTTTGTGTATCTGAGAGATGCCGTGCTTTTCCCGAAGGCGAGCGCCGGCGGAAAAGTGGCAAGGGGTGTCTATGATAGACTGATCTATACCAACCATCTTTTGGATTGTCCCGGGGTTTGTCTTCTGCCGATAACATCGGATAAAAAAATGGTTCTTACGGTGGCATTTCGCCACTCAACAAGGATGTGGGGGGCAGAGGTTCCCGGTACCATTTCCCTGAGCGGAGAATCCGCTGAGGAAAGTGTTGCGCGATGCGCACGAAACGAACTCGGCGAGATCAATATCGATGAAATAGTATTATTGGGACACACTGTTTCGGAAAGAGGCATTTTGGGAGCACGAATTCCTATTTATGCCGTTATGATCGACAGATTCGATGGCGGTAGCGTGCCCAGCAACATGGTAAGTGATCATTTGGTGGTTTCTCCGGAAGAATATCTCCGCGCCAGAATGAACTCTCCCTTTGTGTTCAAAGGGAAAAACTGCCTGATGGAAGATGCCTATTCCGATGCGGCTTTTGGTCTTGCCGTAGGAAAAAATATTCTGCGATAAAACCCAAACCAAAAGGAGACGTCCATGCGTATTTGGGTAGAAACGGATACCAGCTCTGTGGTTAATTTTTTTCCCGAAACGGAAGAAGAGATGGTGGCGCTGGATAAGGTTCTAGGGTACGTTCCATGGAAGACGAGGCCGATTGGAGACAAGTGCTGGAAGAAAATCGGCGAGGGCGCCGAGCGCGTAGCGGTTCTTGGCGGGCATGAACGACAGCGCTGGATCATCATAGACGAGAAGGTGGTGCCCGCAGACACAAAAAGCGCTGTGGACGAAAAGCGTTCATATAGCCAGTGTGTCCACGGCAAGTGTCTTGGACATGTGCCCGAGTGGGAGAATGTCGGTAGCGAGCGGCTTGTTCCGAATCCGACATGGTTTGGGCTCAAAAATACCCACTGGCTCGTATGGTGCTGTGGCAAGCCGATGCTGCGGAAAAAGCTGACACAAGTACTCCGCTGCATTGAGTGCAAAATAACAACGAAAGATTTCACCACGCACGGTGATGTTGCCTACTGCTCTTGTTGTAAAAAAACGATTCTGTTTTTCGAAGAATCGTTTTAGTTCGGCGAGCCCTAAGGAAAAAGGAGAGTATATGCCAGAGAGTGTCGTGCGGTTCGGGGATCTGAAGATTGGCGAGCGCTTCATGTGCTATGAGTACGATCCCGTGTACGAAAACATTACGGATCTGCCGGGAGGAGCGTCGGAATTCATAAAGGTGAACGAAAATACAGCCGCGGATCCGATGGGGCTCATTTGGAGATTATTGTATCGCCTCAACGGAGCAAGTTGGGCATACGAGTTTTCTCCGCGTTTTATGGTTGTGCGGCTGGATATTCCGATTGTTTCGGTTGACCGGTGGTTTCTGCCCGAGGAAAAAGTGCACAAATATCATCGCAGGGAAGGAGATAGCGCATGACAGAGGGATTTGTAACATTCAAAGACCTGAAGATTGGAGAGAGATTTGTGTGCGAAGGGTTCGATCCTGCGCGTGATGCTTTGACGGTCAGGCCCAAGGACATCTCAGAATATACAAAAACGGGACCCGATACAGTGGAGTATAAGACGCCAAGCATATTGCAGTTCATCTTTGGGGGAAGCCTTGGTTTTAAGTTTCCCCCCGATGTTCAGGTGAAGCGCCTCGATGTTACAGTGTGTCCTAAAAACAATTAGACCGCACCGCCAAAAAGATTCAAAAGGAGGGTCGAGATGAAGAAATGGCTCGGGTGGCTCCCGCTCGCGTTTGTACTTGTCTTCTACGCCGTTATGGTCGTGATCGCGCGTGAACGGTTTCTGATGTTCGCGCCGTCGCTCGGATTCATTGCCCTTATCGCGGCTGCTGTTACTGTGTATCTACGATATGCAGCCAAGCGGTGGTTTCCGAAGGAAAAGATCGGTAGTGTTGAGTGGGTGGGCGAGAATTATAAAATGATATGCTGGCGTCTTTCTGTGCCGGCGATGTATATTCTTTCACCGACGGCTGAAGAGCTTATATTCCGCGGCCCGCTGCTTTTGCTGTTTTCTTCCGTTACTTCTTCCGCATGGATCGGCATTGCGGTTTCTGCACTGTTATTCGGTGTGTTTCATTGGTTCAACCCAACGGCAGGTTTTTCGGATATGAAGAAACTCGCGAAAACCGATGATCTTGCTTCTGCGGCTAAAGAAGTTGAGGCACAACAGCCAAAAGTGACGCTTGCGAAGCGTATTTCGTCTGTATTGGCTACCAGTGTTTTGGGTGCCATTGCCGGCTATTACGCCATCGTGTACCAGTCGCTGTGGGCTGGTGTTGCTGTGCATTTCGTATGGAATCTGGTGTTGCCGATTATATTACCGCTTGTGATATTATCCATCACGCTTGTGGTGGTGTGGATTGCCGGCGGTGTATCAAGCATGTATTGGCGCGTGCGTGACTCGGAGGCATATAAAAAACGCAAAGAGCGTGAAGCGTGGACGAAAGAGTGTCATCGTCGTCGCGAAGCGTATATGAGCCGGGTGTATCGCCCGGAGATTGACGAGGGCACTCCGCTTTCCGAAGACGATGCCGAGATGCATCCGGAGCGAAGCGAGGAAAAAGATCCCGAAGGAGAGTCAAAATGAAGAAAAAGGCCATAACAGCAGAGGAGTTGAAGGCGCTGCTTCTCGCGCGTTTCGATGCGGAGCGTGTACATGCGGCAAAGCTGCGAGTGCGTTTTCAGCAGGCACTTGGCGGCGAGGCGCAGGAAGAGGGGCCTGAGGTTGTTGCGGTGACAAAAAAGATCATGGATTCGGTTTCCGGTGTGGTGGCTCACCGGCTCAAGAGTAATCGTAATTCAACACCCCTGCTGTCGCCCCGCGATCTCATTAAAGTTGCTTCCATGCTAGTCGAAGATATTGAGCGAATCGATTGTTGCGAGCTTGAGGCAGAAAAACGTAAGACCATCGAGAAGTTCATTCATACGATGCTCAATAATATTATTGATCTGGCGGATGGCATGGTGTTGCCTGGCAAAGATCCATACGATGAGTACTGGCGTTGGGTGAGCGCGGTGCTCGGCCTTGCGGCCGAGCGTGGTGTTGTGCCAACCGAACTTTTTGTGCTCGAAGAAGCGACCGACGAGATCAAGCGGCGGTTGTTCTCCAAAGAGGAGTTTCTGATTCTTTCCAAGAATGCTCTAAACAAGTTCATGGACGTTGACGCGGTCAAGAAAATATTCATTACGCCGATGCTTGATATGTTGGCCGGGGACAACGAGCAAATGCGCGATAAGATCAAGCGTGAGCTTGAAGCTGAGGCGATGCCGCGCCTGCGCGAGGCGGTGGAAAAGTGTGCGGCCATCACAAACGCATGGATCAATGAGGAAGCTTTGCGGATATACGGAAACTTCTTGTCATGAGTGAGGCGTATGTGGCGAAACAATGCCAGCACCGTACATGCAATGATTGTAAGACTGAGCTCGGGGAAGCCGAAGAAAAGGAATTCATTCCGAAACCGACCTTGATCTTTGGGAGAAAAACATATCTGACAATAACGTGCGGTAGATGTAATGTGCGATGTTTGCGGGGAACGCTCATTTACTTTAGGCGCTGTATAAGGTGTGGCGCCAAGAAGCCGCACAGCTCTACTTTGGGCATAAAATGTCCATGTTGCGGCATGATCGGTGAAGTGCCGTTACCCATGGTTATCTAATAACAAAACCCGGTGCAAAAGCGCCGGGTTTTTCTATTTTCAAAGGAGCTTATAACGGATACAATAACTATATTGATAAAATACTATGGCATCAAGCATACATATCCGCTTACGGCATAAACTCACGGAAGCCGAGGCTCAAAAAAGAGTCGGCGTATTTATTAAGCGGTCTGCACAGAAACACAATAAATACCTCAAGGGCATAAAGTGGTCGTATGAAGACGGCAAAGGAATATTTGGGGGCACGGTAAAAGGATATGATGTTGCCGGCAGTATTTCGGTAACCGCGTCTGCCGTCACAGTGCGCGGCAGTATTCCTTTTTCGATCTCGTTATTATTTGGCGAGAAGATAAAGATGCTTATTAAGGAACAGCTGGAAAAAATACTTTCTGATCAATAAAGATCTATGGAGCGCGATAACAAAACCGAAAAAAAAGAAGACGAAAAGATCAACATGCTCGCCGCATTGATACATGAAACATGGAGAGGTCGCCGCAGTGGTGGCAGTATGGGCGGGAGGGAGCCGCGGTGGGAAGAAACAAAAGACGCGGATTGGACCCTTGCACATCACGGAGAAACGAAAGTTGATCTTGCAAATACTGATTTTGATGCATTGCCGGGTGATTGGCAAAAAGAAAATAGGGAGTCCGCGGCGTTCGCTCTTGATGAGGTGGCGCGGGCCGTCAAAGACGGTGTTGTGCTTGACGATGCGTTTATCGAAAGCGCAGGCGCGCGCTTGCATCAACGGTGGGCGAGTGGAACCGCCGGAGATATTTTGCCGGGACAAGCAGTCTCATTTGGAGATCTTTCGGAAGAAGAAAAAGAAAAAGACCGGGCAATAATACGAAAGGCAATAGAGATATCGTGATAACAAATTTTCTCTAGATATAATTAAAGCGCCCGTCGGGTGTTTTTTAATTGACACAGCATCAAATAAATTTTATATTACGTTCGGTGCCTACGAAAAAAGGCGGCCAAAAGGAGGGCGTGAAAAATGCCCAGCAGCGCTCCGCATCGGGTTAGGGAAGAGATGAATCTCCCTGCAGAGGATTGTGTGCCGGCAGGTGGGTACAAGCAGTGTTCCCACGGGAGATGTTTGAACCATCATCCCGAGTGGGAGAGGATCGAGGATAACATTTTTATTCCCCTTTCTTTTTGGCAGAGATTGCGCTCAAGGGCCCATACGGGAGGTCCGTACCCCAAGTGCTGCGGGAAAAGGATGGCTATCTCGGTTTTTTGCACAAGACAAAAATGTCAAAAATGTGCCAGAACAAGATTATCTTATTTTGCATCCTGGGTGTATATATGTTCGTGTTGTGGGTTTAAGCGCACCATAGCGACTCATCCGACCATAATAGATAAGATATTTGGGAAAGAATAGGCAACATGCCCCGCGTCTGACGCGGGGCTTTTCTTTTGGAAAACTAAAGCAAATACGATACACTGAAAGCATGGAAGAAAAGGACATATATGATGTTATTATTATCGGCGCGGGGCCCGCGGGACTTGCGTGCGCGGCAGAGCTTGGTGGCAAGGGAAAGCGCGTGCTGGTGCTGGAAAAAAATAAAGAGATCGGCCCAAAGGTTTGTGCTGGCGGCGTGACCAAAAAAGTGGAGGAGTTTGGTTACCCTCTTTCTGCAATGGACAGAACTTTTACGTCGTTTTCCATGTATGGGGCGGGGTCGTCCATCTCTGTGCCATTTCAAGAACCAATTGCGGCCACAATAGACCGAAAGCGGCTGGGGGTGCTGATGTTTAATGCGCTTCCGCACGATATTGATGTGCGTACCGGCATGGCAGTAACGGCGATCGGAGACGGATATATCAGCGCAGGAGGAAAGCAATATTATTACAAGTATTTGGTTGGTGCCGACGGCGGGATGTCTTTGGTCAGAAAATATGTCGGACTTCCGTCAACAAAGATCATGATTACGGTGAGTTGCCGCGTGCCGCTTGTGGAAGGCAAAGATAAACTCGGGCTTTATTTTGATTCTGATCTATTCGGATATGGCTATGGATGGCTATTTCCACACAAGGAATTCATATCACTGGGGTGCGGGCTGCTCTCTACGTCCGGTATCACGGGCCAATTTCCGCTGAAAGAACGGTTTTTTGTATGGGCAAAAAAGCTGGGGTTTGATATCAGTAATGCCACGATCGAGGGCGGCATTATCAGCTATGATTACCGCGGGCATGATTTTGGAAATATCTTTCTTGCGGGAGATGCAGGAGGATTTGTTTCGGGACTCACGGGAGAAGGTATTTACTATGCGATGGTGTCGGGGCGTGACATTGCGCGGAAAATACTTGATCCCGCGTACAATTACAAGGAGATTAAATATATTCTTAAAAAGAAAAGAAAACAGGAATATATTGCCATGATTGCGCAACTTTGTTATCGGACGGGCGGCATTTTTTTATTGAATAATTTTCTCCGCTCGGTGTTTTTTCTCATGAAACGATGGGATGGTTTTGCAAAAAAAATATACGAAATAGTGATCTATTGAACGGCGTTATTGCAAAAATATATCAAAGCAGTAAGCTAATGGTATGGAAAAAGAAATTGAACAAGCTATTTCCGATGTCTCTCCGGAGGGCATGGAATCAGGAAAAGATGCCCTGTTGGTTGAAGCACAGATCGATATTTCATTATTGATGGGAAGGTTATCGGAGGATTCTTCAGACGATAAGGCGAAGCTTGAGGATATTGAGAATTCTTTTCGTGTTTCCAAAGAAGGACTACAAAAAAAATATCCCGATAGACTACAGGAGATCGAAATATTGTATGATCTTTGGGAGACAAACCGCGGTCAGAAGAGAATCGACGGGCTGACGGCAAAAGAAAATGAGCTCAAGAAAAAAACATGGGAGTGTGCTGCTGCGCTGAAAGATGATCGTTTTGACAGGAAAGAAAAATTAAAGATCATACGGGATAGTAAGGACATTGACAGAAAGCTTGCGCAAGTGAGAAACGAAAAAAGGGATATTTTTGTGAGCCTTACCAGCTGGAATTTTCTTGTTACCAATCACATCATCAATAATAGCGGCAATCGCGAATATCTTGGTCAATTTTGGAACGCCCTGGGGGAGGTTGACGCTATGACAGGAGGGGATGATTTTAAAAGAAAACAAAAAGGGCTGGTTGGGCAGGCAGGACTATACCACATTATGCGGGATGCGGGGTCTTGCGCGGATCTTGCGACGCCTCGTGAAGATGCTTTCAAAAAAACAGATCTGAAGCTTCGTGTTCCCGGACACAAGAATGTTCTTATTCAGACAAAACATACCGTTCTTGAGCGTGATGTCATATTTGAATCAACCGATGACCTTTCCTACCCGGGCGTTGAGAGCAGAGATGGTGGGCAGAGAAGGCATTTTTCCGAGAAGCACATTAAAGAAATGAGTCATTTGGCCATGTCGTGCAGGAAAGAATCCGAGGAGACGGGGGAAAAGGTGAGCGGGTATTATGTAGTGCTTCCCGAGGGAAGTCTTGATGGTATTACCGCTGAACCGAAACCCGAGGTAGTCGAGTTATTCAAGAAAAAATTGGAAACGCTGTCCTGATGATAATAGGCAATAAAGATTGACTTTTTCTTTTACTTGTGTTAGTGTATTGGAATAAAGCAGTTCTCCCCATGGGAGAATTTTTGATTTTTAGGAAGGGTTTCATTATATGAATGTCGCATTGGGATTAATATCTTTATCGATGGTTTTTCAACCGCTTGGGGCGAGTGTTGCCAATATTTCCCGCGCTATTGATACCGTAGCCCAGAATGTAGTGATCGAGGAAACTCAAGCCGCTGAGCAATATCAAACGGGCCACATGACCGCCGTGCAGGTTTCGCGCCCGAATATACCAAAAGTACGAAAAATTAAGGCACTGGTAACCGCATATTCAAGCGCGCCGGAAGAGACGGATAGCACGCCATTTGTGACCGCTTCCAATACGCGCACGAGAGACGGGGTTGTGGCGGCAAATTTTTTGCGATTCGGCACGGCAGTCCGGTTCCCCGATCTGTATGGTATAAAAACATTCGTGGTTGAGGACCGCATGGCGCAAAGGTTCTCCGACAGAATGGATATTTGGTTTGCTACAAAAGACGAGGCAAAACGTTTTGGCGTCCAATATGTGACGGTGGAGATAGAATAAACGATATCCGGGATATAAAAAACGACGGGCTTCCCCGTCGTTTTAGTTTTTATCAAGGTACTCCTCGATAGCGGATACGATGATGTATGCATAGTGTTCGCGTCCGTCCGAGCGCAGCATGTGCGCGCGGTCGCGCTTGTTGTTGAAGTTTGCAAGTTCAATGAGCACCCGTCGGGCAATGGCTCCCTCGCGCAGTACGACGAGCCTGTTGTTCTCCTCTATCATCGGCATGGGCATATACCCCATGACCTGCCTATGTCCGGCACTTTTGAAGCGGGCAGCAAGCGTCTTCGCGAGCGGATGTTTTTTCATCCCCAGAGGAACAAATATTTTTACTCCGGATTCAATGGAAAGCGTGTAGTCAAAATGGAGCGAGATGAAAATGATCCGCGCGTGAGGGTATTGTCCAAGGATGGATTCTTCTGTCTCAAGGCGCCTGAGTAATCCCTTTTTTCCGGGAAATACAGTAGTGCTTTTTCCCGGACCACTGTAGATCATTTTTTTCCGCGGGGGAAGGATGGTGTTTTCATCCGATTCTGCAATGGTGTTATCTTTTGTGTCGATGACCGTGTAAAGAACGGTCCATCCCTTTGCCGCGGCTCTGCGCTCAACGCGCTTTGCGACATCGTAAGTGTAGGGATCCTCGGGAACAGAGATACCATTCCGGCGAAATCCTTTGCCGTCAAACCCCCCTCGGTCTTCGCCGCCGTGGCCGGGGTCGAGCACGATAATGGTCGCCGGTGCTGGTTCTGCCATGGCGGTACACGCAAAAACCAACACGCACAAGAGCGTGGTGATCCCGATTCTTTGGCTCATGGATGATATGTCCTCCGATCTTCTTTTTTTAAAAGGTCGCTCTCACTGTATAGGGATTGGCTGTGTTTATCAAGGGGGCGCTGCCGTGCTTCGCTGTGTTATCATGAGCGCGGTCAGGCTGTTTGGTTCGTATGGCGGCAGTATGATGTTGCTTGCGCAACATCATTGAGTAATGTATGATTGAAAAATCTACACAGTACGGCTGTTTGCAACAACAATAAATATACGTTTTATTTTGTGACAAAAGATCATTCGCCGAACAATTGTCCCGTGTGTTCTTCGGAAAAGGTGGTTTATAAACCACACACGACATTCACCCATTCGCTGTGGCGCTGTCGGTCGTGCGGTCTTATTTTTGTATATCCCCAACCAACACTGCAAACACTGGAAAAGATCTATGGTGATGCTTATTTTAAGAACGAGCAATCTCAGGATTATGGATACGACGACTATCAAAAAGACAAGACCAATATTCTAAAAACATCCGAGCGTCGCCTGCGCAGCATTGAGGCGTTCATGCCCAAAAAAGGGATGTTGTTGGATGTCGGTTGTGCACTCGGGTATTTTGTCGAAGCGGCAGTGCGTCGCGGATGGGACGCGCACGGCATTGATATCTCGCGTTACGCCATTGATGCCGCAAAACAAACACTCGGAGATCGTGTTATGCGGGGGGTTTTGGCAGATGCGAATTTTCCAAAAGGCAAGTTCGATGCGGTGGTGTCTTGGGATTGTATTGAGCACGTTCCCGATCCCCGCGCCCAGCTCAAACAAACAGCAGAATTACTGAAGCCCGGCGGGCTCCTGGTTATGGCGACCCCTGATGCGGGCAGCGCTGTCGCAAAATTGATGGGAGACCGGTGGATGGGATATAAGGATCTCGAACATTTATTTTATTTTTCACGAAGATCTTTGCGCATGTTGCTTGAGCAGAGCGGGTTTGAAGTTATTAAATTCCGCTCGACCGGGAAATATGTTTCATTGGACCTGTTCACCCGCCGCCTCGCGCTTTACAGCAAGAAGCTTTCCAAGATGATCGCAACCGTCAGTAAAAGATACGATCCGGCTCTGATCAACTTCTATGTCGATCCGCTCGATATCATGATGGTATACGCGAGAAAAAAGGCTGACGAAGAGCGCGGGTGAGGGGTTCGGAGACAAAGGTCCATTTCGTGTCGGGAAAAAAGACTGCTTTGGGGCAGTCTTTTTATATTTATGGGCCGAGATTCGGCTATAGCCGCTCTATCCAGGCTTTTTCTTCCGCAATGGTTGTTGTGCGCTCGTGTCCGGGATATACAACGGTATCGGCGGGCAGTTGTGCAAGTTTTTTAAGACTTTCCATGATTTTTTCCTCGTCGCTCTGTGGAAGATCGGTCCTGCCGTGCGTTCCCGCAAAGAGCGTGTCTCCCGTAAAGATCAATTTCTCCTTTTCACAATAGAGGGCAATGGACCCCTCGCTGTGTCCGGGCATTTCCATAACCGTAAATGAAAGATCATCAACGGCAACAGTATCGCCGTCGACCAGCCATCGGTCGGGATCGAACTGTTCCAATTTTTTCAATTGATCTGTTTCTTTTGAGTGATGGAGCATGCGGATGACCTTTTCGAGCAGCTCATTCTGGGTCTTCAGGGTTTCGTTGTCTTTTTTTCCCATCAGTATGCGGGCGCCCGTCTGCTCTTTGAGAAGCATATCCTCCGCGACGTGGTCAAAATGCGCATGAGTGTTGATGATAAAAACAAGCTCTCCTTTTTTCTCTTTGAGTGTTTGTAATATCTGCGTGCTCGTGCCGTAACTCGGATCTATACAAATAAATGAGCGCTTATTGCGCTCATGGAGAAGATAGGTGTTGGTGTTAAAGATGTTCCCGATGAAGCTTTCAATGATCATGTTCTTTATTTGGGCGGGCAAATAATTTTTTAATATATTTTTCGGCAAAAATAAATGCGATCAAAAGGACGATGCCGGCAACGGTAAGCTCCAGCCTAAGGTGTTTAAATATCTTAAGGGCATACCCAAACGAATAACCGATGGTCGAAACGATGAATATCCACGGTATGGTTCCGAGCATATCCATTTTCATTATCTTTTTCGGGTCCTCTTTCTCGTGGCCCGCCATCAGAATGACAAAATGATTCAATCCGTAGATGAATTTTGAAAAAAAGATATATTTAAAATTATGTTCTCTGATGTTTCTGCGGATCTTCTCGAACAGGACCGGCGTGATAAAATGCTTCCCGATCTTGTCGTACAGCGCTTGTCCATAGCGCTTTCCCGCCTCATACCAGATGTTGTCGCCTATGATGACGCCGAGGAATGTGATGAGCATTACCACATCGATGCTAAAATATCCTTGGCTTGCCAGAAAACTAAATACGAGAAGTATCGCTTCTCCCTCGATCATAATGCCGAAAAAAAGCAAAAAATAGCCGATCATGCGGTGTACCTCGACAAAATCCATGAAGGTGAGCGCTACGTGGCTGTTCATACAAAAAGTATCTGTTCTTCTACAGCACTTATTATAAAGGAGTTTTTCCTTTCGGCAATGGTTTATGCAAAGAAAAGGCCCCCATGTTGGGGGCCTTGTATATTTGGAGAATTGCGGTGTTACCGCGGATGGATGACGTAGAATTGAAAGAGGGTTTCCTTGTCGGGTGTGATGGTGTAGCTGGTACCTGCGGGTATGGAGACCACGGCGCCGTCTTCGATCCTTTTGATCTTTCCCTCGCCGACGATAGTGGCGCGGCCACTATTGACGATGAGGATGAGTGCAGCGGCCATGCGGCCGATATCGATCGGCCCGCCTGTGCCGTGCACATAGTTGGCAATGAAAGAGCCGTTGCTGATCGCTGTCATGATCTCGCAGTTGTCTCCGCTGCGTTTTTCGACCGGTTTGCATGCATAGCCGATCTGGAGCCGCGCATTTGGTGCCGTTTTTGCGGCAGGCCTGAGCGGAATGTGCGGATGTCGGCGCTCCTCGATACAGTGGGGCGTTTTTCTTCCCATTCATTTCCTCCGTGGCTTTTGGTTGGGGGGGGGGTGGTGCCCGCGTGTGGCGTTATTGGTTTTTGTTCAGCGGAAGCTGAACATTGATGGGCCAGTCGGATTCTTTGCAGGTGATGACTGCGTAATGCACGAGCTCCTGAAATATCATTTCGATGTTATGGTTGCCGAAGCAGGGATAATATCCCGGTTCAAACCCGAATGATATGGTCGGGGAGGCCGCTTTTTCAGACAGCCGTACCCTGATCTTCTCGAGCGGTAAAGAGCCTATGGCATAGATACCATCATTCATCTGCCATGCAAATTTTACAACGATCTTTTCTTCCGATTTTGCATGAATATCGCCCATCAGAAGAAAGAAGCTCCCATGTGCCTCGAAGTTTTTCTCGGTCTTCTCTGCCATCCTGCGGAGATTGTGTTCTCCCCCAAGAATGGAAGTGAGGGTATCTCCTTTATTGGGAGGTTCTGCGCAACCCAGCGTTGTTGCGGAGATAAGGACAATGGAAAAGATCGCCAAAAAATGGCGGATAGAAAATTGCCCGGTTGGTTTTCTGTCGTTCCTGAAAAGCCCGGTCATATACAGTCTCTCCTTTCTGATGTATTGGTCAATCATGAATTAATACGGATATCGTCCGCCGGTCTCATGCAGGAACAGTAGTACGTTTTCGAAGGACTTGTGGGGAGTTCTTTCGATCTCTTCGGGGTTGGCCACCACAAGTTTCTTGTTCAGGCCGAACAGCATTCCAAGGTCAAAAAGAGAGCCTTGGGATCCCTTGAAATACCACAAATGTACTTCGTGTGCCCGCGCCAGAGCGCGGCGGTTGTCGGCACAAATCCGGGCGCCGATGCTATCGTTTTGGTTGGTGTCGCGATACGGCCAATAGACGCTGTTGCCGGCCTCGGCAAGAGACCGCACGTAGCGCTCGATTTTTTCCGCTATCTCGGGCGGGCAATTTCTGACGGGACAAATGAGAAAAACATTCTTTCCTCTTTTTTCTTTACTCACTCTGTGTCCTCCTAAAAGTGGCGGGATGTGCACGTGTATTTTATTATTCAGGAACGTTGTATTTTTTAACAATTCTAAACAAATTTGTCAATCGCACATTCAAAATTACGCATGAGGGATTATTTATCCGTGAGCACAGGGGTTGACCTTTGCTTTCCAAGGCCGTATGGTAAAAACACGAACATTTATATTCCAAAAACGGAGGTTACGATGTGGCATCTCACGTTTCGCGTGGAGTATTTCCGGAAGCGCTCGGCGGACCCGGAAGAGAACAGCTATCAGCGTTCTTTGTCTCTTGGAATTGCCGACCTTGGCAGGCGCGAGGAAGCGCGTGCGGTTGCGCTTGAAAAATTGCGCGAGGAAAAGTACAAGGATCCCACATTCCACAAGCCCCAGCTCGTCTGGATCGAAAACCTGTAGTATCTTTGTCTGTGGATAATGATAAAAAAACGGCACCCGAACATCCGGGTGTCTTTTATTTTTTCCATATATTAATCACTGTTCTTGTTGCAAAAAAAATATTCGTGTGATGAAATGTAAGCTGTCGGACAATCTCTGCCGGAGGGTGATTGATGGCATCGCACATTCACAACGAAAAAAGAGTTATTATTCCGCGCCCGTTCATCGTGCAGCAGGTAGTTGGCAATCACACGGATGTGGATAAGGAAACCATCCAAAGAATATACCAGGACATTTTTATCGCGCAAGACGTCAAATACCAGTTAAAGATGGAAGGAATGCCCGTCGAGTTGTCGGCACAGGAAATGGAAGTGAAAAAAACCTCTGTGCACTATGCGCTTCTTGATGAAGTAATGCGCGCGGCAAAGGAAATGGTCGAAGAATACGGCTTTGAGTGGATCCCCGTGACGTATGATCACTTCCATGTTATTCCGTCGCATCACAGAGAAGGAATTTTGCTTCCCAATACCACCGGCACCTATAATCGCAGATTATTTGCGGCGTTTCTTCTTCATTCGGGGATCAACACTAAGTTTGCCACATGGGCATTTCACGAACTATGCCATCTGCAGTCATATCAGGCGTTCAAGTGTTTCTGGGACGGAAATAATTTTACACAGACGTTCCACCGGTTCGGTATTATTGTTGATTCCTGTAAAGAGTATTCGCAATCGTTTTTTCTTGCCGTCAATGAGGCGGTCACGGCGGAGCTGACTGCGCGGTTTTGGCGCAATGCGCTGTTTGTGCATCCCTTGTGCGCGGAGGAGATAGCGGCTACCAAAGCGCAGATCGTGGAGGAGATGCAGCGCGGCATACGGTTCATCGTTATGGGGACGGAAAAAATAGCGCTTTCCGATGTCTGTTATCTTGACATAAAAAAGAATGGCGGTCTTCGCGACATCGAGTGTTTCGGATATGAAAAAGAGCGCATGGTGCTGAATCGCATCATTGACCGCATCTATGACGCGCACCGGGATCTTTTTGCGGAGCGCGAAGAAGTGTTTACTTTGTTCGCGCGCGCGATGTTCGGAGGCAATCTGCTTCCTCTTGCGCGGATGATCGAGTGCACGTTCGGCAAAGGATCATTCAGTGCCCTTGCTGACGGTAACGATATCACTTGATAAACAATACAGCCCCCCAATGGGGGGTTTTCTTTACCCCGTTACGCTCTTTATGCTATCCTCACTATCACCAAAAAAGAGATACGAAGTGGCCTCGTTTACTGTGGATGGACAAAGAAAACCATTACTGAGAGTGTAACGGGGTTTTTATCCCCAGATTGTTTTTATGAAAGAGTAAAAGCAAGAACAATAGCACCCACTATGGCCATGAGAAGGCCAAAGAACTGATGCGTTTTTAGCTTTTCTTTGTTGACGAATATTCCCAGTCCGGAAGAAAGTACGATGTATCCTTCGCTGATGCCCGTGGCGATCGCGATCGGAATAAAGAGCATGCTGTAGGTATATGCGATCCACGCGGCATTATCAAAAAGACTGACCCCCACGATCAATTTCTTGTTTGCCCTAAAATGAGGAACGATCTCCTTGAGGCGCGAGGTATAAAACAAATAGCCGGCACATGCGAGCACCAAAAACATATCTGTGAACCAATTTATCATAAGCGGGCTTGTCTCTCTTCCTCCGACGCCGAACAAAAAATCAGTGAGACCCATGCCGACGGTGGCAAAGACCGCCAAAAACACCCCCTTTTCCGGGTGGATCTTCTTAAAATGAGAAAAATCTTTTGTGGAGGCCAGAAAGATGCCGATGAACAGCACAATGATCAATGTCCACTGCCAGAGAGAAATTGCTTCCCTGAGTATTATGCTTGCGAGCACCGCTGCGACAGGCAACTCGAACGAATTAATGGACTCCACGATCGCGAGCTTGCCCTTTTTGAAAGCTTCAAAATCACAGAGCGCGGCGAACAGAATAACAATGCTCACAAACGATAAAAAAACGATCTCATCAAAAGTGAGCGTGAATAGTTCGCCATAAATGAGCGGGAAGACCGCGATTGCTCCAAAGGCACAGATATACAATAACGAAAGCCAGTCGCCGAATTTGCGGGTGCTTTTTTGGATAAGGAAATCGCCGATCCCCCAAGAAATAAGTGCAATAAGCGCTAGCGTGATACCCATATTCTACAGTGTACCATGCAGATAGGCGCTGCGTCTTTTTTTCGGCAGGCGCTCAATGGCATAGCGCAGCATGGTGCGGGGCATTGTCTTGTAGTGTTTTTTCAAAAAATCCTCAAGAACTTTTTGCGAGCATTGTTTGCCGATCTCGCGCAGCATCCAGCCCACCGCCTTATGAATGAGGTCGTGTTCGTCATGCAGAAGTATGCGTGCGATGCGCAGGGATTCGGTGCAATCGCCGTGGCCGATATAATAAAAGGTGGCAAGAACGGCAATGCGCCGCTCCCAAAGATTCTGCGACGCGGCAAAAATAGAGAGTATATTTTTCGGTTTGAGCTCCAAAAAGGCACCCATGATATGTTTCGCGGAAAGATCTACCAGATCCCAGTTGTTGATGTAGGCAGTATGGGTGATATAGGTCTGATAGATGAGGTCTTTTGTTTTTGCATCTCCATTTTTGAATTGCTCAATCATAATAAGCAGGGCTATCAGGCGTTCCTCGTGATATTTTGATGTGAGCAGGCGGTGGATGCCATGGTGCGAGAGCGCGGCGTATTTTTTTGCGATGCGGCGCGCATCAGGGACCGTTACGCCGAGAAAAATATCACCTTCGGCATACTCTCCTTTCCCGGTCTTGAAGAACCGGGCAAGAAGCGCCGCTTTTTGCGGATCGGCAAAGGTAACCAGCTCGTTTTGGATGTCTCGTATCATAAGATCGGTTGATGTATGAATTAAATGATATTTTTGAGCAATTGAGTGACCGGCGTTAATGGTCCGTCACCGACGATCACCATATCAAAGTTCTTTTGGAAATTTTCCTTGTATTTTTCCTCTTCACTATTCAAAAAACCGGCGGTAATAAGATTCTCATAAGGAAACCCCTCAACCATCCCGATGTCTCCGACGCTGTCCCCGAGCATAATGACATTCGTACGATGTTTAATGTCTTCAAATGCGGGGAAATTTTGGAGCAGGGTCTCGTCCTTATTGAATACGTGGATGATGGGCTCTTTATAGGAGATCGCAATACCTTTCTCATTCCATATGAAAGCATTTGCAATGATATGGATGTTGTTCGTCAAAAGTCTCTGTTGTTTAAAAAATAATTCGATCACTTCGTTCCCAAGGCCGGTTGCCGACATTATAACAAGGGGAATATTGTTCTTTGCAAGCAGTGCAAAAAGATCACTGGCGCCGTCCCGGAATTGCATCCATCCCGACTCGACAACATAGCGTATGTCGTCCTTGGCAAGGCCCGATGCAATGATCAGATCAAAGTGAGCCGTCCACCATTCGTGCATTGCTTTTTTCTTTTCGGCCATCGGAACTGATGGATCGATCTCAATGGCGTGGTAGTGTTTGAAGTGGGCACGAGCCTTTTCTGCATATCCTTCTGTGAGCTTATTGTTGTCGCGCAGTACCGAAACGCTCGAGGGGACCGCTTTTCCCCGGACAAATGCTTTTGTGAGGGTCTTATCAAAGTCCGCAAGGACGTGGATCCGTCCTGCCCCTCCGCGCTTCATTGCGGCGATCGCTTGTTCGAGTTTTTGCTCGTTGAGAATGATGGTGGCGTCTGATCCGTGAAACATATTGAGATACTGTATCACGGGAGCCGGGAAAAATCAAAGCTACCCGGGGAAGAGCGCGGTAAAAATGAGTGCTTTATTGCCGGGAGGTTTCGTGTTTCTCGAATTCGTCGAGGTAATGGGCGATATTGATGCCATACATTTCATGCCAGATGGCGGGATCCGTATGTTTTCCTTCGTGCTGTATGCTGACGATCCTGCTCTTCGCATGTGGAGCGCTTGCGGCGGTTTCGGGGGCTTCATTTTCGGGGAACAATTTTTCGCCGCTTCCCGAAACAACCAAGAGATTGCCGCGGAAGTCTTGCAGTGTATCTTTCAGGCCGCCGGCGGCAAGCGCTTCGATCTCCTGGCCGAAATGCAAGCGAAATCGTTTGTTTCCCCAGAGATTTTCGGCGATCTTTGCTCCGAAACGATGGTGTTTTTCCAGCTGGCGGAACCACTCGGGGTTCATGCCGCTTTCAAAATATTTTCTGACCCGATAGAGCGCTTCATATCCTGCGTTGGCCAGAAATCGGGATACCAGATCGATCGGTTTTTCGGTTCTCACTCCGGCGGAGTGTACGAGTGCCAGGTCCCGCACAAAGTCCGGATGGTTCTTGGCAACCTGTGCCGCGATCATGCCTCCCATTGAGTGTCCTAGGAGAGCAATATTGTTTTCTGTGATGCCCTGCTTCTCCATGACCTGTTCTATGGCTTTGCGCGCAACATCCGCCTGACGGCTAAAATTCTTTTCATGCAGCCAGCTTTCCGGCGGGTCATCTGAGTTTCCGGTACCGGGGAGGGAAAGCATGATCACCGGGCGCTCGCCCTCAAAGGCAAGGGACCTTGCGAGGCCGCGGATATTCCTATACGAACACCCCCAGCCGGCTATCAACGCTATCGGTGTTTTTTGTTGTTCGGCATCCGGCAGGGGATTTAAAAATCGCGTCTCCAGTTTTAGGTGGCTGCCGCTCTGGTCATCAATCTCAACAAATTGTTCCTGGTTTATCTGTTCATCAACACGCTTGACCATCTCCGGATCGCGCTGCGAGCGGATCATTTCCAAAGCAGTTTCCTTCGGCTCTTCGTAGTGAATGATCGCTTCCGGAAAAGCGGTTTCGGGCAGTGTGAATTTTTCCTTTGGAGGCGTCATAATGCTATGCTAATATACTTTTTCAAAAAGAAAAAGCGCTAAAGCAAGATTTTTGTTCCCGGTTTTTGGGCTTGCGTTCAAATAGTTTTTGTGGCATAATACGTTCTATATTTATATGGCAAAATACGAAGAAATAAAAGTATATTTAACGGCCACCGCTGTCGTAGTGCTGTTTGTATTCGGCGTGTGGCTGGTTTTTTTGTTTCCCTGGCCGTTTTTGAGCGATTGGTCCAGGGAAAATCAGGCAGTGAACACGGCGCCTCGGCAAGAAAAGTCCGCCGGCGAAGCATCGGAGCCTGTGCCATCTTTGCCTGTTGTCCCCGCAGAAGAATTGCCTTCCGCAGAACCTGAATTGCCGAGTGTTTTGCCCCCTGCCCCCGAGAGTATTCCGGCGGAGCAGCCCGCATCCTCGTCTCTTGAAAGCGTCATTTTTTTTGACACCACATTCACCGCCCAAGCTCCCTTTGCCCAATGGCAAGATCCCCGCCAGCAGGATGGATGCGAGGAATCATCGGCGCTTATAGCGGTGAGCGCTATGCGCGGGGAAACATTCACGCTGGAAGAGGCGCGCCGCGAGATACTTGCTGCATCCGAATATGAGCTTGCCACCTATGGCACATATCATGACACTTCTGCGCGCGATACGGCAGAAAGGATCGTAAAAGGATATTTCGGCTATGAAGCGGTTGAGGTAAAAGAGAACGTGACCATTTCGGACATTATCGCGGAATTAAGGGCGGGGAACCTGATCATTGCGCCCATGGACGGGAGATTACTCAGTAATCCTTTTTATAAGTCGCCCGGCCCGGAGCGGCATATGCTGGTGGTGAAAGGATATAATCCCTCAACAGGAGAATTCATTACCGATGATGTAGGCACGCGCCGCGGAAAGGACTTCCGTTATTCCAGCGATGAGTTTTATGGGGCGATGCAGGATTATCCCACGGGGGCCCACGAACCGATTGCGCCCGGCGATCCTCAAAAGAATATTGTTGTCATTAGTCCGGAACAAAAACCAGCCGCGCCGGCTCTTTAGCTGTCGCGGATATTACTGGAACTCTATTTCGAACGAATACATTCCCATGCTGCAGAGGCCGGTGAATTTTGTTCCCGGTTTTTGCTGCGGGATGTCTATAGTTGTGATGCCGGTAGGGGGCAGTTGTTTCCGGTAGTCAAGCGCCGGGATGGTGAATGCGGTCGAACAATCATAAGTGCCCTTTGTTTCTACTTCGAGTTTCGCGGGTTTGTCTGCGGCAAGGGTTATTTTTCTTGGCGCATATCCGCCGCGGGCAAATACATGTGCGATCTGTATCCCGTTCTCTTCTCTCACCGCCGATGTTGTTGGGGCGGCTTCTTGTTTTGCGGTGCCGGACGGTCCTTTACTCGGCGTCTGAACATTATTTTTTGTGTATACCATCGCACCGACCACAATAATGGCCGCGATCACGATACTTATCCCCGTGATAAGATTTTGGACGAGATCCGGCGATGATCCCAATTTTTTCCGGTGGTGTTTGTCCATGTTTTTAGATATTGAATAATGGCCTGATAATTCCCAATCCGGCAAGCGCGGACAAAAATGCAAAGATGCCGAGCCCCATGACCATCACCCCCGCTGCCTGGAAAAAGGTCGCTGCATATTTTGTTTTTGAAAAACGATATGAACCGAACGAAAGCGTTGCGAGCATCGGCAGTGTTCCGATCGCAAAGGCGCCCATGATAAGGCCGCCGCTTATGAATGATCCGCTGGAAAGCGCCGCAAGCTGCATCGATTGTGTGAATCCGCACGGCAAAAAGAATGTTCCGATCCCGACAATGAATGGAGCAAAAAAACCGTTCTCGATCTTTTTGAACCTTCTAAAAATGGATCCCGGCAATGTGATCTGGAGCCCGCCGTTCTTTCTCAGTAGCCCAAGCAGATTTGCGCCAAGAATGATCATAATAAGCGAAACCACAACGCCAAGGACCGATGAGATCGTATAATTTATTTCGATCGCGCTTCCAATGGCGCCAAGGGTGCCTCCGAGCACCGCGAATCCCAGGAGCCGTCCTATGTGAAAAAGCGTGAATGGTTTGGTTGAGGTGACGTCACGCGAGATATTCGCGGAAAATGACAGAATAAGCCCTCCCACAACAGCAAGACAGGTAGACAATGATGCGATGCCTCCGATGATCAAAGCCGTCCACGGAGTTAGCTCGCCCTCAAACCCAAGGTCAACAATTCCCATGCGTTGGAATATAAAGAACAACACAAGGACGCCCGCACCTAGCAGAACTGCCGATAATTTAATGGGATCTTTTTTTGATGTCATCGGCTGTTCAAGAAAGATCTCGTATCCGTGTTTTTTCAGTTTTTCTGTCCACTGGCGCACCAGCTCCTCTTTGTTCTCGCTGATGTCTCCCTCAACGGTAACGCTTTGTTCGGAAAGATCGACGGAGACACGCTGTACCCCGCTCTGTTCACCGATAATATCTTCGATCATTATTTTGCAGGCATTGCAGTGAGTGCCGTTCACATAGAGTTTTTGTTTTGTCATAGGGTTTTCAGTTTAAGGCGCAAGGAATTGCTCACCACTAATACGCTCGAAAATGCCATTGCCGCGCCGGCAAACGCGGGATTAAGCGTGAGCCCCAGCGGATAAAAAACTCCTGCCGCAAGCGGAATGCCGATGACATTGAATGCAAACGCCCAAAAGAGGTTCTGCTTGATGGTGGCAAGTGTCATTTTTGAGAGCCGGAATGCCTGTGCAACTTTTTTAATGTCCCCGCGGAGCAGCGTAATATCAGCGGCTTCTATCGCGACATCCGTGCCCGTTGCCATCGCAATGCCAACGTCGGCAGCCGCAAGTGCGGGGGCGTCATTTACGCCGTCGCCCGCGACCGCCACCAGCGATCCGTCTTTTTTCAGATCTTGTACCAGTATCTGTTTGTCTTCTGGAAGCATGCGCGCATGATACATGTCGATATGCACCGCTTCCGCAACGGCGCGCGCGGCATTTTCATGGTCGCCCGTTGCCATATGGGAGCGCGTCCCGTACGCATGAAGGGTATCGATCGCTTCCGCCGCAGTTGATTTTATTTTATCTCCCACAAAGAACGCTCCGAGTACGGCGCCGGACGCCGCAACAATAATAGGAGTGCTGTTTTTTTCAGGGGCGGATGCCAGAAGTTCCGCACTCGGCTTTGTGTTCGCCTGTTCGGCGATAAATGTTTCTCTGCCGATGAAATATTTTTTTCCCTGTATTTCTGCGATAACGCCTTTGCCGCGTTGTGATGTAAAGTGAGCGGCCTCGGTAAGGGAAATATTCTTTTCCTGCGCAAACGCCACAATAGCGTGTGCCAGGGGATGCTCGGAAGATCGTTCGATGGAGGCAGCAATGCCGATAAGAGTTTCATCAGCAAGCTCGCTGATGTTCTTGAAGTATAATACTTTTGGCTTTCCTTCCGTTATGGTCCCTGTTTTATCGAACACGATATGTTTTATGCGCGAGAGCTTTTCCAGCGCCTCGGCGTTTTTGATAAGGATGCCGTTCTTTGCGCCCTTGCCCACGCCGACAATAATGGCGGTTGGGGTGGCAAGCCCGAGCGCGCACGGACACGCGATAACAAGCACGCCAACAAATCCCGTGATACCAAGCACAAGCGCTTCATTAAAGGGAAGATAAAAAGGGCCGATCAAAAGCCATCCTATCAGCGAAAGTGCTGCAATACCCATGACCACGGGAACAAAAACAGCCGATATCTGATCAGCGAGCTTTTGGATGGGCGCGCGGCTGTTCTGTGCCGATTTTACAAGATCGATAATATGCGCAAGGAGCGAATCTTTTCCGACGCCGGTCGCGGTGATGATGAGGCGTCCGTCCTGGTTGATGGTGCCCCCGGTAGCGGTGTCTCCCACATTTTTTAAGACCGGCATTGGTTCCCCGGTGATCATCGATTCATCGACATACGATTCACCTGAAGCGACAATGCCGTCCACAGGGGCTTTGGCCCCGGGTTTGATGATGATGCGATCGCCCGCAACCACGCGCTCAAGCGGCACTTCTTCCTCTTTTCCTTCGCGCTCGACAAGTGCCGTTTTTGCCTGCAGCGAAAGAAGCGCTTTTAATGCGTCGCCCGTTCTTTCCTTTGCGCGCGCCTCAAGAAATTTTCCCAGCGTGATAAAGCCGATAACAATAATGGTCACGTCATAATAAGTGACCCTCACATCAAGAAATGGTTTGAGGAGGTTTTCAAATGCGGTAACGGCGAAGCTATAAAGATATGCAACGGTAGTGCCGATACCGATCAACGTGTCCATATTGGCGACGCGGTAGCGCATGAAATTGAGTACGGCTTTCAAGAAAGGAAATCCCACTACAAACAACATGTAGGTCGCAAGAATGGGCATGAGGTGGTGGATAAAAGTTTCGGTGGTTTCGCTCATGGCAGGAAGGTAACCATATTGATTGCCGAAGATATCCCAGGCCATGATCACTGCACTGATGACAGAGAGAGAAACAGCCGCCGTTACATGGCGCGCCGGCGCTTCCGTTTCATCGCCATGGCTCATGTGGTCCATATGCATCTTCGGCGAAGAAGAAGCCAGTGGAGAGGAAGAAGGAGGGTAGGCGGCGGTGTGCCCGATGTGTTCCGATTCCGCGATCAATTCATAGCCAAGAGGCTTGATACTCTCATTGATGCTTGCAAGGGGAGTATTGCTGTGCGATATCTCTGCGGTCTCGGTGGCGTATGAGACCGTTGCGCTGTCTACGCCCGGGATCTTTTTGATCTTTTTCTCAATAATATTTGCGCACGAAGCACAATGCATTCCCTTCACTTTATAGCTTGTGGGATGGTGTTCCATAATTAATTTGAAAGATTATATATTTTGATAAGTTCTTTGATGGCTTCTGTTTTATCTTCTTTCATTCTTTTTGCTACGCACGAATCAAGGTGTCCCGCGAGCAGTTCGCGTTTCACGCTTTTCAAAAAACCGCATGCGCTGTCGGCCTGCTGGATCACATTAGGGCAGTATTCATTTTGTTCGATCATTGCAATGACCTTAGTAAGGGTGCCCTGGGCTTGCTTTGCGAGCCTCAGCGCTTTTTCTTTTTGCGGAGAAATATGCTGCATATATTTTTTTAATTATTGTTGGTTTAACCTATAACCTATATACTAGGTCATAGGTCATAGATTGTCAACAATACAAAAAAGCGCCCCGGCTTCGCAGGGCTGCACAATATTCCCCGGGTTTTATCGTTACTTGGGCAGTAAAATGCTGTGTGCCGCTCTGCGGCGCGATACACCAATGAATACGATGAGTAAAATTGCTGCGATAGTTGCCATGAACGCACCGAAGAAGAAGGGAGTTGAGGGGCTGAAGGTATCCCATAAAAATCCTGCCGTGAGGCCCGCCGGCAGGGCAGCGAGGCCGATGACCGAGTTATATATTCCGTATGCCCGTCCGCGCCGGTTTGCGGGTACAAGGTCGGCCACGAACGCTTTGGCAACCCCTTCGGTGGTCGCATAATATATTCCATAGAAGGCGAACAGGAACCATATCTGGTAACTGTGGCCGGCAAGCGCAAATCCAAAATAAGCGAGGGCGTATGAGCACCATCCGAGCAATATCACTTTTTCCCTGCCGATCCTGTCCGAAAGACTGCCCAGGGGTATCGAGGCTGCTGCATAGATGAAATTAAAGAGCGCATATACCAAGGGGATCGCCAAGAGCGTTACGCCGACATTCTGCGCCCGCAGGATCAAAAACGCATCGGATGAGTTACCCAGCGCAAAAATGGTCATGATCGCCATAAAAATATAGAACCGCACGGGCAGGCCGGCCGCCGCGATCTCTATGGGTTCGGTTTTTTTCTCGATCGGGGTTTCTTTCACCAGCAATGCCACTATGGCGAGCGTGATAAAAAGTGGAATGGCTGCAATGACGAATATATAGTGGTATTGCAGCGGGCTGTTCTTGAAAAGATAAAAAAGCAGAAAAAGAAGGAGCGGGCCCGCCACAGAGCCGAGGGTGTCTAAGGCGCGCACGACGCCAAAGCCCTTGCCGCGGCTCCCGATCTTGGTGGAGTCGGCGATGAGTGCGTCTTTTGGGGAGTCTTTGATGCCTTTCCCCGCGCCGTCAAGAAAGCGAAGCGCAAGGATGCCTCCGGCAGAGGGAACGAACGCAAGCAGGAATCTTCCAATAAGCGAACAGGCGTATCCTATAAATACGATCGGTCTTCGTTTTTTGAATTTGTCCGAAAGAAATCCTGCAATGATCTTAAAGACGCTTGCGCTGCTGGTTACCAGTCCCTCGGTAAGCCCGATAAACGATCTACTCAACCCCAGTACGGAGGACATATACAGCGGCAGCACGGGCACGAAGATGTCCTGGCTGATGCCGCCGAAAAAGCTCAATAGTCCGATGAAAAAGACATTACCGCTGAACCGCTTTTTTGGTTTTGCATTTGGTTCCTGCTCCATTGTTGCTCTAATGTGTTTTCAGCATCCGCATCGCTGCGGTGTTTATTTTTCTATCTGCGCGAACAGCACAACGTAATTTTTGCCGTATGCTTTGGCGCAATTAGGACAAGTGGTATAGGAAAAATAGAGTTTTTTTATTTCTTTTCCTTTGGCCTTCACATGGGCGTTCATTTCTTTTGCCCATGTGCCCGCATTGCTGTAGAGCCCCTCAAACACCTTGGTCAGGAATGTCCCTGAGATATTTGCCATCTGCGCGCCGGATACTTCTTTTGCCGCGCTGATATAAATATCGGAGCCCCAAAGCGACCTCTCGTCGGTCAGCATGAGCTGTTCGGCTTTTGCGCCGGCAGCCTCGATGAGTTTCATATTTTTCACAACTTTTGCGCCGAAATTAAGCGGGATGTGGAGAAAGCTGGCCACGGAATCTTTCACAAACAGCTTATTGTTCCATGTTATTTCCTTATCTTGCCATGGCGTTGGATCAAAGGGTTCGCAACAACCGGTGGATTTTATGGGTTCATTTGCCACAGATAAAAATTTTAATTATTGTGACGGTGTTTGTGACGGCGTTCGTCCGGTCTGGTCTTTTTTGGGAGGATTGCCAAAGGGGAGCGTTTTTTCGAACGATTCCTTGTCTCCGTATTCTAAAAAGTCTTTCTGGTGGGGTGCCGGAATAAATCCCTCGTATTTTTTATGCTTAATGGAACACCAGTATTTTTCTGTTTCTCCCGCGATCACGAAAGCATAGTGTATCAGACCGTTGGCATATCCGCAGTACGCGCAGAAGATCTTGTCGAATGTATTCAAATAAGGGAGCTCTGTGCGGTCTTTAATGCGCATGTAGTTCTTTCTGACCACCAGCGGAATACCATACAAGGGGAAGCAGATGCGGTGGTATAGCTCCATGCAAATATCGAACATGACGAGCGGAACGATCATCCCGCAAATAATGGGCCATGTGACAAAATTTCTGATCGACTTGAATTGCCGGTGATACCGGGTCTCTATTTCCTTTATTTTTTCATGATATTGAACGCCTAATGCCGTTATTTTCTCGCGGTATTGTGCTTCAACTTCCTTTTTCTTTTCCTGATATTGCCGTTCAAGCTCTGCCATTCCTTCGCGGTACTGTATTTCTATTTCTCTCTTTTTTTCGACGATTTTTTCTACTATTTCCATGTGTGTTGATTAATGGCTTTCTCTATAGTGTATGTGAAAATGCGGCAAATGCAAGAAAAAATAGCCTTCTATCTCCGCGGTTTCTTGTGAGAATTGACAACCATATAATTTTATGTTACTCTGCGATGGCATGAAATTGAAATGAACCTTGATAAAAGGAGGGTTTGATGGAGCCGAACGGGATCGATGTTGGTGTTCGTATCAAGACGACGACGCTCGGAAGCACGAAAGGGATCTTCGTCAGGCAGCACTTCCTTGACGCCCGCAAGGCGGGGGTTACGGGTACCGTCACAGGATTTGTGTCGGGACACGGCGGCGACGTGTGGTGGGTCGAGCACGAGGACAAAACGGTCGGAGTGTATTCCGTCAGCGAGCTCGTAGTCGCCGAGGCGCCGGGGCACCGGCGCGGGTCGCGGGTCGGACAGTACGATCACCTGGATCCCGTTGCGCTGTCGCTCGATATGGACAAGCTGGCGGAATTGCTGGTGAGATCCAACTACGGCGTTCATCGCTTCCTGTCGGCGCTGGTGCGCACCAGAAAGCGGCTGCGCTCACCAGGCGGGGATCGTCTGGCGCGGGAGATCGAGCGCCTTCTCGAAGAGGGCGAATACTGATCTCACTGCAGAGATCGTTCAACAAGGGCCATGCGCGGATAACCGCAGATGGCCCTTTTATTTTTTCTATGTCTTGGAGGCTGCTATTTGAAAACCACCGGGACTTCCCGCGAGTCATCGTGTTCGGGGAGCCCCGAGGGGTTATCCTTTTTGAAAATAAGCGTTCCGCGACTGCCCGCTGCGGGCGCCGTAAACTCCAGAGCTGCCGAAAAGCGGACATATTCGGTCGTCATCCATTCTCCTTGCGCCGTGGCATGGCTTTGTGCAATAGTTTTGCCGTTTTCATCCAGCAATAGTAAGGGGAATGACGCCTCAAAATACCAGGGGCCTTTTGCAACGCCGCTCACTGTAAGGGGCGAGGAAATGGCCGCGCCTTTTTCCGGAGATTCGATAAAAACGGGTGTTTCCGCAAGCGCGCCGTTCTCAACTACAAGATATTTTGATTTTCCCATTGATGGCCGCGCGGTCATCGGCTCGTTCTCTGCGCGGTCGGCGTAATTCACGATAAGGTAGCCGTTTCGTATCTCTGTGGTCTGAGGCGCGATGCGGTCTCCCAAGAGAATGGCATTGGTGCCCTTGTATCCCGTGCTTGTTTTTAAGGCAACCACCGCATAAAAGAATGTGCCCGAGCCGCCGCTCTCTTGCGTTAAAAGAAAAGCGATGTCATTTGTGCCATCTTTGTTAAGATCGCCCATTGCTTCGTTCCCGAAATAGCGCGTAACGGTCTTTGACGCGGGGCCTTCTGCCGCCACCATTTCCGATACACCGTTCACCAGCGTTACGCTCGTTCCGTCAATGTCGTAAGCAATGTTCTTGTGGTTCTTTGCGCTCACCGCGGTCTTATCAACAGGAACCATGGTGGGCGTGATGTTCTCGGAAGAAAAATTCATCCATGTTGCCACCGCGCCTGCAGCAATGATAATTATGAACGCCGCGCCGAATAGTATCCTTTTTGTCATAATGTTTTCTACTAGTTTAATTATTGTAGATATTCAACGGCATATTTTTTTTGAATCTTAGATTTTGTGTTATTGGATATGAATTTTAAACAAATGCGGCCACTCCCGTTATAGTACCCAAAACACACGCTAAAATATTTGGTACTAGAAGAAACCAATCTTTTCTTCCATAGGCATATAAACTCCAGACAAAGCCATTTAAAGCCGTGGCTATTGGTTGGATAAAAATACTACTATTGCCTCTAACATTCGAAATAAATATCTCGATTAATGAAGCAAACATTATTATTGCCAAAGCAGATGCTATAGTGCCAATTATTTTTTCGTTGTTTTTTAAAAATTGCGGAAATGTATTTTGCATTATTGTAAAAAATTTATTATTTTTAATTATCCCAGAGCTCCATAAATAATAGCACTTTTAGGGTTTTATTTCCCGTTGGGTGGTAGTTATATTTTGTGCGCGGTGGAACGGTAATAACATCACCCTGCTCCACAGGCGTTAATGTTCCCGCGATATCAAATTCCCCCGTGCCCTCAAGAATAAAATATACTCTTTCGGTATCATTCGTCTTCACTTCGCCGTGGTTCCCGCCAAGCTCGGCATACACCACCGATTGGTATTCTTTTCCGAGGGCCAGTTTATAATTCCAGCTTCTCACTTTATCCCAATTTTCGTTTACGGCCTGATTTTTTGATAGTTTCATCGTTTGGTGATCAAAATAACATACTGTTTATCCGTTTTTTCTATGGAACAATCGAGATTCGTGGATCTTTTTATCTTTCCGACCAGAGGATTAAAGTGTTCCCGGTCAAATTTTGTATGATGAGCATCGTTCAGCACGGCGCCCTTTATCAGTTTGTGGTATTCCTGGATATGTTCCTCAGGGAGCTCCACGGTGATCTTTGTGGCTTCACCGCTTTCTTCCACGGTGCAGCGCATGCCTGACTCTTCCAGCGCCTTATGCAATCGCGCTTTTGTCATTTTTTGCGGAGCCTCTATCGCCGGAGTGAAATTTTTAATGTTTTCCATATATTTGCGCGGATTATACTTATATCTTCAAAAAATCAAGCAAATAGTAGACCACCATGGCGGGCCAGATAAGGGCTTTTAAAAAACCGAGTATTCCCGCCCGGAGCGTGTCCGCGTGCTGGATAAAATAGACGGCCGCGCCGATAAAGCCCAGCCCATACGCGCCACCCGAAGCGCCGTACTGTTTTTTTCCTTTACACTTTTGATGATGTTCGGAAATAGTATTGTCTTTATCCATATTATTTTATTAATGATAGTCTTTAATATTTTTATTATACCACGCCGATGGGCTTGCCATGAGCCAGCCGAATGGTCTCGTGCGTCTGTTAAATAAAAAAAGCTCCTGACCCATTTTCGACCCTTTCCATCCTATTTTTGCTTCTGTCATTCTTTCCCTGAAGTGGAATGATCCGGAAAATTGGTTCGGTAAATACCTTGTCTTATAGCTTTAAAAGATGATCGCAAAATACCTCAACAAGGCTATTTATGCGTAAGGTGTGGAGAATTACGATAATTTTTCTTGACAATGTGGTTTAAAATATTGTATGGTAGTTTTGCTCCAAAATAACAACAAATGGGGGTTGGCATGAGTCGATTGGCTTGGGCGCTGGTTAACTTGGGAATTATCGCGCTGGTATGCTTTGTCTTTTATACGACAAAAAGCCTCTGGGCTTTTCTGGGACTGTTTTTTCTGTTTTCCACAAAGGCATCACAAATTGACACAAGGTGTCCCAAGTGCGGGTTCGGATTTGTTGCTACAAGCAAAGTCGATCCCGAGGAAGGGTAAAAATAGGCGACCGTAAGGTTGCCTTTTATTTTTTCGGTCATATTTTTTTATCCAATGAGGTATGTATAGCTTGCTTGACTGCGGCTTCCAGTTCGCTTGGGGCATCTGTCCCTATGCGATAAATTTTTCCGTTTTTCATAACTATTTCAACTGCGTCAAAACCGGAAACAGCATAGATCCACATATACGGCCAGAACCAGACCCTTACTCCCCATCCATAGTACCAGTGGTTCTTTACTGATCGGACTGAAGCAATCTCTTTAAGCGGAAACATCTTGGCAAAAATTCCATAGCCAAATTTGATCCGAAGACGGTTTTCATCGATGGACGTTGTCAGCGTTGTAAACGATGCAAGGATAAACACGATCAAAACCATTACGGCAGTGACGAGAAAATTTGTACCCGAGTAGTACGAAGGCGGCTCGGCCCTGGCCGTAATCTGGGCCCATGCGAAAAGCGCCAGCACGGCAAGCGTAACAGCCAGCATCAGGTAGCCAATTTGTGTGTGTTTGTATGCGGTCATGATTTTTTGATTTCAAGTTTTTCTTCTTGATCTGAGCTCGTCGAAGATTGGCGGCAAATTTCTTTATTCAATAACATCAGTATACCTAAAATCTTCTGGTGTTAAATTAGTTTTTCCTGATAAATCTTTCCTCATTTCAAAAACAATATTACCAATAGCTTTTTTACCTTCTTTTGGCTCTGGTTCTTTGCCCCTTGAATTGATAACAAGTTGAACCATTTCATTTATCGCTTTTATTACCCCGTCGGAAGAATAAAGCCATGACTTGTATTGTTCTTCAAAAAATTTCTTCTTTGTTTCACCAGAAGTAGTTTTACCAACAAAACCTTGCAAAAGAATCAATAGGTTTGAATACTTTTCTTCTTTAAATTTTAATATTGCCTCACTCTTTTTAGATTTGATAGCAAAATAGTAAGTTAAGTAGGAGCTTAAAACGGCTGTAGTTATAGGAATTAAAATTAGTAATATCGTTTTGATGTCCATATTTTTTCTTATTCTAAATCACTTTTCCCAATATTACATTTTGAGCATAAAGTTTGCAGATTATCCAATGTCGTCTCGCCACCATTTGCCCACGCCGTTTTATGATCAACGTGCAAAACAATAGTCGGATCGGTTGCGGGCGACCTTCCGCAGCTTTGGCATTTGAAGTTGTCGCGCCTCATTACGATAAAACGCAGTTGTAAATTTATACCCCTTTTTGTTTTATGTTGGGTACTCGGATCAATTTCTGAAGTTTTTATTTCCTCCAATGAGATATTTTCTTCGTTATTAACATAGGCAACAAATTTTTCTAATGCTTTTTGCCAGGTGCCAAAGCGGTATTCATAAAACGCACCGCTATATTTTGAAAGCGGCGCGCACAATTCTTCGCGTATAGGTTGCCGTCCCAATTTTATCCAAATATTTTCTAAATTTTGAAATGCTTCCTCGTCAGTTATATTGTAATTCCTCGTTTTTTGGAGACCAGCTTTTTCAAGTGCATTTAGCCAACCTCCAAATCTTCTGCCAAAAATATGGCTATTAAATTTACCTTGTTGGTCATATTCGCTATGGGTTACAGAATCTTTCTGTAATTTATTAGCGACTTGGCACAAATCATTAATCAATTCATCATCGGTGACATTTCGATAATCTTTTGGAGTGCCTCTGTTGTATTTTTTTAATTCAAATTTCATAGTTATTTCAATAAATCTTCCATTGGAGCGCCGAGGGCTTTCGCAATTTTTTCCACCATAAGTACAGACGGCATTTTATCAGCTGTAATAAGATTAAAGGGAAGTCTGGTTAAGATGCGCGGCTCAACTGGTCTTTGACGACAAAATCATTCATTTTGTTTAAAAATCCCTTTTTTAGAATCATTTTAAGTTCTTTCTCCATGCTTGGCAATTCTGCTTTTAATTTTTTGATGTCTTTTTTTGTAAAACCAAACTTCTGTTTCTCAAGAAACATGGCGTCCCTGATCAGCACACCAACAAAACCCGCCCCCGCTGAAATAAGAGTATTAATATCCATTCGCGTCGAATTCTGATTTACCAACTCCTGATGAATATCAGCCAATATTATGTTGATTCTGCCGATCTCAGTGCTAAGTGAGGATAAATTGTTGTTGATCGGGTAAGCAATTTTCTCGGCAAATTGAATTATTTCTTGTGTGTTGGTAATCATTGATATTGGGTAGGAATGCTAGAAGGTCTTCTGTGCGAACCTACTGGCGGACTTGTCACGCCGTAGCCGAGCGAAGCCCGCCTCCGCCCCAATGGGCTTTGGCGAGGCGAAGGCGGAGGAGGTGAGATTCGAACTCACGTGTCGCTTGCGCGAACAGCGGTTTTCGAGACCGCCCCAGTATGGCCACTTTGGTACTCCTCCAAAAACTTTCGATAACGCTTCAAATGCTTGGGATTGCTACTCCCGACTTCTTTGAAGTATTTTTTTATCTCCTCGCGTCTTCTTAAAAAAACCGATGTTTGGGCTCCTCGATTGGTCGGAGCATAGCCCATGCCCGTAAGGATAGCTGCTATATCTTTTCTGAGCCGCGAAGAATATGAAGTTATCGCCCAACCTAAACTAATATATTTATGCCCGTTTATCAAGTGTTTGTCTGCATATATGCAGCCATCGGTGTCGAATAGTCCCCTCATAAATGCTTTCTGATATCCACGATCATCTTTTATCCAGTCGGGTATGAAAAAATTTTCTTTTATCTTGTTTCCTCTGGGCATGCCGAATTCATGCAGGTAATCACTGGCGGCTCTGGAGGACAGCGTAATTACGACCGACCGCTCGTCTTTTCTTGCCATTATTGATGGTCGGTCATGAAATATTTGCTCAAAAAGTTTTTGCACAAAAAGAGCGTGTTCTTTGTCGGTAACCGAGTTGGTGGTGACGATTATTTGATAATTTGACAAATGTCCATCGCCAAACAATATACCAAGCAATTCTGCCAATTTTCTGGAATATTTTGGTTTTTGTATCTTTTTTAAATTAAAAAATGCCGTTTTGTTTTTCTTGTGTGTCGCCTGTGATGCGAGGCCGCCCTTTTTCCTGCCCTCCGGGGTGCCTATGTTGCCATAGCGCTTAAAGATGATTTGCCCGCCTTTTCTCGCTGCATCTTTATTATGCCAATGATCGGAATACTTCTTTGGCGAAAAAACTTTCTCATCGTATCCGGCAATATGAAGCAATTTTCGGAAAGATGCTTCCGGTATTGTAAATATTCCCCTTTGCCAATCACCAAGCGTTCTTCGAGAGGCGCCAATTTGTAGGGCAACTTCCGACAATGAATATTTGCCCAAGACCCTGCCAAATAATTTTTTTCTTTCCTGGCTTTTTAACTGGATTCGCATGTTCATATTTTATCATGCGAGATGATATATATCAACCGCTCCGCCGACTCCCCCGCTCAACAAAGATAACAAAAAAGGATGGGGCACGAGCCCCATCCCGTGGATGGTTTGTGTTCACTCTCCTCCGTTGCGGAGGCGCAGGGCGTAGTCGCGCGCGCTGATGAGGGCCTCTTCGGCCGTCATGCTAACCCATTGGTCGATCACGGGGACGTGCACGGCCATAAGCCCGGCGTGATACTGTTGGACGGCGCACCGCAGGCAGGTGTGCTCTTTTTCGGTCTTCAGCCACGGGAGGCATTTGTCGTTAAGCCCTGCCACGTACAACTCGCACTGCTCGAGCGGAATGCCCTTATGCACGACTGCCCACAAGGCAAGCTCTTCGGCATGCCCGCAGGCGCCGAGCATCGGCTCCGAGCGCGAGGGAATATTCAGGCGAATACACCCGCCCTCGCACAGGGCCTTTAAAGGTTCGATGGTGTCGTTACAGACCACCTGCACGATCTTTCCGCGGTGTGTGATGACACAGCCGAACTTCTTTTTTTGGCACGGAGACTGAAGCGCTTCCATAAAGCACACCCTATAGATCGGGTCATCGAAGATGGGGTTGTTGCCGGAGAAAGCGCGGGCAACGCGGAACGCCAGAAGCTCGTATCGCTTCTTTGTTTCCGCGCTTGAAAGCACGTATTCCCTCGGGCGCTTTTTCGGTGTTTCGGTGATACTCAATCCTTCCGGGAACTGCCGCCTTGTCAGGTCCAGCCACGCTCCGTCGGGCAACTTGTTGAAGTAGTGCGACCGCAGATGCGTGAATTCCGGAAGATATTCCAGCGAAACGCGCACGATCGTGCCCCCAAAAAAGTTCTGCGCGATGAGCGCGGCCACCGCGCAATGCCCCCACAGGGGATTTTCCGGCGACCAATGCTCCGGGTCACTGCTGGTCTCTTTACTGCACGCGGCAAGCAACGATTCTTTCAATTTGAGCAGAAGCCCAAGGTCCATTTTTTCCCTCCTATTTTCGTTTGTTAATCTGCTGACATCATGGAAGCAATTTTGCATGGGAAATGCAAGCCCCGTTAGTGTCTCAATAATGGACATTTTTTTCATATAACGTAAGGCGAAGCCGCTTCGCTTGTGATGTGGGCATGATCTTGGGCGGCGTGAAGACACCTAACGGGGCAAGAAAAAATGTCTCCATTTCTCTTGCTTTTTATGGCGCGTTTGTTATACCGAGGGTGTTCTTTGCATATGGTCAAAAAGTGAATGAGAAGACATCATAAATCGCAAGGGGGAAAGAGGATTCCTATGTCCAATGTCATCGTGCCCGATCAGAAACTTTGCGCGACGTATTCGCAGCGCCGCATTCCCGCTAACGACCTTTTGTCGTCTGCCGGAAATCCCAATGCCATCACTATGCTCGTCATTGAGCAGGGCGGCGGTACGATCTCTGTGCAGGGACAGCTTTCCCGCCTGTTCGAGGCCGGCGACATCATTCTTCTTCCGAAAAATGCGTCGTTCGCTCTCCATGCTTCACATGAGGTTGGTTTCAAATGTTACGTTATTTCCGAGCGTGAAGACGGCCGGACATTGCTGACGGATGCCATCCGAGGAATCAAGAAATAAGCCCCTGTCGGGGGCTTTTCTTTATGGTTTTTCGTTGAGGCGGTCCGCGCGGCATGGTATGCTGGCGGAAGAGTAAAGTGTGTCCAATAAACAAAATACTATGAAACAAAAAATACACGAGGGGTGGGAGTTTAAAAATGCGGAGTACTACGACCTTATCTACTCGGGGAAAAATTATAAAAAAGAATCGGAACGGGTACACGCGATCATACAAAAATATTGCACCAGTGGCGGCAAGGAGCTTTTGGATGTCGCGTGCGGTACGGGCAGCCATATCGCACATTTAAAAAAACACTACCGCATCACCGGCACCGATATCAGCAAAACGATGCTGGCCATCGCGCGGAAAAAATATCCGCATGTGAAGTTCGTGGCAGGCGATATGCGTTCATTCAATCTTAAAAAGAAATTTGACTCGGTGATATGTTTGTTCAGTTCGGTCGGCTATATGAAGACCCCGGGAAATCTTGAAAAAGCCATACGAAATTTTTCCCGCCACTTAAAACCGGGCGGGGTGATGATAATCGAAGCGTTTGTGGATCCCAAAGCATACAAAACAGGATCTATGCATGCTGTGGTGGTGGATGGGCCGGGCATGAAATTGGTGCGGGCGGGCGTGAGCGGCCGCCGCGGCAATGTTGCGCTGCTGGATTTTCATTTTCTGGTCGTGACTTCGCGCGGTGTTTCGTATTTTAAGAGCAAGCATGATCTTGGGTTGTTCAGCAAACCTCTCTTTGTGCGTCTGATGCGCAAAAGCGGCATG
>Ga0172379_10000719_pt1 | contig 78501 bp, 56 predicted proteins | sample GrowelOW334metaG_FD_119756 | JGI IMG/M metagenome (GOLD analysis project Ga0172379, IMG submission 119756) | Groundwater microbial communities from an aquifer near a municipal landfill in Southern Ontario, Canada - Groundwater well OW334 metaG | ecosystem: Environmental > Aquatic > Deep... | reverse complement strand
CTGTGGGATACAATTTAAGCCTATTCAGTTGACGCCAATTGTTTTTTCTAGTATTCTATCCCTTGTGTTTAGACATTAGGCTTGTTGCATGAAATAGTTACGAACCTGGTTGTATAAACGCACTAGTTTTGTTCAATAAAAAACACCCTGTTTCCACAGAGTGTTTTTTATATCTTGTTCGTTACGATAAGCCGAATTTTGTCTAGGATGGTTATTTCTCTGTCACGTAAATTACTCTACGTGATCAAACGAGCTAACTTTTTGAGTTCCGATTTAATCGGAAAACACTGCTCTTTCTCCAGATAGGGTTTACCGCGTTCCAACGTTACCGTTGGAAGAGTATGGTAGCTTTGATCTAGAACCAAAACCTCCATACACTTTTCACCTTTTTCCCCATCTTTAAAAAAATGAGGGTAGTATTGTCTCTGTGGCACTTTCCCGCTCTTATGCCTTACGGATGAGAGGGTGGGTGTTACCCACTACCTGTATTTAATGTGGAACACTAAATAGAGTTCGGACTTTCCTCCCCAATTACTCGGGGCAACCATCTGTAATGAACAAGACTGAAAAAATATATCATAATTATCTCTATTTGTCAAGTTGACCACCGTCTTATTTTACGCTATTATATAGGTACAAAATTGCTTAGTTTAGTTTATTTAGCTAATTAGTGGCTATATGAAACGTTCCGAGATTATTCTCATGGTTTTGCAAGTACCTATTGATTTTTTGATGCTGGTCCTTGCAGGTATTTCAGCGTATTACTTGCGTTTTACTGCTTGGGCTACTGCATTAAAGCCCGTTGTTTTTTCTCTTACGTTTTCAGATTTTCTCTCTATTGTGGCCTTAGTTTCATTGAGTTGGCTTATTATCTTTTCTATTGTAGGGCTATACTCGACTGATCCAAACAGAAAATTAGCACGTGATCTCGTCCGAGTTGTCTTGGCCTGTTCTACAGGCGTTGCAGTAGTGGCGGTATATATATTATTTGTTCAACAATTGTTTGATTCGCGTTTTTTGGTATTAGCTTCGTGGTGTTTTGCAATTTTGTATGTTGGCATAGGTCGTATACTTATGCGTATGGTAAAGGGGCTGTTGTATCGCGCAGGTGTGGGGCTTAGGCGTGTTGTTATTATTGGGACTGAACATATAACACAAAGTATTGTAGAAACATTGAAAGGGCACAAAGAACTTGGCTATGCTATTGCTGGTGTATATCCATCGTATTCTTCGAGGTTGGACAAAGAATTTGAACAATTAAAAATTAATGAAATGATTTTTACCAACCCGCGTGCAAATGAAAAAGAAACGATTAAAGCTATTGATTTTTGTAGCCAGCATCATATTACATTTAAATATTCCGCCGATTTATTTGCTACGTATGCCTCAAATATGTCTGTCAGTGCGCTTGCTGGCGTTCCTATTGTGGAAGTCAAACGCACGCCGCTTGATGGGTGGGGCAGGGTTGCGAAGCGCATTTTTGATATTGTCACGAGTACTATTGTATTGGTATTCCTGAGCCCTTTTATGTTTTTGATTTCAGTTGTTATTTTGCTCGAAACAGGCAGGCCTATTATTTATAAAAACGAGCGCATAGGCATACGGGGTAGAAAATTTTTTACATATAAATTCAGATCAATGTACCAAAAGGATTCTACCGGTTCTCAATTTGGCGAGATGGGTAAAAAGGCAGAAGAAAAAGAACGAGAACTTATTCAAAAAAATAATGTGCGCACCGGTCCTATTTACAAAATAAAAGATGACCCTCGCGTAACGCCATTTGGTAGATTTTTGCGACGTTGGAGTATTGACGAATTGCCTCAATTTTTGAATGTCCTTAAGGGTTCTATGAGTATTGTGGGACCTCGCCCTCATCAGCCTCGCGAAGTTGATCACTATGAAAAAGATTATCCTCATGTATTTACACTTAAACCCGGGATTACGGGACTTGCACAAATATCAGGAAGAAGTGATTTGTCATTTGAAGAAGAAATGAGATTGGATATTTTGTATACAGAAAAATGGAGTTTGTTGCAAGATATTATTATTTTTATCAAAACGCCGTTCGTGGTATTTAAGAAGAGACGTGCGTTGTAATAATAGATGCTAATATACTAATTATACGAATGATACAAATAAATACTAATACGCTTTGTCGAAGAAGATTCGTATGACATTAGTATCATTCGTATAATTAGTATATTAGCATCTTCTATGTATGAGGGTTGCTTTGGTTCACGATTATTTAGCTCAAGATGGGGGCGCGGAACGGGTATTACAAGTCTTTCACGAGATATGGCCCGAGGCGCCTATTTTTGTTTTATTTCATGATAAGAAAAAGTACAAAGATTTCAAAGATGTTGATGTGCGCGAGTCATTTATTACGCACTTGCCATTTGGGAAAACGCGCTATCAATGGTATTTACCCTGGATGCCGCTTGCCACTGAGCGCCATAATTTGCATGAGTTTGATGTAGTTATTTCTTCAACGAGCGCATTTGCCAAAGGAATCCTAACTCGCCCTGATACGCTCCATATTTCATACTGTCACACGCCGACACGGTATTTGTGGACTGATACGCATGAATATATTGCAGACCTTAAATACAATCGGGTTATCAAAGCATTCTTACCTAGGCTCATATATAAACTACGTATGTGGGATAAGATGAGTGTTGACCGTGTTGATCATTTTATTGCAAATTCAGATACGGTCCGCGGACGCATTCAAAAATATTATCGTCGGGACAGTGATATTGTGTATCCACCAGTTGATACGTATGCGTTTAGCGTAAGTAAGGAAATAGGAAATTATTTTATTACCGGCGGCCGGCTTGTCCCATATAAGAGATTTGATTTAGTCATACAAGCATTTAACCGGCTGGGGTTTCCTCTTAAAATTTTTGGCGATGGGCCAGAGCTTAATCATTTACAAGATATCTCAAAAAGCAATATTGAATTTGTCGGACGAATTTCTGACAAAGAAAAAGCAGTTTTGTTATCAAAAGCGCGAGCATTTATTCATCCACAAGTAGAAGATTTTGGCATCACACCTATTGAGACAATGGCTGCAGGCAGGCCGGTTATTGCGTATCTCGATGGTGGTGCAACCGAGACGGTCATTCCCGGTAAAACAGGTGTATTTTTTGGACATCAGACATGGGAGTCGCTTCTTGATGCTGTGTTACATTTTGATCATTTGACCTGGGACAGCCAGCTAATTTCTGAATACGCAAAACGATTTAGCGCGGATGTGTTTAAGGAAAAAATGAAACGGTATGTGGATGACAGGTACGAAGAGTTTAAAAGAGGGTTGGATCAGTGTAGGCTAGACATTAGATAAGATACGAACTGCGAAAGGGTACGAAATTGGATGTTGGTTCGTATGTTCGTGATATTTTGTAGTTCGTATATAGTATGAATATTGTCATTGACATTCGATGTCTCACAAATACACATCGCACCGGCGTTGGGGAGTATACGTATGAACTTCTCAACGCTCTTTTTGAGTTTGATACAACAAACCAGTATTTTTTATTTTATAACTCATGGAAAGATGTTTCAGATATTATGCCACAATGGAAATACAAAAATGTACATTGTGTGGCAACACAATGGCCAAATAAAGTTTTAAATTTGTTTGTTTGGTTGGGAATAGTACAATTGGATACATTTATAATTCAAAATTCAAAATTCAAAATTCAAAAATTGGACTACTTTTTTTCTCCCAATCTTAATTTTATATCATTAACTGATAAAACAAAGTTCATCCTCACTGTCCATGATTTGTCTTTTTTATATTTTAAGCATTGTTTTACCTGGAAACAACAACTGAAGCATAGGTTAGTGGGATTAAAAAAATTATGCAAACGAGCTGATATTATTTTGACACCTTCCGAAAATACACGGCGGGACGTAGTGAGGCATTTTGGAATAAGGGGAGATGTCATAAAAATTGTAAGGCCTCGGTTGAATAACGTATTTAGCGGACACAGACCCGTGATTAGTGACCAGGTAAGATTAAAGTATGGTTTACCTGAAAAATTTATTTTATACTTGGGAACAATAGAACCAAGGAAAAATATTTTGAGTATCATAGAAGCATATAAAAAAAGTTTGTTGATCACCGATCACTGTTCGCTGGTTATTGCTGGCGCCAAGGGTTGGAAGTGTAAAAAGATTTTAAAAGCCATGAAAAATACTCTTGGTGTCCGCTACATTGGCTATGTTGACCCCGAGGATAAACCTGCGTTATATCGGCTAGCTTCTTTATTTGTTTATCCAAGTCTGTATGAAGGATATGGTTTGCCTGTAGCAGAAGCGCTGGCGTGCGGTACACCAGTAGTAACAAGTAACCGGTCTTCCCTTCCAGAAGTAGGGCAGGGTGATGTACATTTGGTCAACCCATATAATATTGAGGAAGTCTCTTATTTTTTGGCTAAATTTAGTCAAAAATAATATGTGTAGTAAGGGGTGTATGATACCGTTATAGTAGATAGAAAACCTTGACATTGTTGGCTTATTGTGTTTACATACCTGTGTACTATATATTAATTTAGTTTTAATTTACGCTCTCATATGAAATTAAAAATATTTTTTGGAGCTAGTGCTACCCTAGTGGCCTTAGTTCTCTTGGCAGGAAGTGCCTGGGCAGTAAACACACCTAAAAAAGGTACTAATTATGTGAAAGTTGATTCCTGCCGCCAAGTCGGGGCTGATATTATGGTAAAACGTTTTGGCAATGCCAATGAGTATCGCCTCACTTCTGAAACACGCGATGCTGGACATGGTTTGCGCACCTATACCGTTGTATGCGTTTCAAACAAGAAATATCGCGTAGACTGGGTCGAAGCTTCTTCTGTTGTGCAAGATAGAGAAAATCCAACAGCCGATGTTACTTCAATGAAATACCGTGGAGTTGAGAATAATTCGTATCTATATGAAATGAAGGTAGTCGGCCGTGATGCAACTTCAGGTATTACAAAAATAAAAGTACGAGCGAGTGGTGGTTCATTTTTGAATAACAAAGATATATTTGAATGGAGTGATAACAATTCTACTGACAAGACAGTTGAAAAAACATTTACGACTCCAAAACTTGAGTATGGCGTGCGCTACTATTTTATCGTTGAAGTGTGGGATGCGTCGGGCAGGATGGGGAGTCTTATGACTGATGGATATGTTGCTTCAGTAAATGATACACAAGTCCCAGAAGCGCAATTGGTCTATATGTCGAGAAATGATAATGGCTACGGGTATCTCTTATCATTCAAACTCAAGGGAAGAGATGATGCCTCTGCTATTACACGGATGGATTTGTACAAACGTGAAACAAGTGCAAGTGATTGGTCTACTCCTATCCATACATGGGCCGACTCAAATGCAAATCAAAATGAGAGAATAGTATACTTTGAAACAGATACGTTGTCCTATGGGAAAACATATGACTTCAAGCTAGTTGTGACAGACAAAGCTAATAATACTGCGACAGCGTATGTATATAATGTCACTGTCCCGAGTCAAGGAACTACATATACCTGCAATCAAACCGCAATGGGCAATGGCTCATTTAATTTGTGTGCGGGGAATAACAAATCATTGTTGCATAATCCGTCAAATGTAATCATGACAAATATATATCAAGATCAGCAGACATTGAAGTTGCGTTTGATTTTGGCTTCAGTCAACGAAGTGAGTATTGCCAAAGGATCATACGTGGATGTATACAATACAAATTATGCATACAAGTTGAGAATAGCATATAATGAATATAGAGAAGGGAGCGCGCTTATAACTATCACTGCTCTCCAAGAACAAAACAATGATACCGATGGCGATGGACTGACTGACCTGCGTGAACAAGCCTTGGGTACTAGTCCATCTCAAAGGGACACAGATAATGATGAATTGAGCGATTATGATGAAGTAGTGAAGTGGGGTACTGATCCTCTAAAAGCAGATACTGATGGAGATAGATATCCTGATGGAGTAGAAGTACGCTATGGATACAACCCAAAAGGTCCCGGTACATTATTTTAATACATAATACAAAAATAACCCTGCACCAGAACGGTACAGGGTTTTTTAAACAAAATTTATTTTAGTTTATGCCCAGGACTGAAGTGACAACTAACACTCCTGTTGCGCCAATAATACCAATGATCGTCGCCCACGCAATAAAGTTTCCAATGGGTTTATTGGTATGTTCACCCATGATGCGTTTGTTGTTTATAATTTTCATGACAAATATCAAAATGAAAGGGAGCAAAATACCATTGACGTCCTGAGACAAGATCATAATTTTGATAAGCGAGATGTTGGGGAGCAAGACGAAAATAACAGGAATGATAATCGAAAATAAAATAATACTATAAAATATTCTTCCTGTTTTCCATGTTGTGTTGAATCCAGATTCCCATCCAAATGCTTCACATAGTGCATATGATGTCGCCGTAGGCAAAATAAACGCGCCCAGCATTGAAGCGCTAAAAAGTCCAAACGCAAATAAAACCTGTGCCAAATTACCCGCGAGCGGACGCAGTGCGAGCGCGGCATCTTTTGCATCACTTATATGTATACCATATTTATACAATACTGCGGCAGTGCTTATGATAATGAAGAAACTGACAATGTCAGTGATAAATGCCCCAATATAAACCTCTGCTTTCTCTGTTTTATAATGTTTGATGTCGAGCCCTTTGTCAACCACGTATGATTGTATGAAAAATTGACCCCACGGAGTAATGGTCGTACCAATAAGGGCAATCATGGTAAGTAAAAATGGTGTTGTCCATTCTATTGTGGGGGTAAATAGTGCTACAGCCGCCTGAGCAAAATCTGGTTTGATAATAAATCCGTTGATAATATATACAATATAAAATGCAGAAAAGACAAGAAATATTTTTTGTGTGGTCCGAAATGATCCTTTCAGTAATATAAACCATACCACAAGGGCGGCGAGAGGAACCACGATATATTTGCTTATGCCAAAAATTGAAAAAGACGCAGCAACGCCTGCGAATTCTGCGGTAATGGTGCCTATATTTGCAATAAGCATGGCACACATGGCAAACGCAGTCCATTTAACACCGAAATTTTCTCGTATAATACCACCCAGGCCTTGGCGCGTGATAACGCCGATGCGTACACCCATTTCCTGGGTAATTGCAAGTGAAATGGTAACCAAAAAAAGCACCCATAGCATTTTTAAGCCAAAATGGGCGCCTACGATAGAATACGTGGTAATGCCGCCGGCATCATTATCAGCATTTGCCGCGATAATTCCTGGACCTACAACCGCCATGATAAAAGCCAATTTTTTCATTATACTTTTTGTCTTGGACATAGTAACCAAACTCAAAATTCAAATCTCAAAATTCAAATATAACAACTAAAAATTTAAAACTTTTTATTTTTAAGTGTTATTACGCTTGCGCCAAGCATATTAGATATTTCATTCACTTCGTTCAACAGAGTGTACACTGTTTCTTTGTCAGCATCAGTCGCATCTCGAAGCAACCCAAACCAATATTTACTTTCGTTAGCTGATTTTAATGCAATTTCATAGAATTTAATAAAGTCTTTTCGTGATGAAGAAGATTTTGCTTCAACTATGTTTGCACCAATTGAGGTTGTACTCCTCAATAGCTGATCAGCAATAACCCAATATACTTTCTTTTCCGGTAGTGTATTGAGGAATTTAATGGTTGAAATTGAAAAGAAGTAACACCTAACTTTTAGATCAGTTTTAGAGTTTTTAATTTCCATTTTGATTTTTGAGTTATGAGTTTTCAGATTGAAACTCTATGCGTGAGGTTTAATCTTTCTCATGACATCATCAATTGTCACGATTCCAACAATTCTTTTCTTTTTATCCAAGACAGCAGCACTATACAGGTTGTATCGGGTCATGATAGTAATAATCTCATCTATCTTGTTGTGCACGCGTAAATTTCCTGTAGTCCTAATTTTTTTTATGATTGAACTTATTTTTTGTTCAGGCCGTGCGAGCAGCAGCCTGCGCAGCGAAACTGTTCCTTGAAACATGTCGCGTTTATTCGCCACATATACATAGAGTAATGAACGCAAGGACGGAGATATTTTCCTAATTTCATCTACCGTTTGGCCCACCGTCCATTCAGGCGTCACTTTTACAAAATCCGTGGTCATCAGACCTCCCGCAGTATCGTCTGGATGGGACAAAAGGTTTTTTACTTTTTGTGATTTTCCTTCCTGGATAAAAGAAAGAAATTGACGCGCTTCTTCTTTTGAAAGAGTCTTGATAAGGTCTACTGCTTCATCTATAGACATGCGTTCAATAATTTTTCCGACCTTCTCAGGTCCCATATGTTTAATAAGGACTTTTTTGAGATGGGGGTCCATTTCTTCAAATACTTTTGCAGCATCAGATACATCAAGAGAAGTCACAAGCTGTCCTCCTTGTTTTATGTTGAGGTCTTCAATAATATTGGCAAGATCTGCTGGATGGAGCTTGGTCAAATTTTGTGATGCGGTATCGAGATGCAGTACGCCTTTTGTCGGGTGGGTTTGTCGCCAGTCTATGAGGTTGGACGGAGGCAAGATATTGAAAATATCTAATTGTGTCAATCCGAGACGGCGTAATAAGCCTCGAAAGCTTACATCAGACCCCAATACCGACATGTTATTTTCAAACATGCCTAATTTTAGATCATTGACACGTACAACTCGCGCGCCGCCGATGTCGACGATTTGTTGATCAAGTATATCGCGCACGAGATATACATCTTCATCAGAAATTTTGTCTAAAGTGTCTGATTGGGTAAATATATTTTTGAGTGTTATTTCATCTCGGCCTAGATTTTCTACATGCGTAAAAGGTATGAAGAAATCTTTTTTTGATTTTTTATTTTTTACCAATATATATTCAAGTTTGGCATATGCTCCTGCTTGCGGGCGTACCAATATATCTTTTAGCCGTCCGACAATCTTTTCTGAACTGTCTTGAATTTTAGCATTAAGAAATTGACTCAAATATGGCATATCATGTGTGTTAATTACATGGTAGTATACTCTTTTTTTAAAAGGGTATCAATATAATAAAAACGCGATGGACTATATATGTTGCACAGAGCTTGTTTCTAGTCCTTCAGTTTGTTACAATACCATCGACAGAGGTGTATTAGGTAACTTCTTATAAGAAATTTGGTATGAAGATAGGGATAGACGCACGCATGCTGGGGCCCTCATTTGGGATAGGGCGCTACATTGAACAACTTATAGCATATTTAGAACAGATTGATACTGTCAATCAATACTTTATTTTTTTACGTTCTGAAAATTGGGATACGTACAATCCAAAGGCAGGTAATTTTCAAAAAGTAAAAGTAGATATACCCTGGTATTCGTTTCAAGAGCAGTTGATTTTGCCTTCTGTCATACGAAAGCAAAATCTGGATCTCATGCATTTTCCTCATTTCAATGTACCTATTTTATATCGCGGACCGTTTGTAGTGACTATCCATGATCTTATTATGTTTCACTACCCGCGTGCAGAAGCCACCACACTTGGGCCGGTTATTTTTTGGATGAAAGACAAAATTCATCGTTTTGTTGTTCGGCGTGCAGTGAAAAAATCCCATTGCATTATCACAACGAGCCAGTTTACGTTGCACGATATAGTCAAAACTCTAGGTGTCTCAAAAGAAAAAATCGTGGTGACATATCAGGCTCCATTTGAACTGAGAGATAGAGAACAAGAGACACGGGAAAGGGAGCAAGAAAGCAAAAAAGAAGAAAAAATGTTAAAAACATATAATATTAATAAGCCATATATTTTATATGTTGGAGCCGCGTATCCGCACAAGAACTTAGAGAAGTTGGTTGAAGCGTGGAAAATGTTTGAGGAAAAATATGGAAAAAATTATCAGCTCGTCTTGGTAGGCAAGGAAGACTATTTCTACAAAAGATTGAAATCAACAATCAACCATCATCAGTCAGTGGTTTTCACAGGATTTGTCGATGACGAAACGTTGATCGGTTTATATGAAAATGCCCACTTGTATGTGTTTCCTAGCTTGTATGAAGGATTTGGTTTGCCTCCGCTTGAAGCAATGAGTTGTGGTACGCCTGTTGTCTCGTCCAACGCGAGTTGTTTGCCCGAGATTTTGGGGGAGGCGGCTATGTATTTTGATCCAGAAAACGTAGAGCAAATTGCTGACGTAATGTATGGGGTATTATCTAACAAAGATATTCAAATGGAACTTCATGAAAATGCCCGACAGCATCTCAAGCAATTTTCATGGAATAAATTGGCGAGAGAGACGTTGGAAATATATGAAAAAACATCAGACAAACATTGACCACCATGATAGGTGGTTTTTTTGTTTTTGGGTCGAGAGTTGTACACACAAACAATCGCCGAGAGGCATTTTTTTGTTTGTGTATATATGGTATACTTGTATCATATTACTTCATACATAGTCTAGGTAAAATGAAGAACCAAAAGAGGAGGGTAGAACCCCGTGCATGTTCCACGTGCGGACGTTTTGGTCATAACGCACGAACATGCATTTCAAGTGGCCCTGCCCATGCACAAGGGTCACCGAAACAAGAAAATAAAAAACCACCTCAAAGCGTGGTTGTTCGAGTTTTGCCTTCGTGGTCTTTGTCCCCACACCGTATGGAATTGCCTGGTGGTGAAAAACAGACGAAACCATCTTATGAAATTCCCGTATACGAGGACGCGCGTCCACGAAATATGGAACGAAAAAAAATAGATTTTGCACATTTGGTGAGGACGGCAAACAAAGGTGTCGTCAATACTGCACAGGTTGAAGATACTTATGCAGACAAGACTGTCGGCGTGGATATTTTGAAAGAAATTGCTGAATACCAAAATGAACAGACTTTTGCACCTGTCGAGAATTCTCCTGAAGCAATATTTCGTTATTCTGATCCTGCTCTTTTGAAAAAGAAAAAGTCAAACGGATTTAAAGTACCCAAGTTCAATCCATTTCGAAGCATGTATGGTGCTATCATTGGCGTATTACGGCATGTACAAGATGCATGTATTTCGTGTTTAGATCATATTCATATCAAGAAATTTGCTTTAAGTACACTTGTGTTTGTCCTCATTGCTGCAATTCCATATCCCGCACTTGGATTGTATCGCAAGGTCCAGAGCGATACAAACAAAATTATAGAAAATAGTACGAATGCATTTTTATCTTTGCAATCTTCCACCGTTGCTGTATTTCATAACAACATTGGTCAAGCACAGTTTGATCTTACTTCCGCGCTCCAGTCTTTTCATAGCGCGGAAGAATTGCTTGATAAAGAGTATAAGGCGCTCGTGTATGTCGGAGAGATGTTGCCGATAGTTGGGACGCAAATCAAGAGCCGCCAGTCTTTGCTTCTTGCGGGACATAGTTTGGCACTTGGAAATACGTATTTAGTAAAGGGTCTCAGCGAAGCAACACAAGATGGCGAGGGTACGCTTATTAGTAGGCTTGGCATTATCAAGCAACATTTGCGCAGTGCTATTCCGCAGTATGAACAAGCCGTGGCTTATTTACAGACAGTGCAGTCGACCGCAGTACCTGCTGAACACCAAGAATCATTTGAGGATTTCAAGACATTGTTTGGCGCCTTTGTTTCTGATATGCATGAAATGGATGATATTATTGAATCTATTCAGCTCATGATGGGCGGTGAAGGGTTTAAACGATATCTAGTTATATTTCAAAATCAATATGAATTGCGCCCAACTGGTGGTTTTGCAGGAAGTTTTGCGGTTGTAGATGTCCAAAATGGAAAAGTATTAAATATGGAGATTCCAGGAGGCGGTACGTATGATGTACAAGGACAACTGGATACATTTGTGAAGCCTCCGCTTCCTCTCCAGCTTCTCAATAAGCGATGGGAATTTCAAGATAGCAACTGGTTTCCTGATTTCCCTGCTTCTGCACAAAAAATGGCGTGGTTTTATCAGCATAGCAGAAATAGCACGGTCGATGGCGTTATCGCGATAAATGCAAGCGTACTCGAGCGTCTATTGCGCGTGCTTGGACCTACGTATGATGCACAAAGTAATGTGGTATTTGACGCGGATAACGCATTATCACAATTAGAATATCAAATCCAAAATTATGATAATAAGGAAGAAAATAAGCCCAAAGCAATTCTGTCAGTTTTACTGGACCAGCTTTTGAATGGAGTCTCACGTATAGACGCGAAGCAGGTTGTCTTGTTGCTCGGCGAGCTCAGCGGTGCTTTGGATGAAAAAGAAATACAATTATATTTTTCAGACGAACGCATTCAGTCGCTTGTCGGAAATTATGGTTGGACAGGTGATATTATTGACACCAAGCAAAATCAGGACTATTTCATGCTTGTGGATGCAAACATTGGGGGAGGAAAGAGCAATGCACAGTTGAAACAAATTATTGAACATCAAGCTGTTGTGCAAGAGGATGGTTCTATTATTGATACGGTTTGGATTACACGTTCACACGAAGGAGACAACCCTGCTCTTTTGTATGATGAATTCAACAGTAGTTATATCCGCATGTATGTGCCGGAAGGGTCTGAATTGCTTGATGCCGGAGGATTTACCTATCCAGACGAAGCATCATTTAGTGTGCCACCTCGAGAATATAAGGAAGATATTGATTTGAGTGCATATGAAAAAGAAGAGTCGATACATGTAAAGACAGGCACGCGTATCACAACAGAATTTGGCAAAACCGCATTTGGCAATTGGATTGTTACCAAGCCGGAAGAAGATGCTCGTGTGTATTTTACGTACAAGCTTCCCTTTACTGTTTCTGCCAAAACGATTTCTGAGCAATCATTTGTATCGGTTGCTTCATTGCTTGAAAGAGCTAGCGGAGATGAACAACTATCTACCTATAATGTTATTTTTCAGAAACAATCTGGATCAGATAGTACAATAAAACACACAGTTATTTATCCCCCAAATTGGAGGCCTGTATGGAAGACAGGGGATGGTGTCAATGTGTCTGTGAATGGAGAATCATTTGAAAAACCATTTACTGAGGATATTATTGCGGGTGTGGTGATGAAGAAATATTAAACGAAGTTATAAAGTTAGAAGTTATAAAGTTTTAACGGTTTTGAGGTTTTATAATTTGGAACATTATAACTTATTCGTTACTTTCTCGAACATATTATGCCTAAAAAGAAAAAAAATATTGACGAAAAGGAACCCACTTCTATTTTGGAAGATCATGAATTTGTCACCAAAAATCTAGAGGATAAGGTAGATAGTACCCAAGTACCTTTTGATTCTGTAGTTGATAAAGTTGATAAAGTTGAAAAAGTAAAGAAGCCAAAGAGAATTATTAAAAAGAAAAAATTACTAGTTTCTCCAAGAAAAGAACAACCAGAAAATGAATTTAGTCCTCTTCAAAATGAGGATCATATAGAAAAACAATTGACAGAGATTTATGAAAATGGTGATGGTTCAATGCCTGACATGAAAAAATTTGACGGCCGCAAACGACACCGGGTGATGAGTGCTCTTTTAGTTTTGTTATTGTCGTGTGCATTGTTAGCAGTAATTGCATGGGTAGGTTTTTTTGTGGTTCAACCGCGTAGTCATTTTTCTCAGGAAGATGTAATCCTCTCAATTTCAGGTGAAGAAAAAATAAAAGTAGGACAGGAGGTGGTCTATCGTGTGCGGTATCGCAATGCACAAAATGTTGCCCTTTCAAATGTGGTGCTTGAAGTGAAATATCCAAAAGGTTTTTTGTTTAGTACAAGCACCTTGCCTGCAAGCAATGACACTCATGATGTCTGGCGTTTGGGGAGCATTGAACCTCAGGCCAGTGGCTTTATAGATATTACGGGGAAAGCATATGGAGATTTGAACACAGATCAATCTATACGTGTATTTTTGAACTATACTCCCGCAAACTTTAGTTCAGAATTTCAAAAAGTTTCTCACATAGCGTTGTCGTTGGCTGATCCGGTGGCTTCAATTTCAATTGAATCGCCCGCACAAATTTCATTTGGTTCTGAGGTATCTTTTTCTGTAAAAGTAGCTCCTATAGATGGTAAGACAATTGAAAATTTGGCGCTGTCATGCGAATCTGGAGAGTTTTCTCTAAAGGCAGAACATTCTTCTCCATCTCCTGATGCAGGAAAAGGCTGTTTGTGGACATTTGATAAGCTTGACCAAGAGCGTGTCTTTACATTAACGGGCTCATTTAGCGGTGAACAGGATTCTTCTTCAACGCTTAAGGTGAAGTTGCTTGGCTGGAATTCGGCAGATCGAACAGGCGATGGGGTAGTACTTTCAGAAGTTGAAAAAGAATTTGCCATACAAAAGACTGATACCGTATTAACCCTTGCAGTTAACGGAGGGATGAGTGGTTTGTCTGTTATGCCCGGCCAGTCATTAAACACAAGTATTGTAGTTAAAAATTCTGGCAATACACCTATTGAAAATGCTCAGGTTCGTCTTTTTATCGACGCTCCGTCATACTCAAACAAAAGTATGCTCGCCTGGCCGAGACTCGATTCGCTCTATGATGCGGATATAAATGGCGAACAAATTTCAGAAGATGTTCGTAGAGGTGTTATTACCTGGGATAAGAGATATATTCCAGAGCTAGGACGCCTTGATCCAGGGCAAGAAGTTTTGATTGATGTAAGTTTGCCTATTAAAAATGGCACTGAAACGACGCTTTCAAATTATAGTGCATCTCGCATTACGCAGGTCGTCGAACTACAACATGGTAGTGATTCATTTATCGTGCGCAGTAATGAAGTCCTTTTGACTGTCGCTTCTGATATGGGAGTTGAAGTCCGTAACGAAATCACAACAAACGCAGAAGGAAATGCCGTACATACCGTTATCTGGCTTTTATCCAATTCATTTCATCCGCTAAAAGATGTTAAACTTACTGCAGATATTTACGGAGACGTAAAGGTATTGTTGGATGATGAACAAGTGACGGGGGGCACGGCTCAATTTGATGAAAAGACAAAAAAACTTGTTTGGACCATACCCGAGATACCCCTTAGTAGTGATGTATTGGCTATGCAGTTTGACGTTGAAATAGTTACTGACAATCCAACCCAGACCAATCTTACTTCAAAAGTAAAAGTTCAAGCGCTTGATACTGTTTTAAATCAACAGATAACGGGAGAAGGGGAGGAGATATTGTTGAAATAATTTGCCGACAGATATTACAGATTATAAAACTCTCCGGGATAACGGAGAGTTTTATTGTGTCAACGGAGGTCTTTGTAGGGATCCTTGGTGTGTGATGGGCTGTATATAAAATTTGTTTTCTTTCCTAGATTAAATCTTTTATTATATTTTAGAAGAAGTTCTATAATTGCAAGATCCTCAAGAGGATCGCCGGTTGAATCAAATAAAGTGATTTCCGAGGAATTTTTTCTACTATTTTTTTTCTTTTTTACAACATCCGAGAGTTCAGCGTGAACATCCTCAATAGAGATAATACCTTTAGTAATTGGCACATTAATTTCTCCTTCCGTAATAGCTTGTTCTTTGTAATCAACAACAATTTTGGCTCTTTTTAAGATATTCCCATCCAATTCCTGTTTTCCTGGGGCATCACCACCTATTGCATTTATATGAATTCCTTTTGGGACCCATAAGTTTTTTACAATTTTTTTATTACCATAAGTAGTTGTTGTCAAGATATCGATATCGGGAACAAATTTTTTAGGGTGTTCAATTTCAATTGGTTTTTTTATAATTTTTTCCATTCTTTTTCGAAATGTTTCCAGTGCGTTGTTATCTGTGTCCCATATATAGATTTTTGTGAGATTGTAGATCCTCGATATAGCATGTAGACATGCTTGGCCTACGCTGCCTGCACCTATTACCCCAACTTTCGAACTTTCTTTACGTGCTAAATATTTAGTGGCAATTGCAGTGGCAGCTCCCGTTCTAATATACGTAAGAAGAGTTGAGTCAGTGATAACTTCTTGAAATCCTGTTTTTTCATCGCATAGTATTGTAGAGGACATAACAGTCGGAAGTCCTCTTAAGCAATTTGTCTCATGAAAGTTTACTGTCTTGAAAAGAATTTTAGATCCAATTTTTCTGCAAGGCATACTTTCGACAGTTCTTCCATTCCTAAAGAAAAAGCCGATTCGTTGTCTTCTTTCGTATTTTTTTCCTAGGTATAAAAAATAATTTTCTATGTTATTTATTGAGGCATCCATGAATTCATCAATGCCTACCTGTTTAATGATAGATTTGATGTTATTGCTACTCAGCATTAGCGTTTTCATAGGCGTTATTATTAACCCACCTTCACTACCGCCTTCGCTAAAGCTATGGCGGTCAAGAAAGCTACTGCGGGCAAGTGCGAATACAGTGGACTTACCGGGAATCGAACCCGGGTCTGAGCAATGCGAATGCCCCGTACTACCGCTGTACTATAAGCCCAGGATTGAATTCTAAATTGATTGTTTCGAAATTCGAAATTTAAAATTCGAAATTTTTTACGCGTGCCCCCGGCAGGAATCGAACCCGCATATACAGCTTCGAAGGCTGTTGTCCTATCCGTTGAACGACAGAGGCAATAAAAAAACTCAAAAGTCAAAGCTCAAAATTCAAAACTTATTTTTATGTATGCATTATCTCAGTTTTGCATTTTGAATTTTGTGTTTTGAGTTTTATATTGGTGGGTCGCCAGGGGATCGAACCCTGGACCGTTTGCTTAAGAGGCAACTGCTCTACCAACTGAGCTAGCGACCCATCTATATACGAAATACGAAAACTACGAAAGGTACGAAAAACGAATTTCGAATATTTCGCAGTTTTCGTATTTCGTACACGTTATCCAATTGGATCTTCTGGTTTTCGTGTAAGTATCTGTATTTTTGGTCCTTTCCATCCCTTCGCCTTGAGCCCTGCTTCTGCAGCGGAAGTCTGTGCTTCTTGCTTACTTGTCCCTTCACCGGTTGCTATTTGTTCTTTATCGAGATATACCGCAATGACAAATTGTTTTGCATGATCAGGCCCTTCTTCTTTTACTACTTTGTATGTCGGTGTGACGCCGACAATCTCTTGGGCCGCTTCCTGGAACCGAGATTTTGGATCCATCCAGAGTCCTTGTTCGAGTACCTCGGGAAGTTTGGTTACTACCCAGCGTATAACAAATTGCTCCGTAATGTCCCAGCCTTGATCTATATAAATCGCGCCAATAAGTGCTTCAAGCGCATTGGCAAGTATATAGTCCCGCGCCTTGGTATTTGCATCTTTTGATTCCCCATGACTCAAGAACAAAAATTCATCAAGTCCTATTTCATGCGATACTAATGCGCAGTTGGTGCCATTTACCAAAGCCGCACGCCAATTGGTAAGTTCTCCTTCGGGATTTAAGTAATTTTCAAAGAGGAATTCTGTTACGATCAGTTCAAGCACCGCATCTCCCAAGAATTCCAGACGTTCGTTATGAGCCAAAGGAAAGTCTCGGTGTTCGTTGAGGTATGATCGGTGAACAAGGGCTTGGACCAAAATATCTTTGTTGTTGAATGATACACCAATTTTTTCCTCTATTTTTGTGAAGTTTTTTTCTTCGTAGAATGGTATAGACATATATATTGAATTTCGAAATCCAAAATGGGATGCAGAATTTCAAAACTCAAAGGTCAAAAGTCAAAACATAAACTCTAAACTCAAAAATGAATATTCAGAGCGGTTTTAGTTTTAAGTTTTTTATTTGAGTTTTGAGATTTGATTTTTGAGTTATAATTTTATTCTGTTTTTTTATTTAATTGACTGGACTTTGTTTTATTGTTTATATTCCCTTCAATTTTTTTGTACATCGCTCCCAATATTCCGTTTACGAATTTTCCAGAGCTTGGACCGCCATATGTTTTGGCAAGCTCGATTGCTTCATTGATAGCCACACGCGGAGGGATTTCTTCTGTATTATATGAAAGTTCATATATTCCAATGCGCAAAATATTTCGATCAATAAGCGTCATCTGTGCAAGCGGCCAATGGGGGGCATACTCTGCCATGAGTTTGTCTATTTCGTCTTTGTGGTCAATGACACCGTTAACTGTTTTTTCTACGTATTCTTTTGTATCTTCAAGTCCTACGCCAAACTCTTCCATGATTTCATCAATAATAGCAGGAATAGCAGCTGTTGGGTTGCCGCGAAAATCCCACTGATACAATGATTGCATGACAATAGAACGGGCGAGATGGCGTTTAGACATATTTTTATGTACGAAATTCGAAAACTACGAAAGGTACGAAAAAAACGAATTTCGGATATTTCGCAGTTTTCGAATTTCGTACATTTTTATCTTAGCTAATTTTTTTCGTTCTGCGTGCAAGACGAGTGGCTCGTTTTTCAGTTCCTACTATTTTTTTGCCCTTGTATGTGCCACATGCCGCGCATGCACGGTGTGGTAATACATTCGCACCACAAGATACGCATTTTGTGACAGTAGTAGTTTTGAGTGCGAAATGTGAACGACGGTCGTCGCGTGATCGTGATGTTCTTCGTTTTGCGGGGAGTCCCATATAGTGTAGAATTATGAATTTTGAATTATGAATGGTGAATAAATAATAATGGACATATTATAGTCTAAATTTAGATAAAAATCAAGTATCCCAGAAAAATAGGTTGAATAATTGCAAATTTAGCTTATTTTAGCTACAATATCTTTAGTTCGTAGCCAACAGCCATTAGCCAATAGTTTTGGTGTTTGTTGGCTATGAACTATTGGCTATGAACTATATGCAGATTATTAAATCTTCACAACTTAACATTCAGAGTATTGTAGACTCTTTGCATGATGGCAAGACAATTATCTATCCCACAGAAACCTGTTATGGATTGGGTTGCGATGCAACACATGTAACGGCCGTTGAACATATATACAACATAAAACAAAGGCCAGTCTCAAAATCTCTACTTGTTGTTACTTCAGATATTGAAATGATGAAGGGATATGTCGAGTGGAATCAAACGCTCGATATGGTCGCAAAAAAATATTGGCCAGGGCCTCTGACAGTTGTCGTGCCCATAAAACAGGGTGTAATTTTACCCAAAGGAATTGTAAGTAGTGAAGGAACAGTTGCATTTAGAATAACCTCTCATCCAATTGCACAAAAAATTTGCAGTGAGCTAAGAGCACCACTTGTTTCTACCTCGGCAAATATCAGTGGAGGAGATAATGCGTATACACCTATTGATGTTATAAAAACATTTGAACACGAATTAGTACAGCCTGACATATGTATCGACGCGGGGGAACTGCCTGTCCAAAAGCCATCCACTATTATTGCAATAAAAAATGGAAACATAGAAATAGTGAGGCAAGGCAGCGTGATAATTGAACATCTGTAACGTTGACAGTCATAAAGTTAATAACGGACATTTTTTTTCATAATTTGTATGAATAATCATCATCGCTTCTATCTCCCGTTGTGTATAGCATTCGGTTGTATTATTTTTATGCTTGTCTGGTACTCAGGGTCGTCAACGTCAGAATATCAAAACACCATGTATGCATATGCGGCTGAGACAAATTCATCTTCTGCACAAAATGACCCTGAAGTTATTGCTAAACAAAGGAGAGAAAAACCCGCACGCCAAACCGTAAAGGGGTTGTATGTGACGGCATACTCAGCAGGTAGTGAGAAAAAAATTGATGAGATTATTAGACTTATTGATACGACAGAATTGAACGCAGTTGTTATTGATATAAAAGATTACAGCGGACGTGTGCTGTATGATAGTGATCTTGCTATGGTTCAGGATATCGGCGCAGAGGATAACAGGATAGGCGATGCAAAAGCATTAATAAAAAAATTACACGAACATACTATTTACGTCATTGCGCGCCAGACGGTGTTTCAAGATCCTGTGCTAGCAGGTGCCAAGCCCGAGTGGGCGGTAAAAAGTAAACGAGGAGGAATATGGCGTGACCGAAATGGATTGTCATGGGTCGACCCTACGCAAACATCGGTATGGAGTTATAACGTAGCTATTGCAAAAGAAGCAATACGTCTTGGGTTTGATGAAATTAATTTTGATTATGTCCGCTTTCCTTCTGATGGAAATATGTCAGATGTGGTCTATACCGTTCCGGAAAAAGCCAAGCATGAGGTCATGAAAGAATTTTATCATTTTTTGAACACTGAACTTACGCCCCGACCAGCACTTATTTCCCTTGATTTGTTTGGCATGATTATGGATACGGTCCCGACTGGAAGTGATATGAATATTGGCCAGCGACTTGTAGATAGCGTTGATGAGGTAGATTATATTTGTCCGATGATGTATCCGTCGCACTATGCACATGGCTATGCGGGGTATGAAAATCCAGCGCAATATCCATCTCAAGTTTTAGCATATAGCACAAAAAAGGGGATTGATGCATTTATAGACAAGCGTGCAGAATTTCGTCCATGGATACAGGCATTTAATATCGGAGCGGTATATGATGCACAGAAAATTCGTGCCCAGATTGATACCATTGAGAAATACACTGATGCAGGGTGGTTGTTGTGGAATGCCGCTAATCGTTACACGTCTGATGGACTAAAATCTGGTTTAGAATTTTAAATTTTTAATTTCAAATTTTAAAACAATTTCGAATTAAAAAATTCTAAAATTGTAAATTGTTTCTAAATTGAAAATTTAAAATTAGAAATTATTTTTTTATGCAACTCACGCCAACTAAACTGAAACAACTCTGCAAAGAATGTGGTCTTATCCCTTCCAAAAAGTATGGCCAGAATTTTTTGATTTCAGATGCGCCTATTCACAAAATGATTGAAGCAGCGGATGTCAGGAAAGGGGACACAGTTATTGAAATAGGACCAGGTTTTGGCGTGCTGACGTTTGAATTAGCACAGAGAGGTGCACATGTGAAAGCGTTTGAGATTGAACGACGGTTGGAACAGTATTGGGACGAAAGATTAAAAGATTTTAAGATTACAAGATTAGACAATGAGACAGGAGATATTGAAATTATTTGGGGAGATGTTTTATCACTCATCACGTATCACGTATCACGTATCAAAAATTATAAAGTGATTGCTAATTTACCTTATCAAATCACCTCACATATCCTGCGCGTTTTGCTCGAGCTTGAACACAAACCAGAAAGCATTACGGTCATGGTTCAAAAAGAAGTTGCTGAAAGAATAGTTGCCAAACCAGGAGATATGAGTTTGTTGTCCTTGTCAGTCCAATACTATGGTGAGCCAAAAATTGTATGCAAAGTTCCTAAAGGTAATTTTTGGCCAATGCCCGCGGTTGATTCAGCTGTGGTACATATATTGATTAGGGAACAAGGAACAGGGAACAGAGATTTTAATCAGAGATTTTTTGAAATTGCAAGAATTGGATTTGCCAACAAACGAAAACAGTTGGCAAAAAACTTAGCAGATGGGTTGAAAAGAGATAAATTACAAATGGAAAGCTTCTTAAAAGAGATAATAGACAATGAAAAAGCACGGGCGCAGGAACTCAATGTGCAACAGTGGATAACTTTGGCCAAAAAACTCACATAATCTTTGTGAGTTTTCTTATTTTTTGGTATACTAGACTAAGTTAATTAAGTTTACTAAGTTCGCTAAGTTGACTAAGTTATTACTATAGACTTGTAACTTAGATACTTAGAAAACTTAGATACTTAGAAAACTTAGCAAGATGTCAAAATTAGGCTACTACAAACAATTGTCAAATGGGCAAAAGACAGGTTTTGTTTTATTGCTCATTTTTGCTATTACGACCGTTGCGCTGGGGTTTCTTCAAATGCGCAATTCTATTTATGGACCATTTGCTTCACGCCGTGTAGCCAAAGAGGTCGACCTTTCCTTTCAATTTGACGAAGAAATTAGGCTTCAACAGATAGACACAGATCGCGATGGGATAAATGATTATGAAGAATTGAATTTTTATCAGACAAGTCCTTATCTTCCTGACACAGACTCAGATGGATTGCAAGACAAAGTGGAAATAGACCAGGGCAAGGATCCACTATGTGCAGAGGGAAAAATATGTTCGCAGACAAGCGACACGAGCCCGAGTAGCACTCCTGCCTCACTGATTTCTCCTTTGGTAAGCGGGGTAGGGACTGTGGCTGATGTGGTTATGGGCAGTATGGGAGAATTAAATCAGGGTTCCACGTCATCTACGGTATCTGGTGGTAGTCTAGACATGTCCGCGCTTACTTCAAATCCAGAGTACGTACGACAATTACTTTTGCAAACTGGGCAGATATCACAAGAAAAATTAAATAGCATAAGCGATGCAGAACTTATGTCTATGGTTGAAAGCATTATGCAAAAACAATCCATGCCGACGAATACAGATGGACAGACTTCAAGTACGCCACAAATGTAGGGTTGTAAAGTTGAAAGTTATAATGTTATAAAGTTATAGAAAAATTTATATATTTATAACTCGGAACTTTATAACTCGGAACTTTATAACATTATAACTTTGTTACTTAAAAGATGTATGTGGTTTTCCTCCAATCGTTCCCGTAAATTGTCTATCTCTTTTGTTATATCATTATTTTTGGGAGTGCAATTGCTCGGTTTTTTTGCGTTGCCACAAAGAGCACACGCGCAGATGGATGCCGCGATTACTGCAGCTTTTTCCGGGAAATGGACGTGGGAACAAGTTCAAAATACTCTTGTGGGTGCAGCTCTCGGCGCTCTGGTCAATGGCGCATCATATTTTATGCGTAAGTTGGCTTATGATTCTGCCAAGTATGTTGCCTCCGGTGGGAAGGGTCAAAGCGCACTCGCATTTCAAGATGGTTTTGGTTCATATCTTGGAAATACTGCATTGGATAGTGCTGCGGGAGCCATTCAGCAGTTTGGGGAGCCTCTCGGACTTGATTTGTGTAAACCACCGGATCTTCGGGTGCAAGTGGGGCTACAGGTTGGATTGCAGAGAATATATGATTCAGAATATGGAAACGAAGGCGGTCCAGCTCCTCGTTGTAATTGGTCTGAATTCACGAGTAATTGGGAGCAAGTTGATGATATGTACGGAAGTAAGGACGCTATTTCCGAGCGTTTCACTGCCTCTCTAAGTGTTTCAGACTCAGATTTTGGAGCGGCGCTTGGACTGATGGGGAAGTTGGATCGTGTGGTGACCCAATCGCAGATAGACGCAACTCAAGCGCGTCAAGAGGGAAATGGCTTCAAACCAGTTGCTGACATTATCTCAGGTAAGATTCGAACGCCAGCCCAAGTAATCCAAGAAGAAACAAAGTCAGTGACTGCAAAAAATCAAGGAGACATGACGGCCGGTCAAATCGCAGGTATCTATGGTTCAGGATCTTTACAGATTTTGCCCATGGCGCTGTCAGTCTTTGCTAATACGCTCGTGTCTTCTCTTTTACAAAATATAATGGATGGGGGATTATTTCCTTCAGGTGGTGATAGCGAATCCTCAGGAGTTACTGATTTTTTTGCTTCAAATATTAGTTACAATCGTCAGGCGGCAGAAAAAGCTTTTTCATATCTTATTGCAACGGTTCCTCAGCGCAGCCTCGACACCTATGATTTGGTAACTGAATTCAGTGCATGTCCGCAAACGCCGGCGCCAGGACTCAATAATTGTGTTATGGATGGTAAGCTTGTAGAAGCAGTCAATTTGGCACAAACAGGGGATCCTCTTACCATAGATGAAGCAATGAAGAGTGGACAGCTTCATGAAAATTGGCTACTCATACCGCCAGGTCGTGATGTAGATAATACGAATTTGCCCTATTGCTATAGTCAGGCATATTGTTATTCAAATATTCAAAAACTTAGAAAAGCACGTATTTTACCGCTTGGGTTTGAAATTGCTGCACTTAAATCTGATCCAGATAACCCCGTGACACTAAAGAAGGTCGTAGACGGATTTACCGAGTGCGATCCCTCAGGAAGACCAAGTGCTGCTTTCCCATATTGTCACCTCATTGATCCCAATTGGATTATCAAAGCTCCTGAGGCTCGCTGTGAAGCGCGCGTGTGGGGTCCCCAATTGCAACAAGAAGGTACAGCCCTGCGAACGCAGGAGTGCGTAGATTTTTCAACATGTCTCAAAGAAGACGACAAAGGCCAGTGCATTTCGTATGGATATTGTACAAAAGAAAAAAATGTATGGCATATGCCGGGAGACAGTTGTCCGGCGTATTACAACACATGCAAAACATATGTCAATTCAGTCTCGGGCTCTGTATCATCGTATCTTTCACGCACCCTCGACTATGGCGCATGCAGTGTGGAATCAAAAGGATGCCGTGCATATAGTAGTGAACAAAATGAAGATGGTACATGGAAGAATAGTGGCCAAGTAAATATCGAGGATAAACTTCTTGGCAGAGAGCAAATGCTTTATTTTAATGACAAATTATCTTCCTACGCTTCATGTCCCGGTAACGCAGAAGGATGTAGTGTTTTCAAAGATGCTTTGAATGGAGAATCAATTCGATTGAAAAAAGCTCCAGAGTATCTGGGTTGTTATGATAAAAATATTGGTACGCCTGCCATAGATTGGCCGCAGACTCGCGCGGATCTTGTTGGATTTGAAGATAAACCGGAAAGTTGCAGTAATTTTGCGCAAGTGTGTGTACAAGACGAAGTGGGATGCAAAGGGTATACTCCGGCGCAAGGGGGTATAGAAATTCCGGGCATTGCAACCACAGAAAATTTATGCAATGAGCAGTGTATTGGATATGACACGTTTAAACAAGAAGAATCCAATTTCGAACAATCTCAATTTCCCATGTATTTTATTCCTACAGGTCCTTCAGGCGGTCAGACGTGCGCAGCTCAGTATGTAGGGTGTGATGAATTTACCAATATTGATGCGCTCACCGGCGGAGGCGAGTCACTAGAATATTATAGTAATTTGAAATATTGTGAACGACCCGAAGGTGAAAATGCAAAAGTATTTTATACGTGGGAAGGTTCTGCAAGTCAGGGATTTATATTGCAAAAACACACGCTTGCAAAAATTGACGCGGCTCAGGCACTTTATATTTCAGGACTTGGTCTGGCAAGTGGTGCGGTTGCTGAGTTTGCGAGTAACTCTCCGGCATACGCCGATGATAGTAAAACTTCCTTGGAAAATAATTATGCAATTTGTAATGCAGCACAATATAATCTGCATTTGCAAAATCCATATGCTTCTAATACAAGTCCTGACTGCCGCGCGTATTATGATGCTTCCGGAGGCGTATATTATCGTTTGAAAAATGATACCGTGTCAGTGTCTTTGGACTGCCGTCCATTGCGTAAAAGCATTTCAAATTTGTACGAGGATGAATATTTATCCGGATCAGGGTCTGTCGGAGGGGTTGCAAAAAATACGTTATGTGCGCAGAAAGGTGGTACATGGGATAGTGTGAATAGCGTGTGCAATCGTTGTTATAATGGCGGAACATATCAAACAGATCCGAGTAATCCCGCGCAAGGCGCATGCGTATATTATTCCATAAAAAGCGAAGCAGATTCATGCCCTGCGACAGCAAATGGATGCCGTTCATATATTGGCAATCAGGGGAATAATATTGAAGTTCATTCCATGAATTTTGAACCGGATGGGGATGATACAGATGCGTTGACACGGGCAAAGGAAGGGTGGCCAGGCAATACTTCTATTGAAGCAGAGGCAACGCAAGTCGGCCTTCATTCTTTGCGCATTACCGGTGACGCCTCATATACATTTAATGCCGAGCGTATGCAGTCGGGTGCATGGTATGAGTTGAGTTTCTGGGCGCGCGGACAGACTCAGGCATTGGACATTTCGTTTAGACAAGACGGAGCAACAAAAGGAACATTTACGCTTGATCCGCTTACCAATACTTCGATACAAGCGCCTATTGGCAATGATTGGCAGGAATATACATTGGGCCCTGTACAGTTTACGGGTATGGCGAGTGGCACGGCGTCATTGTTTTTGGACACCAATGAATCTGCCTCGTACTTTATTGATAATGTCCGCATTGTTCGTATTGGACAGGAAAATGATGACCATCTTTATCTGATAAAAAATTCATGGAAAACACGCGAAGGGTATGATGTGCCACTTTTATGCGATTCTACACCGCTTGACGCATTTCCTGGCGAAGCATTGGGCTGTCGTGCATACACGACACGAGATAATGAGCCTGTTGCTTTGTCTGGTTTTGACCGTTTGTGCCGTGTCGAGGCAGTTGGGTGTAAGGCGATGGTAGATACATACAATACTGTATCAGGTGAAGATGCCATGCAAATGAATGCGTACAATGTATTATGTAAACGGGGTACGACAAGTCCTACGTATCCAGGTGATGCATCGAAATGCGAGGCAAAAATATATTCTGACGCTACTAATTTTGAAACATATAGTTGTACGATACGAAAAGGAGAAACAAGTTGTTATATAGATACTGCGGTTGTCGTACCCAGTTATAGCGATGATCCAGGAGCAACTGAATTTCACAATAAGGTGTATCTCCCCAGTGGGTGTATAGAGAGAACTGGCATGGTAGGTCTTTGTACGGGTAATACTGACGATTTGTATGTAGTGACGTCTACTATTGTTGTTCCTGCTGATTCCAATACGATTTACCTTACTCATCGTTCTGAATTTGTATGTAGCGATGAACATGTGGGATGCGAGAAAGTAGGATTACAACAGCAGACAAATCCAGACGCGCAGAGTAACACCGCGTATAGTTTTTCAGATACTATGGTCCTCAATAATCCGGATCACTATGACCAGACATTATGCAGTGAAGATTTGGTCGGGTGTTCTGAGTATAGAAATGGAAATAATCTCACTTATTTCAAAGATCCGGCTGTTATTGGTGCTAAATCATGCACATATCGCGATAATGTCGAAATAAGTGGTATACAATATAGTGGCTGGTTTATGGATAACGTTGGACAGTGCCAAACTGAAGCAGGCGGAGGTACTAATACCTATTGTAGCAGTGACAATGAGTGTACCGTTTCAGGCGAAACATGCAAAAAAGGCCTCACAGCGTGCTATCCAAATCAGCTCTCGGGAAGCGGAGAATATGGACTTTTGTCCCAGGGCACCCCTGGATACCAAGGGTATGTGGGGATGTGCGAAACAGAATACAGTGGGTGTACTGAGCTCATAGATCCAGCAGATACGTCGGGGAATATGGATGGTGAACCTTATTATGTGATAAATAATGATCGCTTGTTTGAACGTACCGGAGAATGCGATAGCAAAGCGAGCCAAAAAGAAGGATGCGTGCTCTTCAACATGACTGAAAATCCAAACAAGATATATAATAGCGTACTGACGTATGCAGATAGTATGAGCAAAAAGTACGCGCTTGTTCCTATTGCCACCGCAGGAACGCGTGATACCAATGTACTTCTCAAAGTAGAACGTGATCGTGAGTGTAGTGAGTGGTTGGCGTGCCGGACATCGATGACCGTATATGATGAAAATAATGTGCCTCAGCGGATATGTCAAGACTACGGAACATGTAATAAACTCAATAGCAACGGGGCGTGCGCCGATGATGGTTGGGCAGACATATCACTTAACAACACATTGTTATCAGAGGAAGAATATGTCATTCGCAATGTAGGTTGGGGTAGTTTTGAATATTCGGGATATTCTTTATTCAACAAGTATAATATTGGAAATTACAAGTCTGTTGTCTTGGATAACGAAGTCTACCTGACCTATCTGATGAATGATTCATTTTTTATGGCAGATAAAGATGGCGACGGGGACGCAGATTTTCCAGACGTAGGCTGCAGTGAGGTGGATAGCGACAGCAAATTTAAAAAAGAAGACGGCGATGCGTGCGGTTTTGATGATGGGGGTAGATGTTATAAACAACGGTGTACATATCCACTCGGTGGAATGTTTCCCGATGAGGTTAATTCAGTTGAAGAGATGACTATTTATTTGGAAACAGGCATATGTAAAGCATACCCGGAGCAAGGCAGTCCTTTTTCTACTCAAATGGCGCTAACTCAACAGCCGGAACAAAGAGACAAAAAAACGTCAGGGGAGGACAATCAGTATTATCGTTGGGATTACTCGACAAAAAAACCAATATATTCGCAAGCGAATGTATGTCAACGAGTAGTAAAAGAGGATGGCTCTATAGTTGAAGAATGTTCGTGTGAATATAGAAAAATAGAATATAAAGACGGCACTATTGATTATTGGCCAGTACGAGACACGCCGGCACATGTAAGTACCGGGGGAGTTTGTGTAGGAGATGGCGCAATAAATGGGTTCCCTTGTATGACCAATGATGAATGCGGTAGCACAGGAACATGTAGTATGATCAAACAACAGGCATCATATTTTGGGCTTAAAGGGCTATGTCTTGAATATGATCTGAGCCGACCACTTGGGCCAGCCGGGAGCATGGTTCGTATGGATGAACAGTATGCGTGCCTTACCTGGTTTCCTATACAATCATCTGCTTCTACTGTTGACAACTACAATGCCTACCAGGATGCCGGATATTTTCCCACACTCGATAGTGAAAGCAATGGCGGCGAATATTATTGCAGTTTGAGTAATAATGTCGGAGGTGCGTATTCAGAAGTAGATTTTGGTGGTACATATAGTTTTGAGCCCGGAGGAACAGGACCTGCAGATGGAAATTTTACTCTAAAGACAAATCCAGATGCACCCCCGGCCCACCAGATAGTGATGAATAGAGATTACACCCGGTTTATGGATTCAGAAAATTTGCCATGGGGTAGTGCTGGCCTAGCTGAAAATTGTCCCAATGTTAAAACAAATGCAGGCGGCATTTGTCCTCTCAATCTTGATGACGGAGAAAGTTGTGGTCATACGGGGATGTATAGATATATTATGTGTTGGGCTGATGATCTCAATAGGGATGCATGGCGAGGACCATATGAAGAAAACACTCCTATTGCACTTATGAATATATGGGCGTGGAGGAAAATAGGCACAAACGCGACAGTACTGCGAATGGACATGAATCCAAGAGGAGGAGAATTATATCCCTATCTAGCTTTTAATAGTGTAGATTATATCACAAGTTTGGAGAGCCAAGTGGCCAAAGATGATGCATCATTACTCGTACCTGAGATTTTTGCTCCTTCTATTTTTGAAAAAAATGAGGGCACATATGCTGAGCTGTATGATACTGTCGAGCTGGGAACATTTATGCATCCTCCGCGTTTGTGGGATAAGGCTGCAGAAGCTCGAGATCTCCCAGATACAGATGCCAAGAATTTTTTCATGAGTGACCTCGATGGAATAGAAAACAGCGATGAAACATCTCGAGACAGGACTCTTATAGGCATGGAGTTAGAGCATGGAATAGATTATAAGGTTGAAACTTCGTTTTTAACCGTGGACAGAGTGTTAGGAGAATCGATGACACTAGCTTCGATGACTAAATTAGCATTTTCCGATAGCTATCCAAAGATATATCGCTCGACGCTTGAAGAAAAAATAAGAGAAAAAGATATAAAGGCCATTTATTTTGTTCCTGTTGCTTATCCAGGTAAGCTCGAGGGCGGAGCACCTGTTCCTTTGTTGACAGATGCGTTTAGAATTGATTTTAATGGTTTGAGAGGAATTGCAGGCCCAGGTGGAAGAGAACCTGATAAAATTGCCTTTCATGAGAGAGTTCCATTAACATATCATTATATTAGAGGTAATAGTGATGGAGGGTATATAGATTTTTTTAATGACGATGGTGCTGCGGACGCAGGCTTGTACACATATCTTTTGGATAAGGATAATGAAAATGGATTAGTGTCGTTTCAGGGATATGATGATTCAAGTCCATATGAGTTTTCCGGTAAGATACTTGAAGTGTATAAAAGGTATCCTGCTTTACAAACACTCAATGAGATAGAGCATAGATATATGGGTGTATATCATGAATACTACCCATTGACTAATACTGAAAAGCAAACGCCTGAGTTTTTGCCTAACACAGATCTGGTGAATGGAATAGCTGGCCAGGAAGTAAGTCTACCCAGTAATGCTGACTCCGATCCTCTGCAGGCTGAATGTAAATTTAATCTTCATCAGGATGAAAATGACGGCAAAAAAGAAGGTAGTTGGATTGCCATTGGCCTTGACTTTAATAAAAATGGTGAATTTCTTGGATATGTATCTCGCTGGTGTAATGGATATGAAAATGATGATGGAGAAGGACACGGCATCCGATTTGCGGTTATTGTCGAGTTGAATGAGAGCTGTAATGAATTTGTAAAGGTATATGACGAAAGCGGAGACATTGGAGATACTACAAATAAGGCATGGACAGATCGCATCTGGGAACACGGTGAATATCTAGCGTCATCAGGGTTTTTTAGTCAGATTTTCAAAACCACTCAACTCCAACCTTATGCTTCTCTCTCACTTCGCGGAACGAGCCCTCTTGATCCATGGCTTGGGATTGGAAATCCTTATTGGCTTTCATACACATTCACCAATCTCGTATTCGATGGGTTCCCTTATAGTTGCGACGAAACAGATAGCCATCGTCTGGGAGGAGTTCCAACTATATGTGAAGAAATAAAAACCACAGGAGGTAGTTATGCCACGCTTAAAGGAATAAATACTCACGCAGTAGATAGGCAAGAACAAGAACAGGATGATAATTTTTCATATCAAGACGCAAATCTGTATTACCTGAGTTTGAATGATTTATTTTTGAAGTATTTTAGTATTAAGTCGCAAAATCATCTTTTTGGAGATGATGCAGTAGTGGACACACTTGGAGACTATGTAGGAGGTGAATATGTCGGAGAAGATTATAGCAGTAATTTAGGAGGTCAAGATTTTATTGGCGATACCAAACCTCCACAAATTTTCTCTATCAACCCGAGCCTATGTTCGAGGAGAGACAAAGATTGTATTCCAGGAGAAGCAGACAATATCACGATTAACATGAAAAATTATACAATGAAAGATTATGATGACGATGGGAAAGACGGGGATGAAGATAAAAGCGATTTCGGAAGAGGTACGCCCGATCCATTTATCCAGCAGGGAAGTGTTACGGTCAATGCTCGGTTCTTTGCGTTTGCGGATGATAATCGCATGCCTATACGCAGAGTGATGGTGAATTGGGACGACGGCACGGACGTGCAAAACAAAGATGTAAAGGGCATGTATCGGAATCACAAGCCTTATTGTGATGATACAGACGGTAATAAAACAGTAGGTAGATGTACAGGAGATGAACGTGAACGTAACTGGGCTCAGGGCGAGCCTCCCATTACATGTAAAAAAGATGAGGAATGCGTCCAGATATTTGGGGATGGCTACTTTTGTGATGATAACATTGAGGATCCAATCTTTGGAGATGCACCGCGTGCGTGCCAGGAAAATTATTTTGAATTCGAGCATACCTATTATTGCAACACGACAGATATTGAAGTAGGTGATTTGAGAAATGACACCATAAAGAGAAAATATTTTGGTGATAATCTCTCATACGCAGACGAAGCATACGCTCGTCTCATGGAACGCAGTGAAATTACCGAAGAGACTGGTATCTGTATCTTCAAACCCGGCGTTCAGGTGCTTGATAATTGGGGGTGGTGTAATGGGGTAGATGGTAATGGCAATCCGACCGCATTTTTTAATGATACTACTGATCATCAATGTGATGATTCAACCATGCATGATTATCATTTTACAAAATATAAAGGTGCAATTATTGTCATTCCGTAAAGATTCCAAAACAAAAAAATCTCCCAATTTGGGAGATTTTTTTTCTCTAGATAATACCATTTTGTTATTCTCTAGGGACCGGTGCGCGACGCATCCCAGTCCACGGACGAGCTCAGTCGGGTGTGGTCGGGTCACTGCATGATGCAGATGACCCGCCCGAGGAACGGGTGGTTGTAGGCGAATCCACCAGGGACCGCCTCCATCTCGTTCGTCGGTCGCCCCGAGAAGTTGGGCATGCAGTCGGTGACGCACTGCCCATCTTGCTCGTACATGGCGAACTCGCACTCGCCCTCGCTGCCCATGCCGTTCTCGGCGTGGCAGAGGGCGATGTCGTGGCCGATCGTGATCTCGGTCCACTCCACCGCCTCGCAGCCGTTCGGCTGGAGGACGTCCTCGTCCGTCTCCCCGTCGGTGTCGTCACCGACGATCTCGTCGCCCGGGGAGGGGGCGACGTCGTCGCGGCAGGTCCCGTCCGCCTTCTTCTGGCAGAGGGGCGCCTGCACATCTCCCGACGGCTGTTGCGTCGTGTCGGGAGACTCATTCGTCTCGTCCTCGGGCTCGACGCAGCCCGAGAGGACGAGTGCCAGCGCCGCGATCGCGGCGAACAGCGCGAGCCGCAGGTGGGACATGAGTCCCCCTTTCCTTACCGCGAAACGCGGCGCTTGCGGCTTGACCGCGAGTCGGGAGCGAGTGCCCCCGAAAAACTTCTCGCGGTCGAGAGATGTGATGTGGGTACTAAGGAGTAAATTTACTTCTCAATATCCACATCGCACTCTTGCTGGTTGACGACGTGGTTTCTAAATTTTAAAACGGACGAGTTTGTCTCACGTAAATCCGCCTTGGGCGGACACGTGATAAATTGCCTCGCGCACTTAATTGTATTGTCGTACTACTCCTTGATCAGAGGAATAGTGTGACAAATGGAAAGAACAGAACATTTTGTTTACGGAAGTTTGTCCTATACCAGAGTGGTATTGGGCTCACTATGCATAGTGTATGCGCCACGAAAAGCTTCGCCTCGTGGTCACATGACACATACCGCGTAACAAGCGAGTTGTTGTGTGGTATGTGGTATGAGACATTTTTCCCTAAATACATACCTATTAGACCACTTTTTAGCCTTTTTGTCAAGTCAAGAGCGCTTTTGGGGATAGAGTGGGGATAAACTTGAGTTTGCTAAGTACCTAAGTTATCTAAGTTCGTCTAAGTTAGATAGATTTAAATCATAGAATTTTGCATGTATACTATGCGTATATGTATAGGAGGAATAATAGAAAAAATAATCGTTTACGGGGTTTTGATTATAAAAATAATAGGTGTTATTTTATTACGATCTGTGTAGAGGGTAGGATTTCATTTTTTGGTGGTGTATATAATGGTGTAATGTGCGTGAATCGTGTGGGCACGGTCCTATATCGCCAATGGGAATGGTTGTCGCACCAATATTCGTATATACGATCACACGGGTTTGTGGTTATGCCGAACCATGTGCATGGGATATTGGAAATATGTGACGATACGGTCGTCAATGGAAATAATATTACAATGGATTTGAATAATGATATTGATATGGATTGTGCCGATGGTGTAGGGGTGGGTCATGCCGGTGGTATTGCAATGGATTTGGATAATGCGGGGTCCGTAGGGGCAGGTCGCGGCAATGACCTCAATATGATGATTGACATGGAACGTGGTGTAGGGACAGGTCTAGACCTGTCCCTACATGCACCGGGTTCATACAACATATTATCATTATCAAATATTATCGGCGCATTGAAAACGACCACGTCGAAACGTATCCACGAAATTGGTTTTCCACAATTCAAATGGCAACGGTCGTTTTATGATAATATTATCCGAAATGAAACGGCGTTTCATAATATACAACGTTATATTATATATAATCCACCCATGTGGAATCGTGATCGGAACAATCGTCCACGTTTATAAACATACAACATACACATATTGTCTTTAGCCACGCTGTGTAGTATAATTTTTATATTATTAATATACATTAATTTTTTCTATGCGAAACAAAACATATTTTATGTTGTGGGGGGCAATTATTTTGGTTGTAGCCCTCGGTGTCGGGGGTTATTTATTTTTTGTAAGACAAAATAATTCTGTAGTTGATAAGGACCAAGAAACGAATGGTGGGCAAGAAGTATCGTTGCCAGAGGGGGTGAGCATTATTGAAGAAGATGGTAATAAAAAATTGGTCAATAACATCGATAATTATTCTGTCAGATTAGAATCAGATTTTAAATCAATCGAATATAAAAATGGCTTGTTAGTAGTAACTAATCAAGCTATTTCGGATAATAACGAATTAGATTATAGGGAATCTTACAATATCAGTTTGTTAGATTTAAAAAATTCTTCTTTAGAAGATTGGGTATTGTCATGGATTAGTCAACAAGAATACGGTGACGATTATTCTTATGAGAAAAAATTAATAGGAGACAAAGAAGTGTATATAATTAATGTTCCCTCATATGCAGATAATGAAAAAATTTTGATTTATAAGTATGAGAATAAAGTTGTATTCGTTGATTCCATATTTGGAAACCCTATGGAAATTTTTAATAACATGACTTTTAGATAAAATATATGTTTAGGAGGGATATATTTTTCTTTGTTGGTCTATTTGTTTTTATTCCAGTTTTAGTATTTTCTGTTGTTGACAGTGGCATGCTATTGCCACTTAGTGATTATTATTTGTCTAACGGATTTGGCGCAAAATATACAGATAAGTATGTGGGACACTTAGGTGAGGACTTTGCGGTAGATGCGGGTACTCAGGTAAAATCGATTGCTAACGGCGAAGTAGTTAAAAGCGTTCGCTGGGCACTATGTGATAAGGTGGAAATAATCGATGGTGTTAGAAAAAAGGTAGAAGATTCACACGGGTGGGGAGGCGTGGTTATCATAAAGCATGAGGTTGTAAATCCTGACGTCTTTTCTTCCGATGGTACTATCATTACCGCATCGACTGAAAATAATCCTACTGTTGTGTATAGTCTTTACGGGCATTTAACAAATATAAAAGTAGAAGATGGAGACATTGTGAAGAAGGGAGATATCATAGCTGATGTTGCTAAGTTGTGTATTTATGATGCACATCTACACTTTGAGGTAAAAGATGCTAAAGCTTTTCAGGATGATATTTTAGGTGGCGTCGGTAAAGGTTACTCCGGCACCACCGGCTACGCCCCTCACCGTTACTCCCCATCCAAATTTATCGAACTCAATAAAAATTTAGGTGTTCAGGAAAACCAACCAATCCAAAATTCTCAATCGCAATCTCAATCTCCGTCGCCCTCTCTCTGGAACAATGTAAAAATCTTTTTTTCTTCACTCTTTTCTTCAGAACAACAAAACGTTGAGGGAGAAAAAATAGAAAATATACCAGAACAAAAACCGGAGGAGAAGAAAGAAGAAGCAAACAATCTGTCTGTGTATAATGCAGATATTTTGAATACGCCAGAACATATTACTTCTGAACCAGGCAAAGATGTCGCACTAAAAATCAGTGTAAAAAATACAGGAAAGACTGCGTGGAACAGGTCTGATCAGGTTTCTCTAAATGTAATTGGGGGAGTGGAAAAAAACGTACAGTTCAAACACGCGACCTGGCTTACAAGCTTGCGTCCAGCACTCATGGACCAAGCTATGGTTATTAGTGGTCAAACAGCGTCTTTTTCCTTCATTGTTCATACTCCAGATGTTGTAGGGAATTACGGATTACAATTGATGATTGTGAGATACACGGGCAGCACATATGAACAAATTGGAAATGAGATATATAGATTGAATCTAGCTATTGCAGATAAAAAAGTTGAAGAGGAGTGGAAACCAGAAACAATAGTTGAAAAAGACCAGAGAGCATTGGATGATATCGTGCATGGTATAAAAATTATTCAGGAAAAAGTTGAAGAAGTAGTGCATACTATTATTTCACCATTTGTTTCACCTTCATATGGCGGTGGGGGCGGCTCATCTACGCCGAATTCTTCGTCAGATTCTACACAGGAATCTAGTAATGCAGAATCTGGTGAAGAAGAGCCGTGGTTTAGTATTTCATTCCCAACTGAAACGCCGTGGATAACCAATTCTGCAACAACTACATTTGAAGGTGACAAATCAGTGAGTGTTGAAAAGATTTTTATCAATGGCAGTTCAGACGGAGTGGAATACGCGTCAAGCACAACATGGCGCAAAGAGGTCGTTTTGACAGAAGGTGAAAATGTATTTTCATTGCATATTGAGGATGGAGAAGGGAAACCAATATCCGGAGCAAATATTGTTATCAATCTTGATAGTACGCCACCAACGCAGCCTATTGTCCAGCTTGTACAAAGTGATTTTGCTACTCCTACATTGCACAGTGAATGGACAAGTACTGACTCGGGGACTGGTATTGCATATTTTGATATTGAATACAAAAATGGTTCAGGTTCAGAGTGGCAGAAACTCCTATCTCACACGACAAGTACGAGTTATGAAATGACAGACGTAGATCGCTATGTATCATATTATATGCGCGTAAAAGCATATGATAAGGCAGGCAATGAGTCTTTGTGGAGTGGGGAAGATCAAAGCGTAGCAGTTGACTGGCCAAAGACAGTGGTTATAAATGAGATAGCGTGGATGGGTGTGGCATCTATTAACAAATGTGCGCAAGATGAATGGATTGAATTGTATAACCCGAGCGATGTACCTATGGATGTATCCGGGTGGACCCTACAGGTACAATATGAAAATGAAGAGTTTAGTATGCCGCTTGCGGGCAGTATTGCAGGACATGGATATTATCTTGTCGAGCGCAATGAAAAAGTAATCACAAGCAAACAGTCTAACTCCTTATTTCCTCCAGGTGTTTCATTGTCCGATAGCGGCGCGCATCTCACGTTAAAAGATAGTGAAAGTAATATTGTAGATGAAACAGATCAACAAGCTGGTTGGTTTGGTGGTCAATCAATAGGAGTATTTCGTCCTATGGAACGCGTGAATTCTGCTTTGCCTGGCAATTGGCCAACGAATTGGCGTACGAGTGAATCTCTGCGTTATGGAGTTAGAAGCAATAATTGTGGAGACGTATATGGAAGTCCCGAGTCAGACAACAAAACAGATTGGTACATTCCAAGTAATGTTACGTTATATTATAATAATCTGCTTGCCAATACTTCTACCATAGTATTTTCAAAAGAGCATAGTCCTTATATTATTGATAATGTAGTTATTCCAACGGGATACACAGTTGAATTTGCACAAGGTTCAAACATTATTAGCATATTTGATGCTGGAGGATTTAGTGTCAGTGGTTCTTTAATCTTTTCAGGTGCGCAGGACCATCATATTATTATGACGTCCCGTAGAGATCCTCAAACAGTACAGGTGTGTGAAGCATTTATGACTCTTGCCTCATGTGAAGGTGAACCTGCTGCAGGAGACTGGCAGGGAATACACGTGCAAAGCGGAGGTTTATTTAAAGCCCAATATGCTGATATGTACTATGGCGGAAATCGCTTTTTTCCTACATCCCAATCAGTTTCGGAGCTTGTACGAAATGACGGAGGAATTCTAGATTTAGATCACGTGAGTGTTCACAATAGTTATGACGCGGGATCTCGTACGTCTGATAATGATGCATATATATGGAGCAATGGCGGACAAGTTTCATTGGAGAATATACATTTGAGTGGAGGTTACCAGGGTGTTTATATAAAAGATGTTCCACATGCTATGGTGAATAATTCAATTTTTTCTGATTTTATATTTCCCCATACATACCCTGCAGTCTTTGCAGGAAATTTTCCTCATTCAAGTTCAGGCAATACATTTATAGGGAATTCAACCAGTGCAATGTATGGCAGTTCAGTTGTATTTGACTATGACACAACCATACAAGCTCAAACACCTTTTATTTTTTCAAGCGCGACAGTCTCTGCTTCAAGTACACTTACTCTTATGCCTGGCGCAACGCTTTTGTTTACTCCATATAGCCTATTGACGGTGGATGGTACGCTTAACGCGCAAGGGACAGTTGAATTTCCTGTGATTATTTCCGGAGCAGATAATAGTTGGTTTGGAGGAATATATTTTAATAATTCAATATCACAGTTAAATCATGTAGATATAATAAGAGGAGGATCATTTCCAAATGTTTCATCATATCCAATAGTAGGCGCGCCGGAGAGCGCAGCATTGTGGTTGCGAGATTCAGAAGTCATTTTAAATGGAGTCGAAATATCAAATTCTCGACGGCCAGGAGGAAATATATATGCAAAAAATAGCCAGTTGAATATTTCAAACAGTTCGATAGGCTGGGATGAGCCATATGATAAAATATATTCATCATGGTATGACAATGGTATATATTTTGATGGAGGTTCATTGAATTTGGATGCGGTGCAGTTCAACAGAATGGATTTTGCTGTGCATGCAGAAGGCGATTACATATTTTCTCATAATAACATGTCGGCTGATAGTTTTGCTGATATGTTTTTTCATCAGGGATTAAAAAATTGGCATCCGGCGGAGTTGTTTCCGTTTTGAGTCTTGGGTTAACAGTTCGAGCAACCTATCTTCTTTTTATTTTCCCTTGCATTGTCCGTGCAACCCACCTCCCAACCTCCTCCCTTAAAAAGGGAGGAGGAGTTTGTTAAATCGTCTTTCCCTCCCTTTTTAAAGGAGGGATTAAGGGTGGGTTGCTCGAACAAACTCAGAGGGGCAGAGATTAAGTCTTCGGGATAACCTATTATCACCCTTGTCTTACCAAGGTTTTTTTGCTAAGATACGTACGTAATTTAAGCAAAAAAATATGACCTATCGTACACACACCTGTGGTGAATTAACCAAAAAACATGTTGGAAAAAAGGTAATGTTATCCGGCTGGGTGCACAAACGGCGTGATTTAGGCGGACTTGTGTTTGTAGACCTGCGTGACAAATATGGCTTGACCCAAGTCGTATTTCATCCCGACACGGTGAAACATTTTGATGTTGTAGAAAAACTGAAATATGAATATGTTATTAGAGTTGAGGGCGAAGTAGGTGAGCGAGAGGCAAAAAGCGTGAATAATAAATTATCTACAGGTGAGATTGAAATAATTGCAAACGAGATCGAAATATTAAGCGAAGCAAAGACATTGCCATTTGAAATTTTTGACGCGCACAAAGAAGAAGAAGACGAAGAACTGCGCCTCAAATACCGTTATTTGGAATTGCGCCGTGAAAAATTGAGAGACAATATTTTATTTCGCGCAAAAGTCGTACAGCACATTCGCAAATTCATGGAAGATAGAAATTTTGTAGATATTGCTACACCCATTTTAACTGTGTCTTCTCCCGAAGGCGCTCGTGATTTTCTTGTGCCGTCACGACTCCATCCAGGAAAATTTTATGCTTTGCCACAAGCTCCTCAACAATACAAGCAATTATTAATGGTTGCGGGGTTTGACAGGTATTACCAAATAGCGGCGTGTATGCGCGACGAGGACGCACGTGCAGACCGTTCTCCAGGAGAATTTTATCAGCTTGATGTGGAGACAAGTTTTCTTACTCAGGATGAATTTTTTGATGTAGTTGAACCATTGTTTGTAGAATTGACCGAGAAGCTTGCAGGAAAAAAAGTATTGAAAACACCATTCCCACGCATTCCCTTCAAACAAGTTATGGAAGAATATGGCAGTGATAGGCCGGATTTGCGTTATGATTTGAAATTAACCGATGTTACCGACTGGGCACATTCTTCAGATTTCAATGTATTCAAACAAGCACCTTATGTGCGCGTGCTTGTCGTACCAGGTGGGGACGTGTTTACCCGAAAAGAAATTGATGACGAATTTACTGATAAAGCAAAACGCACCGGGGCCAAAGGATTGGCGTGGATGAAATATACAGATGGAAAATTTGATGGGGGAGTGAGTAAATTTTTTGACGATAAAAAGCTATCTAAGTTGACCGAGTTAGCTACATTATCTAAGTTTGGTAATGCCATATTATTTTTCTCTGCAGATAGATGGGATGTATCATGCAAATCACTAGGACCAGTACGAGAACTTGCAGCCAATAAATTACATTTGATTGATGAAAGTGTGATTGCGTGGGCGTGGATTGTGGACTTTCCCATGTATGAATACAATGATGATCAGAAAAAAATAGACTTTGGACACAATCCATTCTCAATGCCGCAAGGGGGTATGAAAGCTCTTGAAACCCGAGATCCTCTGGATATTCTCGCATACCAATACGACATTATCGCCAACGGATTTGAACTTTCTTCTGGCGCGGTTCGAAATAAGGATCCAAAAATAATGTACAAAGCATTTGAAATTGCCGGATACAGCAAAAAAGATGTTGACGCAAAATTTGGACACATGATTGACGCGTTTGAATACGGTGCGCCTCCACACTGCGGTTTTGCACCGGGCATTGAACGACTTACCATGGTTTTGAAAGGCGAAAAGAATATCCGTGCTGTTGTCGCATTCCCCAAAAATCAAAAAGCACAAGAGCCGATGATGGGAAGCCCATCTGAAGTTGATAAAAAACAGCTTGGTGAACTGGGACTGAAGATTATAGATAGAAAATAAGAGTTTTAATATTTAATTTGTTTTAATCAAATTTCTTATGAATGAATCAGAAATATTACGTCATGGCGCAGAAGTATCTGGGTTTTCAGTACCTGTACAGGAGGATCGCGCTAAGACGGAACTCGGTAAAAGGGAATTTGTCCCTGGTAGCTTGTATATAAATACAGTAACAAACTCTGCAGATAGGGTGAAGAAGGAACTAGTTGTCAGCCCTTCTACGCCGGATGGCGCGTGGCAAGGAATAACCAGTACAAAGCCAGGTGCGGTCATTGACGGGGAACGACGCTTCCAATATGGTCTTGGAGGTGGTGCTTCCGTACCTTACTTTGAAAGTGGCGAACCTCTTCCGCAAAGTTTAAGGCCTGCAACAGATGCTGATCTTGCTGAAATTTTAAGTGCGAAAATCGCATATTCATCTGTTTACCCGGGAGGACAGCAAATTCCTGCTGAGGTGTTAGCGGGATTACAAGTGTCAGAAAAAGAGAGGTTTATAGATATGGCTGAACGAGTGCACCCCGGATTACTTCGACAAGGCGTTGTGCATGAAGATAATGAACCACCTATATTGAAAGAAGATAATTAAATTAAAAGCCATTTGGTGCAGTAAATTTCGTTGTTGGTTTCATATGCTTCTTTCCCGCTTACAAGAATATATTTTGCTTGAGTTATCACAAAAGGGAGGGCGCGTAGATCGAAAAATATTTCGGACATTTTACGAAACTCAAAATAAAAAACCCAAACAAGAATACCTAGAACACATTATTACCCAAAGCATCGAACGCCTAATCGACAGAGAGCTTCTGACCGGATTTGGTAGGCGAACGCCGCACAAATGGTTTATCACGCATGTGGGGCTAACCCTGGTGGGTGCGAAGATAGTGAAAGAAATATATCAGCGACGACAGCGGAAATTACCGTTTCGTCGTTAATGCATGCACATGACTTCAACCCGAAAAAATATCCTTGTCTTTCTCCTCCTTCTGGGAGTTGTTTTTAGTTTATATTACCGTTCATTATTTTTCGGCTTTCTGAGCGATGATTATCATTTTTTGTATATTACATCACTTCAGGATTCAGTATTGAAATACTTCAATACAAATAATGTCGGCGAAGCCTCCGGAGGGTCATATGGACCTGTGTGGAATGTGTTGTTTACGATTGAGTATCTTTTGTTTCATCTCAATGCTGTTTTTTACCACTTGGTGTCACTTATCTTGTATACACTAACGGCTTTTATTATATATCTGTGGTTAACGAAATTGTCTCATTCAAAAATAATAGGTTTTATTTCTAGTGTTCTGTTTATTATATTGCCCGGCCATATTGAGTCCGTATCGTGGATTGCCGTACAACCGCATGTATTTGCCACGTTCTTTGCGGTTCTGGCATTATATTTTTATTACGAATTTATTGAGACCAAGAAAAAAAATCTTTTGTTTGTTTCTGTATGTGCGTATGTTCTGTCAGTCTTTACCAAAGAAACAGCCATTATGCTTCCATTCGTTGTCTTGCTTATGGAATGCTTCTTTGGCAGATGGGATGGAATTTTGGGTACGTTCAAACGCCTGGTGATTCGTTTGTTGCCTTTTGGCCTTTTTACCCTGTTGTTCGTATGGTTGCGTTATCGTATTGTCGGGTATGTATTTGGGTATTACGCAGGGCAAGGTGAATCAATAGGACTTGTTGCAAAGCTGAAAACTTTTGTAGAAATTGCAACTTCACATGTTATTTCTTATCCATATAGGCAGTCGGTTTCGGAGTGGTTTTTTAGACATGATATGTTGTTTGTATTAAGTATCCTGGCAATTTTGGGAATAATGATTTTTGTAATGCACAAAGAATATAGAAAAATAGCGTGGTTTTTACTGGGTGCATATGTTATTTTGAGTTATCCATTTTTATCTTTGCAATTAAACCCTGTAAATAATGAAGGTGAACGGTATGGATATTTTGTATCTATATTTTTTGTGATGTGGGTAGGGGTAGTTTTGTATGGAGTATTCATACGAGTAACATATGGAAAGTGGATAACATGGGGTATTGTTGCCGTTGCAAGTATATTTTTGTTATATCAGATTCCTTCCAAATTACATGATTATACGCTCGCATCCCGTGTTCGTGATCAGATTTTAGATGATTTTAGATCATTTAATTTTAAAAATAATTACTATACGCTTATTGTCGGGTTGCCAGACAACGTGGCTGGAGCTCCTGTATTTCGTAACGCCATAAAAGAGGCAGTGTATTTGACTTCAGACAGAGGCTTCTTTCTTGGCGAGAGAATACCGCTATATACAGAACTCGGCAAATCAAGAGTGGGTAAGAATATTCTCGCATTAGAACAAAATGAATATAGCTATCAACTTGTGCCGATTAATAATTTAGATAAAAGTATTTTCACTGGGTTTGCGACATACAAACATGAATTAGCAAATTTTAGTATGGAGAATTTTGTCCGATTGGGATTTAAGGGAGAGGGCATTACTATTGATGTTAGAGATGATGTCTTAAAAACATATACAGAGCAGGAGAAGCAAATAATTTTAGCTTTTTTTGATGGAGAGAAGATGAACTTTTTTGAGGTGAAGTGATGAACGATGTGTGTTATACTTACTCTTCTATATTCTTATGCAATTCCCACAAATTTTGACCCTTATTATTCCGGTCTACAATGGCGAGCAGTATATTGAAAAGACGTGCAATGAATTGCATACTTTTTGTGTTCAGAATAATTTTATTGATACCATTGTATTTGTGGACGATGGAAGCACCGATGAAACGCGAAAACGCATGGAAGATTATACTCAAAATAAAAGTTTTAAATTCAAAATTTTAGGCTATAGAGAAAATAAAGGAAAAGGTCATGCTATTAAGTTTGCGTTTGAACATGTTCATCCAAATGGTCTTGTTGCTTTTACTGATGTAGAGTTACCCTACGGTTTAGAAGTTTTGAAAGACAGTATGATGTTGTTGCAAGACAAAGAAATTGGTATGATTGTAGGCAACAGGCATATAGTCAAAACACTTCATCCGCAGTATAATAGATACCGTGGTTTTTTTACCAAAATTTTTCATCTCATATTACCAAGAGAGGTGCGTGCGTACGAAGACACACAGTGCGGATTGAAAATATTTACGCGGGAGGCGGCACATATTTTGTTTTCAAACATAAAGACATACCGGTGGGTTTTTGATGTTGAATTATTTATTATCGCAATCCGCAATAACGTGGATATACTCCAAATTCCTGTTGCATTGAAGCAACCATGCAATACGCGCGGGGGAGTATCGGCATTGCGCCATGGTTTGCAGATTATAAAAGATGTCATAACTATTTATCGCAATGATAAACAAGGAGTGTATGAACGCAATTAGTTTTAAAAGTAGAAAATTTGAAGGTCCTTTGGATCTCTTGCTTTCTCTTATTGAACAAGAAAAAATGGAGTTGAGCGAGATTTCGCTTTCTGCCGTTACCGAACAATATTTGATATATCTTGATTCTTTGGAAGAGATAAACCCTCATGATTTAGCTGATTTTTTGGTTATTGCCGCAAAATTGCTTTTGCTCAAATCAAAGACGCTGTTGCCAGAAATAGGTCAGCCAGACGAAGAAGGGATGTCGCTTGAGGAACAATTGCGTCTGTATCGGCATTTTGTAGCAGTAAGTAAAAAATTAAATGAGATGTGGCTTTCTCCAGACAAAGGATATGAGCGTATTGAACCCCTGTCTCCCCCAAAGGAATTAGTGAAACCTGATAATTTGTCCACTGACGCGCTATATGAAAGTATGGTACAATTGGTGTCGCGACTTGCGCCTCCCAAACCATTGCCTGAGACGCGTATTGACAAGACTGTTTCATTGAAAGAAAAAGTTGACATATTACGATCACTTATTTCAAAAAGAAAGACATTGAGTTTCAATGAATTGCTTGCAGATACTACATCGCGCACAGAAATAATCATAAGTTTTCTCGCCTTGCTCGAGCTGGTAAAACAAAAGATGGTCTATGTTGAACAGGATGCGAGCTTTGGGAATATTGTTATTAAAGGTATCTGACAATTGTTCTAATTGTGCTAATTATTCTAATTGACCTAAGGAATACACAAATTATTTTTTGAAATTAGAATTTGTTTAGAATAATTAGAATAGTTAGTATAATTAGAATAATTTTTTATTCTTTATGAATAATTTTGTTTCTATTGTTGAATCTATTCTCTTTGTTGCGTCAAAGCCTTTGTCTATACAAAAAATTGCAAAGGCGTTATCTGTTTCAGACGAAGAAGTTGAGCAGGTGGTACAGGATCTCATACATATATATTCAAATGAGCGTGGTTTGTGGGTTGTGCGTTCTGGTGAGACAGTACAAATGATTACTAACCCGTTATATACGTCATCTGTAGAACAATTTACCAAGAATGAAATAGTAGGGGAATTAACGCGTGCACAGTTGGAAACACTTACGGTTGTCGCCTATCGTGGTCCGATGACGCGTCCTGAACTTGAAGAAATTCGTGGTGTTAATTGTTCTATTATTTTACGTAATTTGCTCATGCGCGGTTTGGTGGAGGAAAAAGAACAAAAGGAAAGTGTCCTTTCCACATACGAATTATCTATCGATGCATTGCGTTTCTTGGGCATTTCGGAGGTTAAAGAGCTTCCCGATTATGACGCATTGCGTCATCATGCACATTTAGAACAGGAGTCTGATAATACATCGTCTGAAAATGAAAAAACCTTATGATAAATTTTTTAAAACAAAACACACAGGGTGTCACGATTGCTTCAAATCGAGTAAGAAATGGAATAGCTCTTATACTTCTTATAGTGGCTGCGGGATCTCTTGTGTTCTATAGCAGAAGCGAAAACGAAGATATTTCATTTGGAGAATTGTACCGGCACGTGGTACGCAACATTGATTCGCAGGATAATATATCAGACATTGGCGGGGATGTAACTTTTGCGCGCGTCATTATTCCTACTCCTGTCCTCAATACTTCTTCGTCGCCCTATGACGCATCTGGACTTAGTGCCTGCTGTACAATGGTAAAAGATATTCAGAGCGGTACTGTTTTATTTTCACAAAATGAATATATGAGCCGTCCGCTTGCAAGCATTACCAAATTGATGAGCGCTCTTGTCTTGCTCGAACATGATGTTGAATGGACAACATCTACCGTGGTTGTAGATGATGCCGTTGTTGATACGCATATGTATGCAGGGGATACCTATACGCTTGAACAGCTTTGGAATGCCGCGTATGTTGGTTCATCAAATAAAGCAGTTTTAACATTGGTTGATGCGACTGGCTGGACGCGCGAGCAATTTGTGGCCCGTATGAATGAAAAAGCCCAAGAAATTGGTCTAACCCAGACTGTATTTGTAGAGCCTACAGGATTAGATAGTGGAAATGTTTCAAACGCGTCAGATGTTGCTTTGTTGGTTCATGAAGCTTTGCAAAAATCAGAAATAGCCTCAGCTCTTCATGTAAAAGAATACACGTTGTACTCGCATGAACGAGATAACGAGCATCAGATGTGGAATACTGATTGGCTCTTGCTTGGGTGGGTCACTCATAATTTTGCTGATTTTAGAGGAGGCAAGACAGGTTTTATACCTTCGTCTGGATATAATTTTACTATGGAAGTGGCTGATGAGAATGGCCATGCGGTTGATGTGGTGGTATTAGGTTCACAAAGCAATGAATCTCGTTTTAATGAAGCTCGAGATTTGGCACAGTGGGCTTTTGATAATTATACGTGGAATTAATATACGTATGTTAGATACATCTATATGGTTTAGTGGCGTGTCGCATGAGTGGGCGACCTTTTTGCTTTCCATGTTGCCCTTGACTGAATTGCGTGCTTCATTGCCGATTGCACTTACCGTGTATAAACTTCCGGTGTGGGAGGCTTTCATTTTGACTGTATTGGGGAATATGGTGCCTGTTGCAGTATTACTCCTCATTATCCCAAAACTGCATACGTGGCTACTTCATCAACCACTCATTGGAAAGCTATTTAAACATAGGCTCGAAAAAGCTGAGCGTGTATTTTCTGGAAAATTTTCAAAATATGGAGCCATCGCCCTTGTTATTTTTGTAGGTATTCCTTTGCCTATGACGGGTGCATGGACAGGGTCTCTCATCGCATTTATTTTCAACATCCCATTTCGTAAATCCTTTCCGCTTATTTTTGCAGGCGTTGCATTAGCTGGTATTATTGTTACGCTCATTACGCTTTTTGCTTGGGAGGCTTTTCAATGGCTATGGTAATTATGCATAAGAAAAAGAAAACAAAATATGCTATAGGAGTATTTGTAACTATTTTAAATGATAAAAAAGAGATTTTGTATATTCATCGCGCAGACCGTGACTTATGGGAAACACCTGGTGGAGGGCTTGAGCCTGGTGAAACTCCCTACGATGCAGCCGTTCGAGAAGTAAAAGAAGAGACAGGATATGATATTGAGATAGATCGGCTTTCGGGAATATATATACGTCCTCACAACAATGGTATGGTGTTTAATTTTGTAGGCCATGTTATCGGGGGAAAATTAAAACTTCAAAAAGAAGAAGTAAATGATTGCAAGTGGTTTTCGTATGATGAATTACCCCGCAATACTTCGCCTTACAAAAAGGAGAGAATCGCGTATGTATTGTCGGGGGAGAATGAAGTTGAGTTTAAAGTCCAAGATGGACCGCCAGTGTCTGAGCTGCTACGTCAAAAACTAATATAAAAGATCCCGTACGTATAGGATCTTTTTAGTATATGGTAAGGAAAACAATTTCTGGCGGATTAAACAGTCGTGCTCGTGCACCTGTTTCGCCAGCGCCAGAGCTTATAAGAATATGTTGGGTATTGGGCAGTTCTTGCAGTCCTTTGTAATATCGTGTCGACAAGACAGAATCAGCACGACCTATCGGCCCCACAAAAGGCAACCTTATTTGTCCACCGTGTGTATGTCCAGAAAGCCATAGTGGCACATCATACGGATATGTCTCTGTAATAAATGAGGGGTTATGTACAACACCTATGACGGGGATATCTTTCTTTTCACGATTTTGTATTGTAGAGAAATCAAGTGTGTGGTTCCAATATTCATCGCCCCCAAATAGATAGAACGTCTGTTCCTCGACGGTGACAAGCTCTACTTGATTTACGAGATAAATAACCCCGATATCTTCCATTCTTTTTCTGGCTTCTTTGGAAATATCTGCTGCGCGATATTTTGGATCACTTACAGATTTACCTCCGCGAATGCCATATTCATGGTTGCCATGTATAGTATAGACAGGGTAATCTTTTGCAAGTTCGCGCAATGGTTCCAAGTAAATGAGTTCTGCGGGATTGTAGATATCATTGTCTATTTGATCACCTCCAAGGATGACCATGTCTGGATTGAGTGTTTTAATTTTTTCAATAATTTTTTTCATCCATTCAGTTTGTTTGTATATACCCATGTGGATGTCTGAAACAAAAGCAATTCTCACTGGTTTTTTAATTTGTTGTATATCCTGTGTATATTCCTTGACCACAAGTATACGAGGCTCGATAAAACTTCCCCAGATTAAAGTTAGTGTACAAGCAAATAGTAGAGACGAAAATATATATGTGATTTTTTTATGAGTATATTCCCAACTTTCTGGCCGCTTAAAACTACTATACAATAAAATAACCGCTGGAAAAGCAGTTATTATCATACCTATCGCAATAAGCAAGTCAAAAAATATGTTCATATATTAGTACCGAAGGAGGGACTTGAACCCTCATGGGGTTGCCCCCGACGGATTTTGAGTCCGTTGCGTCTACCAATTCCACCACTTCGGCTTTGCTTACTTTTTAAGATATGTTGTTGAGATCAAAAATGTTGTTGCGTCTACCCGCCTGCAATGCCTGAGCGTAGCGACGGCGGGCAGGCTAATTCCGCCACCCGAGCTTTTTAGACGAAAAGAAGTATATAAAATATTGTAGCCTATGTCAATATTTGATATACTGTATGTACATATTATCGTATGCCAAAAATTGTTTCTGTTGTCAATCAAAAAGGCGGAGTAGGGAAAACTACAACGGCGGTAAATCTTGCCGCTTTTCTTGCTGAACTGGGCAAGTTTGTCTTGCTTGTGGATATGGATCCACAGGGAAATGCTACAAGCGGTCTTGGCATTAATCGCGAACAGCTTACGCATGGCATTTATGAAGCATTGGCGCGTCAAAAAAGGATGCATGACGTGGTTGTAAATACGGGTCACGAAGGCTTGCGCATTGCCCCAGCCACCTCAAATCTTGCAGGTGCATCTGTCGAGCTTGTGGACGTCGAGCGTCGAGAATTTCAATTGCGTGATTTATTGAGCGAAGTAAGGCATGGATATGATTATATTATTATTGATTGTCCACCATCACTTGGTTTGCTCACCATAAATAGTCTGGTTGCTGCGGATGAATTACTAATTCCAGTTCAAGCTGAGTATTACGCGCTTGAAGGATTGGGACAGTTATTGCACACCATTGAGCTTGTCAAAACGCACATCCACCCAGACCTCAAGGTGTTGGGCGCAGTATTGACCATGTTTGACCAGCGGACACGGTTGTCGACCGAGGTCATGAATGAATTATATAAATATTTTCCCAATAATATATTTCGTTCCGTAATTCCGCGCACCGTACGTCTTGCCGAAGCGCCTAGTTTTGGAAAATCTATTGTTCATTATGAACCAAACGGCAAAGGTGCAAAAGCATATGAGCGGTTAGCAAGAGAAGTTATTGAAAGACACCAGATTTAATTATTAGTTTTGAATTCTAAATTTTGAAACAATTCGAAATTTAAAATTTGAAATTCTAAATTTTTTTATGGCTTTAGGCAAAGGACTCAATTCTCTTATTCCCCAGCAAAAAAAAGTTTTGCATATTATTCGCCATGAAACAGGTATAGCACAGCGACAAGATGATAAAATTTGGCATGTGCCAATTTCTGAGATCACGCCCAATGCACATCAGCCGCGTCAATATTTTGATCACCAGGGACTGGAAGATTTGGTGAGTTCGATAAAAGAACATGGAATTTTACAGCCTCTTATTGCAACAGAAAAAGAAGACGGAGGATATGAGCTTATTGCCGGAGAACGGCGTCTTCGTTCAGCACAAATCGCAGGGCTTGCAACTGTCCCTGTGTTGGTGCGTAGCGCAACAGAACAGCAGAAACTCGAATTAGCCCTTATTGAAAATGTTCAAAGACAGAATTTGAATCCGATAGAAGAGGCGTTTGCATATAGCCGGCTTATGGAAGAATTCAATCTGACTCAAGAACAGGTTGCACAGCGTGTTGGAAAAAGCAGACCTGCAGTAGCAAATACCATACGTTTGCTTGATTTGCCAGACGCAATACAAAAATCTTTGGCAGATGGCACACTGAGTGCTGGCAAGGCCAAAGCATTGCTTACACTCAAAAATTCAGAAGAACAGCTTGAAGTGTTCAAAAGTATGATGGGACAACAGATGAGTGTGCGTGATGTGGAACATTTGGTATCTCAAAAGCCAGAAACATCCCGTAAAGGATCAGTTCGAAGAGATCCAAATATTCGAGCACAAGAAGAAATGATTGAGGAACGCCTTGGTACACGCGTGAGCATTACCCAAAAAGGAGAAAAGGGGACTATTGTCATTGCATATCATTCTCGCGAAGAACTCAAACGGTTAGTTCAGGAACTAAGTTAGTCTAAGTTGACTAAGCTAATTTTAAAAAAATCTGTGTATTAAACACAGATTTTTATGATATGGCGTTTATGATTTTACTTAGGTAACGTAGGTACTTAGTAAACTTAGGGAGGAAATCATCCTTGTTTTTTCGGTAATACGGATTTGAATAATTTTGTAATAGACATACCTCCGCTTTTTTTCATTGCCGTTCGTATATGTATTTTGGCAGTATGAGTTTTTGCAATATTAATCCAGTCGTCGCTTGGTCCTTTTCTATTTTTGTCAGTTATTATCTCTACAACATCGCCATTGTTGAGCCCCGTATCTAGACTTACCATTTTGTCATTTACACGAGCAGCCACGCATTTATTTCCGACGTCCGAGTGTATGTGGTAGGCAAAATCAATAGGCGTGGCGTCTTCCGGCAAATCTATGACGTCGCCTTTTGGAGTAAATACAAATATCCGTGATTGAAGGAAATCCACCTTTATTTCTTCAAGATCAGACAGTTTGCTCAAGATTTCTTTTTGTATTTCTGCCAGTTCCTTTATCCATTTTATTTGTTTGGCAGGCATATGACTTCCATTCTCATCATAGTGCCAATGCGCGGCAATACCAAATTCAGCATTTTCATGCATGGATAATGTCCGTATTTGAAATTCTATAAGTTCGCCACTTTGATCAAACACCGTAGTGTGCAATGATTGATAACCGTTTGGTTTTGGTTGTGAAATATAGTCTTTTATTCTTCCTTTTACCGGTTTCCAACATGTATGTAAAATTCCCAGTGTGGCGTAACATTCAGCTAAATTATTTACGATAATACGTATAGCGACGATGTCGTATATTTTATTTATGTCATTTTCTTTGCGCAAAAGTTTCCGATACAGACTATACAGGCGTTTATCTCTTCCATGTATGGATATCGGATGTATACCTGCTTTTTCTAATTCTTGTTTTGTGCGTAGGATGAGTTGGGCAAAATATCCTTCTTTTCCTTTTAGTTTTTCATCGCGTTCATCTTTTATGCGTTCATATTCTTTGGGATATACATACTTAAATGACAGGTCTTCGAGTTGCCCTTTGATTTCATCCATGCCAAGGCGGTTGGCAATGGGAGCATAAATTTCTAGACTTTCTAATGCAATTCGATATCGTTTTTGGGGAGGTAGAGCATCAAGCGTAGTGAGATTGTGTATCCGGTCGGCAAATTTGATAATCATCACGCGGACATCCTCGGCCATGGCAATAAACATTTTACGTAAATTTTCTATGTAGCGTTCTACCCCGCGGTATTTTAATTTACCCAATTTAGTAATGCCTCGTACCATAGACGCCACTTCACCGCCAAAATTTTTTTCAATGTCGTCTAGTGTATATTTTGTGTCTTCTGGAACATCATGCAAAAGGGCGGCCACAACAATAATGGGATCTATGTGCATGTCAACGAGTATGTCTGCCGCAGCAAGTGGATGGATTATATAAGGTTCTCCTGATTTTCGCGTCTGTCCTTCATGCGCGTGCGCTGCAAAATCGTAGGCAAGTCTGACCAAATCTAAATCAGCCTTAGGGTCATAAGACTTAATTTTTTCAAGTAATTGCTCTATAGTGATGTTTTTTTGCGTAGCAGGCATATAATAATTAATTTGACGTCTTTATATTTGTATCATTTATTGGCTTATTTTGCAAGTTAATTTGCTGTATATCGACCAAAACCTTGACAAAAGGCTATATTTATGATATAATACTTTTGGTGATAATAAGGTAGAGGCCTAAACGCCGAAAGGAAACCCCAATCGTAAGGTTGGGGTTTTCTCTTTTTTTAGCTTATTTAACATTGATTATACTGTTTTTTAAGGATTACGCTGAGTATAATTAAGAACACTGTAGAATCCGACAAAATTAGTGTAATTAGTGTCTCTACGCTTGTCTTTTTTTGTTCAGCCTGCTATACTATTTTGCGTAGCGGGTAGAGAACCTTACTATCACCATAGGCATTGAGGTCACACTCTCCTGCTACATAAAAAACGCGCATCGTAATAATGGGCGTTTTTTTGTTGTGGAATTTGTTTTATTTACGACGCAGGCGAGAGGAAAGCAAAAGCGATTTTGCTTTTCCGAGCCGAGGAGTAACTATAGGATCAATACCTCGTGGCTTGCCAAGAAAATAGCTCTTCAATTAAGCTCGTAATACCTCGTTAGCTTGTTGTGAAGATCCTTTATTTCTTTTTTCTCCAGCGTTTTTTGCTCGGTTGTTCTATGAGAAGTTTAGTGCATTCCTCAAGCGTCAAATCTGCAGGAGCTTTGTCTTTTGGAATTTTTGTGTTAGTTTTGGTTGCCGTATCAGTAATGTATGGTCCATAGCGCCCATCACGAATTTCTACGGTTGAGTTTTCAAATTTTTTAATAGTAGCTTTTTCTTTCTTTTCTTTTTGTTCAGCAATAATCTCTCGAGCGCGCTGTAGTGTGATGGTGTAGGGGTCTTCACCTTTTATTGAAAAATATTTTTTTTCAATTTGTACATACGGTCCAAACCGTCCGGTGTTTGCAATAATGTCGTGTCCCTCCTCGTCTGTACCTAAAATACGGGGCAGTGTGAAGAGTATAAGCGCGTCCTCAAGCGTAATAGTTTCAACTGACTGTTCTTTTTTAAGTTTTGCAAATTGAGGTTTTTCTTCATCCTCAGCTTTGCCTTTTTGTACAAATGGCCCATAGCGTCCAATGCGAACAAAGATAGGTTTTCCGCTTTCTGGATCAGCACCAAGTTCGCGCATGCTTGCCGTGTCTTCTTTGGTGAGGTTGTCTGTTTTTTGAACAACATTTTCATGAAAAGGAGTATAAAATGTCGCAATAATTGGTTTCCAATCCTTTTCTCCTTCTGCAATAGCATCAAGATTACCTTCCATTTGTGCAGTAAATTGGTAATCTACAATGTTGCTAAAATGCTGGACTAACAAATCATTTACGAGAAATGCAATATCTTTTGGCCTAAGGCGTTTGTTGTCGTCGCGTTCTACGTATCCGCGGTCTTCAATTGTGGCAATGGTAGGCGCATAGGTAGAAGGGCGGCCAATGCCATATTCTTCAAGCGTTTTGACGAGTGTTGCGTCTGAATATCGAGCTGGTGGCTCGGTACTGTGTTGCTCGGGATTCAATTTCTCACATACAAGCGTTTCATCGATGTGAAGGGTAGGGAGAGTTTCTTCTTTTATCGTCTCAGGATAGAGGGCAAGCCATCCATTAAATGTGATACGTTGTCCTGTCGCACGAAATGAGTACGCATGATTGTTAGACTTTTGCGTGTTTATATCAATGTTTGTATTGAGCAAGCGTGCATCTGCCATTTGTGTTGCAACTGAGCGTTTCCAAATAAGCGTATACAATTTTAATTGTTGCGGATTGAGATATGGTGCAACTGCATCTGGGGTATTGTATACATCGGTTGGTCTGATTGCTTCATGCGCTTCTTGCGCGCCTTTTGATTTTGTCTTGAATGTTCTTTTTTCTAAAAATTTTTCACTAAAATTTTTCTTGATATAATCAGACGCACTATTTAAAAAATTATCAGACAAATTTACTGAATCAGTACGCATGTAGGTGATAAGACCAATAGAACCTTGTGATCCGAGCTCGACGCCTTCATACAATTGTTGCGCGAGTACCATGGTTTGTTTTGCCGAGTAGCCAAGTTTTTGGTTCGATTGTTGTTGGAGCGTTGATGTGGTAAATGGCGCAGAAGGACTGCGCTTTGTTTCTTTTTCGTCAATATTTTTGATATGGTAAGTCTCATCTTTCAGATCGTTTAAAATTTCATCCATCTGCTCTTTTGTTTTTATTTCTAGACGGTCAATCTTTTTGTCATCAATCGTATGTAATTTTCCAAGAATTTGGTTTTCTTTTTTTGATGAGGGGATAAAAATACCTTCTAAGGACCAATATTCTTGTGGTATAAATGCTTGGATTTCTCGTTCGCGTTCTACAATAATGCGAACAGCCACCGATTGCACGCGTCCGGCAGAAAGGCCTCGTGCTACTTTTTTCCATAAAAATGGAGAAAGCTCATATCCGACAAGCCTATCTAAGACGCGACGTGCCTGCTGTGCGTCGACTAATTTTTGATCAATATGGCGTGGGTGCTTCAGGGCATCTTCTATAGCAGATTTAGTAATTTCATGAAATGCAATGCGCTCTGCCTTTTCTGGCTTGATGTCAAATAGATAGGCAAGATGCCAGGAAATAGCTTCTCCCTCGCGGTCTTCGTCAGTTGCAAATATGATGGCGTCTGCTTTTTTGGCAAGCTGTTTGAGCTTGGTCACGTGCTTTGTCTTATCTTTACTTACCATATAGCTTGGTTCAAACGTCCCGCCTTCTATATCAATTCCCATTTTGCTTTTGGGCAAATCGCGTACATGGCCAAATGATGACTCTACAACAAAATCCTTACCAAGGAATTTGGAAATGGTTTTTGCTTTGGTAGGTGATTCGACGATGACTAATTTCATATGTAGTATTGAATGGTAAACAGCATAGTCTAAATTGACGAGGGTGTCAAATATGTAGTAAAATTAGATTTAATCATATTTAGCTATATTACATATGGCGACAGAGGAAGAAAAGAGAAGAGGGGGAGGAGATCATGATGCTCGTCGACAGTTTGTTGATTTTTGTAGAGAAAATGGTTTTCCGACCATAGCAGATTTGAGAATGGCATGGGTAGAATATTATGAAAAAACATGTGGCATGCCCATGTCACCGGTTCCTTTGGGTAATTTAAGAAGCAATCAGAAATTGACAGGGCATAGAGAGGAGGAATTTTTTAATGTTTATATAGGTAATAAATGGATAGCTATTCAATTGGTGGTTTTTTTGAGTGTAGATAGAAATACAAAGCAGCCAAAAATATTTTTTGAACCTTTACAAGAACCCTAGACATATAGAGTTTTGTAAATTTACTTCAGCCATGTTTGATTACCGACTTTTGTTTTGATTGAGATGTCATTTTATGTTATAATAAAATGGTTTTTAATACTATATATTTCCGTATGCAGAAAAAGTTTATCTTAGGCGCACTGGCTCTTGGAGTGCTATTGTTCCCTAGTAATTTTGTTTTGGCCGTAAGTCCGACGAATTGGCCAGCTTCTTCTAGCCTTAGTGATCGCATCACTCCAACCGCGCCTTATGAACCAAGTGGTATGGCGTGGAATAGTGTATCGGAAAAATTATTTACTATTAGTGATGGAGGGGTTTTGACAAAGATGAACAAAGATGGGGTAGTAGAAACAGAATGGAGAAATATAAAGAGAGAACCACCCAATGCTACGGCTAATGCAGATCTTGAAGCCCTGGTAATTACTGATCCACATAGTAATTTTATATATTTAGGTGAGGAAAATCCTGACTCAATCTCTCAGTTTGATTGGTCACGCGGAGTAAAAACAGGGAAATCATGGGATTTAAGTTATCATTTGAATACCCCTTCTAATTCCGGACTTGAAGGCGCGGCTTTTGTCCCAAATGCTTTTTTACCTTCCAGTGTTCCTGACAGTATTTACGGATCTGGCGGGTTATTTTATGTTGGCGTGCAAAGAGCGCCTACCCCTGGAGGAGCAACTACAACAGATGATGGCCTTATTTATGTTTTTGATCTTGATGTAAATCATACAGGTATTTTTACATCAAGAGGTTATATTACATTGAATGCAAATGGTTTCACGGGCTTGGCAAACTCAAACATTTCTGACATGTTCTTCAATGAAGATACCGGCACTCTTTTTATTTTGTATGATGACGGCGTAAATCTTTTGATAGAGGTCGATCCAAAAACTAATAAAGTTGTACGGGCGTATACGAATGTTCCGGGTGATGGACGTGAAGGATTTTTGATTAGACGAGATGAGATTGGCGGATCAATTATTTATATTGCGCATGACGCTTCTACCGCCACGTATATAAGCAAGCACACCGCCGTATATTATCAGGATTTAGATAATGACGGACTTGGTTCTCATGTTTCAAGCATGATAAGTACCTTGGCAGCGCCGACGGGCTATGTTGCTAATTCAAATGACGTGAATGACAACGATTTCGATAATGATGGCATCAGTATTGGTGTTGATTGTAATGATGCTAATAATACCGTTTTAGGACCGGTAAATTATTATATTGACGCTGATGGAGACGGAAAGGGATTTGGCCAAGCACGACAGTCATGTACTGTACTTGCGGGCCATGTTACCAATGTAGAAGATGTGGATGACAATGACTTTGATAATGATACGATTTCTTCTCTCATAGACTGTAATGACCGTGACTACAATATTCGTGGGCCACAATCATACTATCTTGATCTAGACGGCGATGGACTCGGATCTGGAGAAGCAGTACTGTCTTGCGCAGTAGTTTCTGGTCGTGTTACCAATTCTAGTGATCAAAATGATAATGACCACGATAATGATAATGTGAATACGGGTATTGATTGTGATGATAACAATAACACTGTTTTAGGTCCCATTAATTATTATCGTGATGCAGATGGCGATGGAAAAAGATTTGGTGAACCACAGATCATGTGTTCCGCTTCTGGTACGTATGTTCTCACTGCTTCAAGCGAACTGGACACAAATGATAATGATTATGACAATGACAATATTGACACAGCTTTAGATTGTAATGATCGTGATTTTGATGTTAAAGGTCCACAATTTTATTATGCAGATGTTGATGGAGATGGATTGGGTTTTGGATCAGCGCGACAGTCCTGCATGGTAGTTCCTGGTTATGTTACGAACGTCGATGATAGAAATGACAATGATTTTGATAATGACAATGTTAATACTGGCACAGATTGCAATGATAATAATCCTGCTATTTTGGGACCGATTAACTATTATCAAGATGTAGATGGTGATGGTAGGGGATCTGATACATTACAGCAGTCATGCACGTTGGTTGAAGGTTTCGTAATCAATTCTGATGATGTTAATGACCATGATTATGATAACGATAATGTGGAAATGAGTGTTGATTGCGATGATCATGACGTGGCTGTTTTAGGCCCTGTTACTTATTATCGGGATTATGATCAGGATGGGCTGGGCTCGATACATGATATCATGGAAATATGTTCAGAGGTACCTTTGGATGGATTTGTCACAAATCATGATGATGCAAATGATTTTGACAAGGATAATGACGCTGTTGTTGATTCAGTAGACAATTGTCTAGAAATATATAACCCTGATCAAAATGATACTGACCAAGATGGAATAGGGGACGCGTGCGATGAACACGCGTATGATCGTGATAATGATGGAGTAGATGCTAGCGCTGATTGTGATGATTATAATCCACAAATTTCAACACCTGTCATATATTATCATGATTTAGATTACGATGGCTTGGGTAATCCAAACGACACGCTGACTTTGTGTTCGGCACATACACCTGCGGGATACGTAACCAATAGTAATGATCATAATGACAATGATGCTGACAACGATGGTGCCTCTGCGTCTACAGACTGTAATGATCACGATCCTAATGTATATCAGCTAAAGAATTTTTATGAAGATAGAGATGACGATGGGCTCGGAAGTAAAATTGTTTTAACCTCTGTATGCAGTAATTCTGCACCAGCTGGTTACGTAAATAATAATTTAGATTTTGATGATGAAATTCCGGCGCGAGGAATAGAGATTAAAGGCGATAAAAGAGATAATGACGGAGACAAATATGTAGATGAAGTCAATACCATAAGCCAGAACGGTACACATCCTTTTTTATTTAAATTGGATCCGTTTGATGTACAGTTGGCCAAACGTTATATGGTATCAGTTACACCTACATGGTTTGGCAAAGTCCAGGTAACGTATAGTGACCACGCAGTGTATGAGTACAGTATTTTCAGTTGGTTTATTGGTTCTCTTCGTGTAGAGCACTATAATAACTCCGCAGTTTTGAAAGTAACGAAAGTTAGAAATGGGGAATACGTATATATAAATGGATATACGGGAGCTCGAATAATGCTTCCGTAGTCCTATCCATTTGTTTGACCTCGTAGTTCTCCACTTACAAATATTGATCCAGTAGCCAAGATGATATCATGTGTCTTGGCTATTTTTTTTGTCCACAATAATGCTTTAGATGGTTCGAGGAAGAGTTTAATTTTTGATTTTGGAAGTAATTTTTTAAATTGCCTAGCAACAAGTTGTAGGTCTGCGACTTTACGAAATGGATTTGTTGTGTTGCGTGTCACCGCAATTGATTTTGGTTTGACAGTGGCAAGTTGTTTAACCATGTTGGGAATGTTTTTGTCACCAGAGAAGCCGACGACCAGATGGATATTTTTTGACCCCCTCTCGCCTCCCCCTAGGGGGAGGATATTTTTTTGTTTTTGCAATGTTTTTGTAGTCTCAACAGTCGTCCTCATCTTGTCTGGATTGTGTGCGCCGTCAAGGATGACGAGAGGATTGTGAGAAACGATTTCCATACGAAGAGGCTGTTTGACTTGTGAGAGTCCGCGCTTGATAGCATGTTGCGGAATATGAAGATGTTTGGCAATTTCGATACATAATATTGAATTTTGTATTTGATGCGTACCTATTGTGGGCAGGTGATATATGGCATCTTTGTATGTAAAGTTGGTTCCAGATATTGGGATATTATGATATTTTGATATTGTGATATTGGGATATTTAATATCATTTAATATCCTAATATCTTTAATATTTAATATTTTTTTTGCTTCCCGAGTTAATACATTGATAATCCTCTTATCTTTTTCAGTAGAAAAAAATGTACACCCACGTTTTATGATGCCAGCTTTTTCGTATGCAATTTCTGATTTATTATTACCAATAAGCCCGACATGGTCTAACCCTATATTTGTAATAACAGCGATATCTTTCCACGGAATAATATTACTTGCATCATAACGTCCTCCGCAGGCAACTTCTAAAACTGCCCATTTGACATTATGTTTTGCAAAATACAAAAAACCGATTGCTTCAGTGATTTCAAAGAAGGACAGCGCATCATAGGGAGTAGTTGCCGTGTATTCATCAAGTTTTGGCTTGATATATTCCACTAATTGGACAAACTCTTTTTTTGTCATAAATTTGTTCCCAATTTTCCATCGCTCAGTGATAATAGTAGGATGAGGGGAGTAGGTCGAGCCTACCTTTTTCCCGCTTGCATGAAGTATAGAATGCATATAGGCAGTCACCGATCCTTTGCCGCTTGTGCCGGTTACGTGAATATAGTGTGGAATTTTGCGTTCGGGGTTCCCTAAAATATCCAAGAAAAACTGGAGGCGCTTAAGATACCATCCGCAGTGGCGAGGGTCGGCCATGTATTCTTTGCGCGGAAGATTGTTGAGAGAGAGGATGTAATTGTATGCTTGGTCAAATGTCATAGTAACAGGAAAACTCCCCTAGAAGGGGAGGCGAGGTGGGGTCTTAATTTTAGAAGACCCCCTCTGGCTCCCCCTTGTAGGGGGAGGGAAAATTATTTTGTATGTAAGCTGAATTTTGGTTGGAGTTTGAGGAAGGGGAGTTTGATATTTGTCTTTTCATTGATGGTACGTAAGACAAAGTTGAAGAGCAAAAATGTAAGCATGATACCTATTGACATGAGTCCGCGTTCTTTCCAAACTATTGGGATGAGACTAATCCATATGCCTGCTTTCATGTTAAACACCCAAATCCATAGAGCGCCGCCAACCGCATGCGCAGTAAACGTCGTGCCGAGCGCACGAGCAAATATATGTGAATCATGAAAAAAATATGCCACGATAGGGATAAACCAATAGAGCGCATAGGTCCATGCAATACGTCCCTCTGGGTGCATCCAAAATGCAATCATACAGAGGATGGGAACGGCGAGTATTGATTTTGACTTGCGAGCAAAATAGAGAACTGAAAAAAGGACTGGAAAAAATCGAATAGCGGTAGCGGCGTCAATAGTAAATCCATGCCATGCCCAGTTTGTGAGCTGCATTGCTATGACCGTAATAAGCCCCCATACTGATCCGACAAATCCGCCTACGATAGGTCCGTAAAAATCGAATAAACTAAATTTAACACTGGAGCCAATGATTTGTGAAAAAGGAACTTGCATGGCGAGAAAGCCGAGGAAGATGAACAGCGTGAGGACAATGGACTGTTTGATTCGTATAGGTGAGAACATAGGAATAAAATATAAAATTGAAGAATCAAGATTCCGTCTTCGTCCCGACCAAGGCGGGACTACGCCGGATAAATTTACGATAAAGATTAATTTTGACTTTATAACATATTTGAAAATTGAAAATTTGTAAATTGAGATTTATCGAGCTAAGACATACATCATCCCACCTACATTGCGCACTTTACCTTTCATTTCCATGAGTGTCAGTGTGCTATTTACTGTTTGACTATTTAATCCTGACTTTTTGATGAGTTCATCCACGTGGATGGGTTCTTTTGATACATGAGCGAGGATATGAGCTTCGCTCGGGGAATCAGGCAAAACTTCTGTATTAGTAACATATTGTGAGATATTCTGCAAGTTCAAAGCATCTAGGATATCTTGCACAGATGTCACCGCACGCGCTCCCATCTTTATCAAATTATTTGGACCCTTTGCAGTTCGCGAGGTGATGTTTTGGGGTATGGCAAAAACTTCTCGTCCACTATCTAGTGCAACTTGAGCTGTAATAAGCGCGCCAGACTGTTCTCCGGCCTCAATAACGAGAGTACCCAAGGACATCCCCGCAATAATACGATTTCTTCTAGGAAATGTAAATGTACTTGGCTGTGTGCCTGGTGGGTATTCAGATATAATTGCCCCACCACGCTCTATAATCGTCTGTGCGAGCTCTCTGTGAGCTACAGGGTATATGTGGTCGTCGTCTATACCCGAACCGAGTATACCTATTGTCGTACCTTGATTTTTGATCGTTACAGCATGGGCAATACTATCTATGCCAAAAGCAAGTCCGCTGATAATTACAATACCTTGGCGTGCTAATTCGCCGACTATCTCTTCAGTAACTTGTTTGCCGTAGGGAGTATATTTGCGCGTTCCTACAACGGCCAGATTGAAGGCATCAGTTTTTAATTTTCCGCGGACAAATAAACAAAATGGCGGGTCATATATTTGTTTTAAGAGTTCAGGATATTCTGAGTCTTCGTTGGTAACACAATGAATATGTTCTTTTTGGAGATGTTCTTCAATTTTATTTTGGTCGATATGTTCTCTCCATACAAGAAATTCATGAACTAATTGATCATCCCATCTAGTTTTTTTTAGTTCATCAAATTCTGCTCTCCATACGTTTTCAATAGATGAAAAAACACCGAGTAGATCTCGGTATCGTTTGACAGTAATTTTGGGGAAGTGAGCGAGGAGAATTTCTTTGTTCATGATATTACGTAGCACGTAACACATAACATATAACACATAACACATAACACATAACATCAGATTCGACGTTCTCTGTGATTTCGTCAATGTGATACGTGATATGTGTTATGTGATAGGTTAAACTATAGGAGACTCATAATATTTTGGATCGCATTGTCTATTGTTTGCTCTACTTTTTTCTTTTCAAACATGCTAAATTTTCCCAATACAAATTTTGGTACGTCTTTTCTCATTCTTTTTTCATCTTCTGGTGCAATGCCAACACGTACGCGCATAAAATTTTTACTGCCAATGTGTTCGATAACTGATTTTATGCCATTATGCCCTGCGTCTCCGCGGTCTTTTTGAATTTTTATTTCGCCCAGTTTAATGTCTTTATCATCATGTACAATGACAAGATCATCATGAGAAAGCTGATAAAAATGCGCAATGAGCTGGATTGTTTCTCCTGATGCATTCATGAATGTCAATGGCTTTGCTAAAATTATTTTTTCGCCATGCATAGTGCATCCCGCAACGTACGCATTAAATTTTTTGCTTAATTCCCATGTGTTTATACTATATTCTGAAAGTGCATCATGTAAGGCGTCAAGTATCATAAAACCGACGTTGTGGCGCGTCTTTTCATATTGCTTGCCTGGGTTTCCGAGACCGACGATGAGTTTCATATAATTAGTTGATAGCCAATAGTTCATAGCCAATAGAATGGACAATGTTCAATACTATGAGCTACTGGCTATTGGCTATGAACTTGTAATTATTTTTTCATCTTAGTCACTTTGATGACAATTGGAGTTGCCAAAAAGTTGAATTCTTCTCGAAGTTTGTGCTCCAAATATTTGAAGTATGATCCATGTACTGAAGTTCGTGGTTTTAAAAATAACTCGAACACAGGAGGATTTGAATTGATTTGTTTTATTCCCCAAATGACGGGGATACTTTTGCCTTTTCCCTTGGTAGGCCTATGTGTTTTCATGGCGCGTTTTAGGAAGTCATCCAATTTGTCTGTGGGAATTTCAGTTGTACGGGCCTGCGCAATTTGGACGATCAATGGAAATATCTGTTGAACACGATATGCCGTCTTGCCACTTACAAATAAAATAGGTGCAAAATCGAGATGGGGGAAATGGGCATACGTCATTGCCTTTACTTGGTTGCGGTACGCGTCGCTATTATCTTCGGTCAGATCCCATTTGTTGATAAGAATTATAACACTTTTGCTTCTGCGTTCAATAAGTCCGCCAAGCTGCATATCTTGGGAAGAGAATGGTTGGCTCCCATCAAGCACAAGTAAAATAATATCTGATTTTTCAATATTTTGGATACTTTTTTTAATTCCCTGTTCTTCAAGCATACCGCTCACATGTGCTTTTCTACGAATGCCTGCCGTGTCGACAAATGTAATAGTATATTTTTTCTTGCCTTCGGTATATTCCACTTGCGTATCAAATGGTTCACGGGTTGTGTGTGCAATATCACTTACAATAACTTTCTCGAGACCAACAATTTTGTTGAAGAGCGATGATTTTCCTACATTTGGTTTGCCAAACATAGACACGCGCACATCGGTTGTCAATGCTTTGTTAGTTTGCTTAGGCCGTTTGCCGAGCTTCCGTAGTTCTTTGTACACATAATCAAGCAGGTCACCCACACCACTTCCGTTTGTCGCTGAGATATATAATGGCTGGCCCAACCCCAGAGACAAAAATTCTTCTGCATGAAGCTTATTTTCAATTCGTTTGCTGTCTATTTTGTTTGCTACGGGTATAATTTTTTTTGTTGCTCGATATTTTTTTAATAATGTTCGGGCAAGTTCTTTTTCTTGGGGGAGAATGCCTACTTGCGCGTCGAAAACCATAAGAATGATGTCTGCGCGTTTGAGAGCACCTTCGGACTGTTCTACAATTTCTTTGGAAAATCGTTCATTTTCGAGATTATCTATCCCCCCCGTGTCTATCGTATGGATATACACGCCTCTCCATAATATATCGCCTTCATTTACGGTGCGTGTTGTGCCGGGTATTATCGATACAAGCGCCTTGTGTTCTTCTACTAGTTTATTGAAGAGTGTTGATTTACCTACGTTTGCACGCCCAACAAGAGTAATAATGGGGAGGTTTGTTTCCTGGGCTTGTCTGTTTTCTGAATCCATAATAATTCACTTAAGCACTTTAGCACTTGAGCACCAAAGCACGGCTAACTGTTTTATTTAAAATATTTTTTGTATGAACGGATTTCATCATTCGACAAAATCATCCCCCACAATTACCAATATATCAGTGCTGGTGGCTGTTGGTATTATCCCTTCTGGAGGGGTTTGTTTTATAGGTATGTGCAGAGAATTTTGCAGAGCCTGCATTACTTCAAGCGATTCATTGTCTGAGATTTTATAAATACCGCTTATAGTAATCGGTTTATAGGCTGGGTCTGTATTTCCAACCGCGTCAACATAGAAGTTTGCTTCAGTAAGCTGCTGTTTTAGCCGGGCCGCAGTTCCTGCCCTCCATGTACCATTTTGAACTTCGACCACTGCAGTATCGTAGCGTGGTTTTTCTTGTTCAGGCGTTGTGTCTTTTTTTGTTAATTCATTATTTTCAAAAATAGTACTGATTGCTTGTTGTATTTCATTAAAATTTCCTGTCTTTGGCGTCAATAAAAAGCCTGCGGTAGGATGGTTGCTACTTATGAGAAATCCATTTGTTGCATTATCCAATACGAGCGTCTTTACGTTGTCGGTGTTTATCGATCGAGCCATGCGCACGAGTCCGACGATTGCATCAAAATTCATATTTGTCGTCATATGCCGTTCGAGCGAATCCATAATTTTTTTGATGCGGACCGGGTTGGTAAGCGTGGAAAATGACAAAACTTTTTCTTTAAGCGCGAGAATAACTTTTTGTTGACGTCTAGCGCGCGCGAAGTCTGACCCCTCGCCGTTATTGCCATGCCGAGAACGTACAAAATTTAAAGCTATCTTTCCGTCCATGGTTTGCGGTCCTTGTTTGAACGATATTGTCTGGTATTGATCGCGTGGTGCGGGGAACATATAATCAGTAAATGCTTTATCAACGTTTACGCGAATCCCGCCGACTTCATTTATGATTTCTTCAAAAGCGGCAAAATCCATGCGTATATAATAGGGGATATCCATGTCAAATGCATCAGCTACAACTTGCGTCGCAAATGCCCCACCCCAATTTTCTTTTTCCATCTCTCCAAATGCGTTGGCGTGGTTTATTTTTCGTGTTCCATATCCAGGGATGGCAACACCTAAATCTCGAGGTATTGAAATAAGGGCAACTTCATTGGTAGATGGCTTGATGCTTGCAATCATCATAGTGTCAGTAAGGTATGGCCCATCGTGGCCTGGCCCACCCATGCCAAGTAGCAGTATATTGATCCGATCATTTTTTGCGCCTTCAAGTTTCACTTCTTTTTTGAAGACTAAATAGGACAATTTTTTCAGAAATCCTTCGGGCTGTTTTGGTTCAAGCGTTACCGGGTCATAATCAAGAGGATCGAGATCTGGTTGTTTTTGATTTGCCGCATATCCAATACCGCCGGCAATAATAAGCCCAATAAGCATCAACACAAAAATCCACCGGCCGGAGCGTCTCCGTTTGGGAGGTTCTGGTTCTGGGTTTTCATGAAGAAAATTAATATGACGGATTTCTGTTGGATCCATATGTATTTATTTTCTTGTTGATTATACAGCAAAAAAACGCAAAATGCAACCAATCATCGGTAATTATTCTAATTATCCTGATTGACCTAATTATTCTAAAAAATTTTTAATTTTTAAAATAAAACAAACTATAATTTGTCCAGCATAATTTAGTATAATTAGAATAATTATCAAAACATCAGGACAAGCTGACAATTTAAAAACCCTCTATATTAGAGGGTTATAGGCGAAGGTGTTAATGTATTTGCCATTTGCGTCCGATCATATCACTTATGGGTTCTTCTTCTTTTTCCAGGTCTTCTTCGAGAAATTCTTTCAATGTCGCGCGAATTTCATTTGGATCCATGTCCATAAGTGGTACGCGCAATTTGGGGCGGCTTACGTTTCGGGTTTCGATAAACAATGTTTTGACATCTGGAGGATTGTAGAAGAGATAAAACGAATCAAGCTCTATATATGAGTAAAAGCGGTTATTTACCACGACTCCCATCTCAGTGATTTTGAATGGTATGACAATGGGTTGTTGGTGTGATTGTAGGAAGAGAATTATGGCAAACAATATGATAATCAAGGCAAACAAAAAGTTGTTGCTTAAAATAGCATACAATACCATAGATCCTCCGAGGACAAACATAATAATATACCATGCTTTGTTTCTCTGGTATTGCTCGTATTCGGGTATGCTCCATTCATGAAGTACCTCGCCGATGATAATATCTGGTGAGATTTGTTTTGGCATATACGGCTAGTATAGCACATTTGGTAAACGGGTTCAAATTTTATATATAGAATCTATGGAATTTGTTTAGCAAATCCTCTAGTTTGTCTGTTGTTTAAGCAATATTTTTTTATTCGGATTTTTCAAAATAATACATAAAAACCCGTCGCGGCGGGTTTTTATGTATTATTTTGTGGGGACGTACCATTTATGCGTCTGTGTGTATGTATACATTAGTCCCCAAAGGTGTGCGCCCGCCAGGAATCGAACCTGGATTTTCGGCTTCGCAGGCCAATGTCCTATCCGTTGAACGACGAGCGCTTGATGAAAACGTAAGAAGTATATACAAAAAAGTAAAGAAAGTCAATAATATGGCCTTGATTTTGAATTTTTTCCGTGATATAGTGTTGCTGGCAAAGGATGATTAGCTCAGTTGGTTAGAGCGCTGCATTCACATTGCAGAGGTCACTGGTTCGAAACCAGTATCATCCACTCTTTGATATTAAACCTCCTCACATAGGAGGTTTTGTGTTAGAATAAAGCCATGAATTTGACTACCCCTATTACACAATTAAACCGCGTGGGGAAAATCCTTGCAACGCGGCTAAAACATCTCGGTGTGGAAACAGTCGAGGATCTTTTGTTTTATTTTCCTTTTCGCTATGAAGATTACAGTTCCGTTGTTTCAATTAAAGATTTGCAAGAGGGGATGGATGTTACGATACAAGGAAAAATTGAACTTATCTCAAATAAACGAAGTCCGCGGAAACGGAAAATGATAACTGAAGCTTTAGTTGCCGATGATTCAGGGCAATTACGAATTATTTGGTTTGGTCAGCCGTTTATTGCGAAAGCCCTGCATGTGGGTGATAGTGTGTATTTATCTGGGAAAGTAAAGTCAGATATGTTTGGGTTAGAGATGGTTTCTCCTGGATATGAAAAGGTGAAGCAGAGACCTTACCCTGACCCTCTCCTACAAGGAGAGGGAACGCTCTTGAGTACGCACACAGCTCGAATAGTGCCGATGTATTCATTGACAACCGGTATAACGCACAAGCAGATTAGATTTTTGATGAGCCAGATTATTGAGGTTAGAAATGAAATAAAGGAATGGTTGCCCGATGACTTATTGGAGCAGGCAGATATTATGCCGTTGCAAGAGGCCTTGAAAGCAATACATTTTCCTGAAAGCCAAGATGAATTGAAATACGCGCAAAGACGGCTTAAGTTTGATGAACTATTTGTCATGCAACTTCGTGCTGAAATGATACGCCAAAGTATAAAAAGATCTGTTGCTCCTCAACTTTCATTTCAAGAAGACGCCATTAAAGAATTTGTACATTCGCTTCCTTTTGCACTCACGAAAGATCAAAAAGTTTCAGCATGGGAAATTTTGCAAGATTTGGAAAAGAAAGAGCCGATGAATCGTTTGCTAGAAGGGGACGTTGGGTCTGGTAAAACAGTTGTGGCGGCAATGGCGCTCTATAATACCGCACTTAATGGATATCAGGGAGTCATCATGGCGCCGACAGAGATTTTGGCGGTGCAACATTATGAGTCGCTTGTGAAGTTGTTGGGAGATAAAGTTAGGTTGGGGATTCAAACGCGTAATGAATTTCGAATTTCGAATTTCGAATTTCGAAACAATTCTAAAATTTCTCAAAAAAAAGAAATGATAGACCAAATCGCAAAAGGAGAGGTTGATGTTATTGTGGGGACGCATGCCTTACTTACCGAAGATGTGCAGTTTAAGAATTTGGGTTTGGTGATTGTGGACGAACAGCACCGGTTCGGGGTAGAGCAGAGGAAGATTTTAAAAGAGAAAAGTATTTCTTCGGCGGCGCAACTCACCCCCGGCCCCTCTCTTACGAAGAGAGGGGAGGACGACAGACTTTCACCCCATTTCCTTTCAATGACTGCGACACCTATCCCACGTTCGTTTGCTCTGACTTTGTATGGTGATTTGGATTTGTCTATTATCCGTGAAATGCCAAAAGATAGAAAGCCAGTGATGACACGGCTCGTAGATCCACACAATCGAGACAAGGCGTATGCGTTTATACGCGAACAAGTGAAGCGTAGAAAGCAAGTATTTGTTGTATGCCCACTAATAGAAGAAATAAATTCCAAGAGACAAGATACAAATAAAATTCCAATTACCAATTACCAATTACCAATTACATTTGAAAAAAAGAGTGTACTCGCAGAATATGAGAAATTATCTAAGAATGTTTTTCCTGATCTAAGAATTGGGTATTTACATGGAAAAATGAAATCACAAGAAAAAGATGAGACCATGAAAAAATTTGCAGCAGGGGAGTTAGACATTTTAGTTTCTACGTCAGTTGTGGAAGTTGGCGTAAATATTCCCAATGCAAGTGTGATGATGATAGAAGGTGCTGAGAGGTTTGGTTTGGCTCAGTTACATCAGTTTAGAGGACGAGTCGGCAGAAGTTTTCACCAGTCGTATTGTTTTTTGTTTACTGACAGTGACACAGACAAAGTAAAAGAACGATTATCGTATTTTGAAAAAACAACTGATGGATTCAAAGTGGCAGAGTATGATCTAGACCAACGTGGGCCTGGAGAAGTGTATGGCACAGCACAGAGTGGTATGATGAATTTCAAATTAGCCACGCTCAAAGATCATGACTTGATTAAACTAGCGCGAGATATGGCAAGAGGTATTGATTTTGGAGAGTATCCAAGTTTGAGAGAGAAAGTGGAGGAGTGGGAAACGAGTGTTCATCTTGAATAAAAAATAATAATATATTGAATATATGACTTTGGAATATTCTCAACATAGCAGAGCACGCATTGCAAACTTTGAATTAGGAGATAGAGTTGGTGGGCATAAAAAAAAGATTGAAGATTATTTTTCCAACCATCCTGAGTTGAGAGATGCCCATACTCTTGATTTACCCCCAGAAGCTGTATCATTGCTCGTGCCCGATGCAGTCAAAGCAGGACAATTTGAACTTAGGATAGGGCCGGATAAGACATCACGCTCACTGCATTTTGCTGTTGTAGATAAGAGGGTACGTTATGATAGAACTTCAGCACGGACAAAATTGCATTTTGAAGAAAGTAGAGATGTTACTGATTTATTTTTGGATGAAGAACAAAAAATGCCGGTATTGTATGTACAACTTGGCAAGCTGAATAAAGACCAAAAGGCTCTGGTCTTAGAGACTATTGACATCAATGCAGATTATCACGGCAAAGGTTTGGGGTCAGAATGTAAAGAAAGGCTTATTGCATTGGCACAGATGCTCGGGTTTGATTATATTGTGGCAGAGGCATTTTCTCAAGGATCATTTGATTTTTTTGTGAAAGAGGAAGGCGGAAACAATTTTACCGAATTAAAAGATGCTCGAATTAAACAGATGATGAAAGAACAGGGAATATGGGATCCTAAAGATAAGAGAAAATTGGTTATCAAGCGATTGGACTGACATAGAACATACATAGAATAAGACTGGGTTTTGCCCAGTTTTTTTGTGTTGATTGACTTTTTCACTTTTTTTATGTATTATGTTGTCATCTCGTGCGAGGCCATACCCGATTGGGTCGGGCAGGCGGCCTTGCGCAAATCCCTGAGGGAGTTTACTCGTGAAGATTCTGGAAGAGCACATCGAAGTTCGAGGCGATCGTGGCGTGCGTGGGCACATCGTGGGTGTGAACACGGAACTGGACATCCGTGTTCGCTTCAAGCCGGTCGGCTCGGAGAACACCTACGATGTCGCGTTCTCGGGCGTTCAGTCCGGGATCGGCTCGAACGACTATCGCGCTCTGATGCAGGCGCGAAACCGCGCCTGACCTCGCCGGGCCTCTAGGCCCGGACTCTCTGCCCTTCCGGCTCCCACCGCCACAGCCGGGCAAGTCGCGAGTGGTCTCGTTCTTTACACCAGTACTTCTCCACAGAAGACCGCCCACGACTCGCTGTATTCCTCATTACATTCCGAGGAACAAAGTGACGAGGAATCTTTCCTAAGACATGTGTCTTTGAAATAATAACTTTAGAAATAAATAAAGTTATTAGTAAGAAAGATCCCTCTCTCACTACGTTCGCTCGGGATGACCAAATGGGAGATAGAGCGAGGAGGATTTTTGGGCGGTTTTTTGTTTATAAAAAGAAACACCTGTAAAGGGTGTTTTTTGTTTGAAGGTGACTGAGCAACCCACCCTCTGGCTCCCTCCCTTAAAAAGGGAGGGAGAACGTTGTAGAGAAGTTTTGTGTTCGCTGATGGTTACTCTTCCTTTTTTAAGGGAAGAGGACAGGTGATGGGTTGTAATTCGTCACCACTTACGTATGCTTTATCAACTCTGCAATATTTTTCACATCAATCAATGTTAATGTGTTTTTGTGTTGTTCTGTTGTTTTGCTGAAATGGCTTATCACTCTTTTCATTCCCAATCCCATACTTTCTTTTATTCTTTTTTCAGTCTGACCTACAGTACGCACTTCTCCGCCAAGACCAACTTCGCCAAACACAACTAAATCTTTACCCAGTGCTTTGTCTTTGTATGAGCTTGCTATTGCAAGACACACAGCGAGGTCTGCGGCAGGTTCAGATGTTTTTATTCCTCCGACCACGTTTAAATAAATATCGTATTGCGCGAGATTAAGACCTGCGCGTTTTTGCAATATTGCAGTTAGTACATGTAAGCGATTCAAGTCGAATCCACTTGCTTTGCGTACTGGATAACCAAACGATGTCTTATTTACAAGCGCCTGTATTTCGACCAACAGGGGACGTGTACCTTCCAACAAACACGTAACGACAGAGCCAGGCATATTTTCTCCGCGTTCTTGCAAAAAACTTGCAGATGGATTTTCAACTGGCTTAAGACCTGCCCCAGTCATTTCAAAAATACCCACTTCATCAGTTGCGCCAAATCTGTTTTTTGCGGTACGTAAAATTCTATAGTTATGATAACGGTCGCCCTCGAGATAAAGGACAGTGTCTACCAAATGTTCCAGTGTTTTTGGACCTGCAACTTCGCCATCTTTGGTTACGTGGCCTATGAGTACAATTGGTGTTCGGGTGCTTTTCGCACATTCGAGAAGTTTTATGGTGCATGCTTTTATTTGCGTTACGTTTCCCGGTTCGCCCTCGACTTCGTCTGAGTAGATAGTTTGGATCGAATCGATGATAGCAAGATGGTAGTCCATAGACGCAGCATGCTGGGTTTTTACATTTTTTATAGTAGCGCAGATTGAGTCGATATTGGTTTCGTTGGCCAGCTCAAGAGACGCAAAATTTTGCGTCTTTACCTCGAGACGATCTGCACGAAGTTTGATTTGTTCAACTGATTCTTCGCCTGAAATGTATAGAGCAGGGGAGATGGACAGCGCGAGTTGGAGTGCAAGAGTTGATTTGCCAATGCCAGGTTCGCCACCAAGTAATGTCAGACTGCCAGGGACAATTCCACCACCGAGTACACGGTCGAGTTCAGAAATGTTTGTCTTAGTTCGTTGTGTATTATTACCTTTTATTTCATCAAGTGTTTTAGTTTGTACTGGCTTATATTCTCCTACTATTTTTGTATTTTTGTCTATGTATTTTGTTTCTTGCTCAATTGTTCCCCATTTTCCGCAATCCAAACAACGTCCCGTCCATTTACTAAATTGGGCGCCACAGTTGGAACAGGTGAATATAATATTATTTTTTACCATATAACTGAGAACCAATCAAAATGATTTTTTATTAGCGAGCAGTAATAAAATCAGAGGGTTTGCCGTGCAACGGACATAGGAGGCCATCATTCGCTGCATTGCTAAACATATCAGTTACACCCAAGTCAACAAGCTGTTGTCCAGTTTTTCTGGTAAATTCATATTTTCTTCCTGCACGTTGTATGACTTCTTGTTTTTGTTGTGCATCGCATTTTTTTCCGTTGCTTAATCCCAAAAGCGATTCGCATCTTGGACCCCAATATTTTACAAGTTCTTGCCTAATATATTCTCCTCCTTTGCAGGCTTGTCCCTCTGAGACAATGTGCTTCAAAGCACCGGGTCCGCTATTTAAACCTACATGCAACAATGTCCCTGCGTCAAGCGCTGAAATATTGCCTCCGCAGTATTTTTTTATGGTATTTGTTGATTTTTCGAGCATTTTTACTCCTACTGCAGAATTTATCCATGGATTTCTGATATCATCACACAGGGTAAGCCATTGGCTATATTCCTTAAGTCCTGATTTACAGTTAGTTGAGTTTGTCTGGAATAATCCAAAATAGTTTGCTCCTTTTTTATTTTGTATATTTGGGTCTAACCCCGATGCGTTCAATGATATTACTTTTGCCACTCGGTAATCTATATTAAAACAATTGCTAAATGATTTAAATATCCGGTCAAATTCAGTATTTGACATAGATTTGTTTCCTTGCATATTTATTTCTCTGTCACCTCCAAGTATAAGTTCATTAAACGTATCTTGATTTACATATAATATTTTCAGATTTTTGAATTGTACTAAATATGGGTTGATCGTATAGAGAATTATATATGATAACAAGGCAATCACAAGCCCGGTGATCGCGTTGATAATTTTTTTCTGAGCGCCCTGCCTACCTTCCTGAGTTTTCCCGCCGAGTATCATGCCCGTGCCGGCATCTATAAGGTAATATACCGCCAAAATTCCCGCCGCAATCATGCCGTATTTGTAAACCGCAGTTAGGTATTCTCCTATGAAAGGAATGTTTAAATATGATTTGCCGTTCTCACTGGTTACCATGCTTGCTACATCTATCTCGCTAAATTTGAGACCCGGGATTGCTATTTTCGGATTTGGCTTTCGAAGTACGTCCTCAAGTTCTTGGGTAAACATTTGAACGTATGCTTCTGGATTGGTGAGTGCTTCCATGAATCCCGCGTCACTTTTTTGTCCAGTTGGGTCTATCATGTGGTTAGTTGAGAGTTGTTTGCAATAATATACATTGTGTGTCACATCATCATCATCGTCACTGCATACCCAGTTACTAACTTTGTCAGTGGGATCACTGCCTCCATATTGGTCAAAACAATGTTGTGCAGTCTGACAAACGCAATAGTTGTCAAATGGATCATCGACAGCGCTGTCTTCGCAATCTCCGGTAATGCACTGTTTGTTTAGATCAGGTGCTGCAGGCGTGGCTACGCCTCCTGCACATTTTTCACCAATTTTTAATTTATGGTCAATAGGATATTTTATAGTATCCGAATTGTTGGGAGGGTAAGAGGGGCTTATTTGTTTTACACAAAAATCAACACCGCGATCAAGGGGGTCGTCATCTTCGTTTACACATTTCCAACCGGGGGGACTACCTGGAATTCCTGCTTGGCAGCTAGGACTGTTTTCGTCGCCGATTTCTCCGTCCAAACAATCGCAAAATCCATCTTCGCATTCCCCGGATAGACATTCTGATGAATCCAAACACATATCTCCGATTTTGAGCGTTGCAACAGCACTTGCTTGTATCGGGATAATAAAATATACAATGAGATAGATACACGAGAAAAATACGGAGATTTTTTTCATATGAGTAAATGTCTAAATATTATTTACATGGTCCAACATACTCAAAATGCATTGGATCCATTCTAACAATACCTTGATTTTTTCTAGTCCAACCCCATCCAGCCCAATAGAATCCGTTATTTTCCAAAATTTTTACAAATCCCATAGGTATACTCGTAAGGGGAACGGTTTCTCCATGCAGATCTTCACATGTCCCTTTTTCATCCTTATTTAATATCTTGTCCATGCGTTGTGCTAACAGAGGATATTTTCCTCTGATTACCTTGAGTCCGTTTCGGTAGCTGTTGCACATCGTCTCTGTAGTTCTCCATTTGTCTCGTGGTGCAATTCTACCGGGGATATACGCATCCCAATTACTGACGGTCATAATATCAAAAGCAATACCCATCGCATGGGTATCACTCGGACGGCGCAAAGCTCGCGTGTCAGTGGTAAATACAGATCCTGGACTTGGTCTTCCAGTCATTGTTGGACCTCTTGCCTCTACATCACGCATCCATTGTATAAATTCTTTTACCTCCGGGTCTGTGCTGGCCAATACTTCTCTTTCTGTTTTTTGCATCTGTTCAATTATGAGAATATTCATTTCAACTGGTTTATTCATTCCTAAAAATTTTATTTCTTTAACTTTATCACCGGCTAGTTGCTGGCCAATTTGGAGGCTTGGAGCAAAAGTCTTTAAAAGACAAGCGCTTCTTCCAGAAGTGGGGAGGGATCCATTGCCTCCCGCATACGTAGACCCGGTAGTAAGACCAATGGTAAAATCTCCTTCCGGTCTTTCTACATAATCCGGGGCTATATTTTGAGGTATATATAATATTTTTAAAGCTTTAAATCTTACTAGATTTGGATTTAACCCGTATAAAATTAAATATGACCCAATCGCGAGTATAAGCCCTGTCCCTGCTCCTGCTATTTTTTTAAGTGCTTGTTGTCTTCCTTCACCTCCGCCACTTAATATCCACTGGAATCCTGCTTGTATGATAAGGACCGTAGTCATAATGCCTGCGGCAACAATGCCATATCGATAGAGTGCGGTAATAAACTCTCCGATATAGGGGATATTGAGATACGCTTGGCCGTCTTCCTCGGTCAACATCGTCTGAATATCAATTTCCGAAAAAATAAGGCCGGGGATTTTTATTTTTGGATTTGGTTTTTTTAATGAATCGTCTATATTTGCACCGAATTGTGCGAGGAAACCTTCAGGATCAAGAATGGCTCCGACAAGTCCGCTACCAGCTTTGAGTGTCGGGTCAAAATCTGTTCCTGTTGATTTTTGTTTGCAGTAATGTAAGTTTTTGAAATTTGAGCCACCATCAATACACTCCCAATCTTGTTCATTTCCTCCCGTTCCATATGCGTCAAAACAGTCTTTGGGAGATGTACATACACAATATTCGTCAAATTTTTCTTCACCTGGCCAAGGATCATCTTCCCCACTATCTTCACAATCATTTGAAGCACATTGTTCGTCCTGGTCAGTTTCTCCACATTTTTCACCGATGACGAGTTTGTGATCAAGCGGATATTCTACTTCGTCGGTATCTGTTTCAGGGTAGGTGTTTCCGCCCGTGTATGTTTTTTTGACGCAGAAATCAAGACCTCTTTTAAGTGGGTCATCACTTTCATCTACACATTTCCAATCAGCCGCAGTTCCTATATTATAATTTTGTGCACAGTCGGGGCTAGCAGTTTCACTATCATTGCAATCACACACGCCATCTTCACAATCCCCAGATATACATTCGCCAGTGTCACAAAGTTCTCCTATTTTTTTTGAGGCTTCTGCGTGGACAAAAGAAGGAAAGAAAAAAAAGATAAACGCAAGTATAACTAGGAGGGATTTCAATCTAAAAAACATATTATTGTAAAAAATCTACTATAAATTTACCTAAGTTACAATTCACCTAATTCACCTAATAAAAATCCAAATGTCTAATTTTGACATTAGAAATTTTATTAGGTGAATTAGAAATTAGAATAATTAGGTGAATTTGTGTATGTTTAACATGAGTAGAGCTAGCTTCTTTATTTTTTTTACTTTTAAAACAAAAAATTTATAATCCTAACACAATTTTCCAATCTTGTTCGGTAGCTGGTGTTTTTATTTGTTTGTTATCAATAAAAAATGTAGGGACTGCCTGGATATTAAGCATAAGTGCGATAGATTTGGTGCCTTCTATGTATGCCTTTGGATCTCCGTTCTCAAGACAGGTTTTGAGTTCATCCAAATCTAAATTGATTTCTCCAGCGATAATGTCAAGCGTGGATGCGGACAAATTTGTTTCATTGTTAAATGCGTATGCTTTGAATTCTTCAAATTTTTTCTGCTGTTGTGCACAATATCCATAGAGATGCGCAGTTTCAGAAGGGTGGGGGAATTCTGTAACGGGGAGTCCTTTCCAAACGATTTTGAACTTTTCAGGATATTCTTTTTGCAAGTTGGCAAGTATGGTCTCTTGCTGTTTGCATGCGGGGCACGCAAAGTCCTCAAATGCCACGATGGTCAGCGCAGATTTTTTGTTGCCAAGTATGGGATCTTGGGGTAAAAAGGGAATAGTAAATTCTTTTGGTGTGTCTGTCGTCTGTTCTTCATCTTTTGAATACAGCGGTTGGTATTGGATAATGCGGACAAAAAGAGCAAGACCGGCAACGAGAATAGCGGGGACGAAGATAAAAATAAGTTTTTTGGAGGATAACATACGGGGCGAAGTTATAAAGTTGAAAGTTATAATGTTATAAAGTTACGAATTGTAAAATCATAATGTTTCGATAAAACCAGATAAAAGACGAGATATATCGATCGTAAGAGTGTACCATTCATTAAATTTATTTTTTGTAATATAGTTTAGTTCTAAGGCTGGATATAACATTGACCTGACCTCTGCACTTGAGCCTTTGGCAATAAATAAAAAATTAATAAGTTCCTTGTTGGTTCTTCTTTCGAAACCCTCAGCTATATTATTCATTATGGATAGACATGCTCGCTGTATTTGATCTTTAAAACTATAATCGCGACAATAAATAATATTTTTATAAATATCTATGGATAAAATTTTTGCCTTTTGCCACGCAATAATATCTTCAAACTTAGTTATAATCATAATTTGTTTCCAACTTTACAACTTTATAACATTACAACTTTCAACTTCGTTTTTTACCTCAATGGTACTTGAAATATTCCGTTCTCTCTTCTATCAGTAAAATACAATGTTTTGCCGTCTTGTCCTACAAACATGCTATCAATAGTATGTGTTCCATCCATCGTAATTTCAGATTTTGCGCCTGTCTCAGTATCAATTTTATACAGGCGATCAGGCGTGTTTTGTGCGAGAGCTGGTGCAAATCCGACTCCAGTTTCAAGAGTTTCGGGAACTCCGCAATAGACCGTGCGCGCGTCAGCCATGGTACATTTTGACGCCCAGGTATTTACATTCAATACTTTTCTATTTGCGCCAGCGCTGTCCGGGGTTGCGTCCATAATCCATAGTTCTGGTTTATAATCATTTCGCGAGTTATACACGCTGTGAAGCAATTTTCCACCGTCTGGTGACCATTGGGTTTGGAGACCACGTCCCTCAACCACAAGTGATTTGTAGTTTTCATGATTTTGTCCAACCAACAATATCTCTTGGCGCTGTGAACCAAGAGCTTCTCCTGTGGCCGATAGTGCAACGACCTGATTATTTGGGGACCAGTCGACAATTACCTTATCCGCATTATTACCCATAGGTTCGATAAGCTTTATATTATTCCCTTTGGGGTCGCTACTGATAAGCCAGCGATTTTCTGGATCAAGGCCAATGCTTTTGGCGGCAACGCTGGTACCATTTTTTGCAAATGAAAATGATTCCCAATGATTGGGGAGTGTGACTTGTTCTTTGGTCGAAAAATTATAATAAATATTTGCGCCATCCGGGTACTCTATAATAGATTCATCTGAAGTAGGGGACCAGGTTACTTTTTGAACATTATAAAAAACGGTGTCTGTTAATGGTCTGACATTTCCATTCGCGTCAATTTTATAAAATTTACCATCTTGTGAACTATAGAATCGCGCACCTCCGCCAGCCGCCGCCGCAGGATTTACCACACCGACATCAGTGAGTTTCGTTACCAAAGGTTTTTCATTTGGCACCCGTGACCCTGTTGTTCCGCTTGGTTGTTGTGTGGTTTCTCCTCCGCCTGGAGTTGGAACGCGCGTACCAGTCGAAGGCAGATTAGTTCCCGGCCTAGTAGTCTGCTCAGTAGTCCTGCCTTCGCCAGTAACGGGAAATTGTCCGGAAGTGCCTGCGCCTCTCTCTGTTGTAGGTGTAGTAGCTTTTGACTTAAAAAATACCCAATAAATAGCAAATCCTACTCCCAGACAAAGTACTAGAAATAGTAATGCGTAAATGATACGGCGTTTGTCCATAGTGGTTAAGATTATAAATACTTGGTAGTTTTATACGTTCTCATTTCGTTTTTGTCGTTCTCCTAAGAGCGAGGCATTTTTTAATCGTCTGATTTCTTTTTGTTTTGTTTTTACTTGGTCTACATATTTTTTTTTACCTTCCTCAAGAGTTTCCATTTTTTTCTTGATATCCTTTATTTTTTTATCTAATATCTTGTATGCGACTTGCATTCCAGTTCTAATAGCTCTGATTATAAGAATAATAATATAAAGAAGTGCAGCAATTATTGCTAAAATGCAAGTAAATGCACACATAGCAGCAAGAGCCATAATTATTCGTTCTACTACAAAGAGTATTTTGTCAAGAATAAATAACGTCCAGTATGCTGCCTGTAATGGTGTAAGAGCTCGTTTTAAAAGCCAGAGTTTGGCGTTGTCAAAGCGTGTTAATTTGTCGATGTCTTTTATTTCATCTTCTAGTTTATCTATTTCCTTGCTGTATCTAAAAGAATTGATTCTTTGGATTATGTTATTACGCTTATCTTCATTATCCTCCTCGACGTCATCTGGGTTTACTTCTTGCTGAGCTTCCTCGGGAATTTGTGGAGGTACTGGTTTCCCGGCTTCTTGTAATGCTTCGTCAGGAAGAGACGGTGGTTCTTGTCTACCAGCTTGCTTCACATCATCAGGATTAACGTTTTCTTCAGATTCAGGAATTGATGGAGGCAACTTTCCCGCTTTTTGCAGTTCTTCCTCAGGAAGCTCTGGCACATCATCTTTCACATCATCAGGATTAACG